>Ga0105053_10003804_pt1 | contig 22651 bp, 12 predicted proteins | sample BON01_FD_78093 | JGI IMG/M metagenome (GOLD analysis project Ga0105053, IMG submission 78093) | Freshwater microbial communities from Lake Bonney liftoff mats and glacier meltwater in Antarctica - BON-01 | ecosystem: Environmental > Aquatic > Freshwater > Ice > Glacier meltwater | place: Lake...
CCCCCCCCCCCCCCCCCTTGAATTCTCCCTGTTTCCCCCAATCCACCTCACTTTCCTCCCTTAGCCGGGGCTTCGGGTCGCTGACCTCTTGAGGCTTCGCTCTCCCGCCCGTCCGTCCGCTCGCCCCCCTCCCCATTTATTCCATAAAAAGGCGCGCCGCCGCCCGCCGGACCGCACGCCGCCCCCCCACCCAAAAAACGCTGCTGGCTCTGCGTTTGCCTTTTGCTCTGCGTTCGCGAAGAGGCATGCCCTGCGTGTTCACGACCCTCCATGATACCCCGGTGCGTCGCCGAAAGCTTGGAGGTCCCAGCTTCCGAAAAAACAAAAACGCCGCCCCCCTAGAAAACCGATGCGCTCCCGCCCCCCCCCCCCCCCACCCGTTTTCGCGGGGCGCTGCCGCTGCCCATCCCCCCCCCCCCCCTCCTCGTTCCCCTGTTCCCCTGGCCTCGATCGCCGCGGCGCACCCAACCCCTTTCTCGGACTGCGTGTCCTGCCCGGGGTTGGTGGTCGGTCGGTTTTCCTGGCGCCGGACCATTGTTTGCTCGAGGCGTCGCGCCCGCCTGCGCCGCCCTTTGCCGTTCCGTCAGGCCCCCCCCTTTGCCCCCCTCCAACCGTTCCGTCAGGCCCCCCCCTTGCCCCCCTCCAACCGTTTTGGAGAAAGAACTGCCGATGAAGGGACACCCCTGGGGCTCTGATCCGAGAGAGAGAGAGAGGGAGACGGGGGCGGCGGCGGCGTCGCGCGCCTGTCCTTTCCACGCGCGCGCTCGCCGCCGCCCCCCGCTTCTCGCCCCCTTTCTCTCCTTTTGCCGCCACCCTCCCCCCCGCTGAGCGAAAACGCCTCGCTCTCTCCTTCCGTCGTTGGTCGTCTCGCGCGAGCGCCACCACCGAAACCGGCCTCCTCCTGCAACCTGCGCCCACCCCCCCGTCCGAGCGCCCGTGTCGCCGCCGCAGCGACCGTCCTTACTTTTGCTGCCGCTGTTTTGGCCACAAGGATGAGGACATACATGCCCCATTTCGGTTTTTATTCGGGTGTGAAAAAATCAAATCTTAAAATCTCAAAATCTCAAAATCTCGAAGCCAATCCAAAAAAAGCACCTCCCTCAGATCGGCTGCACCTGAAAGTGCGCGGTCACGAGCGCGAGGAAGAGCGCCTTGAGGTCCTGGCACGCGTAGTAGTACCGCCTGAGCCCCGCGGCGTCGGAGCACCGCGCGACCTGCACCGCGCTCGACAGCTTGGTTGTCGCCAGCGACACGTGCTGCGGCTGCTGCGGCTGCGGCTGCGGCTGCCTGCCGCCGTCCTCGCCGCCGCCTTTGCCGCCGCCGCCGCCGCCGCCCAAAGCCCCCCCGCCCGCGATGCGCACCTCGAGCTCCTGCAGCCCGTCCTTGTCCGGCCGCGGCCACCGCGCGTCGTCCAGCCCCATCACCCCGGCCTGCTTGACCACCCTCGCCACCTGCGCCAGCACGGGGGCGGCGACGTAGGCGCGCTTGCGGATGGTGGCCTCGCCGCGGTAGGGGCTCTGGTTGGTGTAGCGGAGCTGGGGGCGGGCGTCGGTTGTTGTTGTTGTTGTTGGTGGGGCAAGGGGAAAAAGGGGGTGGGTGAGTGTGAGGGGCGCTCTGCGCTCGTTTTTTTCGGGCGCGCGCGCGCAATCGTCGACAGTGTCGACATTGACGTCGGCGTAAGTGTCGGCGGCGCGCGCCTCGCCGCTCTTTTTCTCGCTCTCACCTCGCCATCGCCCGCGAGCTCAAACTCGATGAACTCGGTCCAGTGACTTGTGGTGTGGTTGGGCGAGCGGCCGATGTACAGGCGCAGGTAAAAGTCCTGCGCGTGCATGGCGTCGCCACTCCTCCTGTTCCCTCCGTCTCTCTTTGGACGCGCGCGCGCGCCAACGCGGCGCTTGACGGGCTCGTAGTCGTCGCGGCAAATGGACAGATTGGAGGAGTGGTGGATTTCAAGGGTGTGGATCGATCGACATTTGTCAGAGAGGGGAGGCTCTTCTAAAAGAGGGAGGGAGGGCCCCTCCTCTCCTTTTTTCCGAAAACCAAACAAACGCACCAAAAGACCCAAACCATCGACCATCAGCAAACCTCTCGTGCGGGATCCCCCAGACCCCACAAGCGGGAACAAGCGCTCCTTGTCCCCCCGGTCCCTCCTCGCCCAACCGCCTTCACTCGTGGCATGCCTGCCGGCCAGTGACGGAGGGCCGTGGCCGCAAGGCACGCGCGCCGCCGTTACATCGGCCCCAAGATCCGCCGTCGCGTGCAGGCCGGGAGGGAGAAGAGGCAAACAAACAGGCGCGCCGCCGCCGACGACCCCGACGATGAGCGGGCGCCGCCGACAGGCGTCGCCGGCGGGCGCGGCGGCCAGCGTCGTCGTCGTCATGCTGCTGCTCGCTCGGACACCAGCAGCAGCAGCAGCAGCGGACGCCGCGGCATCCCCGCCCGCGCAGTCGTGCCCGGCTTTGTTCAGCGGCGGCGGGTACGACCGCCAGTGCGGCAGCGCCAACGACGTCACAGAACCGGCGCCGCAGAAGCGGCGGCAGAACCATGACGACGACGGCGAGCAATCCGCCGCCGCCGCGCCAGCGGCACCGCCGCCGCCGCCGCCGCCGCCGCCGCCGCCGCCGCCGCCCGCGCCCGACGCCGCCCCGGAGGCCGGCGTGCGCTACATCGTGCGCATGCGCGGCTACCGTCCGGCGGCCGAGGTCCGGCGCCTGCTCGAGAAGGCGGTCGGGCCCGCTTCGGACGTGCTGCCGCCTCGGGCCGCTGGAGGCGACGAGGGGGCGCCGCGGGACGACGCCGACGGCAGCGGCGGCGCCGCGCTCCCGAGGCCGATGCCGCGGCTCCCGTGGCGCTGGGTCGAGCGCCGCAACCGCGCCATGGAGATGGGCCTGTCGACGGACTTTGCGCTCGTCGAGCTGGCCGGCGCAGAGGACCGCCCGCGCCTCGAGGCGATGCTGTCGGTGGCGCCGCCGCGCGGCGGCGGCGGCGGCGGCGGCGGCGCGCGTTCCGCCGCGGCGCCGACCGCCGGCGCCGCCGCCGGCGACAACCCTTTCCGGGACGTCCACCCGGACCGCCGCATGACGGCCACCATCAAGTGGGTCCCGGAGAGCGGGCCCCTGAGCGACGCCGTCCTGCGGATTCCCGCGGCGGCCGCGCGCGCCCTGCTGCAACACCCGCCGCCGCCGCCGAGCCGCGACGACGGCGACGGCGGGGCCGCCTCCGCCGCCGGAAGCAGCGGCGGCGGCTCGCAAGAGCAGCAGCAGGGGCGGCCCGGGCGCGCGCCGGCTCCGTACCGCGGCCCCGACATCTCTGCGCGCGTGGCCGCCGGGCCCCGCGGCGCCGAGCAGCAGGAGCGAGAGCAGCAGCCGCAGCAGCCGCCGCCCGTCGCCGCCACGCCGGCCGACGCCAACGCCGACGGCGAGGAGGACGCCGAGGAGAGGGGCGGCCTGCCCGACCCCACGTCCGTCTTTTACACGGTCAAGCCGCGGCGCGGGAGGTTCACCACGCGGCCGACCATGGGCCTGGAGGACGACGGCGGCGGCGGCAAGGACGAGCTCAGGCGGCGGAGGCGGCGACGCGCGCTCCAGGAGGGGCCGGCGGCCAACGCGGCGCCGCCGCCGACGCCGATGTCGCCGGAGGACGCCGCCGCGGCCGCCGCCGTCAAGGCCGTGCTCGACGGCGAGGCCGACGACGACGATAACGCGGAGGAGGAGCAGGCCGACGACGACGATAACGCGGAGGAGCAGGACGGCGCCGCCGCTTCCACGCCTGCCCCAGTCGCCGCCGCCGCCGCGACCCCTGCCGCCGCCGCCGCAGCAGCAGCAGCGCCGCCGCCCGCCCCGCCGGCAACGACAACGCCAACACCAACCGCCGCCGCAGCCAACAAAAAGCCCTCTGTCGCCGACGTCGTCGGCGCGCGCCCCATCTGGGCCCAGGGCTTCACGGGAAAAGGGGTGCGCGTCGGCGTCTTCGACACCGGCATCCGCGAGGGCCACCCGCACGTGCGCAACATCCGCGAGCGCACGAATTGGACCTCGCAGGACTCGCTCTCCGACGGCCTCGGTCACGGCTCGTTCGTGGCCGGCGTGATTCTGTCGACCGACGACAAGTGCCCCGGCGTCGCGCCGGACGCCGAGCTCTACACTTACAAGGTGCGGTGGTGCGCGACGGGCGGGTCCGCCTCGGCATCATTCTCTTTTGTTGGGCGTTTGCTCTCTCTCCCTTGCGCCGTGCGGAACGGGCGAGGCGGGGCGGGATTATTGATTTTTATCGACCCCTTCGCGCCCGCGCCTAACGACAAAACCTCTCCCCGCCCCAAAAACAAAACGACGCAAAACGCGCGCAAAAAACAACAACCAGGTCTTCACCGACGACCAGCTCTCCTACACCTCGTGGTTCCTCGACGCCTTCAACCACGCCATGGACGCGCCCGTGCACGTCATCAACCTCTCGATCGGCGGGCCCGACCACCTGGACGCCCCGTTCGTGGACAAGGTCTTGGAAGTCACGGCGCGCGGCGCTCTACTGATCTCGGCGATCGGGAACGACGGCCCGCTCTACGGGACGCTGAACAACCCGGCGGACCAGCCGGACGTGATCGGGGTGGGCGGCGTCAGCAAGGAGGGGGAGCTCGCTCCTTTTTCGAGCCGCGGCATGTCGACGTGGGAGCTGCCGCAGGGCACGGGGCGGGCAAAACCCGACGTCGTCGCATGGGCGAGGGACGTGCCCGGCTCGCGGATGGACGGCGACGGCTGCCGGGCGCTGAGCGGCACGAGCGTCGCCTCGCCCGTGGTGGCCGGGTGCGTCGCCCTGCTTGCCTCGACCGTGCCGGCGGGGCGGCGCTGGGGACCGCGCGGCCTGCTCAACCCGGCGTCGATGAAGCAGGCGCTGGTGGGCGGCGCGGTGCGCATCGGCGGCGGCGCCAACGTCTGGGAGCAAGGGGCGGGGCGGGTGTCGCTCGGCGCGAGCCAGGCTCTCCTGGCGGCGGCGGCGGCGGCGCCCTCGCCGCGCGCGTCGCTGCACCCGGCCCGCATCGACCTGACGGACTGCCCCTACGCCTGGCCGCACTGCAAGCAGCCGCTCTACGCGCGCGCCATGCCCGTGGTCGTCAACGCCACGATTTTGAATCCGCTGGGGCCGCGGGGGCGCGTCGTCGGCGCGCCGACGTTTGAGCCCTCGTCGGCCGAGGGCGACGGCGGCCGCTACCTGCACGTCTCGTTCACGTGGTCCGAGCTGCTGTGGCCGTGGTCGGGCCACCTGTCCGTGCACGCCGAGGTCTCTCCCGAGGCGGCCAACTTCACGGGGCCCGCCACGGGGACCATCCGATTCACGGTCGAGTCGCCGGCGCCGCAGCGGCCTTACGGCGGCGGAAACGGCACCACCGTCGCGGATTGGAAGGAGACCGAGGCCTTCTCCGCCGACGCCTCCGGCAGGCCCGTCCGCCTCTCCGTCGTCGAGGTGCCCTTTGTCGCGCGCGTGCAGCCCACGCCCCCGCGCCACAGGCGCCTGCTGTGGGACGTCTTCCACTCCATCCGTTATCCGCCCGGCTACCTGCCGCGGGACGACCTCGACGTCCGCGGCGACATCTTAGACTGGCACGGCGACCACCCCTACACGAATTACCACGAGACGTTGGACGCCCTGTTGGACGCGGGCTTTGCGGCCGAGGTCCTCGCGTCGCCGAGCACGTGCTTCGACGCGCGCGAGTACGGCGCGCTGCTGGTGGCGGACCCGGAGGACGAGTGGTACTTGGAGGAACGGCGGAAGTTGAGCGCCGACGTGGCGGACGAGGGCCTGGCGCTGCTGGTGTTCGGCGAGTGGTACAACGCCGCGTCCCTGGGTTCGATGCGCTTCTACGACGACAACACGCGGTCGTGGTGGCTGCCGGCCACGGGCGGGGGCAACGTGCCCGCCATCAACGAGCTGCTCGCGGCGGTCGGCGGCGACGCGCCGGCCGAGGGCGAGGCGGGGGCCGGGGGCGAGGGAGAAGCCAGCGCCGGCGCCGGCGCCAACGGGGTGACGGGCGGGCGAGCGGGCGGCGCACCCTTCGTCCCCGCGGGCCCGGCCATCGCGTTCGGCGACGCCATCATCACGGGCGGCGCCACCCTGGCGGGAATCGACCTGAAAGTGGCGTACGGCGCCGCCGTGGCGCGCATGCCGCCCGGCAGCTGGCTGCACCGCGCGCCCTTCGCCGACCACGCCGCGGGGCCAGAGGCGTCGGCGCGCGCGGCGTTCGGGCTGGGCCCGGGCGGGGACGGGGGGCCGGACGCCGCCGCCGGGGCGCCCGCGCCCGCGCCCGCGCCCGCGCCAAAGGCCGCGGCCGGGGCGGGGGCCGCCGGGCGGCGCCTGCGCGTGCGCCTGGACGGGAGCGGCGGCGGCGGCGGCGGCAAGGAGGGGGGGCGGAGCGGGGGCGGCGGCGAGGCAGAAGAGTGGCGGCGGCGGCGGACGCAGCGGCAACAGGCGCGGCGGCGGCGGCGGCGCCGCGGCCTGGCGCAGGACGCCGCCCCAGCCGACCCGGAAGAGGACGCCGGGGCCGACGGCGAGCCCCAGGACCTGCCCGCGCGCGACCAGAAGGACGGCGAGCACGGCGCGCTTGGGATCGCGCGCGTCGGCCGCGGGGCGGTGGCCCTCTTCGCCGACAGCAACTGCCTCGACGCCTCGCACGGCAAGAGCCGCTGCCACGGCCTCCTGCTGGCGCTGCTGCGGCGGTACGCGGCGGGCACGCCCGAGGCCGAGCGCCTGGCGGCCTCCCCCGAGCTCGAGGGCGACGGCGCGCGGCTGTCGCGGCAGTACACGTCGTCCAGGTGGGCGGCGACGGCGGCGGCGGCGGCGCCGCTGGCCAAAAAGGCGGCGGCCGCGGCCGCGCGAGGCGGCGGCGGCGGCGGCGGCGCGGCGCGTTTCGACGGCCCCGGGCGGCGGCCCGGCGCGTCGTTCGACGACGTCTCGTTCGTGCGCGCCCGCCCGCACCAGTGCTACATGTCGGCGCCGTGCGCCTTCCGGTCGCGCGTCGGGGGGCCGGGCGGGCCCGGGCGGGAGGAGGCGGCCACCACGGCCGGGTGGGCGTGCCCGGCGGAGCAAGGGGCCTGGCCGCGGACGAGCGCCGCGGACGAGGACGAGGACGAGGGGGCGGCGGCCAAAGCGGCGGCCGAGGCGAAAAAGCGGGCGCAAGACGAGGCGGCGGCGGCGGCGGCGGCAGAGAAGAAGAAGCGGGAGCGGGAGCAGGACGACGAGGACGACGCCGACGGCAAGGGCGGCGGCGGCAAGGCGTGGGCGCAGGGCGCCGACGCGGCCGTGCGCGCGCCCCAGGCCACGACCACGACGCCACCGGCGGCGGAGGAGGCCGGCGCCGCCGCTGCGCCGCTGCCGGGCGGCGAGGCGGCGACGGCGGCGGTGACGGCCGCGCCCGCCCGCGCCTCGGCGCGGGCCGGCGCGCCCGAGGGGGAGGAGGGGGACGATGCCGCGCCCGCCGCCGGCGAGGGCCGCGTCGGCGCGGCGCTCCCCGCCCTGGTGCTGCGTCACTCGCTCAACCTGGCGCTCGCCATCTGCATGGCGGGCGCGGGCGCCGTGGCAGTGATGACTTGGGGGCGGCGGCGCGCGGCCGGCGGCGGCGGCGGCGGCGGCGACTTTGGCGGCGCGCGCGGCAGCGGCGACGGCGCCGACGGCGGTGGCGGCGGCGGGTTTTTCGGGCGCGCCAGCCGCTTCAGCCCCCCGCGCAGGGGCGGCGGACCCCCTACCAACGGCGGCGGCGGCGGCATCGCGCTGGCCGAGCGCGGCTCGGCCGACGAGCGGGCGCCGCTGCGCGGGGCGCCGGCGGCGGCAGGGGCGGCGGGCGCGGGCCGCGGCGGCAGCAGCGGCGGCGACGGCGGCGGCGGCCCGCAGCAGGGCGGAGGAAGGGGGGCCTGGGACGGCGCCCCTCCCGGCCTGGGCTCGCAGCCCGGGTCGCGCCTGCTGGATGTGTGAGATTCGATGCGTGTAGAGATCCATCTTGCTTGTGTCATCAAAGATAAGACGCCAGACCGTTCTGGGAAGGAACGCCTCGGTGATCGAAACGCGGCAAGAAAGGAAAAAAAAAAATGACCGACCGACCGCTCGCGGGGAAAAACCAAATCAGCCAAATCCGCCGCTGCCGCCGTCGCCCCCCCCGCCCCCCCGGCGGCCCCCTCCTCCCCCCCCCGAAGAAAACTTGACCGGCTCCACGAACCGCTCCCAGTCGAGGCTCAGCACCTCCTCCAGCCCCCGCACGATCTCGCAGTGCCGCTCCGCCACGTGCACCGGCAGGAACGCCGCGCGGCAAGCCTCGCCGCAGAAGCGACCCGCGCCGCATCCGTCGCACCGGAGGAGCGCCGCTGCCAATCCGCCGCCGCCGCCGCCGCCGCCGCCCCCCGCCCCCAGCGGGCCGCCGCACGCCATGCACCCCCACCCCCGCCACCCCCCGCCACCCCCGCCCCCCCCCTGCGGCGGCGGCGACAGGTAGTACTGCCCGAGGCTCAGCAGCGCGTCCATGCCGCAGTCGATCACCTTGACAAACCCCGCGTCCTCCACCCGCAGCACCTGCGTCGTCAGGTCGCTGAAGAAAAAGCGCGACGCGTACCGAACGAACAAGACTCGGCCCGCGGCCAGGTCGCCAAAGCCGAACGGGCGGCTCCCAATTCCCTCCGCGTCCTCCTCCCCTCCTTCTCCTCGAGCTTCCCGCCCCGCCCTCCCTCCCCCGCCACCGCTCCCGTTCCCGTTCCCGCCGCCGCCCGCCGCGTTGTCGCCAAAGAGGACGCTCGCGCCCTGCCCTGTCGCATCGCGCACTTCCACGCGGTGAAAGAACTCGGGCGCGCCGGCGAGCGAGTCGTCGACGATCTCGGCGAAGAAGCACCAGCTGTGGTGATTTTCTTGTGGTGTGGGCGGGCGTGGGGGATGGGTGAAGGCGAGCAGGGGGGAGGAAAAGAAAACGGCAATCGCCCCACGACGGCAGCGGCGAAAAACCCGCCCTCTCTCTTTCCTCCTCCTTCCTCTTCTCACCTGCGGATCGGGACCATCATGCCGTGGGCGTTCTCGACGTAGTAGGCGGCGTCGGAATAGTCGTCGGCCAGGGGGAGCTCGGCGAACGAGGGGAAGTGGAGCCGGTCCTCTAGGCCGCCGCACGACGCCATGTTTTTTTGTTTTGATCGATTCGGGCGACGAGGGACGACGGCGACGAGGCGAACGACGCGCGCGCGCGCTTGCGTCGACGGATCGACTTGCCCCTCGTCTGTCTCCCACCCGATCGGCGGTCGGCCTGCGCCCCGTTCTCGCGGGATGATCCCGCTGCCGATGATCGGGACGCGCGCCTGGGCCTCGGCCCTCTGGTCGGTGTCGGCTGCTCTTTCTCTCAGCGTCCCGGGAAGCGAAAAGTTTGCAGCAGGGTCTGTTTTGTCGGTATTCGCGGCGAGGAGAGGTTTCGTGTGTGCGGATGCTGGTGATGATGAAGAAGGTTTGCTGTCGAATGAATGCGCGTGTCTGTGTGATCGGCTGGTTCGGGAGAGAGCGCAAACTCGAAGTCTCGGCGTTATACTGGTCTTTGCGGCGCCCCCTTCACCATGCTTCACATACACAACAACTTGGAGAGAGAGAAGGGCTCCCCTCGTCTTTATCACCTAGGACACACACATACACGCTCGGGGAGCCCTTTTCTATCGTCACGTCTGGAGTGCAAAAACTTCCATTCGAAGGGCAAGGGGACGACGACAACGCGCCTCTCCCAATCCAGGCCTCCTCCGCGATGGCGCGCAGCTTCTTCGAGGTCGTCGGCGTGAGTCGGGAGGAGGTCGCGCGCGACCTCACGGACAACATCTGCCAGGCAAACGTGAGCAGCGGGAGCGACGGCGTCCGCGAGCTCGTGAGCGCGGCCATCGCCAAGCGCCTCGCGCGTCCGATTCACGTCTGGCGCCCGGCCGCGGCCGCCGCGGGACGCCGCGCGGCGTCGCCCGGCGCTGGCGCTGGTGGTGGCGGCGCCGGCGTCCCTGCTGACGGCGGAGCAGGTGGGGGAGCCGACGGCAAAGGCGGCAGGGCCGACGACGCCGCCGCGGCTGCCGGCGGCGGCGCCGCCACCTCGGCCTCGGCCCCTGCCGCAGCCGCCGGCCCCGCCCCCCCGACCGTCGTCGGCCCGGCCGTCTACGGCGCCGACCAGCCCGGCAAACCCCTGCACCTGCTCCGCGACGCCCAGGAGTACTACACCGCCCTCGACCCGGACCGCCCCGCCGAGGCCGCCGCCGAGATCCTCGCCGCCGCCTCTGCCGCCGCCGCCGCCGCGCTCGCCGCGCCGGCCGGCGGCCGCAAGGCCAGCGGCGCGCGCAGCGGCGGCGGCGGCGGCGGCTCGGCCGGCGGCCGCGCGCGCGCGTCGGCGGCCGCCGCCGCCCTGGCCGCGGGCCAGGAGGCCGCCTCCTCGTGGCCCGACAAGTTCCAGCGCCTGCTCGCGTTCGTCCAGGCCAACGGCCACCGCCCGCGGCGCGCGTCGCCGTCGCACGACGAGCGCCTGACGCACTTTTGGTACGAGCAGCAGCGGCGCAAGCTGAAGGACGGCCTGCTCCCCGCCGACCGGGCGCTGCAGATGCAGCGGGTGATAGAGCTGTGCGGGGGGAGCCGGTCGATCCCGGGCACGCTCCCGGGCATGGGCGGCGGCGGCGGCGGCGGCGGCGGCGGCGGCGGCGGCGGCGGCGGCGGCGGCGGCGGCGGCGTCGGGCGGGCGCGGGCGAGCGGCGCGCGGCCGCGCAAGCGCCCGGCGCCCGACGCGGCGGCGGGCGGCGGCGGCGGCGGGCTTGGCGACGCCGGGGGCGACGCGCGGTCGATGGACGAGGACGACGACGGCGACGACGACGGGGGGGCCTGCGGGCGCACGGGCGAGGACGACGACGAGGACGGCGGCGGCGGCGGCGGCAAGAGCGGCGGCGGCAAGAGCGGCGGCGAGGAGGACGCGATGATGATGGCGGCCGGCGCCGGCGACGACGACGCCGAACGGACCGAGGGGGACCCGGCGGCGGAGGAGGAGGCCGCGGACGAGCCGGTGGCAGCTGCGGCGGCGGCACCCGCGCCCGCAGCAGCAGCGCAGGAGGCGGCGGCGGCGGTCGCGGCAGCGGAGTGAAGAAAAACGAAGGGAGGTGGCGCGCCCGCGTTTCCCCTCTTCTGCCCCGCCGCCGCTGGATACACCAACACACAAACGACGACCGACGCCCCGCCCGCCTCCTCGCCGTTTCCCGCTTGCCCCTTCCCCACACACCCCGACCCCTACCACGACTTGACCCCTCTTGACGACCTCAACTCTCTCATTGGGAGAAAGCGCGACGAGGCAAACGTGCACGAATGGATAGATACATGCGATTTTACCACAGGTAACACCAGGTAAAATATATGCAGCGCAACCAGGAAAAAACCAGCCTGTTTGCCTCAGCCCGACGCTTCGAATGTTATCTCAAAACAGCCCCGCGCACCGGCGGCGCCGGGCCGCGCGCGCGCGCCTCGCCTCTTGCGCCGCGGCCGCCGACCGCCACCCCAACCCTCCGCTCGCGCTGTCCCCCTCCCCGTCCCCGTCCCCGTCCCCATCCTGCCCGGGCGCGAGCACGTAGTGCGCCAGGGACGAGTAGGTCGCGTCCGCGATGCCCACAAACAGCGAGCGGCTGTCGGGAGAAAAGGCCACGCCGCTGATCTCGCCGAAAAAGTCGAGGTCCTGCGCCCAGAAGCGCCGCCGCGGCGCCAAAGGAGGGGGCGGCGGCGGCAAACGGCCCGGCGACGCCGGCGACAGCGAGTCCGGCGGCGCTGCGCTGCCGCGGAAAAAGGGCGAGTCGGCGCCGCACGCCCCCCCGGCCTCGCCCGCCAAAGCGCGCACGTCGTACAGGTGCACGTAGTCCGCGGGCTCGGCCGAGGCCAGGAAGCGCCCGCACGGCGAGAAGCGGCACGAGCGCACGGCCCCCATGCGCGCCCCTAACCTCGCCAGCGGCCCTCGCCCGGAGAAACGGCCGTCCCACACGAGCGTGGTTGTGTCCTGGTTTCCAGTAGCCAGCAGGTGCCCCCCCGGGTGCCAGGCGACGGCGAAGCCATAGTCCCTGTGACCGCAGAACCGGGCGACGGGCGCGCCGCCCGCCGCGCGCTCGTCCACGAGCACGGCGTCGGGGTGGTCGCCGACGACGGCGAGCACGGGGCTGTGCCCCGCGGCGGGCGACGGGGGCGCGGCGGGAGAGGAGGAGGAAGAGGAAGAGGACTGGTCGCCGGCGTCGGCGCCGCTGGGCCGCGCGGCCGTGCAGTTGACCGCGTAGCCAAAGGCGAAGCGCGCGCGCTCGCGGAAGCCGGAGGCCGCGTCGAGCACGCGCACGACCGCGTCGTTGTTCGAGGCGGCGACGGCGAGCGACGAGGAGGAAGAGGCAAAAATCTCGAGCGCGTTGGTGATGCCGTTGTCGGAGCGCGTGACGCGGCCGCTGTATACGAGGCCGCGGGGCAGGGGCGGGCGGCCGTCGGCCCTGCGGCCGCAGAGGGAGGCGCGCGCGAGGGCGGCGGCGCGCGCGGCGGCGGCGGCGCGGGCGGCGGCGGCGCGCGCGGCGGCGGTAATGGCGCGGGGGGTGGGGCGGCGGCGGCCTGCTGCCGCGGCGGCCGGGGCGGCGGCGGCGGCGATGGCGGCGGCGATCGCGCGCTCAAAGGGGTCGGGCTGCGCCGCCATGCGCCGGTCGCCGCCCGCGAGGAGCGCGGGGGCGGCGCCCTCCGCCCCGCCCTGCGGCGTCAGGCCCGGGCGGTGGTAGAAAGCGCGCGGGCGCGCGGGCAGCAGGCGCGGCGGCAGGCGGCGCGCGGCGGCCTCGGCCTCGGCCTCTGCCTCGGCCTCGGCCTCGGCCGCCGCGACAGCGGCCGCCTCTTCCTCCTCGCGGTCGTCGTCGTCCTCGCCGCCGTCGTCCCAAGCCCGTCCGCACGCGCCGCCGTTCTTGTTGTACGCGCTCGCGCCGTCGCCCGCGTCGTCCCACCAGTCCCACCCGCCGGCGGCCGCGGCGGCGTCGGCGGCCGCGGCGGCGGCGGCCTCGCCGCCCAGGCCGGACGCCAGCGCCGCCTCGCGCGCGCGCTCGGCCGCGTCGGAGAAAGTCGCCGCGCAAAAGGGCAGGGCCAGGGCCGGGGCGTGCAGCTGGCGCATGATCGCGTCAGCAGCGGCGGCGGCGGGCGCGCCCGGCTGACCGTCGTACACGGGAGGCGAGGGGCGGAGCGGAGGCGCGGGCGCGGGCGCCTTAGGCCGCAAAAGGCGGCGCCCGTGGCGTCCGCCGCTGCCGCCGCCGCCATCGCCACCGCCATCGTTCGCCTCCTCGTCCGTCTCAAAGCCCGCCTCCTCCTCCTCCTCTTGCTCCTCCTCGGACTTCTCGCCGCCCTCCCCGAACCCGGCGTCGTGCGACGGCCTCCACCACTCGCGCGCGCCGTCCGACGCCCCCGCCCCCGCCCCCTCCCGCGCCCGCGCGCCCGCCGCCGAAGCGGCGCCGCGCCGCGCCGCCAAGCCGGCGCCGTCCTGCCGCGCGACCACCACCTCTCCCGCGAACCCGCCCGCGGCCACGAGGCCGTGCCGCGCGCACACGGTGCTCACCAGCACGCGTCCGGCCACCCCCCCCGGCATGGAGGGGCCGGAGGGGGCGCCGCGCAGGTCCAGGGCGCGGCGCAGCCGGCGGGCCGAGGGGCGCCAGTGGGCGACGCCCGACTCTTGCGCCAGAAAAACGCTGTCAGCGGCCGGCGCCCACACAAGGTTGCGCAGCTGGAAGTGCACGATCGAGGAGCGGGGGGCGCGCCAGTTGCGGCAAAAGTCGTACATGGGCCCGGCGCGCGGGGGCCGGGGCCAGGGCGGCTCGGCGGGGGCGGAGGCGGCGGCGGGACTGGGGCGGCGGCGGCGGCTTGGGCGGGGGCGGCGGCGGCCAGCGCCCGTGTCGGGCGCGCCGCCGCCGCCGCCGCCGCCGCCGGCGCCGCCGCCGTCGTCGTCGGGCGGCGTCGGCGGGCGCGGCGGCCCGAGGAGGCGGAAGCGGCGCCCGTCGATGGGCCGCCCGTCCGGGTCGCGGGCGCGGTCGGGCGTGTCGGCCGCGCGCTGCGCCTCGACACGCGCCTCGTGCTCGCCGGCGGCCGGCGCCCGGTCCAGGCGCCCCTCCTCTTCCTCCTCCTCGTCCTCGCCGCGCGCGTCGGCGGCGTCGTCGTCGCCCTCGTCGTCGTCCGACGCGCCGCTCGACGCGCGGCGGCCCTCCGCCCCGTCGCCGTGCCCCTGCTCTTCCTCCCCCTCTTCTTCCCCCTCGTCGCCCTCCCCGTCCCCCTGCTCGATCTCCGCGCCGCTGCCGCTGCCGGTGCTCGCGACCGGCGTCGCGGCCTCGTCGCCGTCGTCGTCGTCCTCGCCGTCGTCGTCCGCCCCGTCCGCGACCCCGGCCGCCCGCCGCCGCCCGCCCGCCGCCGCCGCCGCCGCCACAGGGACGCGCACGACCTCGTCGCACGCCCGCAGCACCTCCCGCCGCCACCCCTGCCCGCCCCCCGCCCCCGCCTCCTCCCCCGCCTCGGCCTCCCCGAACCGCGCCGCGTCCGGCCCGCCCCCCAGCACGTTGGTGTAGGTTTGGTAAGCCGCCAGGCGCTGACGGCGGTACTGCCGGCGGCCAAAGGGAACGCGCTCCCAAGGAATCCCCTGTGGGTCGCGCCCCCCGCGCCGCACGGCGCGCGCGGTGGTGTCGGCGGCCTCGTGGACGTCTGGGTAGTAGGGGTGGGCGACGGGCGGGGCGTGCGGCGGGGGCGGGCGAGTGGCCGGGGCGACGGGGGGGGGCCGGCCAGGCGCGCGGGCGGGCGGCGGAGGGCACGGCAGCGGGCGCAGGGTGGCGGCGGCGGTCTCGGCCGCGGACGAGGCGAGCTGGAGGCGCCAGAGGGCGCGCCACTGGTCGAGGGACATGGGGTCCGCCGGCGCTTGTTCTTCCTCTCCGTCGGCGTCGTCGTCGTCGTCGTCGCTCGGCCCCACCGCCGACGCCGGCGGCGAGAGCAGAGGCGGGACGCCGCCCGCGGCCTCGAGGGCGGCGACGGCGCGGCGCCGCCGTGCGCCCTCGACCGTGCGTGTCGCGTACTCGAGCGCCGCAGTGCCCCGGCGCTCGCGCTGCCCGCGGAGGGCCGTACGGAACGACCAACCGGTGACGCCGAGGGCGTCCTCGTCCTCCTCCTCGGCCGGGAAGCGCTGCTGCATGGTCGCGCGCTCTGTGGCAGTCACGCGGGCGGCATATCTGATGATTGGGTTGGTGGCGAGTACGACGCGGGCCCTAGGCTGATTGCGCGAGTGTGGGAAGATAAGCATGTGGCTGCATGCACGACGTCGCGCTCTTTGTTTCGCAAGCGAGACGCCGATCGGCGCGTCGTCCGGCGCAACCGCCGCTGCCGACGAGCCTGAACTTGCCGGGCCCTCCCCTCCACCTGCGTCCCGCAATCCGCATTCCTTCAACATTCGACGCTCGCGCACAACGTCTCAACATCCACGATGCTGTCGCTCCGAGTGCCCGCGCAGTGCTACGCGTGGGGCAGGTCCGCGGAGACGAGCGAGGTGAGGAAAGGAGGACTTGTGTGTCGTGCGGCGCGCGTGCACGCACGCAGGACGCCCGTCATTCCACCGGCGGGATCACATGCACGGTCTCTCGCCAATGGCGCGCGTGGACGCGTGCTCGCGCATGGAGAAGAGAGCGAGTGGAGAGAGAGAGAGAGCACACCTGACACTCCCCTCCCAACGCCCGGCTCTACCCCCCACTCTCACACGCACACAGGTCGCCCAACTGGCGCGCGCCAACGGCACCGAGATCGACGAGAGCAAGCCGTACGCGGAGCTGTGGTGAGTCCGGGGCGACAGACGTGGAAAGAGAGAGACCGCCGCGCCGCCCGTTCGCGCTCGTTCGCGGCCGACGACGGTCTCGCTCTCGCTCTCGCCGGCCGCCGCCCTGCCGACCCCGCAAAACCCCCCGCCCCATCTGCCAACCCCCGGAAACCCCACACAGGATCGGCACCCACCCGTCGGCCCCCTCGGTCCTGGCGTCCGACCCCTCGACCACCCTCGCCGCCTTCCTGGCCAGGCACCCGCAGGCCCTCGGCGCCGCCGTGCGCGCGCGGTTCGGCCTGGCCGCCGCCTCGCTGCCCTTCCTCTTCAAAGTGTTGTCGGTTCAGACGGCCCTCTCGATCCAATCTCACCCGGACAAGGCGCTCGCCGAGCGCCTGCACGCGAGCAACCCGGCCGAGTACAAGGACGCCAACCACAAGCCCGAGATGGCCCTGGCCCTGGAGGACTTTGAGGCGCTGTGCGGGTTTGTTCCCCCCAGCGACCTGGCCGCCGCGCTCGAGGGGACGCCCGAGCTGGCGGCGCTCGTCGGCGCCGGCCCGGCCGCCGCCGTCAAGGCCGCCGCCGCCGCCCCGCGGGGGGCCGACGCGGCGGCCTTCCGCGGCCCTTTGAAGGCCGCCTTTTCCGCGGTGATGGGCGCCGACACCGCCAGCGCCGCCGCCGCCGTCGGCGCCCTGGTCGCGCGCCTCGAGCAGGAAGCTAAGGCCAAGGGGCAAAACGGCGACGGCGGCGACGGCGGGGCAGCAGGAGGCGCCCCCGACAGCGGCGTCCGCAACGCCCTGCCCCAGAAGGACGCCCTCGCCCTGCGCCTCGCCGCCCAGTACCCGGGCGACGTCGGCGTCCTGGCCGCCTACTTCCTCAACTACCTGGCCCTGCCGCGCGGCAGCGCCGTGCACCTGCCCGCGAACGTGCCGCACGCCTACCTCAGCGGGCAGCTCGTAGAGTGTATGGCGGAGAGCGACAACGTCGTTCGCGCGGGACTCACCCCCAAGTTTCGCGACGTGGCGACCCTGTGCGCGTCGCTGACCTACGACACAGGCGCGCCCGCGGTCTTGCGCGGGGAGCGCGCGCACGACCACGCGACCGTCTACCGCCCGCCGTTTGACGAGTTTGAGATCGGGCGGGTCGAGGTGCCGGCGGGCGAGAGCTGCGTGACGCCGCTGCCGGCCAACGGCGGCCCTCTGCTGCTGCTGGTGACTGGCGGGGCGGGCGGTTGCCGGGCGGAGGGGGGCGCCCTTCCCGCGTCGGAGGACGCGGCGCTCGAGGCCGAGGTGGAGCTGCGGCGCGGAAGCGTGGTGTTTGTGCCCGCGGGCGCGAGGCTGACGTTTAGCGCGCGGGCGGGCGGCGGCGGCGGCGGGGGCAGCGGCGCGCTCGAGGTGTGGACGGGGGCGGTCAACGCGCGCGTGTTCGCCGCGCCCGCTCCCGCGGAGGAGGAGGCGGCGGCGGCCCCCGCGGAGAAGGTGCTCGCGGCGGTGTGAGGTGGAGGGGGATTTGCTGTTGTTTTTGAAACGAAAGCGCCCGCCTCTCTTCGTTTCTCGCCGGGGGTCTCCGTGCTCCAGCGCCGCCGCCGCCGCCGCCGCCAGATCGAGGCGAAGCACATCGCCTTTTGTCCGCCACGTCCTCTTGCTGCGTCCGTGACTGACACAATCCAATCCCAGCCGACGACTCGACTCTTGATCGATTGGAATCGGCGACCACCATGCTCCGCCCGCCACGCCCCATCGCTCCAGGGGCAGCGTACCGGGCAGCGGCGCCACCCCCCGATCCTCCTCCCCTCTTCTTGGCGCAACGATCGTCCCTCCCGGCAGCGCCCGCGGCGGTGATCGCGCGCGCGGGACTGGGCTTTGGCATGGGCGCCGACGACGACCTGGGCCTGCCCCGGGAGCCGAGCGTCGCCGTCGGCGGCGGCGGAGGACGAGGCCCGAGCCGGCGCGCGACGACCAACGCGCCGCCGCCGCGCGCCGGCAAGCCGACGCCGCGCCAGCGTCGCGGCCTGCCGCCCAAGCCGCCGGCCAAGGAGCGGCCGCCCGCCTCTGCCGCGCGGACGGCGCAGCAGCAGCAGCAGCAGCAGCAGCAGCAGCTGGGCGCCGCCGACCGCGCCGACGCGCTGTACGCCCTGGCCGTGCGCCAGGGCCGCTGGCCGCCCGTGGTCGGGGCGGGCGACGCAGACACGGGCGCAGACGAGGACGAGGACGAAGATGCCGACGCCAACGCCGACGCCGACGCTGACGGCGCCGATGGGCACCCGGGCGCAGCAGCAGCGGCGAGCGCGCCGGCGCCAGAGCCCGGAGCAGGCCGCCCGCCGCGCCCCCTGCTGTTCGAGGAGGCGGCGGCCGCGCTGCTGGCCGCCCGCGCGCGCGACCGCCTGAGGCGTCGGGTGGCGCCCCGCATCGCCAACGCCTCCTCCTGGCAGGCGCTGCACTCGCGCGTGCTGCCGCGCGAGCTGGCCGCCCTGGACGAGCGGTGCACGGCGCTCTTAATGGCCAAGCTCGTGCGCGTGCAGCCCGCGGCCGCCGCGGCGGCCCCGCCGGAGGAGCGCCGCCGCTTCCGGACGATGGTCGGCGCCGTGGCCGTCGCCACGGCGCCCCGGCTCGCGGGGTTTGCCGACGCGGCGCTCACCACGGCCGCGTGCGGGCTGGCGGCCCTGGCCCCGGCGCCGGACGCGCGCTTTCTGCGGGCGTGGGCCGAGGCGGCGGTCGGGGAGGCCCCGCCGCGGCAGGAGACGGAGCAGGCAGACGCAGGCGAAGGCGAACGAGCGGCGGCGGCGGCCGCCGCCGCCGACCGGGGCGGCGGCGGCGGCGGCGGCGGCGGCGGCGGCGGCCGTCACGGCAGCAGCAGCAGCAGCAGCGCGCGGTGGGCCGGGCGCGAGGGCGCAGACCTGCTCGTGAGCTCAGGCGCGGCGTTTGGCCCGGCGCTCCTGGCGTCGCTGCTCGCCCAGGACGACGGGCGGCGAAAGGGGGACGGCGAGGACGAGGGCGGCGGGCAAGACGAGGCGTCCTCGTCCGCCGCAGCCGCCGCCGCCGCCTTGTCATCCGCGGCGCCGTTTGCCCGTTTCTTTTTTGAGCGCACCGCGGGCGCCTTCGCCTCCGGGGAGCTGGAGTCGCGGCACGTCGCCCTCGCGGCGCGCGCGGCCGAGGCGCTCCAGCGCTGCGGCGCGATCGGGGCCATCCCCGCGGGGTGGTGGCGCGCGGCGCTCTCGGCGGCCGTCGAGGGATCCGCGGGCGGCGGGCGGCGGCGGCCGGGGGCCGACGGCAGCAGCGGCACCGTGGGCAAGGACGACGACGACGGCGGCGGCGACAACAACGACGGCGGCGGCAGCATCCTGCGGCCCTCGCCGCGCGGCAGCCGCGCCACGGTCCAGTTTGCCGGCGCCCTGGCCGCCCTGGGGGCGGCGGCGGACGCGGCCGCGGAGCAAGGAGGGGAAGGAGGGCCTCAGGACGGCGGAGGCGCGGCAGCGGCAGAGGCGCTCGCGGCGGCAGGAGGAGCGCTGGCGGCGGCGGCGCCCGCGCTCGAGGCAGAGCTCCGGTCGCGCGCCGGCTCCTCCTCCTCCGCGCTCTCCCCCGCGGGCGCCGCCGCCGCGCTGCGCGGCCTGTCGTCCGTCTGGCGCGCGTCCGCCGCCCTGTCCGCGCCCGCAGCCGCTGCAAAAGCGGGGGCGGCGGCGGGCCCGGCCGCCGAGACCGTCGCGGCCGTCGCGGCGCTGTGGGCGCGGCGGGCGTTCCGGGCGCGCGCGGCGCCGACGGCCGCGATGTGCGACGAGCTCGCCGCGTCGGCGCGCCGCCGCGAACCCCTCGGGAGGTTCGTGCCGGACGCCGAGTGGCAGGTGGCGCTCGAGTCGGCCGCGGCGTCGCGCATGTGCCCGCCCGGGGCCGAGCAGGACCGGGGGCTCGACGAGGCGGAGCACGCCGAGGCGGGGACGGCGGCGGAGGCGGCCGCGCCGGCGCTGCCGCGTCGGCGGCCGAGGGCGGCGACGGGCGCGAGGGGCAGCGGCGGCGGCAGCGGCGGCGGCAGCGGCCCTGCCGACGCCGCCAGCCTGGCGCTCAGCTCCCTCGCCCTCTTCGCGGGCTGGCGCCACGCCCCCGGCCCCGCGTGGCTCGCGGCCTTTGCGCTGTGTACGCGCGACAGCGTGGCGCGCTGGCCGCCGCGCATCCTGGCCGCCGCGCTGGCATCGCTGCGCCGGGCGCTCGAGGGGGGCGGCGGCGGCGGCGGCATCGACGGCGGCGGCGGCAACGGCGGCCAGGGCAGCAGCGTCTCGCCGCTGTGGGGCGTCGCCGTGCTGCAGGCCGTCGCGGCGCGCGCGCCGTCCGCCTCGCCGGCCGACCGCCGCGCGCTCGCCGCCGCGCTGGCGGCCCTGCCGCCGCTGCTCGGGCTTCCCGGCGAGGAGCGGGCGGCGGCAGGAGGCGCCCTCTCGGCGGCGGCCGCCCTGGGCGCGCTGGCGGCGGCGCGCATGTCTCTCGCGGACGTGGCCGGGCTGCGCGCCCTCGCTGGCGAGGGAGGAGGGGACGACCTGTCGGCGCTGCTGGATATGCTGGACTAGAGGAATTGGAGAAACTGTGCTTGTTGTCACTCGTTCCGATTCAAAGCAAAGGCGGCGGGCGGTCGTCGTCGTCGTCGTTGTCGCCGCCTGTGTCGCGCTCCCGCTCAGCGTCGCCGCGCGACGCAGACGCCGCCGCCGCCGCCGCGACCGCCACGACAGCCGCGCGCCTCTTTGGCCGCAAGACCTCCTCCTTTGCCGGCCCCTTGCCCATGACCCCCTTTTTGGCGCCCTCCTCCTCCCCCCACACGCTCCGCGGGTGCAGCAGCGTCGGGTCCTCCCCCGCCCCCCGGCCCCACGGCCGCTCGAGCGGCAGCGCCACGCGCAGCCGCCCCGTCGCCGCGCTGCGCCGCGCGGCGGCCGCGTCCGCGCGCACCTCTGCGGGCAGCCGCAGCTGCAGCAGGCGCCCGCGCACGAGGAGTCGCACGGCGCGCGGGAGCACCTCGAGGCTCATGTGGGCGGTGTCGACGTAGCGGCCCACGTCGACGTCGAGCTCGAGCTCGAGCTCGACGTCGCCGGGAGGACGAGCAGCGGCGGGAGCAGACGAGGGGGCGGCGGAGGCGGCGGCGAGGCAGCCGTTGCGGCGCGGGGCTGGAGCAGCAGCAGCAGCAGCAGCGGCAGTGCCGGCAACGGCAGCAGGGACCACGTCCAGCGAGAAGCGCCACCGCCCCTCGTTGCGCAGGGGCAGGGTCTCGCCCGTGCCCGGGTCCTGGTCGGGGAGCGGCGGCAGCGCCTCACGCCGCTCGCGCCGCGCGAGGGGGTCGGCAAAGAGCGACGCCGCCGCCGCCGCCGCCGCCGCCGACGCCCCGTCGCCGCGCGGCTTGTCGCGCCGCGCCGCCGCCGCCTCGACCAGCTGCCGCCGCTGGTCGCGCAGGTCCAGCAGGCGCGTGGCCGGGCACCACGGCCGCCGCAGCTCGCCTGTTTCCGGGTCCTTGGTGCCCGTTTCGAGGATGCGCGGGCGGCGGTGGGGGCGGCGGCGGGCCGCGACGGCGACGGCAGCTGCGGCGGCGGCAGCGGCGGGCACGGGCGGCGGCGGCGGCAGCAGCAATCCGCTCTGTTTGCCCTCCGCGCTGCCTCCCTCGCCCTCCTCTTCGCTCTCGCTCGTCTCGTCCTCGACCGCGGCGTCCCCGGGTCCGTACAGCGCCACCGTCTCCGGGTGCTCCTCGCCCGCCAGGATAGACGCCTCGAGCGCCGCGGCGAGCGTGCTGGCGTCGCCCCTCCTTGCCGCCGCCGCCGCCTCTGCCTCTGCCTCGTCCGCCGCCGCCCGCCGCAGCGCCCGCGCCACAAATCGCTCTGCCCGCCGCGCCGCCAGCCGCGCCGACGCCGAGACGGGCTCGCCGTCCAGGCGCACGAGATGCGGCAGCGCCAGCACGACGCACGCGCGGTAGGCGTCGTCGACGTTGCGGCCGTCGCCCTGCTCGCCGTCGTTTTGCGAGCGTCGCCCGCGCGCCCCCCCGTCCTGCCCCCCTTGCGCCGCCGCCGCCGCCGCCGCCGCTGCCTCTGCCGCCGCCGCCCGCCCGAGCGCCGACACGCAAGGGTTTCCCATCAGCCACAGCTCCGCCAGCCGCGGCAGGCACCCCAGCTGCCGCCCGAGCCCGAGCAGCGCCGACGCGCCCAAAAAGTTGCCCGTCAGGTCGAGGCGCTTGAGCGACTCGAGCCCGGCCAAGGCCGCGCGGGGCGGAAAGCGGCGGAGGCAGTTTAGGGCGAGGCCGAGTGTTTTGAGGGAGCGGAGGCCGCGAGTTTCGCCGGGAGACAGGCGGCCCAAGGCGTTCCCCGAGAGGGAGAGGTGCTGCAGTTTTGGGCAGGCGCGGCGCAGCCGGGGCCCCAGGCGGGTGAGCCCTTCTTGGTGGAGGTCGATCTCCTCCAAAGTGGAGAGGGCGCCGTCGTTGTGCTCGGAGCGCTGTTTTTTTTTTTTCGGAGGGGAGGGAGGGGCGGGGGGGAGAAGGCAGGGGGGGGGCGCAAGGCGTCGGCGGCGGGTCGGGTTCTGCGTTGTTTGCGGGGAGGAAATGAGCGTGTCGCAGCGAGAGCGCGCGAGCACTTGCGCTCCAAGAGGATGATCACCACGCGCACCTTGCGCAGGAGCGCCAGGGTGGCGCGCGGCATGATGCGTGTGTTGCTCTTTCGAATATTACGAAGAGGGGAGCGCGGCGACAGCTAGCTGGAGCAAAGGATGAGCGTTGTTTCGAAGCGGGCGATCGACTGGAAGCCGTAGCCGGACTGGCCCGCGAAGCGGCCGCGCGCGTCGGGGGTGTACCTGTTGGTGGTCGTCGTCGTTGTTTTTGTGTGTGTTGTGTGTGTTTTTGTTC
>Ga0105053_10003805_pt1 | contig 22650 bp, 15 predicted proteins | sample BON01_FD_78093 | JGI IMG/M metagenome (GOLD analysis project Ga0105053, IMG submission 78093) | Freshwater microbial communities from Lake Bonney liftoff mats and glacier meltwater in Antarctica - BON-01 | ecosystem: Environmental > Aquatic > Freshwater > Ice > Glacier meltwater | place: Lake...
ATTCTCAGGTTTTGAAGCGTTCAGCAAATTGAAGCCCTGTGGGGCGCTGTAGAGTCGCCGCTTGTCGCAATGGCATTGCCGCTTGTCGGCGTGCTTTTGCGTTGAGCGGGTGCGGTGGTTCGGTTGCGCCGAGCTGATCCGACGTCAGCGATCCGCCATTCGACAAGCTCGTGGTCTAAGACAAGCGGACGCCCTACGGCTGAATGCTCCAAGCGCCCTACCGTATCGAAAAGATCCTCCTCAATGCTCAAATTTAAATCGCCTCGCTCGTTCGAAGCGGTTGCCTGTGTGTATGGATTTTTCGACACCCACACTCACGCTGCTCTCTAACAAACTAGGCGACTCGGATGCTTCAGTGCGTAACCTCTGCCTAGACGTTATACATAAGCACCCGCAACGCTCGATTAAACACAGCAAAGAAGTGCTGGCCCAGCTCGCTCTGCATGGTCCGGACTTTTACAATTACGGGCATCAAGCGGTTAAACTGCCCCTGGACGAGGAGGGGATACAACAACTGACGACACTCTGCCGCAGTTGGCTGGCAGATGGATACGTCGAAGAACCAGCTCGGTATTTGCGATGGCTTCTGAATGTGGATCGGACGCTCCTGCCCACTGCTAAAGAGGCACTGACCGATCTCGACATCATGGACCTCGACCCAGGCTTCAACTTTCTGATGCCAAAATGCCTGCACAAAGATTTGGACGTAGCGCTTGAGGCCACAAAACTATCAGACGACGAAATCCTTAACGAGCTCGATCAACTCACGACAGAGATGGTCCACTGCGATGAATTTCCTGATGAGCGTCAGGACTGCTGCAAGTTACTGATAAAAAACCTGAGCCAAGCCGGTGATGCCATCGAAACCAGCAAAGCTAAAACTCGCGAATGGCTGGGACTCAGTTACACCGCAAATGAGGAAGGCCCCAACGACTGGAAAATTCTAGTCGCGGTCACCATGGCGGGGCAGCTCAAGATGGACGACACCGCTTTGCAACTCATCGAGCTTTTAAAAGTCGACTGGGATCCGATGAACGAAGACATTCAAGAAGCCTTTATTTGCATGAACAGCAAGGTCGCCCTCGACACGATAAGCGACCAATGGGCGGAGCTACCCGAGCATGGTCGACTCTACCTAGCGTCCGCATTCAGGGTCCTCCTCCCCGAGGGGTTCGAAGCTTTTTATAATCGGGTGCTCGACGATGAAACCGAAGACAGTTTCACAGCAAACACCATAGCCCATGCGCTGATCCACACCGGCCAGCAACAGGCACTCGACCACGCACAAGGCTACGTAAACCGTTTAGATCCTGACGATGTGGAAGCGCTCCAAGTGAGCGAAGCACTTTACATACACTATATTCTAAGGGACTACCAAACACAGCTAGTGGTGGGAATAAAGAGGCGCATCTCCCAACGGTATCAACGAATCGAAGAAAGACGCGTCGAACTTGAATCTGGATTCGGGCAGCCCAAACCGCCCAAGGAATCAATCAACAACGCGCCAAAAGTCGGGCGCAACGCCCCCTGCCCCTGCGGCAGCGGGAAGAAGCATAAAAAGTGCTGCCTTTAAGGGTTTTCATAGAGTGGCACCGCATCGCTGCCCCGAGACGCGGCTAGCGCCGCATCGCTACACCGATCCGACGCCCGTAGCGAACTCGCGCTAGCGAGGTCTCCTGCAACTTGCTCCAATCCCACCCGCTGAGACGCGGCTAGCGCCGCATCGCTACACCGATCCGACGCCCGTAGCGAACTCGCGCTAGCGAGGTCTCCCGCAACTTGCTCCAATCCCACCCGCTGAGACGCGGCTAGCGCCGCATCGCTACACCGATCCGCCGCCCGTAGCGAACTCGCGCCAGCGAGGTCTCCTGCAACTTGCTCCAATCCCACCCGCTGAGACGCGGCTAGCGCCGCATCGCTACACCGATCCGACGCCCGTAGCGAACTCGCGCTAGCGAGGTCTCCTGCAACTTGCTCCTGCTATTAAATAGCCTGTGTATTTAAAGCACGTGTGTATTTAAAGCACGTGTGTATTTAAAGCACGTGTGTATTTAAAGCACGCTGACAGGCTCGGCGGCTCGTCTTGCTTTGCGCCGTTCATCCGCGCGGGCCGCTTGAGCCGTCCGTATGGCCTGCTCGCGAAGATGGTCTTCAACCTCGTCGCGGAGTCCCGCCGCCGCTTGCCTGAGGTGCCCGAGCATATCGTTCACATCCAGCCGTTCGTCGTTCAAGTCCTCGGCCACGTCGCGCTCCATTCTCGGAGTCGGGCCTTTTTTGGAAAAGCCAAAAGCCATGTCCAGCTTAGCCACGCGGAGCGCTTTGCGTAGAGGCTGTAGATGTGACTGGTGATAGGCCGCGAGATCGCGCAACCGCGCCAGACCCAGCTTAGCCGTTAAGCCCGTGTCATCCATATCGCAGACTGCCTCGACGCGGAGCAAGGCCTCGAGGTCGCCATTTTGATAGGCATCTTGTATCTCGAACCACCGCTTCTCGCGGATCGACTCTTCCAGTTCGGAATGATCAGGATGCAAGCGCTTGGCGAGGCCGCGGTAGCAGGTCTTCAGCCGGGCGTCGTGTTCCGCCTTGGGGGCACTCGCGGCTCGTGTTTCGTCCTCACCGCTGAATGCACTTCGATCACGACGGCCAAACTCTTTTTCAAAAAAGTCTTCCATCGATTCATCGCCGTCTTCATCCCAATCGTCTTCATCGTCATCGTTGTCATCCCACTCGTCTTCGCCGTCATAGTCTTTCGCTATGTCATCATTATTGGAAGTAAAAGGGTTGGGCGGCACAAACTCAGACAATGTGCCGTTCTTTTTACGCTCCATAAGTTCGTCGTAGAGCTTGGGAACTTTAGCTAAAGCGTGTAACGAGCATAGTCTAAGATGGTGGTAAATAAACTCATAGGCACTCAATTCTTCGCGCAATTCGCGAAGCTGAGTCAAAGTCGCGCCATGTGTGCCATGATACCATTGCTGAAAAGCTTTGCGGTCGTGCTCTTCGAAATCGTTGAGCAGTGACTGCTTGCTATGCAATTCGTTGCGCAGACGCTTGCAGGTGGACAGTGCTTTTTTCAGGAACGGCGCTTGATCCACCACCAATAGTGCCGTGCAAGTCACTTTGGGCACCGCAGCCCGAGAATGGGTCCTACTCCGTTTACGAGATTTTGAAGTTGCAGACATTACCGCAGAACGTGCAACAGCAGCGAATGCGCATCAACCGAAAAAATTGTAGCAATCTCAAAAAGTTTTCCCTGTCTGACTCAAGCGCTCTAAACGAACAGTAATCCCTGAATGTAGCTATATCGCCGACTATATGAAACGAACGTAATCTAAAATGAGTGTCTATTACTATTTTCATATAATTTCGGTTGAACGATACGAATTGCATCGTTAGTACTTACTCTCTTATAAAGTGACCCTCTATTCATCACGCAAATGAGTATTCACATCCTAACTACAGACTCAAAGCTGACCAAGCAACTCACCCAGTTACTGGAGGGTGGGCTGCAACCATTTCATTTTCATGATGATTTGGAAGTGCTAATCATGATGCTGCCCCGTTTAAAGAAAACGGATAAGGTTTTCTACGATCTACAACTGGAGCCGACTTTACTGGCTTTTGATGCTCTGAGCTTCGGAGGTAAGAAGACGAACCTGATCGCCTTCGAACCTTTTGTAGAAGGCGCAGATTCGCACCAATCAACTTGCCCGGAAACAGCAAAGCACTATTTCGTTCTCTCTTCGGATATGCGCAAGTCGGGTGCACGACTCAAGCAAGTGCTTCACGAAGTGGATGCGCTGGCGGTCAAAAAGAAGCACGCTCGCAAGAAAGCAAGCTCTCAAAAAGCGAACGCTGTAGCAAAAATTCAGAGCGTTCAGACCCCGCCCCCGATTACACTCTCACGCTACCTAACCGCGAAGAGCGGTTGCATGCAGCAACTCTTAGTCAAAATCGCACAGCTTGCAAAAAAGCCGAAATTCGTTTTTCTGACAGGTGAGGACGGGGCCGACTTCGAACTAGCCGCGCATGAGATTAACTTTCGCACCAACGGCGACCTCAGCCCTCTGCATATTGCCGACCCCATGCGTGTAGAGATTGACGAGATCAAGCGCAAGCTCTGCTCAAAAGATCAAACAGGCTATTGTTACTTGGGTCTTTCTTACGAACTGGGCATGCTTACGGTGGCTCGCTTAACCGACTACCTAAACCAGTTGAGCAAAGCGGATACAGAAGATCCGACTCCTTGCTTCATCCTAGGCCATGTGGACGACTCGGAAGGCTATCTCGAAGATGAAGTGAAAGCTGTGCTTAATAGCTTCCGAAAAATAGGCGAAGTGATCGAGATTCCGGCCATGGCAGAGCGTAAAGACGATGTCTGCCTGATCGTACAATCTGTATTCACTACGCTACGGACCGCCCACCCCTTTCTCATGACGCGGATGCTGAGTCGCGGCGCGATTGAGTATCTGGAAGCGCAGTGCTCGGAAATGAGTTACTCCAGCCTCGTCCGGATCATCCGCAACTCGATGGCACTGGCTCAGCGCGATACACTGACCGAAGACGAACTCAAGAGTTTCGGCGACGATAGCCCCACCTCACAGCATTTAATCGAGAGTCTGGCCGACGAAAAGTATTTCAAAGACCAAACGGGGGCGGCATAGTTTAGGTAGAAGCGACACTCCTGTCGCTTTATTGGTGCAACGAATCCTCCGTGAGCGTAAGCCAAAATTGAGCCCCAACGAAGCGACAAGAGTGTCGCTTCTACACCAGATCAACTATGCGCTTATTCATAACATTCGCAATCCTCGCCACCCTCTTACTGGGCAGTCTCTCCGCACAGAGTTCTGTTTGGAAAGTTTCTAAAGGAGCTCACACTGCCTATCTGGGCGGCACCTGCCATATACTGAAACCGAGTGACTACCCACTGCCGACTGAATTTGATGCCGCCTACGAAGCCGCCGACAGCCTGGTCTTCGAGGTAGAGCCAGACGCTTTGCAAGATCCAGCCTTCGCGATGCAATTGATAGCGGAAAGCGTCTATAAAGATGGGCGCACACTAAAGAGCGTGCTAAGCGACGAAGCCTACACCGCTCTGGCCGAAGAATGCCGCAAAACGAATATGCCAATTGAAACAATTCAGAACATGAAGCCCGGCATGGCGGTCATGATGCTGACCCTACAAGAACTAATGAAGGCGGGCGTCTCGCAAGAGGGCGTCGATCTTTATTACGGGAATCTAGCGAAGGCCGACAGCAAGCCAATCGCGGCGCTTGAAACGGCGGAATTTCAGCTGCAGTTGATCACCACTCTCGGTGATGGCGTAGAGAGCGAGCTGGTGCTGTATGGCCTTCAAGACCTCAGCCAGATCAGTGAACTCTTCGATGAGATCATCGCCGCATGGCGTAGTGGTGATTTGAATACGATCAATCACCTCTTCGTCGAAGATATGGCGGCCTTCCCTGAAATCTACGAGGGTATGCTCAAAGATCGCAACGCTCGCTGGCTACCGCAAATCGAAGCGATGCTGACGACAGAGCCTACCGAGTTCATTCTTGTCGGCGTCGGCCACATGCCGGGCAAAGATGGACTGATACAGCTACTTGAAGGTAAGGGCTATGTGGTCTCGCAGGTAAAGTAGTTATCTGATAGTCGTGGCGTGCTCGCTCGCGAGCGCCTGCGTTAGAGTCAGTCGATGCTGCCACCGACTCTGACGAAGGCGTCCGACAAGCGGACACGCCACGTGCTGGCGAGCGCTACAGAACAGTGCTGGTCTGCGTATCGTAAAAATCCAGCCTGGCCGAAGCAGCGGCTACCGCTGCGGTGCAAGCGGTTTCCACACGGAGCACATGAGCCCCGAGATGTGCGAGCTTCCAGCCATTTCTCCTGAAAGTATCTCGCTCGTTAGGTGACCATCCGCGTTCAGGGCCCAGCGCAATCACAACGCTACGCGCCCCTTCCGGCAAGTTCTGCGGCAAAGATCCTGCTGCCTCGTAATTATCGAGGGCGATGTGCGCGCCCTCGCCTTGCAAAAAGGAAATCGCGGATTGCAGATCTGTATGCATGCCGACTTCAGGCACATGCGTGCCAAAGGATTGCTCGGTGCCGAGGCGCAGGCGATCTTTCCACTCATCACTCGTCCAAAGGCTGCTTTGGGCATAGGACGGCTCGCCGCGCTCGGCCTCGAAAAAGTGCAAATCCTGCACCCCTAGGCTCGCGGCTTCAAAGAGAATACGCTTGGCTGTGTGTGGACGCGGCAAGCCAAAGAGCAGGCGGATCGGCAGTGGTTTGGGAGCAGACTCAGTCCCGATGATCTTCAAACTGATGGCTCCGTCGGCCTCGACTAAAGTGACCTCCGCACGTGCGCGCAGGCCATTGACGAAACCAACAAAGACCTTCGTACCCACACGGGCACGAAGCACTTTGAAAATATGCGCCGCTCTGGGATCGCTGCCTTCGAGACGCTTCGCCTCAAAAGGTGTATCGAAAAGAATAAGATTCATCTAGTCTATCGTGATATGCGTCGAGGCTAACGTAGGACAGGCGCCCCCGCCTGTTGTATCTGCATTGCTGACGAGCCAAGAGACAGGCGAGGCGCCTATCTTACTATCGCCTACGGCCGAAACGACTCGTTGCTGTATTACGCTTGCGGCGGCGTGGTTTCTCGGCGGTCGTGCTACGGACGATTGGCTCGTGGAAGTAATTAAAACCTTCGAGCTTCAGCTGGGGAATCTGCTGATCGATAAACTTCTCAATCGCATCGAGCTTGGCTTGCTCATCGGGTGCGACGATGGTGAGGGCGTCGCCTTCGCGTTGGGCGCGACCGGTGCGGCCGATACGGTGCACATAGTCTTCTGCGTGCTCAGGCACATCGTAGTTAATGACGTGCGTGACATTGGCGATGTCGAGACCGCGCGAGGCGATGTCGGTCGCGACGAGAATCTTAACCTTACCGTCTTTGAATTCCTGCAAAGCTCTGGTGCGTGTCTTTTGCGGCAAGTTCGAGTGCATGGGGGCACAGCTAAGGCCGCGCTCCTCTAGCCAGCGGGCGATACGATCAGCACCAACTTTCATGCGGCAAAAAATGATCATGCTATCGATCTCCATTTGATCAATCAGCGCGATCAGCAGGTCAAACTTCTGCATGGCACCGACTGGATAGATGACGTGCTTCACCGTTTCAGCTGGAGTGAGCTTGATACCGATGGTGACATCGACCGGGTCTTTCAGGCTCTTGGCGACGAGGCGTTTGATATCCTCAGAAACCGTGGCCGAGAAAAGAAGGGTCTGCCGGTTTTTGTTACACATTTTAATAATGCGCGTGACGTCGTCGATAAACCCCATGTCGAGCATGCGGTCGACCTCATCAAGGACGAGGACTTCAATCGACTTGAGATCGAAATTCTTTTGCTGCAAGTGGTCGAGCAAACGACCCGGCGTAGCGATCACGACATCGGCACCCTCTTTCAATTCGTCGAGCTGTTTACCGTAGCCGACACCACCGTGGATCAGGCAGCACTTGGGGGCGCAGTATTTACCGTAGGAGCCGAATTGATCTTCGACTTGCGCAGCGAGCTCGCGTGTGGGGCCGAGAATCAGGCAGCGAGGGGCGGCACCTTCTCTGTGCCCGCCGAGGCGGTGCAGAATGGGCAGCGCATAGGCGGCGGTCTTGCCAGTGCCAGTCTGCGCGGAGCCGATCACATCGCGCCCCTCCATGATACGTGGAATCGAGCCCGCTTGAATAGGAGTTGGCTCTTTAAAGCCAAATTCGTCGATAGATTTAAGGATAGACTCGTCGAGTCCAAATTCGTGGAATGTCATAATTAATTAGCTGCAGGTGAAATGCCCGGCCAACATAATTAAGCATCCGGGTCCAATGAAAATCTGAGAAACTGAAAGCAAGAAAAGCTGAACATCTCAGAGAGAAAGGGGCAGACACTGCCTGCATTTCTTTGAAGATCAAGGAGAAAGCGCAAGGATCAGAATGGAAAACCAATCGAGAAATGAAGGGTTCCATTCGGATCACCCACACGCGGATCAGGATTGTGCCCATACTCTAAACGCAAGGGCCCGACGACTGTATTATACCGAATCCCCAAGCCGACGGAATAGAGTCGTTCACTGCCATCACTCAAAAATCCGCTACGGGAATTGGCCACCCCATCAATAAAGGCGACCACCGAGAATTGGCTGAACATACGCTGCTCCAACTCAAGGTTTACTAAGATATACGACTCCGCCCCAATCTCGTCTCCAGTTGCATCCAGCGGTGTGGCACCACCTTCCAAATACCCGCGCACGGAGTTTTCCCCTCCGAGAAAATAGCGTTCGTTGAAGGGTATATTGTCAGACGCAGCCCCCGAGGAAAAGATCGTGCCACTACGAACTCCACCATGAACGATGGTGCTCTCGCTCAAAGAGAAATGATAAGTGCCGCCCAACTCCAGCTTCTGAAAATCGACACTCCCGCCGAGCCATTGGCTCGCTGTTTTAAAACTTGCGAACAAACTGTAGCCCGCAGTGGGCGCGAGAAAATCGTCGCGGCGGTCGAGCGAGGCTCGAAAAGTCACGCTCGCCACGGTGGCGTTTTCTTCAGACTGGAAGCTGACTGTATTATCACGATCCGCCGTCTCTCTCGAAAACCCATATTCAACCGCTAGTCGCACGCCTGACTCCGCCAACTGCAGAGATGTGCCCATGGCCACACCCTCCGCTGTGCGATCAAAGGAGAGTTCTTCCCGAAAGCTGTATTGGGCATTCAAATACGCAGTCAAATCACTCCCAAAAACCTGCGGGATCGAATAAGTCACATCGCCCAGTGTCGCCTTAACACTCTTTTTGGCCTCCATCTCATAGCGATGTGCACGACCCCATGGATTCCTGTGCTCCCAACGAAATCCCAATCTCGCCTGCTCATAACTCCCCCAGCCTCCACGTAGTTGCAGCTCCTTGCGCTGACTCTGAGTGAGTTCATAAACCACAGAACGGGCGTCACCGCCTGTCGGCTCAAAACTTAGCCCAACCTCTTCGAAAATCCCCAGCCCCATTAACTTTCGCTGCGCCTCATTCACTTCGATCAAGTCCATAGGCTCACCAGTCTCTAATTTAATTTGTCGCCGCAAAACGGAACGCTTCGTCGCCTCGTCGCCCTTGAATTCGATTCCCGCGAGCTGCACTTTTTGCCCATACTCAACTTGAAAGCGTAGATTGCGACGCATCACACCGGGCGCGCCTGCAACATCCGAGACGACCTCACTGACCACTTTGGCGTCCGGATAACCTGCCCGATACGCTTCATTCCGAAGCAATGCCCGCTGTTCCTGCTCCCATGCCCGGGTCAACACCACATCCTCCGGCGACTCCATTCGTCGCTCATCAGTGCCGTCGGAGCGGGCGATCAGAACCTCCACCTCCCCGACTTTATATAGACGGCCTTGCTCGATTTCCAATCGCACATTGACCGCACCGCTGGCAGCGTCCGCCTCAACCTGCTGATCCACGATCCGCGCGGAGCGGAAACCGAGATCATCGAGCGCACGGACCAAGCGCCCCGCCCGGCGGTTCAGATTCTCATGGGTAAACACCTTCGCCTGCTTCCCTGAGAACAAGACGCCTCCGGGGATGAAGAAACGCTCCACTTTTTCCGGCTCGATCACATCGACCCCAGAGACCGAAACGGATTCATAATAAGACAAGACTCCAGGCGTGATAATAAACTCCGCATGGTCCGCGATAAAATCGACCGCCAACTGAATCGCATACTTGCCCTCCCATCCAACTGAGCGTTCCTCTTCGCCCACTTGAAACCATCCCTCGATCGTAGGCTGCAAATAGCCTTTACGCTTCATTTGTTCCAGCAGCAGAAATGCGCTGTCTTCCAGCAAAGCGGCATCCAACTCAACTTCAGCGCTCGGCTCGACATTATGCAAAAAAGACAAACGTGCATCCAAGCTCCGATCTTTGAAAAAGCCCAAGCCCGACACTTCAAGATTACTCTGACCATAGATCGACGCACACATGCATAGTCCAAACGCCACAGCTGCTATGTGAATAAACCGTCTCATCGCTTAAAAATACTCCAAATCAAATCCATATTATAGGCATCGTAGACATCGTAACCGCCTTCCAAAAACAAATCCTCGGAGAGGTCGTAGCGCACCCCAACCGTATTGCGCCCAGTGCGACTGGTTTCTTCGCCAACGTCCACCGTCAGACGATCTGTGAACTTCTCATCCATTCCGCCCGCGCCGAGTAAACCTTGTCCAAGATAGAGCCCCACCGTGCCCACGCCGCCCCCCGTCGTGCTGCCGGTGGTCAAGAGACGAACGATTGCCGCATTCGAAAGCGCTGGCGTGGATTGAAACTGTATGAGTGGGTCGTCAAGCGTCTGCGACACATCCATCGTGATGATATACGATGTCTTTTGCGCAATACCGCTAAAATTCAGCTGCACTACATTGGGCTGCCCCGGCTCAATATAAGCCTCGCCACTCGCGATCCGCATTTTGGCTCCAGGAAACCGCAGCTCGCCATCCACCGTCCGAACGGAACCGATCAACAAGGGTTCCGCAAAAGTGCCTCCGAGATCAAAATTAGCCGAAAGCTGTGTGCGAAAATAAGGACTGCGCACACGCATGAAGGAATCTCCGGCGACTTTAAGATCAAAGCGCCAATCCGCGATCGAGGGCTCGGTGATTGAAAAGAATGGCGGCTGTGACCGTGGTCCGGTTTCGACATTCGGCGCCAGGGGGTCGAATTCCACCAGCATGGTACTAGAGCGCAAATTCAAAGCCCCACTGATGAGCGGCGTTTCGGATCGACTGGTATGGCTGGCTTTCACATCCAGATCACTGCGCAGGATCATGTCGGTCGTACGAACCAGCGGCACATTCAAACCCGACACGGCAAACTCCCACAATGGGCTTTCAAAATCGCTCGCATCCAACCAGCCAGCCACTTTCACAGGACTCCCGCCGACCTGTGCCGACGCATCCTGCACCGTAAACTTTCGGTTCGATAAATCAATCCGCCCACCAATCAAATCGACCGACGGTAACGAATCCGTCGGGCGCAAGGCAAACTCCTTGAAAGACAGCGACCCGCTCAGATCCCAATCCGGCTTTAGCTCCAGCGAGCCACTTAAACGGCCGCTCCGCCGGATGATCGCAGGTAGATAATCGACCCAGTCTTCCGCCCGCCAATCGACCAGTTCGATACGTCCCGCGCCTTTAGCCAACCACGCCTTACGGCGATCCATATCGCCCCGCAGCGCTTCGATAAAACCATCCACCGGCAAGCTCAAGGCTCCAGACACCTGACTTTGGTTGATTAAAAAATCGAAACGCTCGATTTGAATCGTATCGGGTTCCCCTTTAGCGACCAGCTCGATGCGATCAATCGACGGGATGCCGGCGATCGACGTCTCCAGCGAAGCCACTTTCAAATCGAGCTGCCCGATCGGGTTTTGCAGCGAACCCTTCACATTTAAATCCACCGTGGCCTCTTTCACCTTCACGCCCGTGTTCTGCATCAGCCAATCCGACAAGGCTGGATTGACCGAGCCATGCAACTCTCCGGACAAGGCACCCGCCTCCAGCAACTTCCAAAAAGATTCACCCTCTGTTGGTATTAGAAAAGTCATCGGCACAGAGATAGCTCCCTGCAACAGAGGTGTATCCGCAAACTTCAGTTGCAAGGGATCCGCCGTCACTCCGGCAGTCGTCAATTGAGCGGCCAGATCCACGCGCAAGGGTACCGCATCGCCGGCGGCTTGACTCTCCACATGCACCCCAATCGAACCAATCAAGCATGGGCGCAGCTCCGAAACAGACAGCTCGACAGATTCAATAGTTAGCGAAGGCAACTCTCGGTCCACCCAGCGCCCTAACCGCTGCAAAGTCACATTGCTCAATCGCAATTCTAGACCAGTCGAAGGATTCCATCCTGCTTCAATCTCTAGCTCCGGACCAGCCAAACGAAAGCGCTCCACTACCATTCGAGATTCTGGAAAATCAACGACCCCAGAATATTGATAACTAAAGCGCGTCGGTGCCTGTAATTCAAGCGTGGGACGCACCGGGTCCGCCCACACGAATCGATTCAAATCCACCGCAACACTCCCGTCCGCGAGCCGTGTCACAAAGGATGCATCGATCACCGCGCCCGCAGCAGTCGCCGCGCCCACCACACTCCATTGCTTCCACCCATCGCTGCGATACGTCCCCGACACGGTGATCGGCGTCACACCGGGAGACTCCACAGTCAGCGGCTCTAAACTCCCCTCAATGGTTGGAATCTCAAAACGCCCGCTAATCCGCCCGCTCGTAGTCAACGCATCCGAAAGAGCGACCGGGGCAATCATCGTATTGATCCAATCGTAAGCGAGTGACACATTATATTTAAAATCAAGGTCCTGCGTCGAAAGGTCGGCCCGTCCACTCAACTCCACCCTCCCTACGTCAGACCCAAGCGGCTGAACCATCATTTGGTCGACCGTCAACGCCGAGCCTTCCAAACGCCCGGATAAATCAACCTGCGCCACTTGATAGCGATCATAAATCAAGTCCGTTGCGCTCAATTTAAACCGCACATTTGGCCCCGCAGTCAGTGACGGCGCGACACTCATACTAGCTTCGACTCGGCCACCGGCAGGCAAAAATGATTGCTTCGATAAATCGACCTCCGCCTGAAATTCAGCCCGCTCAGTCACACTCCCATCTTTCAAATCAATATCCAAAGGCTGACGCAGACGTAACTGCCCCCAATCCGCCGCGAGTTGCAACACATCCACACGCAGCCGTTCTAAATCCCCCGAAAACTCAAGCGCGCCATCCAGCGGAACCGACGGCTGCTCGCTGGCCACCACCGCTCCTTCGATTGCAAGCACTCCAGTATACCTGCCGTCTTCCCAACGAAGGTCGATCCCCGACAAAGCCGCACCTTCCAACTGCAAAGATTCCAAAGGCGGCAACCATTTCGAATCGACTGAAAGACGCTCGGATTTGAGAGTGGCACGCACGGGCAACCAGTTCCCTTCCGTAAACGAGACCACCCCGGCTGCACTCTCAGCGGCCCGCCGCAATTCAAAGCTTACATCCACCCCTTGCGAGGCAGTATCCAGTAGCAGATCTAAGTCGATCCCCGCATTTTTAGCCGCCAAGTGAGCCGACCATTCCGCCTCAGGATCCAACGAAGCCCGCACCTCGACCGCCTCCGGAAGCCGAGCGTGCTCGACCATCGCGACCAATTGCCAATCCCTCAGACTGACTGCATGCGCAGCAAACAACGACTCCCCGTCAGACGAACGAATAGCTAGCTCCCCCAATTTCAGCGGCGGCACCCACTGCCCATACGCTGCCAGCGTCGCACGCACCCGTCTTACTATTGAAACGACATCGGACTGCCCAGACTCAGTCGGCTCACTTTCGGTTGCCAGTAACTGAATCACCAGCGCATCCGCTTCAATTAAAGACGCCTCCGAAAAACTAGCTCCAAACCGCTCCCACAAATACTGATGCAACGAGGGCACTTCAAGCGTCCCCACGGAGCAACGGACTGAATCCGTCGCGTAATCCACCTCGGTCAACCGCAGTCGTCCGGAATCCAAACGCTCCACCGCACGCACCTCGACATCGCCCCATCGCAAGAAAGTAGGCAACGCCAGCGGCAGCCACCAGATACTGGTCACCAATAAACCGCTCACACCAATCAAACCATAAACCAATAGCCGAACCAGTATGCGTATGCATCGAATTTTCCTCACAGAGACCCCAAGACTAAGCAGAGTGCATCATAGCTCAACTTGTTTCATCTTATTTTGAGATTCATCAAAATGACCGAAATGAAGGTTGCCTGCGCACTTCTCTCATGGCGTTCTTTAAGGCTTATGAATCCCAAACATCCTCTATCCTTGGCAATTGCCCTCCTGACACTGACTTTTACTAGCTCGACCGCTTCAGCTAACTTTGAAGAGGCCTCGGCCCACATAGACCTCGACGGCTCAATGGTCGGTTATATGGACTTCGAAGGCGATGGGCAGGAAATTGGCACTGCGCTCAACGAGATCTATCAGCAAGTGCTCACCAGCACGCCCGAAATGCCACCCTTCCCTGTCGATTTCAACCTACTGTTCGAAAACCTAGGATTTGGCTCACTCAAGGCGATTGCGATGAGTTCAAAAGACATCGAGCCGGGACTACACCGAAACCGCTCCGTTGCTCTGCTTAACAGCGAACTCCGCGGCGTATATGCTATTTACAAAACGGAAACACTCACCTTTACCGCAGCCGAAATGGCGCCTGCCGACGCCACTGGTGCCATGACCGCCGCTGTCAACCTCGGCGCAATCCGCGATACGAGCTCAGCAATCATGCAACAAATCATGGGGCCAATGGGCGAAGGCATGATTCAGCAACAGCTCGCCCAATTCATCCGCGGAACAGATGTGAGCTACGACGAAGCGATCAACACGCTCTCCGGCAAATGGGACGGTTTCTGGCACCAAAGCTACCGCGAAGACTTCCAGCAGGAATTCAAATTCTGGATCAGCATCGAAGGAGCAGGCAGCCTCTTGCCGCGCCTGCGTGAAATGGCCGAAGGCATGGGCGTGGCCTTTACCGAAGACGACACCATGCTCCAAGCAAACTTCAGCACACTACTCGGGGAGGACGCTCCCATCGGCCTCTATGTGGAAGTCCCCAAGCAAAGCGGCGAACTCATAATCTACTCACATACCGACTGGACACCTGCGAGCGAAGGAGACCGCCTCGCCCAAACCGATACCTACAAGAACATGGCCAAACGCCTGCCAAGCGAGGGCATTGCGTTCAGCTACAACGTGGGCGCAGATCTCAGCCCGATGTTAGCAGGACTGTCTTCCATTCCAGAAGTTGCTAAATACAGCGAAGTGGCCGAGTCGGCGATCAACCTTCTAATCGGAGACTTCTTAAAGCCAAGCATGGCGGTGACCTACATGGACGATGGCAACATGGTCTCTGATCAATACGCGGGCTTCTCAACGAAACAAGTAGTGATGGTACTCCCAACAATTGCGGCAAGCGGATTCGGAGCTGCGATGGCGATTCCTGCTTTCCAAAAAGTTCGGACAACCTCTCAAGAGAAAGCGGTCACAAATAATTTGCGACAAATCGCTTCGGCTGCCGATCAATATTTCTTAGAGAATGGAGTGACGGAAGTACAGATTGATCAACTCGTCGGGGAAGATGGGTATATTCGATTACTGAATCCTGTCGCCGGCGAAAGCTACGAGGGAATGGTCATTCGGCAGGGCGAAGACATCCGTGTCACGCTAGGGGATGGCTCAGTCATCAGCATGCCCTTCTAAATCGGCCGTAGGGGCTTCACTTGTGACGCCCGCGTCAGAGTGGGCTCCAGCAAACTGCGGGCGTCACCCGTGGCGCCCCGATTATGCGCCGACACAAGTATTGCTAAGATTGGAGACATTCGTAGCGGAACGGGGAACCCGTTTCGACCGGGTGGCGTGGTTTCAACCGCAAGTCGAAACCACTTCGCGTTTCCGCTACATTGCGCTTACGTTTTTTTATAATTTAGAGTCAGCCTAGGCTTGTGATCGGAATCACAGCCATCGATACTCCGCGCATGAGTTCCCCCTATCGAGGACGCATCGCACCGACACCAACTGGTTATTTACACCTCGGTCACGCGCGTACGTTTTGGATCGCGATGGAGCGGGCCAGTGAGGCGAACGGGCAACTAGTCTTTCGCGACGAAAATCTCGACCCGCAACGCTGCAAGCCGGAGTTCTCGCAAGGCGCGATTGAGGATTTGCGCTGGTTTGGCTGCGATTGGCACGAAGGCCCGGACGTGGGCGGTAGTTCGGGGCCCTACCGCCAGAGTGAACGCCACGCGATGTTTTTGGACGCTTGGGTACATCTTAAAAACGAGGGCTACATTTACCCTTGTGATAAATCGCGCAAAGATGTGGCACGCGCCGCGCAAGCGCCCCATGCGGAGGAAGAAGCGAGCGAAGCGATCTACCCGGAGAACTGGCGCCCGCCCCTCGGCTATGGCAAGACGGCGGATAGCCCCGGTGAGACGAACTGGCGCTTCCGCGTGCCCGACGAGCGTAAGATCGAGTTTGACGATGGACGCCTCGGCCCTTGCGCGTTTCAGTGTCTGCGTGACTTCGGCGACTTTCTAGTCTGGCGCAAAGACGGCGTGCCCGCCTACGAGCTCGCGGTGGTGGTGGACGATGCCGCCATGCAGATCAGCGAAGTGGTGCGAGGCGAAGACCTGCTGATCTCGACGGCGAGGCAGATTCTGCTCTACCAAGCTCTCGGGCTAAAGCCGCCAGAGTTTTACCACACGCCCCTACTTTGCGATACGAGCGGACAAAGGCTCGCCAAACGTAACCGCTCGCTCACACTGCGTGAGTTAAGGGAAGCTGGCCACCAACCCGAAAGCCTTCGAAAATCGAAAGACTGGTGGTCAGGACTCGAAGATTTTCACTAATCAATACGATGCAACGGGGCGCACCTGGAGGTTTCTGAATGAACGCAAGTCACCCCATTCTCCGAAATGCATAGGATAGGCGTCCTTTTTTCGCTCGAGGCCGTGCAACTCCCTCATTTCCGCGCTGACCTCTTTCAAGAATGAGGCCGACCCGATCGCTGTCCCTGCCGTGAAATAGCGAACACGCAACCGCAAGACATCGGACAGAGGTAGCTTACCTTTGTTTTCAAGCACTCGACGAACGGTCTCCGGGTCGATGCGACCACGATCCTTTCCCTCGACGCCCTTACTGAAATAGCCCTTTCCGTAGAGGATCAGATTGTACGACGGCAGCACGCTCTTCCACCGCGCAGATAGACAAAATACACGCTCGTAACCAAGCCGAGCCTCACGATTACCGCCCATTGCCCGACCGTAGCTGCTATATCGGTATTCGGACGGATCGGCAACCAACTCCGCCCGCACTGGGTTTAGGTCAATGTAAGCCGCTACCGTCGAGAGGGCTTCCTGAGTTGACTCGACGATAACACTGTTAAACCGCTCCGCCCAAATCGTACCTTTGTTACCATGCCGGTGATTGTACCAGATTCCGAAACGTTGTTTCAATTCTCGGACAAAAGCGGAGAGGTCATGCATCCGCGCCAGCAAGCGTGCGCGCAATTGCTGCCCTTCCTCCCCATTCCGTTCCAGCAACCCTGCCAAGATATCCGGAAGCGGGGCCGAGGGAGGGCATTGCTTCGCATTGTAAAGAAGCCGGTAGCGTCGCAACAACTCAGCGTCCGAGACTTCGCGACCTTCCGGCACCGCGACCAAAAGATGGAAGTGATTGCCCATCACGCAGTAGGCCAACACTTCAACACCACAAAACCCTGCTTGCTTACGCAGCAATTTCAAAAACCGCCCCTTAGCTTCATCATCGAAGAGATACTGTCCGCAAGCCGTCCGGCTCGTAACGTGATACACCCCCTCTTGCCCATGCACCAAATGCCGCCCACGAAACCTCCCCTGCCTCAAATATGCCATCTCCATACCGAAAACCTAAAGAGCCCATCCCTAAAGGCCAGCCTTTTCTATTAAATACCCTGTGTAATTTATGTGAAGACTGAACTCCTCAATCAACATGCGGCTTCCGTGCGCTCGAAACCGCGAAGTTTCCTCAGAGTCCTAGAAACAGGACAATGCCGGCGAGGCATAGGCAGAGCGCTGCGCAGAAGGGGCGAATTTTATTCAACGACTTAATCGTGATCGGGTACGGTACGCGCTTGGCGAAATAGGCGGACAAGAAAGTAAACTGCCCCCACCACCACGTGACCCCGATCAGGGCGCCTAGCAGAACGTTGGGTACCATCTCCCACTGGGGCGGATGATTGATATAAACGCCAGTCGCTAGTAAGATCGCCATCGCGGCAGGCAGGCGCATCGGCATGGCCAGCGATTGATTGAGACAGGCATTGAACAAGTCCCATGGACGCGAAAGCTCCGGCGCATCGTCGATACGTTCGACTCGCCTAGATCGGAAAAACTTAAACGCCATATACAGAAGCACAAAGGCGGCAAATAAGTGCATACCAAATCGTATAAATGTGAGGTGCGCAGACATCATCATCAGCCCGGGCACCGCAACGAACAGCCAGAAAAAATGCGACAGCCAAAAAGCCAGCCCGACGGCAAGGACCTGAAGCTTCGTGCCCTGCACGCCGACTTTGGCCAACCAGACGGTGCCGGGGAAGAGCATCAGCGAAAAAATAAAGCCTGCGGTGATACCTTCGAGCATATGGATAGATTGCGCTCCTGATGCCTTCTACGATTTGCCGAGATCGTATTGATCGATGCGCTTGCGGAGTGTGGCGCGAGTCATGCCGAGGATCTCGGCGGCTTTGACTTGCTTACCTTCAGCCTCGGCGAGTGCTCGGGCGATGAGTGCGCGCTCACCGTGTTCGAGTATGTTTGTATCGTGAGTAGCGCGTAGCGCCTGGTAAACCGCATCGTAAGGATCGGCGGTGGGCAGACCGAGAAGGGGTGCTGCTGCGGGGTGTGACTCAGCGGGCACCTCTGCTGCAATCGCAGTAACTGGCTCAGAATCGGGCTCGGGTTTGGCAGCGGCGAGGGGCGTGGCACCGATCACCCGCACGACTTCTTGCGGTAGGTCTTTGATCAGAATCATCTCGCCTTGCGCGAGCACGGCGCTGCGGTAAATGATATTTTCGAGTTCGCGAACATTACCCGGCCAACGGTATTGGTTGAGCAGTGCGAGGGCTTCGGGCGAGATGGTCTTGATGCCGACCTTACTATCGCGAGCAAGGCGCTTGAGCACGAAATCGATAAGCTGTGGCACGTCCTCTTTACGCTCACGCAGGGGCGGCAACTGAATGCGGACAACGTTGATGCGGTAATAGAGGTCTTCGCGAAAGGTCTTTTCTTTGACCATCTCTTCGAGCGGTTTATTCGTCGCAGCGAGCATGCGGACGTTGACCTTGATCGTCTGGCTACTGCCCACGCGCTGGATCTCACCCTCCTGAAGGGCGCGGAGGATTTTGGTTTGCGTGGTCAGCGCCATGTCGCCGATCTCGTCGAGGAAGATGGTGCCGCCGTCGCAAAGCTCAAACTTGCCAATGCGTTGATTGGTCGCGCCAGTAAAGGAGCCTTTCTCGTGTCCGAAGAGTTCACTCTCAATCAGGTTTTCCGGAATTGCAGCACAGTTAACCGCGATATAGGGCTTCTTGGCGCGGAGGCTGTTTTGGAAGATAGCGCGGGCAATGAGCTCCTTACCAGTGCCGCTCTCGCCTGTGACCATGACAGTGACGTCGCTGGCGGCGACTTGACCGATCATCTTAAAAACCTCCTGCATGGCCGAAGAGCTACCGATGATACCGCCCTCTATGTCTTCCTTCGAGACGGCGGGGGCGGCTTCTTCCTTGCCCGCTTTGTCGAGATCCTTGGAGGCCGCGACAGCCGATTCCGTCAGCGAGAGGATCTTTTTCAGATCGAAGGGCTTCATGATATAATCAAAAGCGCCAAACTTCATCGCTTCGATCGTGGTCTGCGTGGTGCCATAAGCCGTCATCAGGATGATCATGGCGTTGGGGTTGATCCCACGTAAATGTTGCAGAGCTTCCATTCCGCTCATGCCGCCCATACGGTTGTCTAGCAGGATGACGTGGGGGCTGTGCTGCTCGGCCATAGTCAGGCCTTCCTCGCCGCTGGCTGCTTCGAGCACCTCGTATTGACGCCCGGAAAGGACGCGCTTCAGGGAATAGCGTAGATCATCATCATCGTCGATGATGAGAACTTTAGGCGTGATCGTTGCAGTGCTCATAGGTTTCTGAAAGTGGTATGATTAACAGGTCTCTAGTTGGGATGGCAAGTTACATGCTTAAAGCTGTACATTCACGGTTGCGTTGACATTACGGGCTTTTCGCGGGCTGCTTCGATCGACACTTCTTTACCCAGCTCACCCGAGCCGCAAAGAAGCACTTTAACAGCAGAAGATTTAAAGGGAGTTCCAATCGTCACATTCATAGGGAGGAATCAGACTCACAGATAGGCGGCGCGTCAAGGATGCGTCACTCCCCAAAACAGAGTTTTAAGGTGACCTAAGGCGAAATTACCGCACTCCGTGCTCAATCCACCGTCATCGCGTCGAGCCGCACTTTCAAAATGGCGGCGACCTCCTTCGGGTCTGAACTCAAGGCAGCTCCCTGGCCGACGGAATCGATGCGCACTTCAATTTTGCTAAAAGGATACGGAATAAGGAAACGATCCCAGCTTTTAAGACGCCATGCATTGGAATAATTAAACGACAGTAAAATGATCGGTGCGCTTGTCTTCATCGCAACCGTCACAGCACCCGCCTTCATATCGTAGATGGGGCCACGCGAGCCGTCAGGTGTGATGCCGATATCGAAGCCGTCTTTTTGCGCAGAAATCAAATCGCGCACGGCCTGTGTGCTGCGCTTATAGCGCGAGCCACGCACAGGGTGCATACCAAGTTGATTAAGAAATCCGGCCAACCAGGCACCATCTTTACTCGCACTGATCAATGTCGCGAGTCGGTGCTGACGGAAGTAGCGTAGATAAAAAATCGGCGCGGCGAAGAGTCGATTGTGCCAAAGGATGACCATCGAGGCCGCATGGTCCCCATCCATCACCGCTTGCACGTCGGCCCCCCAATGAAAACGCAAGGTCCGCCCCCACAGTCGCATGCACAGGGCCAACACCGCGAGCAATAGGCGCTGGTGCCAGTCGAGCTCGGCGGGAGTTTGATCGGTCGTGGTCATTGGTTGAAAGAACGATGCGGGCTGCCGCCTGAATGGCAATGACGATTGGCGAGGATGGATAAATCGTAGGGGCTGAGAACAATTTCACTCCCTGAGCCAACTCTCTTGATCTTACTGGTAATCTTAATCCGAATCTCTCATCCACCCTAGGATTAAGAATAGGATTAAGACCGTGTACCTACACTTGACCCGCAACCCGCAAACTCCATCTTAGGCGGCTTATGACAGCTCCAGCATCCAATGACGCACTCATGGAAGATATCGTCGGCCTTTGTAAACGCCGCGGTTTCATCTTCGCCTCCTCCGAAATTTACGGTGGCTATAATGGTTTCTACGACTACGGCCCTCTTGGTGTCGAACTGCGCAATAACATCAAGCAAGCTTGGTGGCGTGACATGGTTCACCGTCGCGACGACATCGAAGGCCTCGACTCGACCATCATCATGCACCCGAAGATCTGGAAGGCGTCCGGGCATATCGACAGCTTTTCCGATCCGCTGGTTGATTGCAAAGACTCGAAGCGCCGCTACCGCGCGGATCAACTCTTTTTCGCGCCTGTCATCATCGACGGCGAGACGCTCGGCTACGTCGCTTTCGTCGAAGGCACAGACATGCCGACCATCCTTAAGCGCGCCAAAAAGATTCGTGATTGGGCGGACAAGACCCAATCTAAAATCGACGAGGACGCTCTAGCCAACGACCGCAAAGAAGTGACGGAAGCCAGCGAAGAGCAACGCGCCCAAATGCTCGCCCCCGAAGCAGGCAAGGTCGGCAGCCTGACCGCACCCCGCGAATTTAAGCTAATGTTCGAGACCAAGGTGGGGCCACTCGCCAACGACTCAGCAGTCGCCTACCTCCGCCCCGAAACGGCGCAGGGCATCTTTGCCAATTATAAGAACATCGTCGATACGGGTCGCGTAAAGATCCCCTTCGGTATCGCGCAAATCGGTAAGGCCTTCCGTAACGAGATCACACCACGCAACTTCATCTTCCGCTCGCGTGAGTTCGAGCAAATGGAGATCGAGTACTTCATTGCACCCGATGCCGACTGGAAGGCGCTCCATCGCGAGTGGCTCGACACCTGCATCAACTGGCTCGTCTCCATTGGCCTGCCCCGCAAGTCTATCACTGAAGACGTTCACGCAACTGAGAAACTTGCGTTCTACTCGCAAGCGACGACTGACCTAATGTTCCAATTCCCCCACGGGGAGCAAGAACTCTGGGGGGTCGCTTGCCGCAGTGACTACGATCTCAAGCAGCACCAAAAACACTCTGGCAAATCGATGGAGATCTTTGACGAAGCCTCCAAGAGCAAGTTCGTGCCCCACGTCATCGAGCCCTCGCTCGGCGTCGACCGCACCCTACTCGCTGTACTCACCGCCGCTTACACTGAAGACGAAGTGCCCAATGATAAGGGCAAAGTCGAGAAGCGCATCCTACTCAAGTTCAGCCCCCGTGTGGCCCCTTACAAGGCCGCCATATTCCCACTACTCAAGAACAAGCCCGAGCTAGTTGAGGTCGCCGAGAAACTTTACAAGAAACTGCAACGCCGCTGGAACGTCTTCTACGACGCCTCTGGGGCGATTGGCCGCCGCTACCGTCGCCAAGACGAGATCGGCACCCCGTTCGGCATCACCATCGACTTCGACACCATCGAAAAGGACGGCACCGTCACCCTACGCGATCGCGACACCTGCGAACAACGCCGCGTGACCGAAGCCGAACTGATCGAGTTTCTTGAAGAGCAGATCGACGGGTAAACAATGCAGCCAGCTCAATCGTCTTTTCAATAAAAGTAGAGCACTGAACAAACGCGGACGCACACACAACCGAAGTCACGACTCCACCGTGGCGTGTCCGCTAGCCGGACGCCCCATCAGAG
>Ga0105053_10003806_pt1 | contig 22650 bp, 23 predicted proteins | sample BON01_FD_78093 | JGI IMG/M metagenome (GOLD analysis project Ga0105053, IMG submission 78093) | Freshwater microbial communities from Lake Bonney liftoff mats and glacier meltwater in Antarctica - BON-01 | ecosystem: Environmental > Aquatic > Freshwater > Ice > Glacier meltwater | place: Lake...
AGCAGCGCGGCCACCAGCCGGCTGACGGCATCGCCCTGCAACACCGTGTCAAGCGCGGTCATTTCAAATTCAACACATCAAACATGTCGAACAGGCCTTGCCGCTGGCCCGCCAAAAAGCGGGCGGCGCGCAAGCTGCCGCTGGCGTAGGTGGCCCGGCTGGATGACTTGTGGGTGATCTCGATGCGCTCACCGGTGCCGGCAAACAGCACCGTGTGATCGCCCACGATGTCGCCACCGCGGATGGTGGCAAAACCGATGCTGGACGGATCGCGCTCGCCGGTTACGCCTTCGCGGGCGTATACCGCGCACGCTTTTAGGTCGCGCCCCAGGGCGTCGGCAATCACCTCGCCCATCTTCAGCGCGGTGCCGCTCGGTGCGTCGACCTTGTGGCGGTGGTGTGCTTCGATGATCTCGATGTCGTAACCGGTGGACAAGGCCTTGGCCGCCATTTCCAGCAGCTTGAGCGTGACGTTCACCCCCACGCTCATGTTGGGCGCCATCACGATCGCGATGCGCTTGGCGGCTTGGGCAATCTCGGCCTTTTGCTCGTCAGAAAAACCGGTGGTGCCGATCACCAGGTTCACGCCCTGCGCCTCGCAAGCGCGAACATGGTCCATCGTGCCTTGCGGGCGGGTGAAGTCGATCAGGCACTGGCTGTGAAACAGGCCAGCGGCCACATCGGCGGTGATGAGAACGCCGGTGACCTGGCCCGCAGAAGCACCAGCGTCTTGGCCTATCGCTGCGCTACCTGACACATCCAGCGCACCAGCCAACACGCAGTCCCCGCTGTCGCGCACCGCCTCCACCAGCATCTGCCCCATGCGACCGCTCGCGCCGGCCACGCTCACGCGCAGCGGCAGCGCCGCGCTCATCGTGCTGGCTCCAGCGGCGGGAAGGCGGTGGTGGCGGGCACTGGTAGCGTCGGCGCTGGGTTGTTGGCTTTGTTGCGTGCTTGAAAAGCCGTCAACTGCGCGTCGGTTGCTTGCAACGCAGGCGCTTTTTCAAACCTGCGCTGCGTGTCCAGCGAGGCCACAAATTCGGCCTCGGTCGGCAGCTGGTCGGACTCAACCCGCTGCACCGCCTCGTCCTTAAAAAATACGGTCAGCTTGCGCTGCTGTAGCGCCTGACCCTGGCGGCGAAAGGTGAACACGTAGTCCCAGCGATCGCCGTGGAACACGCTGGTAAGCAAGGGAGAGCCCAGAATGTCGCGCACCTGAGCGCGCGCCATACCGGGCTTGAGTGCCTCAGCCTGTTCGCGGGTCACCACGTTGCCCTGCTGGATGTCGATTTTGTACGGCGTCACCAGGCTGCCGATGCTCGGCATATCGGGCAGCTTCTGGCGCAGGCTGGAGCAGCCGGGCAACACCAACAGCCCGCCCAACAGCAGCGCACCCACCGCAGCAAAGCGCCGAACAGCAGGCCGCGACACCAGCGGTGGTTCACAGCGATCAAAAGAAGAGTGCATGGTGTGCGACGCCAAAAATCGTTCAAACTGGAGCGGCGCAAAAGCGCCACCGTGAGAGGAATCGGCCTGTCAACACAGGCTGCCGATATGATGAGGCCATTGTATCGTTGGGGTGATTTTCTGCCCCTCTTGACCGAGCGAGCGCACCATGACCAACATCGAAGAACTCAAGAGCACAGGCCTCAAAGCCACGCTGCCACGGCTGAAAATTCTTGAGGTTTTCCAGAAAGCGAAACAGCGCCACATGACAGCCGAGGACGTCTACCGCGTGTTGCTAGAAGACCGTTCCGATATCGGCTTGGCCACGGTCTACCGCGTGCTGTTGCAGTTCGAGCAGGCCAGTTTGCTTTCGCGCAGCAACTTCGAGTCGGGCAAGGCGGTTTATGAGCTAGACGAAGGCCAGCACCACGACCATTTGGTGTGCCTGGATTGCGGTCGGGTCGAGGAGTTTTTCGACGCGGAAATCGAGAAACGCCAGCAAATGGTGGCGAAAGCGCGCGGATTTGTCTTGCAGGAGCACGCCTTGTCACTTTACGCCAACTGCGTCAAGCCCGACTGCCCGCACCGAGCAGCTTCTGCAAGGCAGCGCTGACCCGACAAGCATTCGGCGCCACGGGGGTACTCCGCTCGCCTGCTGCGTAGCCTGTCGCAGCCGGTGCGCAAGCGAGGAGCCTACCGAAAGCCGATGCGCCGACTTTCCCGCACCTCGGGCTTGATGCGGTGTTCGGCCTCCAGCTGGGCAAGAAATTCGCTCGGCTCCAGGGTTTCGCCGAGGATGTCGATCTGCTGTTTGACAGCGGCAAAGTCGCCCGGGCAGAGCTGTTCCAGGCGAGCCAGACCTTGCGCCAGCGCTGATGTGAGGTGGCTCGCGTCGCCGGCCAGGGCTTCCACCACAAACATGGTTTCTCGCTGGGCGGCGGTGAGCGGCTTGAAGCGAATCTTGAAGGTGAAGCGGCGCAGCGCGGCCTGATCAATGCTGTCCATCAGGTTGGTGGTGCAGATGAAGATGCCAGCAAAGCGCTCCATGCCTTGCAGCATCTCGTTGACTTCGGTCACCTCATAGGTGCGCTGGGCACCACGTCGATCTTGCAAAAAACTGTCGGCCTCGTCCAGCAGCAACACGGCTTTTTCGGCCTCGGCCTCGCGGAACATGGCAGCCATCTGCTGCTCAGTTTCGCCCACAAACTTGCTCACCAGATCGCTGGCGCGCCGGACCATGAGCGGGCGCTCCAGCTGCTGCGCCAGGTGCTCGGCGAGTGCGGTTTTTCCGGTGCCGGGCGCGCCGTGAAAACACAGGCAGCCGTGGCCTCGGGTTTTGAGTGCGTTGATGACGCGCGCAATCTCGTAGCGGCTCTCCAGGTTCAGCATGTCCAGGCTGTACTGGGTGACGCTGGGGCGCTGCGCCAGGTCGGGCCGGCGACCCAGCGCGAGGTCGGCGTTTTTCAATTGACGCTCGATCAGATCGTCGAGCAGCGGCGCGGCGGACTTGCGCCGACCTTTCCCGGCGGATTTGGCGGGCCCCACCGCCAGCTGCGCAAAGCGCACCGCGGTGCGGATCTGCGCCGGCGTCAGGCCGTTGCGCTCGGTCAGGCGCGCCACCAGCGCCTCGGACACAGCGACGCCTTCCAGCGTCTTTCGCACCAGCTGCTGGCGCGCGCCAGGCGGCGGGCTTTTGAGTTCGAGGTGGTAAGCAAAGCGGCGCCGAAACGCCGGGTCGATCTGCTCGATGCGGTTGGTGACCCACAGCGTAGGCACCGCGTTGGATTCCAGAATCTGGTTCACCCAGGCCTTGCCGCTGACACTGCCCGTGTGCGACGCGCCCACGTGCTCGGTGCGTGCCATCAGCTGAGCGGCTTCGCTGGAGATAGGCGGAAACACATCTTCCACCTCGTCAAACAGCAGCGCCGAGTGCGCCGTGCCTTTCAAAAACACCTGGGCGATCTGCAGCGAGCGGTAGCGATCGCGCCCGCTCAGGGCATTGCCATCGCGGTCGGCGTATTCCACCTCGAACAGCGCCAGCCCGGCGTCTGCCGCGACCACCCGGGCCAGCTCGGTCTTGCCGGTGCCGGGCGGGCCGTAGACCAGCACGTTGACGCCGGGCTCCTTGCGCACCACCGCCTCACGCAGCAGGGCAGACAGCAGGCGCACGTCATCGCCCGCAAACGCAAAGTCCTTGGTGGTCAACGCAGAGCGCGCGGCCGGGCGGGTGAAAACCGCCATCAGCTCGCTTTGCGTTTGGTACTCGCGCATCAGCACCGGCGGCAGCTTTTCGCTGACCTTCATCAGGTCGGCCAGGTCGGTGATGTTGTGCTCAGAAATCAGGTTTTCCACCATGCCAATGCGCTCCAGCCGCGAGCCGGCGCGAAGCGCCTCGCCAACCTCGCTGGCCTTGACACCGGCCACATCGGCGATAGCGGCGTAGGCCTCAGGCGCGTTGTTCACCTTGAACTCGACCAGGATGGAGCGCAGGTCGCGCTGGTAGCGCGCCAGCGTTCCGTAAAGCAGCAGCGCGCGCTCGGCGCGGTTGAGCTGCAGCAGACCAGCCAGCGCGTCGATGTTTTTTTCCACCAGCGTGGAGTGTTTCTTGAGTGTCTGGCACAGCCACTCGCCGGTCACGGCCAGCACCGACAGCAGGTCTTTCGGCGACTCTTTGGCGTACTCGTCAAGGTAGAAAAACAGCGTGCCTTCTTCATAGGGGCCACGCCAGACGCCATAGCGCTCCATGAAGGCGGCCGGACTCAGGCGGTCTTGCCCGGTCCACAACTCGTTGTCTTTGCAGCGCCGGTCCAAAAATTCGCGCACCCGCATCAACACGGTGTGGGGCCAGACCAGATGCCGCCCAGCCAGCGAAAGCAGGGTGTTGAGATCGCGGCGCACGTTAAAACGCTGACCTTGGCGCGCGGCCAGGGTGAGCACGAAATGCGAACACATGAGATCGAGCACCGGCGCCTGGCGCAAGCCGGGCGGCACGAAAACGCGACCCTCGCGCACCTCAATGCCAGGGCGCAGTGCCGTGGTCGAGAGTGGCGCCGCTGTGGGTTTTCGCATTCGTTGGTCTCCAGGGGCTTGACAGGTAACACCTGCGAGGGCAGGGCCTCGCTTTCAGGCGGACCATAACCCAGCTGCTGGCAACTTGGAAGGGTGGAAAAACCGAAGATACGGGACTTTGTGGGTACTGTGCTCGATCCAAATTTGCGCCTCTGTTCGCTGCGCAACACACGCCGGCGCGGGCGGCGCAGCGCCACAATGCCGACATGCTGCAACTCGCTGACATTGAAGCCGCCGCCGCCCGCCTGCAAGGCCAGGTGCTGGAGACCCCGTTTGTCGAATCGCGCACGCTCTCGCAGCTGCTGGGCTGCACCGTGTTCCTCAAATTCGAGAACCTGCAATACACCGCGTCCTTCAAAGAGCGCGGCGCTTGCAACAAGCTGGTGCAGCTCAGCGTTGCCGAGCGAGCGCGTGGTGTGATCGCCATGAGCGCTGGCAACCACGCCCAGGGCGTGGCCTATCACGCACAGCGGCTGGGGATTCGCGCGGTGATCGTGATGCCGGTCTTCACACCGGGGGTGAAGATTGAACGCACACGCGGCTTTGGTGCCGAGTTGGTGCTGCACGGCGACACGCTGGACGAGGCCTGGCTACACGCGCGCGCGCTGGCGCGAGAACAAAGCCTGGTGTTTGTGCACCCGTACGATGACGAAGCGATCATGGCGGGCCAGGGCACAGTGGCACTGGAAATGCTGCGGGTGCAACCGGACCTGGACACGCTGGTGGTGGCGATTGGCGGTGGCGGCCTGATGGCGGGCATGGCCACCGTGGCGCGCGCGCTGAAGCCACGGATGCATATTGTGGGGGTGCAGGCCGAGCGTTTTCCGGCCATGGTCAACGCCATTCGCGGCACCCAGCTGCCCCAGGGCAACAGCACGATTGCCGAGGGGATAGCGGTCGGTACGCCGGGCGAGCTGACCCTGGCCATCATCCGCGAGCGGGTCGATGAGCTGCTGCTGGTCGACGAGGGCGACATTGAGCAGGCCATCGTGATGCTGCTGGAGATCGAAAAAACGCTGGTAGAGGGCGCGGGCGCCGCCGGCCTGGCGGCACTGATCCGCCACCCCGAGCGCTTCGCTGGCCAGCGGGTGGGGCTGGTGCTGTGCGGCGGCAACATCGACCCGCTGCTGCTGGCCTGCATTATCGAGCGCGGCATGGTGCGAGCCGGGCGACTGGCGCGCATTGAAGTGAATGCACGCGACGTGCCGGGCAACCTGGCGCGCATCACCGCCATTGTGGCCGACGCCGGTGCCAACATCGACGAGGTGCACCACCAGCGCGCCTTCAGCTTGCTGGCGGCACAAAACGTGTCCATCGAGCTGGTGGTGCAGGCGCGCGGACGCGAGCACACAGCGCAGGTGATCGCCTGCCTGCGCGCCAGCGGATTCGACGCCCAGCTGGTTTGACCGCGCACAGGACGGCGTCTGGCTCGATTGGCCGAATCAACCGGCTTTGGATTTGATTGGCTTGTGTGGTGCCACCAGGGGAGACGCTGCGGCCACCACGGGCCAGGCCTGCCAGCCCTGCTAACGATTGTCCCGGCGCGGCACTGGGTGCGCGACAGCCAACCGAGGCGGCGCGTCGCAGCCTTGCGCCGCGTGCAACACGCCGGTACCGCCGCCGGCCCACCACCGGCCTGCGCTCACCGCCACCGCGCAGGGCGTCGGGTAGCGCCAAGCTGTGTGTCCAGCGGGCTTTGGCGTCAAACAGCGCGAGCGCGTTGGTGCGCGGCCAGCCGACCAAAAAGCCGCCGCCAGGGCGCGCCGCCGCCGCTGCGCCGTAGCCGCTGAAATCGGGCGGATCGGGCACGGTGACCCAGCGATTGCCAGCCCATACCGCGAGCACCAGGGTACGCCAGTGGACTTCTGCGGCGGGATGTTCGGCCTGCGGTGCAATGCCCAGGCGCTGGATGCTGGCGCGCCAGGCCAGGTGGCGAATGCCCAAGAACGGGTCCGCCAGCCGGCACCGGACGAGCAGCTCGCCGCTCTGCGGCTTCAGCGCCACCAGAGGGGCGTCCATGCGGTCCACGTTGCGCTCGCTGCGGCCGGTCACGGGCAGCGTGGCAATGCCGCTGTTGGCGACCATCAGCATGCCGGCGGCAAAGGCGCCCAGCCGCTCGAGCAGCACCAGCAGCTCGTGCGGGTCCATGCCGTGGGTGGCCCACCCGTCCGTTTTTTCCGGGCTGCGTGGCGCGCGCACACCAAGGCAGCCTTGCCCTGGTGACGATCGGTTTCGGTGCGCCAGATGCATGCGCTGTTGGCGCTGGCGACGGCGCAGCCGTTGAAGCGACGGTCGCCGTCAATCCATTGCCATTGCTGATGCGTGCTGCCGGCGTGCCAGCGCAGCAGCCAGCCGCCGGGTCGCCACGCCACCGCCAGCACGGTGCCACCGGGCTCGGCAGGCAAGGCGTGGGGCTGTGTCGGCACCGTCACGGATTGCTGGACCGACCAGCTGTCACTCGCGACCGAGATGAGACCGACGCGGTAATGGCTGTCGGCGTCCCACGCCGCGACCAGCGTGGCAGACGCACGCGGGACTGTGGGCCAGGCGCTGAGCCAAAGCACACCCCCGGCCACCGCCAGCAGCCGCCGGCCGCGGAAAAGCCCGGCAGGCGCCGAGGCGCTCAGATCAAGCGCCAGCGGCCGACGAAAACCCCAGCGGCAGATCGAGCGCTGCCGCCTCCTCGCCTTGGTGCAGCACGGTCAGCGTCTGCATGCGCTGCCTGATGGCCAGCAGGGCGTTGTCGCTGGAGCGCGGCATGAGCGCGGCGGGGTAGGCGCTGGTGCCATCCAGGGCTTGCGCCTAGCGCTGGGACAAGGCCAGGTGGCCCTTGCCGATCAGCAGCGCTTCGATGGGAATCAGCGCCTCGCCCGGTACCGGCGGCGCCGCGTATTGATCTGAGCGCAGGCGCGCCATGGCTTCAAAGCTGCGCCACTGCGCGCATCAGTCGGCCAGATTGGCCTCGCGGGTGAGGCGGGGAAACGCCACCAGGTCGCTGCTGAACACGCCGGTGGTGCGGTGGGTTTGAACAGGCTTTTCGAGCTGCGCCCGGCGCAGCCGCTCCAGCCCACCCAGCCACTGGTTGGTCCACTCGGCAGACACGCTGGCCGCGTCTTCAGGCGACCCGCTCCCATCTTCTTGTGCCAGCACAGCCAGCTCGGTGTTGAGCGCGCGGGCCTCTGCCGCGATGTCTTGCACCACCAGCCCTGCGCAATGGCAGATGGCGGGCGCCAAGGCCGTACCCGAGGCGGTGGCCAGCAACTGCGCCAGAGCCGGGAAGCCTTGGGCAGGCGTGCCGACGCGCTCCACCTCGGCCAGCGTTTGCGGCGCCTTGGCCAGCGCTTGCCGCAGCAGGCGCTCGCGTGCTGGCCAGCAATCGATCTCTCGCTGCGAGCAGCGCGCCACCAGCGGCCCAGCCCAGGGCTGGCAAGCAACCGCCAGCTCACCAGCGCTTGCTGCCACCGGGTACGCAACTCAGCCAGCGTGGCGTGTCCCGGGCAATGGGCAACGAGGCAGCTGACCCGTTGCGCCAAGGCGTGCTAGAAGGCTTGCGCCAGCGGCGGCAAGCGGTGCCGGTAGACGCCTTGCAGCGCCTGCTCGGCGTTGTGGTGCGGCATGGGCTAAGCGGCAGTCTCGGCTGCGCTTTGGGCACTGGCGAGCGCAGGGGAAGGCGCTGGCGCTGGTGCCCAACCAGCGGAGCACAGCACGGCGAGCGACAAGGCAGCGGCGCGCGGGCTCACAGGAACGCCACAAATTTCACCAGCGCAGCGCGCTCGGCAGCGCTGAACTTGCGCACCTGCGCTTTCGCCGTCTGGGCTTCGCCGCTGTGCCACAACACGGCTTGCAGCTTGCTGTTCGCCCAGCCACGGGGCAGCAAGCGCTGGTGGCCATTCACGTCCTTGGAGAGGCCAATGCCCCAGAGCGGCGGCGTCTTCCGCTGGCTGGCGCTGGCGAGAAAATCGGGGCGCCCGTCGGCCAACTCTGGGCCCATGTCGTGCAGCCGCAAATCGGTCTAGGGCCAGATGCGCTGGCCGCTGATTTTGGGTGCGCTCCGGCGCTGGAACATTGGGCCCCAGGTGTGTAACTCGGCCGGTGGCCGATGGCCGATGGCCGATGGCCGGTGACAGGTAGCAGGTTGCAGGTGGCGACCTGCGCCTGTGCAAACAGCGCCTGGCCGCGCAACACCTGGGCGTGTCTTCGGGCTGGCAGCGCGCAGGCGGTGCCAGCCTGGCGGTGTAGAAAACCACCTGGGCGAAGGTGCCCTGGTCGATCTCGGGTTGCTAGGCCGTGGCTTGGCCGTGGCTTGGCCGGACGGCACGATGCCGTTGGCCCTGCTGCGTTTTTCGCCGCCATGCAGCGCCACCAAACAGTCTTTTTGTGCGGCGGTGCAGGCCCCGCGCCAGAACGCTGACAGGCCGATGCCCATGTCGCTGTTGAAGGCGCCGCCCGACTGCAGCGCCACCGAACCGGTGTTGGCCTTCCAGCCCAACCGCCCCGTCACTGTTTTTTGTGCGATCGCGTCCCAGACCCTGTTTGGCATGCCGCAGATCGCGCCGCCAGCCGCCGCCTGATCCCGCGCGTTGGCGGGGATTTCGCTCTCGGGAATGGTCTCGATCAAGCCCATGCCGATCACCTGTGGCCCGAGGCGCTGGCCGATCATCACATCGGACACCATGGGCCCATGTTCAAGCCGGTCAGGACTTGGATCGGTTGCTCCAGGGTGTCGCGCGCGCCATCGGCAAAGCGGCCATGAATGGGCTGGCTGCGTATCTCGACCCGGCTTTCGGCTTCGACGCCATGGATGGCCGCGTTGTGCACGGGTCGCCACAGGTCGGTTCGGGCACCACGCCCTGCTTGGCGCCGGCGACGCTGGGCACCGACAAGCGAAGCAGCAGCGCCACCGTGTTCTCAGGCTCATGCCGCAGCGTGTTGCGCCACTTGGGTGGTGCGCCGCGTCCGTCCAGCGCATGGCAGTCGGCGCAGGAGCGCGCGATGAAATCCGGGTCCAGGCCATCGCTTGCGGTGGTCGATGCCGGCGCCTCGACCCGGTTGCGCTTGAAGAAAGAATTGCCGATGACGAAACGCGTGCCCTGCGCATCGCTCAAATTCGCCAGGGAGCGGAAAACGCATTGCGCCCAGTGGCGTGAACCGCACCGCTGCCGACGACTTTTTCACCCAGCGGGCCGGGGTTGGCTTGCGCGCTGACTGCAGGTGAAAAGCCAGCGGCGCTAGCGCCATAGCCATCGCCATCGCCATCGCCATCGCGAGCGTGTCCGGCGCCAACGCCAGCCGCGTGGCCTTGGAAGGAGAGCCCACAGTTCGACCAGCGTCAGCTGGGTGATGCCCACCGTCAAAGCGGTGCTCACCAGCGGTTTGGACTGCCCCACCAGGTTGGCCAGCGTTTTCTCGGCAGCCGGGCGGCCCGGCGCGCCTTTGGCGATGGCCTGGTCGCACGGCGCAGGAATGGCTTGTGCGGCGGTGACCGAAGCGTCCATCTGCGCACGGGTTTGTTCGGCCAGTGACGCGGCCTTCAGCGCCACCAGATCGCGCAGGCCAGGCCCTTGCAGGGCAACTGCCGTCGCGGCGTTGTTAGTGGCCCAGCCAGAGATTTCAGATACCCACTGCGTTGGTGACGATGCCGCGGTGCGTGTTGTGGTGGCAGCAGGAAAGCTCGTCTTCCTGGTCTTGCGAATTCAGCGCCAGTTCCATGCGCTCGCCGGAAAGCTCGCCACGCAAGAGTGAGCCCAGCCCGACGAGCATCTTGCGCCCCGATTCCGTGCCGCCCTTTTTGAATTGGACGCGGTAGGTTTTGCGCTTGCGAGCCCAGGCCTTGACGCCCGGCTGCGTCGCACACAGGCGTGTCGGCTGGGCGCTGAGATCCGCCGGCATGCTAAGCGGCAGGCTGCCGCTGGCGACCACCCAGACCAAGAACGGGGTGAGATCCGTCGAGGCTTGCAAAGAAAGAGCGCCATTCGGCCTCAGACAGCCTGGGGTCGGGCATGACGAAAGCGGTATTTGGCGCCACTGCTTTGCTCCTGTGCGGTGGGGTTCACCCGCGTCTCGTCGGCCAGAGGCAGACAGGTGGCGTCCATCGCCTCGGCGGCCATGCGGGCCTTCAACCATTCGCCGCCGGGGCCACCGGCGGGAAACAGCGCGTGCGCCGTGCCGCCGCGCCGCCGCGCCGCCACGGTGTGTCAGTACCCGCACCACATTGGCTCCACCGCTGCCGCCAGCGCAGCCGGCACCGTGCGGGGCCGCGCCACAGCGCAGCTTCTCTGTCGGCACCCCCCCCCCCCGCCCGGTATTGGGGGGCAGATCCACCCCCGGGTTCATGGCGCGGCACACAACCGGTGCCGCTGGCGTTGACATGGGCACCGGTCTTTCTGCTCTCAGCGCTGGTGCTTGACCCGCTTGGCCGCAAAGGCGTCGCGCACGCTGAGCCCGCGCGAACCCGGGCGCAGGTCAAAGCCCTGCCCGGCCTGAACGCTGCCAGGCTGCGCCACCGCCAGATAAAAACCGGGGCAGCCCCGCTGCGCCATCAGCCGCCCGGCGGTGTTCAGGCCCATCACCGCATTGAACTTGTGGCACGGCTCGCGCGGCGCGGTCACGCGCAGCACGCAATCGGGCAGATGCAGCTCGTCACCGATCCACACCTGGCCTTCAAGCAGGCCTTCGATGCTCAGGTTCTCGCCCATAAAACCCGGCTCCAGCGTCTCGTCGAACAGGCTCGCCACCTGGCTGCGCCGCTGCTCGGTCCAGAACGGCAAATGCTCCACCGGGTAGGCATAAACCGCCTTGGCCAGGCCGCCATGCACGCTGGGATCGGCCTGTTCGTCGCCTGCCAGCCCCATGCGCCCGAGCGCCACCACGCCGGCCACCGGCGTTTTGCCAATGGCGCTCAACACGGTGCGCTCGCCAACACGCAAGCGACGGGCCGAGCCTATGTTGACGCTGACGATACGCAAAGCGGCTGGATTTCGGTGGACGCGCTTCAGCCGCGCATCAGCGCTTCGATCTCGTCGGCCTTTACCGGCACGCCACGGCTGATCAGCTCGCAGCCCGAATCGGTGACCAACGCGTCGTCTTCGATGCGGATGCCGGTGTTCCAGAAATGCTCGGGCACATCGGCCGCCGGGCTCACATACAGGCCGGGCTCAATGGTCAGCACCATACCCGGGCGCAGAATGCGGCTGGGCCGGTCTTTGATGGTTTCGCCCGACAGCGGGTCTTTGCGCTCGCTAACCCTCCCCACCTCGCTCGGCTCCACATAGCTGCCGCAGTCGTGCACGTCCAGCCCCAGCCAGTGGCCAGTGCGGTGCATGTAGTGGCGAAAGTAATGGCGCTGCGCGATCACGTCGTCGAGCAGCCCCAGGGTATTTTTGTCGAGCAGACCAAGGTCCAGCATGCCCTGGGCCAGCACGCGCACCGTGGCCTCGTGCGGGTCGATGAAGCGCGCGCCTGGTTTCGTGGCGGCCACCGCCGCATCCTGGCTGGCGAGCACCAGGTCGTAAAGGTCGCGCTGCGGGCTGGTGAATTTGCCGTTGGCGGGGAAGGTGCGGGTGATGTCCGACGCGTAACCGTCGAGTTCACAGCCGGCGTCGATCAGCACCAGATCGCCACTTTTCACCGGCGCGCTGTCGGCGCGGTAGTGCAGCACGCAGGCGTTGGCCCCAGCCGCGACGATGCTGCTGTAGGCCGGGTACTGCGAACCGTGCTGACGGAACTCGTGCAACAGCTCGGCTTCGAGGTGGTATTCGCGTACGTCCTGGCCAGCGCGAAGCATGGCGGCGCTGCGCCGCATGGCGCGGATGTGGGCCTGGGCGCTGATCTGCGCCGCGCGTTTCATGGTGGCGATCTCAAATGCGTCTTTCACCAGCCGCATCTCATCGAGCAGGCTGCACAGGTCGCGTTGCCCATCGGGGCACAGGGCACCAAAACGCACCCGGCTGCGCACCTTTTGCAGCCAGCCATCGACCCGGCTTTCCAGCCCGGTGTGGATGGCAAACGGATACCAGACGGTGCGCTGGTTTTCCATCAGTTTGGGCAGCTGGGCGTCGAGCGTTTGCACCGAATGCGCCTGCTGCACACCCAACACACCTGGCGCTGCTTCAGGGCCAAGACGCCGGCCATCCCAGACCTCGCGCTCCAGGTCTTTCGGGTTGCAAAACAGCGTGCTCTCGCCCTCGGCGGTGATCACCAGCAAGGCGTTGGGCTCGGTGAAACCGGTCAGGTAATAGAAGTAGCTGTCAAAGCGGAACAGGTAATCGCTGTCGCGATTTCGGGTGCGCTCAGGCGCGGTGGGCACGATGGCGATCCCGCCTGGCCCGAGTTGGGAGGCCAGGCGCGCGCGGCGCTCGGCGTAGAGGGCAAAAGAGGTGTTGGCGTCCATTTGGGTCATTCTCCGGGTTTTGTTCAGCGTACGTGGCTGGAGCGGTTCAATTCTTTCAGCCGCTCGGGCGTGCCGACATCGGTCCAGCGCCCGGCGTAAACCTCGGCGCTCACCTGCCCCGCGTCTGTGGCAGCGCGCAGCAACGGCGCCAGCGGCGCGGCCGTGCCCAGCGGGTTGCCGGGCACGATCTCGCACCAGGGCGTCTCGAACAGCGCGCGCTGATAAAGGCCGATGGTGCTGAAGGTGAATCGCTCACCGCCAGTGGTGTTCAGCGCCAGCCCGGCGCCTGACAGCCCGAAATCACCGCGCTGGTTGTGCGGCGGGTTCGGCACCAGCCAGAGGTGGGCCAGCAGACCGCTGGCGCTGAAGCGCTCGACGCTGGCCTGGGTGAAGGCAAAATCGGGCGCGTACACATCGCCCGCCAACACCCAGAACCGCTGGCCCAACCCAGGCAACGCGCGGGCGATGCCACCGGCGGTTTCCAACGCGTAGCCAAACTCCTGGCCCTCGTGGGAAAACGCCAGCTCGGCTTGCGGCTGCTCAGCCGCCCACGTGGCCAGCCGCGCGGCGATCTGCTCGCCGAGCCAGGCGGTGTTGACCAGCACGCGGTAAAAGCCGCCGGCCTGCAATGCGTCCATCGGCCAGAGCATCAGCGGCTTGCCGTGCACTGGCAGCAGGGGCTTGGGCGTGTGATCGGTCAGCGGGCGCATGCGGTTGCCGCGTCCAGCCGCCAGCACCATGGCGGCTATGTTGGGGTTTGGCGGTGTGAACATGGCGGGTGCGACCGTGATGGAGCTGGGCAGGCGACAAGCCCACCACTATATCGGCGGTGCCCACCCCCGATGACGGGCGCCGCGTTCGTGGCTGTTGGCAGGCGCTGGTTTGTCGCTGGCCCGCGTCTCTGCGATCTGTTTCAAGGCCGCCCAGACCGGGTCGGTAAAATCGGCCGCTTCGCGCACCGCCGCAACCTCCAGCCCGCTATCAATGTCCGAAGCCACCTCCCCCGTCGTTCCATCGGCCGCTGCCGTTACGCCCCAAACCCAGGCCAACGCCATTCGCGCACTCGCCATGGACGCGGTACAGGCCGCCAACTCCGGCCACCCGGGCGCGCCCATGGGTATGGCCGATATGGCCGTTGCCTTGTGGGGCCGGCACCTGCGCCACAACCCGAGCAACCCGGCCTGGGCCAACCGCGACCGCTTCGTGCTGTCCAACGGCCACGGCTCGATGCTGATTTACGCGCTGCTGCACCTCACCGGCTACAAGCTGCCGATCGAGGAGCTGAAGAACTTCCGCCAGCTCGGCAGCAAGACCGCCGGTCACCCCGAAGTCGGCCACACGCCCGGCGTGGAAACCACCACCGGCCCGCTGGGCCAGGGCATCAGCAACGCGGTGGGCATGGCGCTGGCCGAGAAGCTGCTGGCGGCCGAGTTCAACCGCCCCGACCACACACTGGTTGACCACCACACCTATGTGTTCTTGGGCGACGGCTGCCTGATGGAAGGCATCAGCCACGAGGCCTGCGCACTCGCAGGCGCCTGGAAACTCAACAAGCTGGTCGCGCTGTACGACGACAACGGCATTTCCATCGACGGCCAGGTCACGCCCTGGTTCATCGACAACACCGCGCTGCGTTTCGCCGCCTACGGCTGGAACGTGGTTGGCCCGGTCGACGGCCACGACGTGGACGCGGTAGACCGCGCGATTGCCGACGCCAAAAACAACGCCACCCTGGACACAGGTGGCCCCACGCTGGTGATCTGCAAAACCCACATCGGCAAAGGCAGCCCGAACCGCGCCAACACCGCCAAGGCCCACGGCGAGCCGCTTGGTGCAGATGAAATCGCGCTGACCCGCGAAGCGCTGGATTGGTCCCACGCACCGTTCAAGATTCCGAAAGACGTGTATGCCGCCTGGGACGCCAAAGCCGCCGGCAAGGCGCAGGAAGCGGCTTGGAAGGACGTATTCAACGCCTACAAAAAGGCCTACCCCCTTGAGGCCAAAGAATTTATTCGCCGCATGAAGGGCGAGCTGCCCAAGGGCTTCAACCAGCTCGCCTTCGACACCGTAGCGGCCGCGCACAGCAGGGCCGAAACGGTGGCCAGCCGCAAGGCCAGCCAGATCGCGCTCGAAGCCTTTACCGCTGCCCTGCCCGAGATGCTCGGCGGCAGCGCCGACCTCACCGGCTCCAACCTCACCAACACCAAGAGCACGCCGCCGCTGCGCTTTGGCATGGCGGGTGACGTGGTGGAAACCCCAGCGGGCCAGATTGGCCGCCACATCAACTACGGTGTGCGCGAATTCGGCATGGCGGCCATCATGAACGGCGTGGCGCTGCATGGCGGCTACATCCCCTTTGGTGGCACCTTCCTTACCTTTAGCGACTACAGCCGCAACGCGATTCGCATGGCCGCACTGATGAAGCAGCGGGTGATTCATGTGTTCACCCACGACAGCATCGGCCTGGGCGAAGACGGCCCGACGCACCAGCCGGTTGAGCACGCCGCCAGCCTGCGCCTGATCCCCAACCTCGACGTCTGGCGTCCGGGCGACACAGCCGAGACCGCCGTGGCCTGGGCCGTCGCGCTGCAAAACACCAGCCGCCCCACGGCGCTGCTGCTGAGCCGCCAAAACCTGCCGTATGCGCCAAAAGACGAACTCGGTGACATCAGCCGCGGCGCCTATGTGTTGTCGGAACCAGCCGATGTGGGCACGAAGAAAAAAGCCCAGGCCATCATCATCGCCACCGGCTCCGAGGTGCAGCTCGCGCTCAAAGCGCAGGAGCTGCTGGCCAAGGAATTCAAAATTGCGGTGCGCGTGGTTTCCATGCCCAGCACCACCACCTTTGACCGCCAGGACGCCGCTTACAAAGCCAGCGTGTTGCCCAAGGGCTTGGCGCGCATCGCGGTGGAAATGGGCTCCACCGATGGCTGGTGGAAGTACGGTGTGGCCGCCGTGGTCGGCCTGGACACCTTCGGCGAATCGGCGTCCGCGCCGGTGCTGTTCAAACACTTCGGCTTCACGCCCGAGAACGTGGCCGACACGGTGCGCACTGTGTTGGTGAAGTGATCCGCTTCCGCAGCGTTACGCGCTACACACTCAGGGGCACGGCACTGGCCGCCCGGCAAAGACGGTTCGGCGGTGGCCTGGGTTGGGCCACCGCTTGCGTCAAATTCTTCCTGTGATCAAGAAATTCACCAACCAAAAGAGCACTGAAAATGACCATCAAGATCGGCATCAACGGCTTTGGCCGCATCGGGCGCAACGTGATGCGCTGTGCGATTCAGAACTTTTCTGACATCGAAGTCGTCGCCATCAACGACCTGCTGGAGCCCGACTACCTGGCCTACCTGCTGCAATACGACTCGGTGCACGGCCGCTTCAAAGGCGAGGTAGGTGTTGTGGACGGCCACCTGGTGGTCAACGGCAAAACCATTCGCCTGACGCAATAGCGCGACCCGGCCAGCCTGAAGTGGGGTGAGGTGGGTGCTGAGGTCGTGATCGAGTCCACCGGTCTGTTTCTTGACAAGGTCACGGCCCAGAAGCACCTGGACGCTGGTGCCAAAAAGGTCATCCTATCGGCCCCGTCCAAAGACGACACGCCAATGTTTGTCTTTGGCGTCAACCACGCCACCTACGCCGGCCAGGCCATCGTCTCCAACGCCTCCTGCACCACCAACTGCCTGGCCCCGGTGGCCAAGGTGCTGCACGACAAGTGGGGCATCAAGCGCGGCCTGATGACCACGGTACACGCCGCCACCGCCACGCAAAAAACGGTGGACGGCCCGAGCAACAAAGACTGGCGCGGCGGCCGAGGCATTTTGGAAAACATCATTCCATCGAGCACCGGCGCGGCCAAGGCGGTGGGCGTGGTGATCCCGGCGTTGAACAAAAAACTCACCGGCATGAGTTTTCGTGTGCCGACCTCCGACGTGTCGGTGGTTGACTTGGTGGTGGAGCTGGAGCAGCCAGCCAGCTACGCTGAAATCTGCGCCGAAATGAAGGCGCAGAGCGAAGGCGCCATGAAAGGTGTGCTCGGCTACACCACCGACAAGGTGGTGGCGACCGACTTTCGCGGCGAGACCTGCACCAGCGTGTTCGACGCCGACGCTGGCATCGCGCTGGACAGCACCTTTGTGAAAGTGGTGGCCTGGTACGACAACGAATGGGGCTACTCCAACAAGTGCCTGGAGATGGTGCGCGTGGTGGCCTGACCCACCCCCGCGCCGGCTTCGCCGTCACCCCCTCAAGGGGGCAACCCTGGCCGACCGGCAAAGCCGGATCGGCGGCGTTTTGGGTGAATACATTTCGCGCCGGGCTGCACCAGAAAGTGCGGGCTGCAGGCGCGCCACGGTATTCAGTCGCAGACTTGCAGCGTTTTGCCCGCCAGCGGCACGCCGCCCAGGCTGACCACGGCGGCCTGTTGCGCTGGCGTGGCAGCGGGCAGGCGCAGCGTGAAGCTCAGGGAGTCGGTGCGCTCTTGCGCGACGCGCGCGGTACGGTCGCCGTCGCGCACCACCTTTTGTAACGCCTGCTGTGCGGCGGCTTCGCTGGAGAAGGTGCCGAGCGCCAGACCAGGCGCGAGGCCAGGCGCAGAGACGGTTCGGAAATCGACCTTGCGTTCGCGCAGCTCGGCCTTCTTGCGCGCCAGCTGCTCGGCGTTGGCGTAGCGGCCCATGTAGACGATCCAGCGGGCGTTGCTGCGGCTCTCCTGCAGTTGCCAGCCACTCTCGGGCAGGCCCAGTTGCGGCAGCACCGCGCGCAAACGATCGGCCTGCGCCTCGGTGAAGTCGCTGGCTTGCCAACAGGTGCGGGCGGGCTCAGCGGCAGCGCTCGCCGGGGTGGCGTCAAGCCCTTCGGCGTCTGGCTCTGCCGGCGACGCCGGTGGCGGCGCTTCGGTGGGGGGCGTCTCGGACTCGGTCGATGCGGACTGGCCAGGCGCTGGTGCCACGGGCGCAATGAGCGACACCGCGTCGCGTGGCGTATTGAGCAGGCGCTGCGCCTGCGGTCGAATTTGGCCTTGCAAACGCTCGGGTTCGCGCTCCACCGTGGGCTGCAAACCCAGCGGCGCCAGGTGGCCTTGGGTCCAAAAGAAATAGCCCGCGTTGGCGAGCAGCAGCAGCGCGATCACCCACCTCAACACGGTCGCACGCTCACCTGCGCGCTGTTGATCACGCGGCAGCCCGCGTCCGTCTGCACCCTCAACGCCCCGCTGGCATCCACGCCGTCGGCGCGCCCGTGGCTGCCATCAGACAAGGTGACCATCCGGCCCTGCAAAGCATCAAGCGCCTCGAAGCGCTGCGCAAAAGCAGCGAAGCCCTCGGCTTCGAACCGCAGCAGATCGCGTGCCAGCCCCGGTGCTAGCGCAGCCAGCGTTTCGCCAGCGGTCTGGCCGATGCAAATCTCCGCCAGGCCGGCGGCGGGTACCGGCGGTGGCGTGCTGCTGGCGCCCGCCACGGCGGCGGCGTCTGGCCGCGCGATGTTGATGCCCACGCCAACCACCACCACGCGCGGCTGCCGGGCACCTTCGCCGTGGTGCGCGGTCTCCACCAGGATGCCGCCGAGCTTGCGCCCGTGCAGCCACAGGTCGTTGGGCCACTTCAGCCGTACCTCGGGGTGCAGGCTCTCGGCCAGGCTCACGCCGACCGCCAGCGACAGACCCGACCAACTCGCCGGGGACAGCGGCAATGACAGCGAAAAGGTGAGCGACTGGCCGGCTTGGCTGTGCCAGGCTTTGCCCATGCGCCCGCGTCCCGCTGTCTGCGAGTCGGCGGCCAGCAGCACCGGCTCAACGGCACCCGCGCGCGCGCGACGCATCAGCTCGCTGTTGGTCGAGTCCACGCTGGGCAGCAGCTCCACCGTAAAGGTCGGCAGCAGCGGCTCGATTGCCTGCCAGATGCCTTCAAGGTGAGCGCTGAGCGGGCTGCTGTGCATGGGCGAACGCGCTGGCCTCAAACCGAGACGGCCTTCTTGCGCTTGGCCTGAGAGGCGGCCTTGCGCTGCGCTTTTTTCTTCTTTTCCTGCGGCGCCAGCAGCGTGCCGCGGCAGGTGGCGGCGCCACACCAGCAGGGGTACTGCGCCAGCAGCTCGGGCGTGTGCGGCTCGTCGATCACCAGTCCGTAGTCGTAAAACAGCTCCTCACCTGCTTCGATGTTGCGCAGGGCGCGGACGAACACGCGGCCCGCGTCGACCTCGGACTCGCAGTTGGGCGCACAGCTGTGGTTGATCCAGCGCGACGAGTTGCCGCCCCACTTGGCGTCGATCACATGGTCTTCGTCGATGTGGAAATAGAAGGTGTGGTTCGGATCGGTGGGGTCGTGAGGGTGGCGGCGCAGCGCCTCGTCCCAGCCGATCACCTCCCCGGTGTACTCGATCAGCGTCTCACCCTCAGCCAGATCAAGGACCGCGTACACCCCCTTGCCATGCACGCCCGAGCGCCGGATCTGGATGCGGCGCCCACCGGTGGCCGGGCGAAGCGGTGCCGGGCGGGGGCTTTTTTTCACGTGGGGAAATTTTGGTAAGGTTGTTTCATGCAGGTGCGCACGTGTGTGTGCGCACCCATGTGTGCGCGCACCTGCGCGCACGCCAACAGATTGTAGAGATGAAAAATCAAGGTTCTGCCAAAACGCTGGTCATTGCCGAGAAGCCTTCCGTGATGCAAGACATCGTGCGAGCGCTTACCCCCGTGGCTGGCAAGTTCGACAAGCACGACGACCATTTCGAGAACGACCAGTATGTGGTCACCTCGGCCGTGGGCCACCTGGTGGAGATCGCCGCGCCCGAGGAATTCGATGTCAAGCGCGGCAAATGGAGCTTCGCCCACCTGCCGGTGTTGCCGCCCTATTTCGACCTGAAGCCGATCGACAAAACCAAGTCGCGACTGTCAGCCGTGGTCCGGCTGGCCAAGCGCAAAGATGTGGGCCAGCTCATCAACGCCTGCGACGCGGGCCGCGAGGGCGAGCTGATCTTTCGCCTGATCGAGCAGTACGCGGGCGGCTTTAAAAATGGTGCTTATCAGGGCTTGGGAAAACCGGTGACGCGGTTGTGGCTGCGCTCGATGACGCCGGCCGCCATTCGCGACGGCTTCGAGCATTTGCGCAGCGACGAGCAGATGCGCGGTCTGGCTGACGCGGCAAAGAGCCGCTCCGAGGCCGACTGGATGGTTGGCATCAACGGCACGCGCGCCATGACCGCATTCAACTCGCGCGACGGTGGTTTTTTCCTCACCACCGTGGGCCGGGTGCAAACGCCCACGCTCTCACTCGTGGTCGAGCGCGAGGAAAAAATTCGCGCCCATCGCAGCCGCAACTACTGGGAAATCCACGGCGGCTTCGTCGCTGAGGCCGGCGAGTACCCCGGCAAGTGGTTCGACCCGACCTTCAAGAAGCCGACCGGTGACGATGCCGACGCCGAACAAAGGGCCGACCGCGTCTGGAACCAGCGCGATGCGGTGGCGATTGCCGAGGCGGTGCGCGGCCAAACCGCCAGCGTCAAAGAAGAAAGCAAACCCACCAGCCAGGCCAGTGGCCTGCTGTACGACCTGACCAGCCTGCAACGCGAGGCCAACGGCCGCTTCGGCTTCTCGGCCAAGACCACGCTGCAGCTCGCGCAAAGCCTGTACGAGCGGCACAAGGCCCTCACCTACCCACGCACCGACTCGCGCGCGCTGCCCGAGGACTATCTGCCTACGGTGAAACAGACCTTTGAGATGCTGGCCGACAGCGCCATGTTGCACCTCGCGCCGCACGCGCTCACCGCGCTCAACAACGGCTACATCCGCTCGACCAAGCGCGTGTTTGACAACAGCAAGGTGTCGGACCACTTCGCCATCATCCCCACGCTGCAAGCGCCCAGTGGCTTGAGCGATGCGGAGCAGAAGCTGTACGACCTGGTGGTGCGGCGCTTTCTCGCGGTGTTCTTCCCGTCGGCGGAATTCACGGTCACGACAAGGATCACCACCGTCTGCGCAGCGCCGGGCCGCCCCAGGCAAGCAGCTGCCCCCTCGGGGGGCCGCGACGCACACGAAGCGACGGGCGTGGGGGCACGGGATGTGCACGCGTTCAAAACCGAAGGCAAGGTGCTGGTCAGGCCGGGCTGGATGGCGGTTTACGGCAAGGAAGCCGCTGAAGACGTGCTTGAGGCCAAAGAGGGCGACAAGGGGCAAAGCCTGGTGCCGGTGCGCGAGGGCGAAACCGTGCGTGCCGAATCGGTCGAGGCAAAAGGCCTGAAAACCAAACCACCCGCGCGCTATTCGGAAGCCACGCTGCTGGGCGCCATGGAGGGCGCGGGCAAGCTGGTTGACGACGACGAGCTGAGGCTCGCCATGCAGGAAAAGGGCCTGGGCACACCGGCCACCCGCGCCGCCACCATTGAAGGCCTGTTGACCGAGAAATACATGCTGCGCGAAGGCAGGGAAATGATTCCCACCGCCAAAGCCTTCCAGCTCATGACGCTGCTGCGCGGCCTGGGGGTGGAGGAGCTCTCCAAGGCCGAACTCACCGGCGAATGGGAGCACAAACTCTCGCAAATGGAGCAGGGCAAGCTGAGCCGTAGCGCCTTCATGGGCGACATTCGGGCCATGACCGAGCGCATGGTGAAAAAGGCCAAGGAATACGACCGCGACACCATCCCCGGCCACTACGCCACACTGGCCGCGCCCTGCCCGAACTGCGGTGGTGTGGTGAAAGAAAATTACCGGCGCTATGGCTGCACCGGCGCCCAGGGGACCAGTGAGGGCTGCGGCTTCTCGTTCGGCAAATCACCCGCTGGACGCACCTTCGAGCCGCAAGAGGCCGAAACCCTGCTGGCGACCAAGCATGTGGGCCCGCTGGAAGGCTTCCGATCCAAGGCCGGCTGGCCCTTCGTGGCCGAGATCGTGATCAAGTTCAACGAGGAAGACAAGAACTGGAAACTCGAATTCGACTTCGGTGACGACAAGAAAAACGAGGAAAGCGGCGAGCTGGTGGACTTCGGCGCTGGCGAATCGCTGGGCGCCTGCCCCAAGTGCGCTGGCGCGGTGTTCGAGCACGGCAGCAACTACCTGTGCAGCAAGTCGGTGCCGACCGAGGCCCAGCCCACGCCGAGCTGCGATTTCAAGAGCGGCAAGATCATCTTGCAGCAGCCGGTGGTGCGTGAGCAGATGGGCAAGCTCTTGGCAACCGGCAAGACCGATCTGCTCGACAAGTTTGTCTCCATGCGAACCCGCCGCGCCTTCAAGGCCTTCCTCGCCTGGGACAAGGAGGCCGGCAAGGTGAACTTCGAGTTTGAGCCGCGCACCAGCAAGTTTCCGCCGCGCAAGACCGCTGCAAAGGCACCTGCCAAAGCAGCGGCGGTGAAGAAGGCCGCTCCGGCGAAGAAGGCAGCGGCCAAGAAAACGGCTGCGCCAAAAGCACCCCGCAAAACCACCGCCGCCAGCGGCAAACAGCCGAGTGCCGCGCTGGTGGCCGTGATTGGCGAAGGCCTGGTGTCGCGCCCCGAGGTGACCAAAAAGCTTTGGGACTACATCAAGGCGCAAGGCCTGCAAGACGCAGCCGACAAACGCAAGATCAACGCCGACCCCAAGCTGGAAGCGGTGTTTGGCAAGCCGCAGGTGACGATGTTCGAAATTGCCAAGCTGATCGGTCCGCATCTGCTGTGACGCCTGTGTCAGCTGCCCCCTGTTGATAAAGGCGCAAGGCCAGGTGCTCGCCGCCGCCCCCGCTGCGGGCGGGTCTGGGTGGCAGAAACCACCGCCGTAGGCGCTGTGG
>Ga0105053_10003807_pt1 | contig 22648 bp, 25 predicted proteins | sample BON01_FD_78093 | JGI IMG/M metagenome (GOLD analysis project Ga0105053, IMG submission 78093) | Freshwater microbial communities from Lake Bonney liftoff mats and glacier meltwater in Antarctica - BON-01 | ecosystem: Environmental > Aquatic > Freshwater > Ice > Glacier meltwater | place: Lake...
TCACGTTCCGTGTAACTTTCAGATTCGGCAACGGGGGCTCCTTCTCTTTCAACGCTGGACGAGTCCTCGTTGCCTACCACCCCCGAATTACACCCGTGTCATCTCAACGCCTCGCTACCGAAAGTTCTCATCGGGGTACTCGCGTCGCGAGGTCGGCGAGCGACGGCCCGATCGCGGCAACAGGTGTCGCGACGATGGCAATGTGTTTGCCGGCGGCCGCGGCGCCGCGCTGCAGCAATGTCAGTTTGGGATCGATTTCATACGTTTCGATACGACGGACCGTCGACGCGAGAACACCTGCCCGGCGTGCGAGTTCGGCCTGGGACCAGCCCAGTTCGGATCGCCATCTCCGAGTCATCGTCGCTTCACTCAATGCCACGAGATGAGCGTGTCCGCTCAGCGGCTGATCGACGAGAGGTGCGCGAGCGAGACGCTCCGGTCATCCAACGGGCGGTGTCGCACACGCAGAGGGTGTGACGGGAATGGACGCGTGACCGGCGGGGCCTTCGATGACGTTCCCGTTGAGTGCTGGGATTCGATCGACTCCGCCCGCTTCGCTTCCCAGATCCTGGCGCAATCTGCCAAAGATCGGACGGTTCGCACGAAGACCTTGGGATCCAGATGAGCCGAACCATGACCGAACCAACCCTCCTCAGCAATGAGCTGCGCGCGCGAATCCACTCTGCTCGGGCGCTTCCGTCGCCACCGATCGTCACCGCGAAGCTCATCGAACTCGGCGACAACCCCCACACGACGATCAACCAGACCATCGACGTGTTGAGTACCGATGCCGTCTTGGTGGCTCGGCTACTCCGCTTGGCGAACTCGCCCCTCTACACCGGTTACCGCCCGACCGAGAACCTGCGCCAGGCAATCGTCGTGCTCGGCCTCGATGCCGTGCTGACAGCGTCGCTCAGCCCGACGCTGATCAACGACCGCACCAACGCAACCAGACTGTCACCCGCATTCCGCAAGCAACGCTGGACCCGCAGCGTGCACGCGGCTGCCTGCGCCCAGCACCTTGCCGAGCACGTATCCGGCGTGAGCCCCTCGGACGCCTACCTCGCAGCGCTCCTCCAAGACATCGGCGTGCAGGTGGTCGCCAGGCTCGAACCGAAGACGTACGATTCGGTCCCGTTGGTCAGCTCCCACGCGGACCTCGTCGTCGCCGAGCGTGACGAACTCGGTGCCGACCACGCGGCGATCGGAGCCGAACTGTTGGGGTTTTGGGAGCTCCCGGAACGAATCGTCGACGCCGTGCGCGTCAGCCACGACCTCGGTGGCGCGGGACGACGAAGCTGTCGACGGTCGTCACGATCGCCGGGATGATCGCCGACGGCATCGACGGCGAACCCGATGCGCTCGGCAGAGCCGCTGAAGCGGCGAACGTGCACCTGAACCTGAACGAAGCGACATTCGGGCTTGCGATCGAACGGGTGATGGCAGTGCTCGCCGACCTCGCCCAGATCCTCGAAGCGCAGGCGCCCGATCCCGACGTACTCGCCGAGATGGCCCAGGAGCTCCTCGTCCTGCGCCAGATGAAGTCCCAGACCGCAACGGCGGAACTCCACCACCAATTGGCAGCGTTGACCACGGTGGCCCAGGAACTCAAGACCGAGACACGACTCGACGTGTTGACAGGCCTGTCGAATCGGCGAGACCTCGACGACTTCAAGAAGGTCAACGACCGATTCGGACACAAGGTCGGCGACGAACTCTTGATCCAGACCACCCGCCGCATCAGCTCGGGAATTCGCGATGGCGATCTGGTCGGACGGTTCGGTGGCGAGGAGTTCGTCGTCGTCCTCCCCGGTGCCGACCGGATGAACTCGGAGTTCGTGGCGAACCGACTCGTCGAGCAGTTCAACCGTCGACCTTTCAAACTGGGTGCGGAGTTGCTGATTCCCCAGACGATCTCGATCGGGGTCGCGACGCTCGACGACGACAGCCCGCACGATGACGTGAGCAGCATCGCGCTGGGAGACGGGTCCGAGAGAAGATTGGCGGCTGCTGGCTAGGGTCATCGTCATGGGCGTGTGCGGCGTGGTTCTGTCGGCCGGACGGGGAACCCGGTTGGCGCCGTTCTCCGATACCCGGCCGAAGGCGTCGTTTCCGGTCGGGTCGCTGAGCATGCTCGATCGGGCGGTCGAGGTGGTACGTCCCTTCGTCGAGGAGATCGCGTTGAACGTCAGCGGGCACGCCGACTGGTTCGCCGCGAACGTGCCGCACGGTGTTCGGACGTTCGAGGAGGGCTCCGAGCCGCTGGGAACGGCGGGCGGTCTGTACAACATGCGTGAATGGATCGGCGACCGCGATGTGGTGGTGCTCAACGCCGACTCCGTCCTCTTCGGCGACGTCGCCGACTTCATCGGCGGGCGTGACCAGGCGCCGACTCGTCTTCTGGTCACGCCCGACCGTGCGTTGCCCGACTTCGACGGTCTGTGGCGGTTCGTCGGGCTCTCGACGATGAGCCGAGCCACCCTTGCCAGGATCGGGCCCGATACCGAGGATCTGTATCGCGACCTGTGGAGGCGACAACTGGCCGACGGTGAGGTCGATCTCGTACCGTTCACCGGCCTGGCGATCGACGGTGGGACGCCGGCCAACCTGCTGGCGGCGAATCTTGTCGAGAGCGAGGGCCGAACCGTCGTCGAGTCGGGCGCGACGATCGACGGGACTGCCGAGCAGTGCCTCGTGCTGGCCGGCAGCGAGGTACGGGCGGGCGAGCATCTGCGGCGCTGCATCGTCGACGGCAACGCACGGTTCGACCTGCTGAGCAACTCGATCGTCCCGACGGCGAGAAGCTGACAGGTACCTCACGCGTAACGCTGATCCTGTACTCGCCGTTGGTCGGGCCAGGTGCAGCTACGACGTCGAGGGTGGCGTCGGGTTGTTGTCTGGGGGTTGCGGCGATGGACCTGGAACACGACGACGGTGATCTGGGTGCATTGCGAGGGCGTAGATGAACAGTGCGTTGTCGACGTCGACCGCACCCACGGGCGGAACGTGCACGCCACGCCACGCCACGCCGAGCCAGGGAAGGGCCCTATTGGACCACCAGTGAAAGGGGAGCGTCAGCAGGTGGCGCCACCGGTGGCGCATGCACAGTGGACGTGAGCCGCCATGCAATCACTCTTGCGGTGCAAAGGACCCGCATGCATGCCTCCACGGTCAACGAGATCACCGGACCACGCCGCACGGTGCGGTCCGCGGTCTGCGTAGTGCTCGCCATCGGCGCCATCGCTTCGGCCTCCCCCGCCGTACCGGTCGCAGCCAACGGCGGAACGACGGCGTACCGTCCGCTCGCGCCGTGCCGTCTGATGGACACCAGGCAGTCACCCGGAAAGCCCGATCCCGGCTGGACAACGACGCTTGCCGTTCGCGGTCGCTGCGGTGTCGCCGCCGACGCCACAGCTGTTGCTGTCACCGTGACCGTCACCCAGGCCGACGGTGCGATGTTGTCGCTCGGCGCTGACGGGAACCTGGCGTTGTTCACCAGCCAGGGCGTTCACGTGATCGTCGACGTCTCCGGCGAGTTCTACCCCACCTCGTCGGCAACGTCTGGCCGATACTTCCCACGGACCCCGTTCCGCCACATCGACACCCGCACGACAGCCACACCACTTTCGCCCAACGGCACGAGGAACATCCCGCTACCCGCCAACGTCCCGGCTGACGCAACTGCGATGGCCGTCATGCTGACCATCACCGATGCGCCCACTGCCGGGTTCGTCACGGCGTACCCGACAGGTACCGACCAGCCGTTCACGAGCGCGTTGAACACGGACAAGGCGCACCAGATCCGTACGGCCACGCAAATCGTCCCGGCCACCCCCACACGCATCTTGGACACCCGCAACGGTAACGAGATCTACCCGGGCGGCGCCATGCTCGCCGAAACGTCTGGCGTCACAGGCGTCAACGCCCAAGCAGTCGCCGCAAACGTGACGGTCACCCAATCTGGCCCCGCCGGTTGGGTCACGGCATGGGCGGCAATGACCGCTCAGCCCGCCACACCAGCCGTCTCGTCTGACAACCGGGGGATGACGGTGGCAAATCTGAACCTCATTTCCATATCGAGTTCGGGTATCACCGTCGCATCGACGTCGGGTACACATGCCATCGTCGACATCATCGGATGGTTCACTGGCACCCCGGTCGCCACGACGACAGGCCCGCCGACCAACAGCGGGCCGGCATACGTTCAGCCGGTCGGCGGCCCGATCGCCGTCGTTGGTGACAGTTTGACGTACGGTTCTGCTGCGCAGACCGCCCGCGCTTTGCGCTCCAACGGCTGGGGCCCGATCTGCGTCGATGGCGCCTCGTCGCGCACCGTCAAGTTCGGGACATCATCGATCCCCGACGGGCTCGACGCTGCCTACCGGATTCGGGTGTCCAGCCCGGTGTGGAACAACCCGGCTATCACCTGGGTGGTCGCGCTCGGCACGAACGACGTCGGGTTCTCCGCAGGCAACGCTGCCCGGTCGGACCAGTACGTCGCCGAAATGCGCGCCGCCATCGGACCAAACCCGACGAGCTGGCTGAACGTGCGTACCGGTCGCGGTGACTGGCAGCACCAAGAGGCCATGTTCAACCAGTCGATCGCTCGCAGTGGGGCGGATGCCATCGACTGGCACAACAAGATGAGCAACTCCTGGCTCGCCGGCGACAGGGTCCACCTGAGCGCCGCCGGCTACCAGGCACGCGCCGACATGCTCGCCGGCTCCGTCCCCGGCTGACCCAACACCAACCGCACAGAACGCGCTCTACGTGGCGCTCTCGGTTGTTCACGGCCGCCAGCGAACTGACGATCTACTCGACAGGGTCTGCGACTACGGGACTCGTTCCGAGTATTGGCTGCATTTATGTCAGCGTCCGGCAGAGGATCGGTATCCGGACAGTCAGTCTGCCAGTGGCAGAGCCGCCCCGAACGCCCGCCACCGGTGTTGGCTACTCGGACGCGTCGTCGCCGGTCAGGTCTTCCACGTCCAGGGTGATACCCAAGCCGATGGCGAGCTCCCCGATCGAATCGAGCACAGCGTCGAGGTCGGCCTCGACCGGCACGGTCAACTGGGCGGTGATCTCGAACCGTCTGCCATCGCCCTGGCCTGGCAAGTCGGTGACCGTGCCCAGACGCGAGATGCTGATTCCGAGTTCGCTGATCGCCCTGGAGATCTCATGGATGACGCCCGGCCGGTCATCACCCGTGAGTCGCAGGCGCACCTCGTCGGCGTCGGGTGCAACGGTGGGTTCCTCGACCTGTTGGGCCGTGACGTGCAGACCCTGTTCACGCAGTACCAGCAGGTTGGTGAGGAGTTCGTCGACCCGGTCGTTGCCGACCTCCACCACCACGACGCCAGCGAACGTTCCCGCGATCTCGGCCAACTCGCTGCGCTTCCAGTTGCCGTCGTGAAAGCGAACCACGTCGGCCAGTGAAGCAACGACACCCGCCCGGTCGCGCCCGATGATGGTCAACACCAGTTCGATCATCCCATCACCATGGCACGCAGAGCAGATTCGAGATCACGTCGGCGAACGAGGATTCGTGCCAACACCCGGCGGGTCGCGGTGATCGAGGGAGATCGACGTCCAACCCCGTCCACGAGCCGATAGTTACGCTCGGCGCTGCCGTTGCGGTCGTCGATGCACACGGCGAAAGGCGCGTTCGTTCGCACCGATGGTTGCCCGTTCCCATCGATCAACAACTCGATCAACAAGGCCTATACCGCCGCTCGCGAGCGCAAGCCATCGGGCGCCATTGGTGACGCTGCCCGCGCCGAACAGTTCCAGATGACGAACTTCGGTGATCTCCGGTGCACCGGTTGGGGAGGTGGTGTGCCTGTCACGATCGCCATCAACGCCGCCGCAGTGCTGTCGAACCGCTGATGCGAATTCAACAGACAGCGCACCAGCCGCCTGACGCTGCGCTGGCGAACACCGCATCGATGACGGTCATGTTCGCTATCGCGTCGCTGAGCGGCGTGGGCGCCGGTCGAGTGGATCGGATGGCGGCGCCGAACGCGTCGGCTTGACAGCTGTACTGATCGACCGGTCCGAACGACGGGTCGCGGACGATCAGTCCGAGTACACGCTCAGGTTCGTCGTCGAAGAGGAAGCGGGCCTGGCTGATCGGGTAGCAGCCGATGTCGAGGAGTGCGCCACCACCGATTGTCGCGTCGTTTCGCACGTTGCCCGGATCGTCATTGAAGTAGCTGAAGAATGTTTGATCGTGCCCAGTTCGCCCATTCGCCCGTCGCTCACGAGTTCACGCGCCGCGATCCACTGTGGATGGAAGCGATACATGAAGGCTTCCATCACGACCAAACTTGGATGATTCGCCGCTGCGTCAACCAGGCGACGAGCATCGGCGGTGTCGAGACCGAGCGTCTTCTCGCACAATACGTGCTTGCCCGCCTCGAGCGCCGCGATCGACCAGTCGACATGGAGGTGGTTCGGCAGGGGGTTGTAAATTGCCTCGACGCTCGGATCAGCGAGCAGGTCGTCGTACGACCCGTGTGCGATCGGCATCCCGCGCTCATTGGCCCATGCGGTCGCCCGAGTGAGATCCCGCGATCCGACTGCGACGACGTCATGACCCCTGCGGCCTGTATTGGCGGTACGACGTGCTTGGCAGCAATCGCTGCGGTGGAGAGAATCCCCCAACGCAGAGGAGGGTCGATCGTGGTGTCGGTCATCGCGCTGACCCTACGGCGAGCCGACAGGCGCCGGATCGTCGCAGTGTGAGCACCCATGGGAGTGCGTAGCGGTGACAGCTACCTGGTCAGCGATATCGAGTGTGCCAATTTCGAACGGGATGGGTTCGTCCATCTCCCCGGTGTGCTGACGACCGAAGAGGTCGACGCCATCGCGGTCGTCTACGACCGGTTCGTGCGTGGCGAGATCGACGTGTCCGGCAAGGACCTGTACGACATGGTCACGGGGGAGTACGGCACCGACCCGTCCGACTACGCGATCTTCAACGTGATGCTGCCTCGCCGCTATCACCCCGGCTGGCAGGACAACATCTTCGAACGAGTCGGGCTGTCGATCGCCTCGCAGTTGTGCGGTGAGGGCATGGTGCTCGACTTCGACCAGCTCCTCGCGAAGCAGCCAGGACGCGATGACGCAGTGTTCGCGTGGCATCAGGATCAGGCGTGCTGGATCAACACCGATGATCGTCGAACCGCAACGTGTTGGCTGGCGGTCGACGACTCCACGATCGAGAACGGGTGCATGCAGTTCCTTCCCGGGAGCCATCGGGAGTCGGTTCGGCCGCATCGCCCGCTCAGCGGCAACCGTGAGGACCAACACACGCTGGTCACCGATCTGCGACCCGGGGACGAGCTCGTCGCCGTGGAGATCCGTCGTGGCGACATCACCGTGCACAACGAGGGCGTCCTGCACGGGTCGGGGGGCAACACCTCGTCCGACAATCGCCGCCGCGCGTACATAGCGGCGTTCCGGTCGATCGAGACCGTCCGTCAGGAACGCGCGCTCGGCTTCACCCACTCGCACAACGACGCTCCAGAGATCCTGACAGCCGTCGACGGCCTCCTCGCCATCGACTGACCCGCTGAGATGGGGGCGCACCCGTTCGTCAACGGAGACGAGCATCGGTGAGCACCGGCCAGGGCACGAACCCGAATCGTGCGACTCGTCGTTGATGCACCACCTCGAAGCCCGCACTGGCCAGCAGGTGGCGAAGGCGGTGCGGTGTCAGCGCCCGAACAGGCTGACCTCCTGCCGCCGACAACCTTCGCACAGCGGACTCGCCGACGTCGGTGACTGCCGCGATCGAGGCGATCACCAGCTGCCCGCTCGGGCGGAGGACGGCAGCAAGCTCCTCCAGTGCGCGTCGCTGATCGCCGTACCAGTGGAACGACTCCGTGCAGACGACGACGTCAGCCGACGCCGACCTGAACGGCAAGAGCTGCGCATCGGCACACACGAGGTTTGCTCGATTCCCGACTCGATCGCTCGCTTCGCCGAGCATCCCGGCCGAGTAGTCGATGCCGACGACCTCAGCATCAGGGAACTGCTCCGTCAACCGCCGGGTGAGTTGGCCGGTGCCGCATCCGAGATCCAGCACCACCTCGGGTTGCGTCCCCGTGAGACGAGCCAGCACCGCATCGTGAACTGGTCGATACGTCGCAGCTTGAAAGCTGGGCCGGTCGTAGACGGCCGACCACCGATCGAACAACCTCGATCGCTCGTTTGCCATGGACCAGTGTCGCACCGAAGTGTCGCGGGCGGATCGTCGTGCCCGATGCCGACTGCGTAGTGTCGGCGCCATGACGCTCCCGACCCGTCCCGGCATGACCGTTCCGCTTCCCGGCCCGCTCCACAGCCATCGAGAGAAGCTCGGCGCCCTCGCCGACATGGGCTACACCGACATCTGGTCGGCCGAATCGGACGGCGCTGACGCCTTCACCCCGCTCGCGCTCGCCGCTGCGTGGGAGCCCCGCCTCCGGTTGGGGACCGCCATCGTGCCTGCCTACACCCGTGCACCTGCCTGTATGGCGCAGAGCGTGGCGGCGATGGCCGATGCGGCACCCGGACGTTTCGCGATCGGTATCGGGTCGTCGAGCAATGTGATCGTCGAACGCTGGAACGGCGTGCCGTTCGAGGAGCCGTACAAGAAGGTGCGCGACATCGTCCGTTTCCTGAAGGACGCGCTCGGCGGCGAGAAGATCAAGCACACCTACGACACCTTCGAGATCAACGGCTTCAAGCTCGGCGTGCGCCCCGAACAGACCCCGCCGATCCTCGTGGCAGCGCTGCGCGAAGGCATGCTGCGCCTCGCCGGTCGCGAAGCCGACGGGGCGATCATCAACTGGCTGTCAGCCGAGGACGTGGCCACGGTGGCGCCGGTGGTGCTCGACGCCGCAGGCGGTGAGGAACGAGAGATCGTGGCGCGCATCTTCTGCTGTCCGAGCGAGAACGCCGAGGTCGTGCGCGCAGCGGCGAAGTTCGCGATCGCCGCCTACCTCAACGTGCCGGTGTACGCCGCGTTCCACGAGTGGCTCGGTCGTGGCGATCAGCTGCAAGGCATGTGGGACGCGTGGAAGGCCGGTGACCGCAAGGCGGCGCTCGCCGCGATTCCCGACCAGGTGGTCGACGACCTCGTGGTGCACGGTTCACCGCACGAGTGCCGAGCCAAGATCCAGGCCTACTTCGACAACGGGGTGACGACGAGCTCGCTGGCGATCTTGCCGCTCGATCCCGAACTCGACTACTGGCAGGCCGTGACCGACTTGTCGCCGTCGGCGGGCTGACCGACACCGGAACGTCGCCTCACGCGGCCTGGCCGTGGTTCGGCGTGATGTCGACAACGGCACCTGCTGCCCGATCGGCGAGCATCCGGCGGATCTCGGCGACGTGGCGCATGCCTCGCTCGCAGGTCTCCTTGCTGAGACGAAATCGAGCCGGCGTCGACGTGGTGGGGAGCAGCGTGAGCTGTTCGACGGACGCCGTGTCACCGGCGTCGAGTGTGGTGGAGCGGGGGGCGGTGCGGGCTGAAGTGTTCATGGACACCATCATGACGAAGGGGTACCACAGAGTTCTCTGAGTCGTATCGTCCCAGCTCAGCCGAGCGCCATCAGCGAGATCCCGCCGATCACGCCCATGATGCCGATCATCTGCCACCACCGCAGCGTGTCCTCGTCGAACAGTGCGGCCAGCGTCGCCGAGACCGCCGGGAACATCGACGCCGACACCGCCACGGTGGCCAGCGACCCTTGCTGCGCTCCGAGCGCGAACGCCACGATCGCGAGTGACCCGCACGTGCCCGAGATCAGCATGGGCGCCATCAGCGACCGTGGCGGCAGGCGTGGCACGCGACGGGCCGTTGCCAGTGCGAGCATCACCACCAGAGCGGTCACCCGCTGCGCTGCGGGGGCCCACACGCCGCTGTCGTCGCCGGCTTCACCCACCATGGTGAACGACACACCGAACAGCACCGACGCCACGAGCGACAGCCCGATGCCGCGACGTAGCGAACCCTTCAGCGCTGGCGAGTACATCACCAGCAGCAGACTGGAGATGGCCACGACGACACCCACGAGCATCAGTCCCGACGGCCGATTGCCCAGCAACGCGTCCCATCCGAGCGGGATCAGCGCCGCACCGAGCGCCACCAACGGCCCGGCCACCGCCGCTGACGATGTGGCCATTGCCTCGTAGAGCAGCGCGAGCGCAACCCCGACGACAAGACCCGACGATGCGCCCAGTGCCACGTCGCGCAACGCGTACACACTCGGGATCAGCGCCAGAGCGATCAGCGCCGAGATGGCTCCGCCGAGCATTGCGCCGCTGGTTGCGGTGACGGCGTTCGACCGCCGGGTGCCGTGGCGGCCGAGAAAGTCGGAACAGCCGATGAGCACGGACGCGAGGGCACCGAGGACGATGGGCCTGGCGCGCTCATGCGTTCGTTTCGTCGGGAGGTGCGTTCGCCGCGACGAACCGTTCGAGGCGAGCAGCCGGGTCCTGGCAGTAGAAGGCCTGCAACTCGGCGTAGAGGGCTGGTTCGTGCTCGCTCACGTCGAGCGGTCGGTTGAAGAACACCTCGGTGGCAACCGCGAAGAACTCGGCCGGGTTGGTGCCTGCATACGCCCGAAGTACCGGCGAGCCCTCGGCTCGCACCGTGTCGTATGCCGCGGTGCACACCTCGACCCAACGTTCGCGCGCTGCCTCGTCGCCGAGGGGCGGTGTGCCGTCGGTGATGCCGTCGAGCATGTCGAGCTGGTGGGCGAACTCGTGGTACACCACGTTCTGTCCGCCCGCCGGGAATCGAGCCCCCCGTCGTGCCGCAGCCCACGACAACACCACGGGGCCACGGTAGTGCGCTTGGCCTGCGAGGGTCTGGGTGCCCGACGACCGAAGCCCACCGCCGGCAGCGTGATCGCCGTGCAGGCGAACGGTCGACGGATGCACGATCACCGACGTGAGCTGCGGATACTCGTCGATGTCCAGTCCGAGCAGCAGCATCGCCGCCTGCGCCGAGATCAACACGCGGTGGTCGTCGGTGAGCGTGAACCCGTTCGCCGCCTCCCACCTCGTGTCGTGGAGAAACGCTGCGACCAGGGTTTCCATGCGTTCGAGTTCGTCGGGTTCGAGCAACTGCCAGTGTCCGAAGTCGCGTTCGAGAACTGCACGCCACGCCGGATCGAAGGCCGGCCGATCGGGCGCGAGCCAACGCCGCAGACGGTCGATCACGGTGCGGTCAGTCCGCGACGCTGCGTCCGAGTCCGGCGCGAACGGCCGGGGGGATCTCGTCGGGGCTGCCGTAGTACTCGGCGAGACGGTGCTCGGCGTCGTCGCCGAACAGGATCTCGGCCACCTCCGCGAGCCCGGGCGAGTTGCGGATGTCGTCGTCGTGGACGACGAGGTCGATCTTGGACCGGCGACGCATGAAGTCTTCGAGCCGAGTCACCATCTCGGTGCGAGCCGCGGCATGTAGTTCGACTCGGAGGTAGTCGGCCGAGCCCATCACGTCGTCGGCCATCGCGGGGTCTTCACGGATCGCTTCGAGCATCGCGAAGGCGCGTCGTCCGTAGCGCCGCCACAGTCGGTCGGTGAGGGGTTCGGTGTCGGCCTTGGTGCGGTACCCGTCGAGCTGCATGAGCCGCGCCTGGCGTTGGAATTCGTCGCGGGTTGCCTCGGCGGGTTCGCCGTACCAGTTGTGCAGGTCGGGCTCGAGCGGCACGCCGAGCGACTCGATCTCGTCGGCGATCTCCTCGCCGACGTTGAGGCAATCGGTGAGCTTGCCGCCGAACACGGTGACGACTGCACGGGTGCGGTCGGTTTCGATGGCGTGCTTGCGGCTGAGTTTGGTCCAGTCGACGTCGCTCTGATCGCCGCTGCCGCGCTCGACCACGAGCGGGCGCACCCCGCAGCGCTCGGCGATGATGTCGTCGCGGGTGAGCGGCGACGCCAGATCCATGCGGGCATTGATCTGTCCGAGGAGGAAGTCGATGTCGTCGCTCGTGACCCCGGTGAATGGCGTGTCGACGCGGGTGTCGGTGGTGCCGATCACGGAGCGACGGCCCATCGGGATCACGTAGAACAACCGCTGCGAGTCGTCGAAGAACGCCAACACCTTGTGGTGCTCGTTGGTGGTGAGGCGCGGCACCACCAGATGGATGCCCTTGGAGTACACGATGCGGTGGTCGGTGGTGAGGCCCCACTCTTGGTTGACCTCGTCGACGAACGGCCCGGCTGCGTTCACGATGGTCTTCGCAGTCGCGGTGAATTCGTCGCCCGAGTCGACGTCGCGGAGGTGGGCGATCCACTTGCCGTCGACACGTTCGGCTGACACCAACTCGACGTAGTTCGCCGCAGCAGCACCGGCATCGATGGCGCCGCGCACGAACGAGAACACGAACCGGGCGTCGTTGTCGACCAGGACGCCGTCGTAGTACTCGATACCGCCCAGTGCCTTCGACGTATCGATCGCTGGTTCCTCGCGCTCGATGTGCTCGGTCGACAACACCCGCGGCCGCCGGGTTCCGAACAGCCCGATCATCCAGTAGCCGAGCGAGCCGAGCCCGGCAAACCACGGCTTGTACGGTGAGGTCTCGTCGAGCGTGGCGTAGAACCCGATCTGCTTGATGTTGTCCGGGTACGCCTTCATCAACCGATTGCGTGATCGGCACAGCTTCCACACCAGCAGCAGTTCGTAGTTCTCGAGGTACTTGAAGCCGCCCCACACCAGGTTCGACGACGCTTGGCTGGTGAAGCTGGCGAAGTCGCCACGATCGATGATGGCGACCTTCGCTCCGCGTCCGGCCAGCGATGCCGCGGCGACCGCGCCGTTGATGCCGCCACCGACGACGAGCGTGTCGAAGGTCTCGGTTCGTAGCCGTTCGAGGTGGCGTTCACGCAGCGTCATACCGCACCCACGATCATCATCACGGCCGCCACGCTGCCGAGGCCGACAGCAAGTGGCGTGGCCCAAAGCACCCAGGCCGACCCCCGCCGATGCGACGGCGCCAGCATGACGGCGCCGCAGATCGCTCCGGCGACGGCGCCGCCCAGGTGACCACCGATCGAGATGCCGGGGATGGCGAACGTGATGAACAGGTTGATGATGAGTGCGCCGCCGATGCTGGTGCTGAACGGGTTGATGCCGCGGCGCCACATGCCCACCGTCGCGGCGGCGAGCAGACCGAACACTGCCCCCGACGCTCCGGCGGTGATGCCGCCGCTGTCGAGCAGGATCACGCCGAGCGACCCACCGAGCAGCGACGCGAAGTACAGCAGGAGGAACTTGACCCGCCCGAGGCCGGGTTCGAGCATCGGGCCGAGCACGTACAGGAAGTACATGTTGAACGCGATGTGGATGACGCCGAAGTGCAAGAAGCCGGAGGTGACCAGCCGGTACCAGCCGTCGGGTTGGGTGACGAAGATGCCGTCGTCGCTCTGCCAGGCGATCGGCTGCACCAACACGTCCTTGCTCAACCCGAGCCGGAGGTGCATGTCGGTGACCCCGCCGGTGAGTGCTGAGGATTCGCGTGTCACCAGCAGGACGAGCACGAACACCGCGATGTTGATCGCGATCAGCGACATGGTCACCAAGACCGGTTGACGGGCCGACCAGAACCGGGCCTTCGTGCGGGCATCGGGGCGGGCGGCCTTGACGCAGTCGGCGCAGTGACTTCCCACCGTTGCCTGGGTCAGGCACGAATCGCAGGCCGCTTTGCCACACCGCGTGCAGCGTCGGCCCACCACGCGGTCGGAATGGCGATAGCACGTGGTGGTGGTCGTACCGGCGCCCGGGTTCGAGGGCAACGGCTGGAAGCCACCAGGTCCCGGAGCGTTCGTGCGCCGTGGATCGGGGGGCGGTGGGGGTGGCAGCGGCACGCCACCAGGGTACCGACGGTTCAGTACGCCGTCATCGTGGGGAGAGCGTTGGCTGGCCCCGGCGCACCGAGCAGGTTGCCCTGCACCTGGTCGCAGCCGGTCGACCGCAGGCGTCGCAACTGGTCGGGGCTGCTGACCCGCTCGGCGACCACGCGCATTCCGAGGGCGTGGGCGAGCAGCACGACGGCGCGCACGATCCGAGTATCGGACTCGGTCGACCCCGACGGCAGCGCCAGCGAACCGTCGAGCTTCAAGATGTCGGCACCCACATCGGTGAGCACCGACAGCGCGTTGGCGCCGGTGCCGAAGTTGTCGATGGCCACTTGTACGCCCGATTTGCGTAGCGCTCTGACCGAGCGGTCGACGTCGGGATTGTTGCTGAGGAGTGCGGTCTCGCGCGCTTCCAGCACCAGGCGGTGGGGAGCCAGATCGTGCAGCCGCAGCATCGACGACACCAGGTTCACGAACGACGGGCTCGCCAACTGGATCTGCGACACGTTGACATGCACGGCGAAATCGTGGCCGACCACACCATGGTCGATCCATCGACGGGTCTCGATCAGCGAGCGTTCCAGCACGAACTCCCCGAGACGGCCGATGACCCCTGACTCCTCGGCGATGGGTATGAACGCCGACGGCTCGATCGGCCCATGCTCGTTGTGGCGCCACCTGAGCAGCGCCTCGGCGCCGACCGCTCGCCGGGTGACGGCCGAGAACAGCGGCTGGAAGTCGATCGTGAGCTGCTTCTCGGAGATCGCCCGGGCGAGTTCGGCGCCGAGTTCGGTGCGTTCGCGGGCGGCAGTTCGCATCTGGGGGGTGAACAGCACGCAGCGCTTGCGCCCGGCGGCCTTTGCTTCGTACATGGCTGTGTCGGCGTTGCCGATCAGTGCCGCCGTGGCAACGGCGTCATCCATGGCGAGCACTTCGTGGTCGCTGACGGCTACGCCGATGCTCACCGAGAAATGCAGGTCGAGTTGGCGGAGTCGCAGGCGGCCCGTGAGCGCTTGTTGCATGCGGTCGGCCAGTTCCCAGGCGGTGGCGACGTCGGGAACATCCGAGCAGACGACGAGGAACTCGTCGCCGCCGATGCGCGCCACTTGGTCCTCGGGGCGAACGCTGTCGGCGAGACGTCGGGCTGTTGCCAGCAGCAGGCGGTCGCCGACGAGGTGGCCGAGCGCATCGTTGACGTACTTGAGCCGGTCGACGTCGATGAAGATCGCCGCCACGTGGCCTGGACGCGTTCGTTGAGCTTCGATTGCCTGAGCGAGAATCGTCATGATCCGCCGCCGGTTCGCCAACCCGGTGAGCGCGTCATGAGTGGCCAGGTGGAGCAGTCTCGCGGTCTCGACACGGGTGCGGGTGACGTCGTGGGCGATCAGCCCGACGAAACCGCCACCTTCGAGTGTCGGATCGTGACGAGTCGCCACCGTGGCTCGGAACACCCGCGGCTCGCCGACGGCGTCGATCTGATCGACGTCGCCCTGCCATGTGCCGTCGTAGCGGCCGGCGACGAGCTGGCGCGGTGCCTGGTCGAGCAGCGACCGCAACATCGCGTAGGCCACGTCCCCTGGCTGCAGTGCGTCGGTCGATCCGGCGCCGAGCAGGTGGAGTGCGCAATCGTTGGCGGCGCGCACTGCGCCGTCGAAACCCAACACGACCACAGCGGTCTCGTCGGCGTCGAGCAGCGTGGGGAGCGAATCGTTCAGGAAGGTCTGGGCATCGTGCGTCGCGCCAGGGTCGGGCGGAGGCAGGGTGTGATCACGGGATCTGCCCGGTTGTCCGTTGTCGATGTCCGCCACGACGTGCCTCCTCTCCGCTCGATCTGAATCTGGTACCCGAACCTGGGCACCCCCTCCACCAGTGGTGGAGGGTCACCGCTGGTAGAAACCGGTCACGTCGGTGGACGCGATCGTGATCGTGGCGATGATGTCCAGGAAATCTGTTGCGAGGTCTCCATCGGCAAGTTCGAGCTGCTGGTTGAGCGCGAATGCAGTCAGCCGGTACAGATGGGGCTCGGCGCCGGGTTGTGGACACGGTCCGCCATAGCCCACGTCACCGAAGAAGTTGAGGGCTTGGAGAGCCCCGAGTGGCACGTCTCCTTCGGCCAGGGCGATCTCGGCTGGATCGAGCCCACCGATCACCCAGTGCACGAACGGTTGGCCATCGCTGACGGCCGAGTCGTCGACCATCACGAGCGCGATCTCGACCGTGCCAGCGGGCACGGCACCCCAGCTGACAGATGGCGAGATGTTCGCCCCGTCACAGGTGTACCGGGGGTCGAGCTGGCCTCCGGTCAGCCACGGTGCCACCAGACTGAACGGCTCGACGGCCTCGGGATCGCTGTCCGTGCCGCCATCCGTGCCGCCAGCGGTATCGCCGTCCGAGTCGTCAGCGACTTCGCCCGGGAAGTCAGTGGTCGGGTCGATGCTGAACTCGTCGTCGGTCGTGGGCGGCACGGTCTGGCTGGGATAGTCGGCGGGATCGAAGGGCTGGAGCTGTTTACCGTCGCCGGTGTCGCAGCCGGCGAGCCCGACGAGCACTGCGACCACCGAAACCCAGGTCGTGACGATCCGTCGGTTCACCCGCTTGATCGTAGGCGTTGTCGAACTCCAGCGAGAATCGCCACCGAGATCGGCCACCGATAGTCTGCCGAGCGTGACCGAACGCCTCTCGTTGCTCACCGTGCACGCCCACCCCGACGACGAAGCGTCGAAGGGCGCACCGACATTGGCGCGCTACCACGACGAAGGGGTCCACACGGTGCTGGTGTGTTGCACCGGGGGCGAGGAGGGCGACCTCCAGAACCCGTCGTTGCGCGGGCCCGGCCAACCGTTTTACGGGTTGACCCCTGAGGAAGAACGGGTGATGGTCGCCTCGATGCGGGCACCCGAGCTCGCTGCATCGGCCGAGGTCATCGGCTTCGACGTGGTCGAGATGCTCGGCTACCGCGACTCGGGCATGGTCGACACCGATCCCAACAATCATCCCGACTGTTTCCACCAGGCCGACATCGACGAAGCCGCCGGCCGTCTGGTGACGATCATCAGGCGAGAGCGTCCGCAGGTGATCATCACGTACGGCGACGATCAGAAGGGATACCCGCACCCCGACCACCTACGCGTGCACGACATCTCGGTGCTGGCATTCGAGCGCGCGGGCGACCCCGACTGGTACCCCGAACTCGGCGAGCCGTTCGCACCGTCGAAGCTGTACTACTCGGTGTGGTCGAAGGCGCGGGTGCTGGCGATCCACGAACTCACGTTGCGCGTGACGGGCGAGTCGCCCTTCGAGCAGGCGTGGCTCGATCGGCCGTCACAGGACCATCGCATCACCACCCGCATCGACATCACCGGCTTCGGCCACGTTCGCCGAGGTGCGCTGCAAGCCCATGCCACCCAGGTCGATCCGACATCGGCCTGGTGGGGATTCGGTTTCGACGACGACGAGTTCACCGCGGCGTACCCGTGGGAAGACTGGATACTCGCCCGTTCGCTCGTCGGTTCGATCCCGTCGGACGACGGCGAACGCGACCTGTTCGCCGGCGTCGGCGCTCGGGTGTCGCCGTGAGCGTGCAGTTCCGGGTGGTGGTCGCCAAGAAGGACGAGCGCGTCGACGGACCCGATGACGCCGACGCGGTGGTCACCGTGCCGCTCGTCGACGCGGCCGCTGCCGACTTCGACCCGACGGTTGCGTTCATGCGTGGTGTGCTCAAGGCGTCCGGCCACACCGGCGTGGTGCTCGACGTGTTGAAGTCGGGCGCTGCTGCTGACGCCATCGGTCGCCTCGTCGCGCAACCCTGAACTTGTCAACCCTGATCGAACGGGGCGTCAGTCGGCGCGCATCGTGTCTCGCAGCGCCCGGTAGCCGATCAGCGTCGCGCCACTCGCGTCCAGGCGGTCGCGGAGGTCGTCGCTGGTGATCAGTTCGAGGTCGTCGATCCAGCCCTGGGTGTAGTCGCCGAGCGCGCGCACCTCGGGTGTGTCGATCGCCGGCTGCACGTGGATCTCGGTGACGCCGGGCTGCAGCGCATCGATGGCGGCGTGCACCCGGTGGGCGCTGCCGGCGCGCCAGTCGTGGTCGAAGTGGTCGGGGAACACGATGCCTTCGTCCTGCGCCAGTCGTCGGAATGGGAACCCGGCTTGTTCGGCGGTGACCGTCGAAGGCAGCCGGATCGGGAGGGCGAACTCGACCGCCAATTCGAGATAGACGTCGAAGAACTCGGGCCGCAACGTGATCGCGGTGAGATGTGGTGCGAGGTGGGTGACGTCGATGCCCCAGGCCAGCGCCCGTTCGACCTGCGCGCGGAGTTCACGAAGCACCTCGGCGGGATCAGCGTGCTCCCACAGGTCTTCCAGTGTGCGGGGGAAGCCGCCCTCACCCGACTGCAATGACGGCGCGTGGGTGATCGGGCCCCACCGGTAGCACTCGTGCTCGGCATTGAGGGTGAGGTGCACGCCGATGTCGTCGGTGGGTAGCGAGAGCTTGGCGGCGTGGCCGGCCCACGGTGCCGGTACCATCAACGATGCGCACGTGGCGGCGCCGTCGCGGATGGCATGGAACACTCCGACGCTGGCGGCGTGGCACGATCCGAGATCGTCGCACGACAAGATCACCAGGCGGTCGTCGGGGGAGTGGCCGAGGCGTTCGGCGAGCGTGGCGTCCACCGCAGCGACGCTACCGGAACCGATGTGTGCTCACGGCGAGCAGGCGCCCCACATCCCGAGGTCGGCCCGGGATGCACGTCCCGCTGCGTCGGCGAACTCGCGGGCAAAGGTGCTGTTCGGTTCGATCGTGAGCGGACGAGCCAAGCCCTGCTCGATGATCTGCATGTTGACGAACGTACCCATCCGGTCGGTACCCATCCGGTCGGTGTCCATCCCGCCGGTGCCTGCGGCGTCGACGAGATGCACGTAGCCGAGCAGTCGTATCTATCGAATATGCGCTATCGTGATGGCATGCCGAACACCGCTGCCACCTACTGCCGAATCAGCTACGACCCGAAGGGCACCGAAGCCGGTGTCGATCGTCAGCAAGCCGACACCGACGCTCTGGCCGAACGCCTCGGGTTCCAGGTCGTCGAGCGCATCACGGACAACGACCGGAGCGCATCACGAGGAGCACCGCGCCGGGAAGGGTTCGATCATCTGCTCGGACTCGCATCGACGGGTCAGGTCGATGCTGTGGTCGTGTACGACCTCGACAGGTTCAGTCGCAACCCCGACGAGCTTGGCCCCTGGATCGACGCCGCCGAACGCCACGGCGTGCAGATCCTCTCGACCGGATCGGTGATCGACCTCGCCACATCCGACGGAGTTTTCTCTGCTCGGCTGCTGCTCGCTGTCGCCGAGAAGGAGTCGAAGAACATCTCCCGTCGTGTCGAGCGTGAAGCCCGGTCTGCCGCCGAGAAGGGCACTCCACGATGGTCGACCCGGCCGTTCGGATTCGAGCGGGATGGATCGCACGTCATCGCCGAGGCCGATGAGTTGCGCGCCATCTACAACGATGTCATCGCAGGGCGGTCGATGGCATCCATCGCGTTCGACCTGAACGACCGCGCCGTGGAGAAGCCCGGCCGAGGTGACCGCTGGCAGTCGGCGACTATCGGGTTCCTCGTGCGCGCCGCTCGCAACGCAGGGCTGCGCGAGTACCGGGGCGAGGTCTGCGGCCCAGGCGCCTGGGAACCGATCGTGAGCGAGGAGACATGGCGCAACGCCATCGCAGCGCTCGATGCTCGCAAGGCTGGATCTCGACCTGCGGCGCGGTCGCTGCTCTCGGGTCTCGTGCGTTGCTCCGGCTGCGGTCGGGTGATGTCGCGATCAGGGCGGTCGTATCGCTGTATGCCCCGGTCCGACGGCTACCTCCAGACGTGCGGAATCACGGTCTCGGGTGACCGGCTCGACGAGTACGCAACGGGCCTGGTGCTCGCCGCGCTCGGTGACGTGGAGCCGCACGAACGCAGCACCGACGGTGACGGTGACGTCTCGCGGGCTCGGGCTGATGTCGCCCGGCTGCGGTCCGACGCCGACGAACTCGCCGGCATGTTCGGTCGGGGAGAGTTGACGCTGTCCGCATTCAAGGCTGCGAAACAACCTCTCGACGCTCGTGCCGCCCGCGCCGAAGCCGACCTCGCTCAACAAGACACCCGAGCAGCGCTCACGAGGCTCACAGGACCCGCATCGACGCTCGCTGACCGCTGGGACGAACTCGACGTCGAGCTGCGTTCCCGTATTGTGAACACCGTGATCGACCGGTTCACGATTGCCAAGACAGAGCCCGGCACCCGCTTGTTCTCACCTGCCCGCGTCGACGTCTCGTGGCGGGCCTGAAATGGCGAAGTCACCCGAAGTTATTGCAGCCAACAAGGCAGCGAGGAGGGCTTCGACCGAGCGCGACCACGAGCGCAAGGCAGAAGCCGAGGAGGCCGCCCGGCTGACGCAGGTCGCCACTCGATTCAATCCACGTTCGACGCGCGACTCCGTAGAGAAGTCCATCGTGAATGACGGCGCGCTGACCCGCGACGAGTACGACGTCGCAGCCAAGCGCGGTCTGGCAGGCCCGGTCACTGAACCCCACCTACGAACACCGTTCGACGTGGCGGCTGCACGCGAGTGGACTGGAACACCCGCTCTCACTGAGTTGTCGAAGAGTCGGGCAACGTCACCCGACACCAACGACGGCATCGCACCCGACTCATACGAGCCAACCGCGGAAGAGATCGCCGCCCTTCGCCATGGAGATGAGGCGGCTCGACGACAACAGCAAGCCATGGGCTGGAACGACGACGACGAGGACCAAGAAGACGACAGTCCGGTCGACGAGCTGACTGACGAAGAAGTCGCATGCGACTACGGGCGCCTGGACGACGATCGCTACGACGAAATGACGTGGAACTACGGCTTCGACGGGATCGAGGCCGGCCGGCCCGAGTGGGACACGGACGACCCTGGGCCTCAGTACGAGGCCTACCCGGTGTCCGAGCACTGATCCCTCACGAAAAACGAAACACGCGTTACGCAGGTCTTTCGCGATCGTTGTGAGACTCCATAGAAGTGAGGGGAGCGGGTCCCGTTCGGTGACCCCCTCTCGACCCCACCAGTAGCACCCGGCGATAGCTGGGTGCTTTAGCGCGCCCCGGCCGCGACCGCCTGGACACACCAACAACTCGACGTCGAGGTGTGTCCCTTGGTGGGGCCGCGCGCCTCTGCGCCGGCCGTGGAGGTATCCGACCATGTCCCCCAGACAATTCAGTGGTGCGCGCTTGCGTGCAGCCCGAGAAGCAGCCGGCATGTCAGCCGAGCGCCTGGCCATCGCCACCTACCCGAGCCCGCACACGATCGAAGCGTACGAAGAAGGTCGCGCCCGGCCCTCCTATGGGTCGCTCGTGCGACTCGCCGCTGCCGTTGGCGTCGAGCCATTCGATCTGCTCGACGTCGACAACGACGCTTCCGCGATCGGTGTGCAGTCATGACCCTCGACTACGCAGCCGAGGTCATCCGCACGAGGACCGCCCAAGGTCTACCGGCGGACGTTCCTGGCGAAGTCCGAGACGCCGTCGCAGCACTGCTCGGCGCCGAACGCTCAGTCGCCGATCGAAAGGCGGTCCAACATGACCTTGCAGCCTGACACCGAAAACGCCGCCGCCCCGATCACCGAAGTGACCGAGGCGGACGACAGAGCTGGGCGGCTCGACAGTGATGATTCTGCCACGACCGTCAAGCCCACGGTCACCGGCACCGTCTACAAGAACACCCGCCCGCGGGGCCTCGCACCCTGGTCCCCGCAGCCAGCCACGAAGGCACTCATCGACGCCGTGGCGGTCGTGCTCGACGAGTACGCCGACTACCTACCGATGACGGCGCGCCAACTGTTCTACCGCCTCGTCGGCACCGAACTGCTCGGCAAGTCCGAGGCTGATTACACCCGCCTCTGCGAAGCGCTCAACCGTGCCCGACGGGCCGGACTGGTGCCGTGGGGTGCGATCCGCGACGACGGGACCACCTCGGTCCAGATCGACGCCTACGACTCCATCGACGAGGTCGAAGACACCCTCGATCACCTTGCACGGTCGTTCAAGTTGACGTTCCCGACAGGGATCGAGATCTGGGTCGAGGCTGCCGGCATGGTCCCGATGGTCGCCAAGGCCGTCCGACCACACCGAGTTCCGGTGTTCTCCTCGGGCGGGTTCGACTCGGTCACCGCGAAGCACGAGGCCGCTCGTCGCATCATGCGATCAGGACCGACCATCGTGCTCCACATCGGCGACTACGACCCGTCGGGCTGCGCGATCGTCGACTCCGCTGCCGATGACGTCGCTCACTTCCTCGCCGATTACGGCAAGGCGGGACTCGTCACGTTCGAGCGGATCGCGGTCACGCCGACCCAGGTGTTCGACTTCGATCTCCCGACGGCGCCACCGAAGAAAACTGATCGCCGTGGCGGCGGTCTCGAATGGACGGTGCAGGCCGAAGCGTTCGCACCCGACCAGCTCGTCGGCATCGTCAGCGACGCCGTCGAACGTCATCTCGATGTTGATGCACTCCACGAACACGAAGAACGTGAGTGGCTCGCCCGCTCAGAACTCGTCATGCGGATCGGCGGTGAGCAGTGAGCACCGCTGAGACGCACACGAAAATCCACGAGCTGGCCGCATCGTTCATCGAGTACGCCGAACGGCTCGAGAACGACCCCGACGCCTACATCGCACTCCACGAGCGCTACGGCCGACTGATCGAACCTGACAACGACGCCATGCTCGACATGGCCGCGTCACTCGCGTATGCGCACGGCA
>Ga0105053_10003808_pt1 | contig 22643 bp, 16 predicted proteins | sample BON01_FD_78093 | JGI IMG/M metagenome (GOLD analysis project Ga0105053, IMG submission 78093) | Freshwater microbial communities from Lake Bonney liftoff mats and glacier meltwater in Antarctica - BON-01 | ecosystem: Environmental > Aquatic > Freshwater > Ice > Glacier meltwater | place: Lake...
CCATTCACCATTCACCATTCACCATTCACCATTCACCATTCACCATTCACCATTCACCATTCACCATTCACCATTCACCATTCACCATTCACCATTCACCATTCACTCGCTACTTCCGGCGACGAATCCAGCGGATGGGAAGTGTGACAGCCAGCACTGTTGCGATGATGATGCCGGCGATGGCAAACCCGCGAAGGATGGATGACCCTTCCATTCCGCGTTCGGCCAGAATCAGAACGGAAGAACCGACCATCAGGCCGGCAATGACCAGACCCATTGCGATTGTGCCGCTGGCGTGTTCAAGCGTGTCATCGTTCAGGCGGTCGATTCCGTGGTGCCGCAGATTCACGCTGAATTCACGGCGTCGCAGCTGATCGAGAACATCCCGCATTTCATCGGGCAGATCTTCCAGCAGTGACAGATAACGTTGAGCTGTCGTGAAGACTCGTTCCTGAGCCGCCTTGAATCCATATCGATCGCGAACCATCTTTTCCAGCTGAGGTCGGCCGTGAGCGATGAGGTCGAACTGCGGATCAATTTCGCGAGCCACGCCCTGGATGGTGGATAACGCTTTGATCAGAAACACAAGATCAGCCGGACATCGAATTCGATAACGCCGCAGCAGCGCGAAGAATTCCTCCAGCAGTCCGGCCATATCCAGAGATTCAATCGTGCCTCGTTCAAAGCGGGCCATAAAGGTCCACGCATCTCGTCGAAAGGCCCGGTCAAATTTCAGCGCTGTTTCAGCGCCGCACAGCGCCATCGTCGCATCAATGACGTTGTCCAGATCGGAGTTGATAACGGCCATCACGAGGTTTGCCAGATCCTGCATCGTTTGACGATCGATGCGACCGGTCATGCCGCAATCGATGAAGCAGATGCTGCCGTCGGGCATGGCGAAGATATTGCCCGGATGCGGATCGGCGTGAAAGAAGCCAAACTCCAGGCACTGCCGAAAAACAGCCTCCGCGCATTTGGACACAATCCGCCGCCGCTGCTCGGCCGTCATGACAGCAAAATCTGTTTTCGACAGCAGGGTCCCCTGAACATGCTCCAGCGTCAGAACTCGCCGTGTCGTCGATGGCCAGTAGACGATCGGGAAATGAATCTTCGGATCGTCAGCAAAGTACTTTCGGAAGCGGTCTGTGGATCGCCCTTCGTGCAGCAGATCCACTTCCCGTGTCAGTTCCTGCTGGAACTCCCGAACCGTCTCCGTCGGGCTGTAACCGAGCTCCCGAAATCGGTTCTCCGTCAGCCGAGCCAGCTCCATCAGGATATCCATATCCGACTCGATCGTTTCCTCAATCCCGGGCCGAACAATTTTCAGAACGACGTTTGTTCCGTCGGCCAAAACGGCCGGGTGTACTTGAGCAATCGACGCGGCTGCAATGGGCTTTTCGTCAATGAACCGAAACAACGTCGCCAGGCGGTCGCCGAATTCTTCTTCGAGTCGTTTGCGAATTTCCGGATAAGGGACCGTCGGGCAGTTGGATCGCAGTCGTCGAAGCTCATCGGCCAGTTCCGCAGGCACAAGATCAGGACGAGTGCTGAGCACTTGTCCGAGCTTAATAAAAGTGCCACCCAGTTCTTCCAGTGCTTCCCGAACACGGACCTCCACAGGTGTGCTGACTGAAGCCTCGGCCCGGGAACGCAGCAAAATTTCCTGACCGCGTTCGATGATACGTTCAATGCCTGTATCTGCCAGGATCTGACGAAATCCGTGCTTCGCAAGAACTGCTATGACTTCGGCCGCTCGCCGTGTATTTCGAATTCCTCGCCGGATCCCGATCGGGTCACTCACGATGCCTGGTCCTCCTGATCAGCTGGAGTTTCTGCAACGGTCTTGTCATTCCTGCGGCGATCAGGGTCCAGATAATCGGCTGCGCTCGCCAGCAGCCCGCTCATGGCGCCCAGCAATGCGCCGGCCGCCAGCTGACTTCCGCGAACAGCAGTGCCAGCAGCCTCACTGGCGCTCTGCACCGGGTGTTTGGTCACCGCTTCAACGGACGCCTTGATGGCCGGCATCACAACCGCTGCAGATCGCTCGGCATATGTCTTCAGTTCCTGAAACGTCGAACCTGTTTCTTCAGTCATGCGACTCGAAAAATACTTGACCGTGTCTTTGAGGATGTCGCTGATGCCGCTCAGGTTTTTCTTTGCGTGATCCAGATCCGGGCCTGCGAAACGCTGACCTCGCTCGGCCGCTTCCTGAACGGCATCCTTCGTTGAATCAGCAACGGCGGCGAGTCCGGCGGTGACGCCGTCGATCACATTGCGAAGGACACTGTCCGGCTTGTCCGGCGTCGAACGATTGGCGATATCAGCAGCGGTTTGCATGATGCCGTTCACCGCCGCTCGCGCCGATGCCGTTGTGGCATCGGCTCGCCGAAACAGACTCACAACGATGTCGCGAATTCGATTTTGAACATCATCACCCGATTCTATGGCTGATCGCACAGCCTCTGAAACAGGCTCCGTCACGGGTTCAGGTGTTTGAGTTCTGCAGGTTTCTGGTGCGGGTGTCGCTTGTGGTTCATGTGTTGCAGGATCCATCATGGGAATCACTTTCAGTTGGAGATTTGCCAGCGTCACAGCAGCGTCGCCCCGGAATCTTTGAATCTGTCCGGCTGGTGACCGCACGAAGCGTTCACCATTCGCCTCCGGCGGCAGAAAAGCCCCCCCGCAGGCATCTGACCACGAGGAAGACTTTGAGTAACGCTCCGATTCGAGCCCGGCTCTAATTCAATGGCAGGGAACGCCCCTGCCGTGCAGTTTACCGCTGCAGAGCCCCCGAGGCAAATTATGGTCGCTTTCGTCCGCCAGGACTCATGGCCCCGGTTGGAATCGGTGGGTGTCACCTTCCCACGGCGCAAGAACTCGCGGACCTGATCGTCGGTTGCCGGCCGCACCACGAAATTCCAGTGACTCGGCATCGTAACCATGGCGAAAATCGGGAAGGGCACTAGTCGCAATATTTCGGCCAGTACCCGAATGAAGGCCGAGCCGTCCAGGCCAACAGCTCAAGATAATCGCCGTCGACATCGGCAAAAAGCTCTTGTTACGACATCGAGCTGAAGACCGCGATCGCCTCGGGCGATCTTGTGGTGCCCCCGTGGATGACGGCGGTGAAGTGTCAGTCGCTGCTGATTCGTGTGGGGCGTGTTCGCTGGAATGTGCGGGTGCAGAAACGGTATCCGCACGCTGTTTCGGTCGCCGGCTATCTGGCTCGCTACATGTCAGGCGAATTCTGCAATTCGGGGAGTCTTCTTCGGGGCCGTCTGATGCCCACAAGCCGCGAATCCGCCCGATTGCTTCTTTGCCCGATGCCGGTCGTTGCCGTCATGGCAAATGGTAGCCTTCGCGATTCACGCGAATTCGGTACAAGCTGGCACCGGCCGTGATGTAAAGTAGGTTGAGATCTTTGCCTCGACCGAATCCGACGTTAGTTGGAACTTCGGTGGGAATATATGCCAGCTCTTTTCCATCCGGGGAATACACACAGATCCCTGGGTGATTCTCGGCTCGCACCGCGACGTAAAGGTTGCCATCTTTATCGACAACCAAACCATCCGGTCCGTCGAACGGCGAATAGTCCACCAGCACTTTGCGGAACTTCGCTGTGCCATCATCGGCAAGGTCATACGCCAGCAGTGCCATCATGCCTTTCCGCAGCGAGATCATGACCTTGTTTGCTTCGGTTGAGCCTGGGTCCGCGAGACGTTCAATCGCGGTTCCTCCATTGTCGTTGCTAACGACATAGAGAGTCTTCTGGTCCGGGGAGACGCAGACTCCGTTGGCTTTTCCTGCGTCGGTGATAATGCGATGCAGCGAACCGTCCAGGTCGATGCGGTAGACTCCGACGACTGGCTGGTCAATGGCCTCATGGCCAAGATATCGCGGATCGCTGAAGTAGATACGACCCTTTTCATCGATCGTGATGTCGTTCGGAGAATTGAGCGGACGTCCTTCAAACAGACTGGCAATGATTTTCGCTTTGCCCGTCTTCAAATCGGTTCGAGTCACACGGCGACCACCATAGTCAGCACCTTCGGCGACGATCATGTTTCCTGCTGCATCGAACTTGATTCCGTTCGACATCCCGCTGGGAGATCGAAAGATCGACGTAGCCTTCGTGGCTGGATCAAACTTCCAGATGTAGCCTGCATCGATCGCTCCGTTCTTATCGCGCGAAACATTCGAAAACGTGATCTCACTGAAGTACACCATGCCGTCGGGTGCGACGCTGACGCCCTCCGTGAGCACTTTCGATTCGAAGAGTTTTTCCAGCTTTGCATCGGCCGGAACGATTGGTCCTTGTGCCAGGCTCGTGTGGTAACTGACGAGCACTCCGAAAAGTACGAAAAATAAACGGCATTGCGCAGAGACAGTGCAGGCGGACTTCATCTTGCAGATCCTTTGATTGGAAAAAGGTGGGCGGGGGCTATCGTGCAGCATTACACAATCGATTCCATTTTTCCACGAAAGCGGGGCGATCCAGTACCTCCGGGTTGACAATTCCTCGCGGTTTCCGGCCTGATGCAAGATCGATCATGCCCTGACAGGCGGCTCGGCCAATGTCCCGAAACAACTCTTCAGTCCATGCAATTGAATGTGGCGCAAGCAGGACGTTGTCGAACCCGGAAAACACCGACGGTTCGGTGAGCGGTTCAACCTGAAAACAGTCCAGGGCAGCTCCCGCGATTTGTCGCGACGTAAGTGCGCTGGCCAGCGCCGCTTCGTCAACGATGCCACCACGTGCTGTGTTGATCAGATATGCTGATGGTTTCATCAATCCCAGTTCGTGTGCCCCGATCAGGTTGCGAGTATGTTCATTCAATGGACAGTGGAGTGAAACAAAGTCCGACTGCTCAAGCAGTTCTTTCAGTGTCACAGAGCGAACACCGAGTTCATTGACGATGGCAGAATTCGCAAAGGGATCAAACACGAGTGGTTGTTTCATCCCAAAACCCGAAAGCAATCGCACCAATGACTGACCAATTCCACCAAATCCGATCACACCCAGCGTCCTATCCCGCAGTTCTGTTCCCATATACTGACTGCGCTCGTCCCAGCGAGCTTCACGCACGAGTCGATCCTTTATCCGCAAATGATGGGTCAGAGCCAGCATCCATCCGACGGTCGCTTCGGCCACCGGGCGATCGACAGCTCCCGTCGTGATGAAGAGCAACACATTTGCCTCAGTACAGGCTTTGACATCGACGCTGTCGAAGCCCACTCCAAAACGACCGATCGCCAGCAGATCATCACTGTGCGTAAGGCTGTGAGCCGTCACTCGCGGCGTCAGCACAATCACTCCGTTCATGCCGGCAAGTTGCTGCGGCTGAATCTCCGGTTTGTGATCGACAAACGGGCTGACCGCGATACGACCATCGTCTTCGAACAGGCTCAATCCGATATCGCGGTATTTTGTGGCGCCGCTCAAGTCATAGAAATCAGCGGTCAGGGCAACGCGGAAGTTCGAAGTCGCTTGTGTCATTAATCGGGGCCATGCCAGTGGAACTCTCGTTTCGCACAGTGTTGTATAAGAAGTCGAGTCCCGATGCCAATGTTGTCGGCCGCAGTTTTTCAGGCGTCCAATTTTTTTCCATGAGGATCGCTCGATTGATATGTGCCCTATAGTCGCCTTTCGCTCCGCGAAAGAACGTTGCTTTCGCGGAGCGAAAGGCGACTATTATTGCTCGAGCGATCCTTATCGCCAGGGATTTCCTTCGATCGTTGCGCAGCGTTCATCGACCATGATCCGCTCAGGTCGCGGGCCAGCATAGACCCATAGCATCTCCATCGTGGTATTTGATTCGTTGATGAAATAATGCACTCGCCCACGCGGCTGTAACGCGGTCGCACAGTCGTTCATGGCATACCTTCGCCCTTCCACAATGCACATCGCCGTTCCGGAGATGATGCAGATGGATTCATCAAAATCATGCACATGGGCTGGAAGTCTGCCGCCGGGGTGAAACAAACCATAACCGCCGCTCATATCGAGTCCCGGCATCAGATCGGCGTTGAAGCAGTCAATGAATTCTGTATTCGGCCCGGCAGCGCTTCGCGGGGCGGTTGCAAATCGGTTAATCCGTTCTGCGCCTGCAACGCCAGTCGAATCATCCGGCATGGATCGCTTCGAAAAGAATTTATCGACCAGAGTACGACCTGGAACATCGACAGCCATCGCAATATGCAGAACGGCGTTTTCCGTCGTCGATGTATTTCGAGCCGCATGTGCCTGACCAGCCCGGATCACCGCATTGTCCAACTTCTTCAGTGAGTAACTGCGGCCTTCCACATCAAGGGTGAAGGTGCCGCTCAGCAGCGTTATAGACTCGGTGAACGCATGCATGTGATATGGCAATATGGCACCTGGTGCGAACGTCACGATTCCGGTCGTCAGTGTTCTGGCGTGATTGTGGTTTCCGACCAGACAATCAAAAACAACTCCCGGTGAAATCTCCTTCTTCACGCCGTGACCGACAGCTGTCATCACTTCGGCACGATCCGGCCTCATAGTCTCGGGAGGTCGAGGCAGCGGTGGTTGCGGCGCTGTCGTTTTTGTTTTTGGATCTGGTACCAGCGACGCACGCAATGGTTGATCGCGGCCAACTGCGGCAAGCGACCCCTTCAGTGAGCGAAGGAGCATTCCGGTATCAGTCCCGACACAGATGGCGCGAAAACCCTGTGCCTGCCGTTCGTGGATATTGTCAATGCCGGTCGCGATCAGACCGCAATGCTTGCCTGCTGCGCGAATCGTGTCTTTCAGTCTCAAAATCTGTTCGGCAACGCCCGGTCCTTCCCATTGTCCGCGAAAACCAGCGGTTGAAGAAAAATCTGCAGGGCCAAACCAGAGAAGTTCCACGCCATCGACCTGACACATCATCGGTACTTGTCTTACCGCCTGGACAGACTCAATGATCGGCACCACAAGCACGTGCTCATTGGCTTCCTGAGCATGTTCCGCAATGCACTGTCCCCAGCCAGTGGCTCGTTCTGCACCAATGCCTCGCAGGCCTTCCGTTGGATATCGCGAATACGCGACTGCAAGCTTCAGTTGTTCGGCGGTTTCGATCCATGGGACGACAATTCCATCGGCACCGATATCCAACGCACGTTTGATCAATGCACCGTTGAGTTCTGCAATTCGCACCAACGCCACTGTCTCACTTCGCACAGTGGCGCGGATGTGCTCCGAGATTTCTTTCCAGTCCAGATGCCCGTGTTCCGCATCGATCACGACCCAATCGAGTCCCAATGCAACAGCTATCTCCGTGATACTGGGCGATTCCAGTGTCACCCAAAGCCCAAATACGGATTCATCGCGCGCCAGCTTCTGCCGGAGACTACGAATAGCAGACGTTTTCATGAAGACCCTGACGAACGAGTAGTAACAAAAAACTTCTGCGAGTTGTGAGACTGCACGGTATGTGAAGCCGAGCGAAACACACCATCAAAATGTTGTTTTGAAAAGCGGTTTAGTCAGCTTCTGAAGACGTGTCAAGCCGCCTTTTCCCCGCAGGCGCGGGAATTGTGCAACGCAGGCGGTTTCATGACCTTTGACCACACTTTTTGAGGATCACAAGGCTTGACCCAAGACTGTTCGGCACGGCGTTTGATGTGGTCGCGGCGAAATCCGGGAAAATATTGTGAGCGCTATTGCGCGCCTTCCTTGAAGTTGCCTGGCTTCACATATGGAAGAAGATGGCAACACACACTCAGCGACGGCATTCTTCGAATCGCCACAAACAGAATGGTATCGAGATTCAAACTTACTCAGCGATCATTGCCTGCATGCTGATTGCTTTGTGGACCGGCTGCAAGCCGACGAAGCGGACGTTCTGAAATGATCTGTTTCTACTTCTGCGGCCTTGTCAGCGAAGAGGAACTGATGGCTCACATCGACAAGCTGAAAAAACAGACGTCATGATTCGCGGGGTGCGTTCGTCATCTCGTCCGCCGCCGTTTACGCTGCGCGCACATTTCGTCGCACGCCACATGCACGCCCTCGAAATACTCGCGGCATTCAATCACGGAAATCTCCGCCACCCGCCGCGACACTCTCGGATCCGCTTCGCGCTTCGCGCTGCGATCGCCGTGCCGAACAGTATTGCGCCTGAACCTCTTGATCGTTCATCCCTGACAATCTATTCTTGAATCCTGACGCTGCGTGTCACGACGTCTGACACCTTGTCGACTTCAGCATTGGTCGCGCGGCTGATAAACAGCGCCATAAGTTCCCGACGGGACGTGACCCCCAGTTCCCGGTAGACAATACGAATGTGGGAGTGGATCGTGTGGTGGCTGACAAACAGCTCTGCGGCCATTTCCTTCTCGGCTTTCCCGGTCAGCAACCGACGTAGTACACGCGCCTGAGTCGGCGACAATTTTTGAATCGCTGACTCGTAGGTAGGTTGTTTGCCTTCGTTGGATAATCGAACTTTTGTTTCAACGGACTGAAACGTTGATGAACACTGCATCACATAGGATTTATTTTCAATCTTCAGGACAACGTCACCCAACTGGATCAGATCACCGAATACCAGGACGCCTCCGGCTTGCCGTTAAACTACGAAAGTTCTGCATTGGTGCTTATATGAAACCATGAATTTCGGCGAGCGGGGGAGTTCAGTCCCCTGATAAGACCGTCCTCATTCATTTCTAATTCTTAATTCCTAATACTTCATTCTTTTTATTCCCTTTTTTTCCTCTAATCATCAAAGAATCAACTTATGTCATTCAAATCCTGGCTGACCACACTTGCTTCTGAATCGTCACTGACATGGCGTAATCGCAGGCACAGCCATCGCATGGCCGGTCGCCGAGCGCCGCGACAGTTGGAGATACTCGAAGACCGGACTCTGCTGGCGGCGGCGTTTTCCGAGTTCGTGGATCCGAATCCGGCGGCGGGAAATCTATTCGGCCATAGCTTCGTCCCCTTGAGTACCGGGAACATAGTCATCACGTCGCCGCTCGACGATTTCGGCGGCACGGACGCTGGGGCTGTGTATCTCTTCAACGGTGCTACCGGTGTCCTCATCAGCACCTTACGCGGCTCCAAGGCGAATGACATCGTCAGAGGAGGCCTCAGCGGTGGCGGCGTGACGGCGCTGAGCAACGGCAACTACGTGGTGAGCAACTTCAGTTGTCGCAGCGGGGCGTTGGTCTGGGCGGGGGCGGTGACCTTCGGCAACGGCACCAGCGGCATTAGCGGCACGATCACTTCCGCCAACAGCGCCATCGGCCTGACGTCGTCCACCAGTCTGCAACCTATCGTCGTGGACAACGTCAACAACACGTTCTTCGCAAGGTTCCTCGCCGAAGGCGGCGGCAAGGTGCGCGTTGGCTCGCAGTTCGATAGTTTTGCCAATGATCCGCCGACTGTTCCGGTGGATAACGACCCTGCCGCCAATAGTGTGCCCGAAGTTTTTCGACAGCCACCTGAAGTGAACCAGGCAACGCGGCCTAAACCATTTTCAACCGCTAAGGATCGCTCGGTCACTCAGTGTTCTATCGTCGCCTTTCGCTTCGCGAAAGAAGCGCTCTTTCGCAGAGCGAAAGGCCACTGTTGTTTGTCGAACGATCCTTAGTCCGGTACTCTTCACACCAGCGCGTAAGTCACACCAGCGCGTAAGCCCGGAGGTAACTATCTGCGTGGGCAACCGCCACTTGTTTGCCGTCCGGCGACAAACTCATTCCACGGCCATCGCTCTTGAGTTGCAGACGGAAGAATTCCTCGGCCGTGTCGCTTCTCCAGAAATAGAGCCAGCCACCGCCACTTCCCCCAGAAAGACCAAGCCAGAAGCCGTCCGGATGCCAGGCCAGTCCCCATGTGGTTCCTATAGTTTTGTCTTTGGACTGCAGCACGAGATCTAATTTTCCATCAGCAGGATTCAGGAGCGCGACGGCAATTTCACCCACGCCCGCGAACGCATTCGAGACTTTTGTGATTCCTCCCAGAGCGAGCTGACCGCCATCGCCCCGCAGTGCAATGCTGCGGGCTCCTCCGATGTCTGCTCGGAAAGTCGTGTCATACCCATGAAGCTGCTCAACGGTGACCAGAGCACGGGGCATGTCCGAATCGAGTGCCCAGGCATTAACGACTCCCTTGAGATCGCACGAAAACAACCAGCGGGAATCATGGGAATAGATGAGGTTGTAGACGTGAGACAAGTGTCCAGAAAATTCCCGAATGAGCTTTCCGGAGGCCGGATCCCAGACCTTGACCAGTCGATCATTGCCGCAGGTTGCAACGAACTGTTCATCAGGGCTTACTGCGATCGCCCGAATCCAGCCTTGATGCGCTTCAGTAATTCGCAATGGTTCCGGCTTCTCCGCAGAAGCTGGCCAGAAAATCAGCCGACCGTCATATCCTCCGCTGTAGAGCGTCTCTCCATCGGGCGAAGATCCGAAGGCACGAATCCAGCTGTCGTGCGCGGACAGCGAGATCCACTGGCCACTTGCTGGATCGATGCGATGAACCAGGAAGTCTTCAGCGCCGCAGAAGATAAAGCGTGACCTGGGATCCCAGTGACACGCGGTCAGGGGCCGTTCGAGCTTATATTCCTGCAACAGCTTTGTCTGTTGAGGATCGACGGATGCGTTCGTAGTCATGTCAACAACTCCGCGATGGCTCCCCGTGAGGGATCAGCAACCGGAAATGTTCGACCGGCGATCTCGAACTCACCCATTGAATCTACGCCCACCGCCTGAAGAATCGTGTGAAAGATATGACCATGGTCAACCGCACGATCGGTCACCGCTGTTCCGTTGGCGTTCGTCTTACCGATCACTGCGCCCGGCTGGATGGATGATCCGCCCAGCACAACACTCCACGCAGTGCCCCAATGGTCACGTCCATACGTCTTATTGATTTTTGGAGTGCGTCCAAACTCGCTCATCACGCAGATGAGAGTGTCAGTCAATAATCCGCGATCGGCCAGATCGGCGACGAGTGTTGCGAACGGTTGGTCAAATTCGCCAAGTTGTTCAATGTGAAAGTCGAAGTTCTCATGATGCGTGTCATAGTCGGCATGGTTGACCTGAACGTAGGGAACTCCGTTCTCGAGAAGTCTCCTGGCAAGCAGGCAGTGCTTACCAAACTGGCTGGTGCCGTATCGCTCCTGGTCGCTTGCGGACTCACGGCTGATTTCAAACACATGCCGGTTTGCCAGTAATTCACGGGCCTGAACGTAGGAAAAATTATAGGCCTCGGTTTCTGCCGTGCGACGTCGCCGTAAGAATCGCTCGTTGGCCCGTTCGCGAATGGCATTTCGTCGCTCATCCGCATCGTCCGTTATTTCTTTCGGGCGATCGTCAAACTTGGGAGGATTGCCATCGTAGAGCGCCATGCTGGCGAAACGCGGTCCGAGGTACGCGGCTGAGTGAAATTCCGACTCCACATTTCTTCCGCCGGGAGAACTGCGAATCAAGACATGCCCCGGCAGCGAAAATGTCTCCGGCATCAGGGATCGAGCGGTCACGGCGCCAAGGTGTGGGAAATCAGCGCCCGGCATCCGACCGCGTCCGGTTGTCATCTCCACGACACCGCGGGCATGATCACCGTTGTTCGTATCAAGGCTGCGCACGATCGACAGGCGATGCATCTGCTTCGCCGTGTGCGGCAAAAGCTCGCAAATATGAATTCCGGGCACCGAAGTTGGAATTGCCCGAAACGGCCCGCCAGTATCGGTGTTCGGTTTGGGATCCCATGTTTCCAACTGGCTGACGCCGCCATGCAGAAAGATGTTGAGAACCCGTTTACGCTTCGCCTGAACCTGTTCAGCGATCGCCGTCCTTGATGTAATGATGTCCCCGAGGCCAGCGGCCAGGCCAGCAGAACCCAGCGCCGTTCGATTCAAAAACGCGCGACGGCTGAGTCCGTGTTCCATTGATCCACACGGGTAATGACGCTTCATAACAATCCCCGGTATTGGTGCTTAGGAGGGCTGGTACGCCGTCGATTTAGTCACAACTGTGAGCCGCATGGCGCTAGCCGCGGGTGTTTTCCTCTTGTATTTTACGCTCTCACCCGCAGCTAGCGCTTTGCGGCTCATTAAATCGACAGCCTGCTGGTGGGGCGGGAGGGACCGTCATGGTAGCCTCGAATGAGGCTCAGAACAACAGCCAAAGCAGCCGACGTACTTCAGGGGTGCAGTCTCGGATTTCGGTGGTAGCGAATTGAAGGTTGATTCTCGGGAGCGAGGCTCCTGCCGAGCCGATGAACTTAAAGGAGACATCGCGCGACAAGGGAGCCGTCGGCGTCCAGCCTGCCTGCACTACTTCGGTGACTCGGTACAGACCGGTGGCAAACCCATTCATATTGATGCTGTAGTCGCCGCCAGCATTTGCCAGAACCGACGGCTCCATCGCTCCACTCGGCAGACTGTTCAACACGCCGTTCTGGTCGATGTCTATGTAGACCTGCCATTCGCCAAGTGTATGATCCTGGGCAGTCTTCGTGCCGCTTGAGTCAACATCGTCGTAGATCGTGCCGGTGATCGCCGACAACAGGATGCGCGACTCCATCGCCTCACAGCCCACCTGTGAATCACGCGATTGATTTCGTCGAGACCGAATTCGTGAACTTGCACTGCGCGGCGCGCGGCGAATTTAAGAAAGAATTGAAAGCATGGTGATCTCACTCTTCACAGATGGTAACGCTGGAATTTGGGATGCAGATCAATCGTCTCTTCTGAGCACTTCAGGTCTGCCGAGACATTACTCAGTGATCGACGAAAGCATAAATCAACCTTGATCGCCTGTATGCCGGGGAGGGTTTGAATTTTTCTGCGGCGGCTGCCGGGGAAACCCCGGCAAGGCATCATGTAAAGCGCATCAATGGCGGCGCATCTATATTTCGCGCGGTCCGGAATGAGGCTGCAAGTGTCTTGCGACTGTCCCCTCTCCCCCGCAAACGATTTTCCAATTTTACAACCGTTCCCCGGGGGAGAGGGTTAGGGTGAGGGGGCAGGAAATTGGACCGTTTTCTGGCCTATCACGTTCAATCAAGGTCATCCCCCTCATCCGGCCTCCGGGCACCTCACGAATCGGACTTCAAGAGCCCGAATCGCAAAGCGAAACGCGTCAGATCGGCTCGTGTCTTGAGTGTCAGTTTGGCCATCAGTCGTGACCGATACGATTCGATCGTCTTGACGCTCAGGAACAGTCGATCGGCAATCGACTGATTCGTGTAACCTTGCGCAAGGAGCGTTAGAACTTCGTGTTCGCGGGCGCTTAGCATGTCCAGCGCTTCCCGATCATGTACATCTTCGCCACGATCTGATTCCGGGATCGTCGGACGGTCTCGCCCCGGCAGACTCATGAAAGGCCGCCCCGCAGCCACCGTTCGAATGGCTGTCAGCAGTTCTGTGTCTGCGGCGGACTTCACAAGATACCCAGCCGCTCCGGCACTGATTGCCATTTGAAACATCGACACATCATCGTGCATCGTCAGGACCAGGATTCGCGTCTCCGGAACATTTTTTACCAGATAAGTGATTTCGACCAGCGCGTCACCGCCGGGCATTGACAGGTCGAGCGTCAGGACATCAGGACACAATTCCAGGACCTTCACTCGTGTCGCGACAATGTCGCCGGCTTCGCCAACGACTTTCATGTCTGTCTGAGTATTGATCAGCAGTTTCAGTCCCGACCGCAGGACCGCATGATCATCAGCGATGAAGATTCGAATCTCAGACATGAGTTGCACTCTGAACGGCCAGTGGCAAATGAACGGAGACGATCGTACCAGTTCCTGGGCTGGCCACAATCTCCGCTCGGCCACCAGAGATTGTCGCACGCTCACGAATGCCAAGTAATCCATAGCCGCTGCTCTTCCCGCGAACAGCCGCCGGCGCGTCAAAACCTTTTCCGTTGTCTGAGACTTCCAGCTCCAATTCCCTGCCCCGCACGGTCACCGACACTCGAATCCAGGTTGAATCGGAATGTTGAATGGCGTTTGAAAGTGCCTCCTGAACGATCCGAAATGCCGTTGACTCAATGTCCGCTTCGAGGCGTGTTTCGTTGAGCCCCGACGCAGCAAATTCGACTGCCGGTATTGCTGTCTGGCGAACCTCCTCGACCAGTCGTTCGATCGCCGCCACCAGCCCCAATTGATCCAGAATGACTGGTCGAAGACCCCTGACAATTCGCCGCAACTCTGTATGCAAATCTGCCCCCATTTGCCGCAGCACATCCACCTGTTCCCGGACTTCAGGGCTCGTGGACGTCTCCTGCAAAGCTCCCAGGCCAAGCATCAGGCTTGTCAGTGATTGCCCGAGCCCATCATGCAGGTTTTGAGTAATCCGTCTGCGTTCTTCTTCCTGCGCCGACAAAGCCTGACGCAGAAAATGCATGCGACTATCGGCCAGCCTTTGGACCGGACGAACAGCCACGAGCCACAATACGGGCGCGACGAACAGCGTTAGCAGGCAGGCATCAACAACAGCTTGAAATGAGTCACCGCTTTTCGCAGGCAGAATCCAGGGAAGCAGCTTCATAATGAAATATTCGCTCGCAAACGTCGTCACAAGCGAAAGCCACAGCAGTCGATGTGGCCGAACGGGCGGAGGTGTCATTTTGAAGCGACTGGGCATAATCGATCTGCTGGCATCAAGGGGAATCAATGCAAGAGTGAAGCTGTTGAACTTCCACGTGGGCCGACGACATCATAGCAACAGGCGTTGGCGCCCCAACTGCTCAGAGACGCGTGCATTCACACAATTCCCAAGGCTCTCGCCAATGAAGGTGGTTCGCACCGCGTCGAGCTGCAATGTCTTCAAAGACACGACAGCCTCTGCTACCACAGCTCAATAATTCTTCGATTCGTCCAAAACTTTCGGAATTTTCGCGCCCGAATCGTTCCACAATGACTCCACGCTGGAGAGAGTGCGTTCATTCGTCGGGCTGATGCTTTGTCATACAGGAAGTCGCTGGTCGCCAAACTCAAAAGAGCTTAGCATCGAGCTGTCAATAAGTGTCTCGTCAAAATCAGCCGTTGATCGCTCGCTCACGGTTTTCACAGAACCGGACGCTAACGCGTTCCGGCTGAGAAGACATTAATAAACCGCTCGATGCGAAGTCGATCACATCATGGCCACACCTGCAAAATCCGCGGCTCGCCAGGAGATCGGATCGACAGTGATGTCGATGATCCATGGAGCGGCGCAGACTTCTCCGGACGGTCGACGGCAACTGTTCGAAAGGCTATTCCACCATTATGGACCGCCGCTTGAGCACTATTTAATGCAATATGGGCGGGTTCCGCCCGATCAGGCTGAAGATGTGGTACACGAGTTTCTGATTGCCAAACTCCTGATTCCGGCACCGCAGGACAATCTGGTGAGCCGTTTTCTGAAGAGCCAGGAGACTGCTCCCAATCGCCGGTTTCGTGATTATCTGCGCCGATCACTCCTGAATTTTCTGCGAGACCAGCAACGACAACCGGCGCTGAATGCCGTGAGCCTCGACCAGATCGAAGGCTTCATGCCTCCGGACAATGCCGCGAGGCCGCCGCATGACGAATTTGCCGGCGAATGGGCTGGCAACCTCCTGCGTCTGGCAATCAACGCGATGCGGAGAGAATGTGAGGACAAAGGTCAGCTGGATGTCTGGGACGTGTTTGACGCGCGAATGTTGAACCCAGCCAGAACGGGAGTCCCTGCTGTCAGTTTCGAAGAGCTTTGCTCGGATGGGCGATTTGGAACTCCGCGCCAAGCCGGAAACCTTTTGCAGACGGCTGCCCGGAAGCTCAATCGCATCATGCGGCAAATGATCACGGATTACCTTCCCGTCCACGATGAGACTCAGGATGCTGCTGTCGAAGAAGAATTCCGGGAGGTGCAGGCGATCCTCAAAGATCGCGGAGGATTGCGGCTAGCCGACATCTTGTTGCGTTCGACGGCAGTTCACACGGCCATGGTGCTTCGAGTCCGGGGGAAAATTTCCGCTTCAAAGCCGTATCAACTGGCGATTCCAGGCCAATACGTGGTTGGAACCGAGCCGGGATTGCCTGTCGTTCTGGACTCCACTTCCGGGGCCGCGCTCCGGCATGCAATCATCGTCCTGACATCACTCACGTCCAGGATCATTGATCTCAACTCAGCCGAAGGAACGTTTGTCAATGAAAACAAAATTGAATTGGCTAAACTGCAGGACGGTGATCAGATCCGCTGCGGCAACGCGTCGCTGACTGTGCGGCTCCTGGGAAGTATTCCATCAGCCCCGGGTTATGCTCCAACTCTGATCACGTCATCAAGTGGTCCTTCCGATGACGAACCTGATATCCCGGCAATCCCGGGATACGCCTCACTGCAGGAAATCGGCCGAGGAGCGATGGGGATCGTGTATCGGGCCGTCCAGCTGGGAACGAATCGGAAGGTCGCCATCAAGTGCATTCATCCCGAACGGCGCCCCGACGATCATGTGAGGCAACTGTTTCTGCGTGAGGCAAATATCCTTTTGAAACTGCAGCATCGTCGAATTGTGCAGTGCCTGAGTTTTGGCTTTGCTGAGATGAATCCCTATCTGGTCCTCGAGTTTGTCGAAGCAGCAGAAATCGAGCAATTGGTCTGGGGACATACACCGGCACGTCGCGTTCGAATGGCAGTTAAAGTGATCCTGCAGGTTTTGGAGGCCTTGCAATTCGCTCACAAGGCGGGAGTCATTCACCGTGACATCAAGCCTTCCAACATTCTGGGGAGCCTGAGAAACGGAAAGCTGCATCTCAAGATCTCCGACTTTGGACTCGCCAAATTCTATGAGACATCGGGATACTCGGGAATTAGCGCCTCGGGCGATATCTGCGGATCCATTCCCTACATGTCGCCCGAACAACTGCTCGACAGCCGATCGGTGGGACCGGAGTGCGATGTTTACGCGGCGATTGTTTGTCTCTACCGATTGCTGACGGGCGAGTTTCCATATCCGAATGGAACGCCAGCCGAGGCTGTCCAGCATCGTCTGATGGGGAACGCTCGGCCAGCGAAGTTATACAATCCCGAAATTCCGGACGGACTGGCACGAGTGATCAAAGTTGGTTTGTCGCGCGTACCCGAAGAGCGGTTCAGCACAGCTCAGTCGCTTTTCGACGCTCTGGCAAGCCTGCAGTTGCTCACAGATGCCTAAGAAGGTAATCATACATCCGAGCAGTGACGTGACGATGGATTTTGCTGACACTCACGACCATTTTGAAGAGAGTGAAGAAGCTGTGAAGCCAGAGCTGACGCTGACATCACTGGGACGCTTTGAACTCAAAGCCGTACTGGGAGAGGGAGGTTTTGGTCGAGTTTACCTTGCCTATGATCCGCATCTGGATCAGCTGGTTGCTCTGAAAGTTTCTCTGCTGGACTCCGCAAAAAAGAAGCACCGTGATCGAATCCTGAAAGAAGCCCGAGCGGCATCGCTGCTTCGTCGTCACGATGCGATTGTTCCGGCGTATGAATGTGCTGAGGACAAGGGCTTTCTGTATATCGTGTTTGAATATATCGAAGGCATGTCGTTGTCGAGTCGTCTTCGTCAGGGCTCAGTGGATCGACGGCAGGCCGTGGAATGGATCCGAGTCATCGCGGGCGCCCTTCAGTTCGCACATGAGAACAATTTGATCCACCGGGATGTCAAGCCTCATAATATTTTGATCAGCGCTCAGGCACGGCCTTTTATTACAGACTTCGGGCTCGTCCGCTGGATATCAAACACAGATGACCTGACCGAGCCGGGAAACTTCACTGGGACAATCGCTTACATGGCACCGGAGTTGCTGGATGGTAACGCATCCGAGGGCGATACCGATGGAGAGCCCGTCGCGAGACAGGAGAATCATGACAGAGCCGTCGATCAGTACAGTCTGGGCGTTGTGCTTTTCGAGTGTCTGACCGGTCATCGCCCATTTGAGGGTCACGCAAGCGCCGTTGTCGGAATGAAGGTGTCGCAGCCGCCACCTCCGCCAAGTCGCCACGACCCGAGTATTCCGAAAGAACTGGATGCGATCTGCCTGAAGGCGATTCAGAAACATCCAAAGCATCGTTACCCGGACTGCGCGGCCTTTGCGGAGGCGCTCAAGGGCTGGCTGGAACAGCACTCAAAGGAGACTGCGCCTGACGACGAACCGCTACCGGTCCGACAGGTTCCCGCCGGAACCAGAACCCGGAAAAACTGGACGGCAATCTGGCAGGTTTCCGCTGTGTCCGTCCTTTTGCTGGCAGTCGCAGCCATCGTCTACGTCTGGCCGCCGCAGCCCGTGGCGGATCCAGTGCCTCCGGAGCAACTCGACCTGCCGACCGATGCAGCCTCCACTGCCGATTCGATCCGTGAAATGGTGCAAGAGCAGGCGAGGCAGAGGGACCTCAAATTGACCGAAGAAAACAGTCTTGGCATGCTCTTCAGCCTAATTCCCTCGGGGAAATTCGAGATGGGATGCTCGGGCAAAGAATATCAGGAACTTGAAAGACGTCCCGAGCCATATCCGAGAGTTTACGTAAAAGATATTGCGGAAAAAGCGATGCCGTCGCACATCGTCCAACTCACGAAGCCTGTCTATATGGCCCAGACGGAAGTGACTCAGGCGATGTTCAAAGAGTTCAAGGATTCTAGCGAAGAAGATGGGGCTCAGCAGGCAGGAGAAGAAAAGTCTTACGTTACGAACGTCTCCTATCAAGAGGCACTGGAATTCTGCAAGTGGCTATCGGGACTTGAAAAGGAAAAGGCCGTTGGACGTCATTATCGACTACCGACAGACGCGGAATGGGAGTTCGCACGCCGTGCAGAAATCCAGGGCTCGAATGCACTCGGTGTGCAGAATATGCGAGATGGTGTCGGCGAATGGTGTTCGGACTGGTTTCGTGAATACAAACGGACGATCGCTGACGCGAAAACGAACCTGACAGATCCCACTGGCCCAGATAGCGGAACAGAACGAGTGATCCGTGGCAGCGATCAGTATGGCACACCATCGTATCGCGATTCAGCTTTGCCTGTAACCGAAACGGCCGCAATTCGCATTGTTCTTGAACTCGTGCCATGACGCTTCCGTACTCAAACAATCATAAAAAGATGGAACAAACACGTCACGGAACTCACAAAAACATTGGAAACGATGAATCGAAATTCGGAGCCAGTCAAGTTCTTTCAAGCTGGGAGTGCATAACGATTACCGTACTTTTATTTCAAAGATTATTGGGTCAGCGGCGCAGGATCGCCATGCTGAGGTCGTCTGGATTGGGGGAAGGTATGGAGTCCGCGGCTTTTCTCTCCTGATAAACTCCTGCCTCTACAGCAATTCGACTGGCGATGAATTCTCCGGAGATTTCTATGAAGACAAAAATCGAAAGCTTCCTCAAAAGCACCTCTCCAGGGCAACGCATGATTAGCGGCACGAGTGGTCTGCTGCTATTCCTCGTCCTGTTCGCGACTTACAAGTGGGGCTGTACTCCGACGCTTGATCCTGCCACGACTCCCACAACGGGTACTCTTTTACTCTCTGCCACAGCGCAGCCGATTGTCTACGACGCGATATCGCACCACAGCGTTTTTGCTGAAGATATGACAACCGGGGAGAAGACGTATATTCTTACGCCGGACACCCCGACCGAACTGCCCCCAGGCACGTACAGCCTCCAGACAGAACCGGGCACGCAGTTCAGTTTCCAGGACCCTGAGTTTACGATTGCGCTTGGGGGCCCGACTCCACATGGTCTGTTGATCAAGTTCGTTTTTCCGTGGAAGGTCCCGATGCTGCCTGCGGTCTCAGGCGCATACGCCGAATGGACAGGAACAATGGTCAGAACAGTCGGCGACGCCGAAATGACACTTTCCTACAGCCTTTCCATGGAGACACTTGGGGAAGTAGAAGTAGAAGTAGAAGTCGATAGATGCCGTTGTCGCTGGCTGAAAGTCGAAGTCGAAACCAAATCCGTCAAGGAAACTGCGTTTCTGGCGGTTGATATCAATCAGTGGGAAACACGGCAAGAGTTTAAGGTGAAACGCGGTTGGATGACAGCCCGCACCGCAGACATCGCCTCCGAACTCGAAATCATGTTTGCCAGTGCGGACGGGGAAAATGGTGCAATACCCCCGGAAGAAATTACAGTCGCTTTCAATGAGCAGGAAGATGTTCTCGCCCAAAAAGCTCAGGAGTTGGGCGCACCACTTCCTGTTGATCGACTGAGTCTGCTGGATGCTCTGACATTGGTCATGGATGCCGATTTCACCGGAGCTTCAGAGCAGGCCGGTCAAATGCGAGCCGTTCTCTCGAATCTGGATGAAGTCGTTAGCAGTGATGTACGTGCCGGCAATAATGGCGAGCTGAATTGCCTCGTTGTTCGGTCGAGGCCGGAATCCGAGAAGGACAACGACAAGATGAGCCAGGGGCCGTCAATGTTCGTTGAACTGGCCCGCAGTGACCCATCTGTGCCATTCAGCTTTATGCGTGTTCATGTGAGTTACCCAAACCTTGAGGCCACGCTGAATTTGGATAGTTATTTTTTGCCTGCAGCTGTTTCAGCAGCGGTCAAAGTACCTGCTGCCCCCGACATCGCCGCACTTGACGATGCAGCCAAACTTTTTGCAGAACTACCCGACAAGCCTCGATTCGACCTCGCGACAATTCCCAGAGAAAATGGTCCCTGGGTTATGTACGAAGGGCACATTGATTTTGGCCCCAGTCGCAGAATTCTATACACCGCGAGGATTGAGGCCTTGGCCTCCGTGAAGGATGAGGAAAAAGAGTACCGCTGGCTGAAACTGGAGATACACAGTGGCCCGAATGGCGGCGGACTCCCTCACAGCGAGACAGCCATCGTGCTCATTGATCCGGAGGCGTACGTCGCAGAGGGGGCGGCTGATATCCTGGACGGGTGGTTTGTCTATCGCAACCAGACTGAGAATGCCAACATCGACGAGCATGTTCTGAAATTCGATCCCGATGGCGACATGACGCAAACTCTTGAAGATCTGCAAATGCTGGGTTGCGAGGTGTCGCCGGAACGCTTGACCGTGCATGACGTCCTGGCCCTGCTCTTCAATGCAAGACTTCCTCGCTCACCGTCAATTTTCAGGCCTCTTCGTTCAGCCGTGTCCGCCAAATTGAAGAATTCTGATGGGCGTACAATGACACGACAGGATCTGGCTTTGAAAAACCGTACCACGGTTCCCGGCAAAGTCTGGAAATTCGCGGGTGATGACCATTTCAGTTACACATTTGAACGCAGCGACAAGGTTCCGTTCAGTTTTATCTCGTTGAATCTGACCTATGAGTCGGTGAAGCTGTTTGCCAATCTGGAATCGAATGTTCCGCCGAATTGGCCTGCACCCCAGCCGTTCGATCAAAGAGAATTGGAACAGCGCAGCAAAGAGACGCAAAAAGCCGGGGAGGATTGGCAGACAGAAAACGTCAACTTTCGCTTTTGGACACTGACCACGGAGAATCCGAAAAGCGCTAAGATCCAGGAACGCGTGTTCGCCGAATGGGCTGGGGAAAGCAAGCCGCGTCGAGGGGCGCTCAAAGGCGTTAATTTTTTCCTAAAACTCCGTTCAGGAAACGTGATTCCGTACGCGAGGAATGCAACTCAACTCTCGAAACTCGATGAGAACTGGATCACCGAAGGTCGATTTTGGGAAGTGAAAAATTGGAAGGCGGAAGGCTGGGGCGAGCAGACCCATGGCAGCCGAGCAAGATTTAGCAAGCTGACACCGAAAGGGAAGAACCCGCCAAAACTTGAGTTAAACGTCCGAAATCTCGACACCAGACACGAGGAGAAAGTCAACATTCCCCTGGAACAATTGTCTGACACTGATCGGACGTGGGCCCAGGCGGCCGACTCGTACTAACGCCCCCGCCTGTCCGGCAATTTCAGTAGCCAGTCGCGACTTCGATTGAACTGCGTCCCTGTTAGCATCGAGCGGAAAATAAGTGTCGCCTTTCGCTCCGCGAAAGTTGCGAACACGCGGCTTTCGCTGAGCGAAAGCCGACTCTAAAAAACTGCACGATGCTAACCTGCAGCGAGTGACGATTCAGCGGTTGCCGTTCTGCCTGCCATCGTCGTCGTTCGCCCTGCGAACAAAACATGTCAAGCGACAGCCACCGCTTTTCGTTCGCGGAGCGGCTGTGTGGGCTCTTCAATTCGCTGTGTGGGACCTGCAAGTAACGCGAGCGCCAGCCACGCAAAATGCGGTTCATCGACAAATGAAGTGCGCGACTTAAAAATGGCGGACTCTGGGGGGAGTTGAGCCTGCTTGTGGCGTTAAACCACTATGATTCGGCCCAACGGGCCTCGGCAAGTCGGCTTGGGGCAACGTCCAGGTTTCCACGGCAGCATGAAAATCTGAAATCTTTTTTTCCACCCGCGCAACGCACGTTCGATCTGTCCGTCTATTGGTTGATCTCCTTAGGAATATCAGTTTTCCCACGGACCAGCTACAGAGGTACAGACCATGAATACAAACCTGCCGACTCACCCTGTTGCAGATTCCTTTCCACAAACATCATTGGCGACATCGCCGGGAACGCGGTGGACTTATTGTTTCCTCGCAGTCGTTTTGTGCGGCTCGGTTGTACTTGCTGATGGTGGTTCAAGAGCGACGATTGAATCCATAGTCACTGCGAAGCTCTCTGCGGTGCCAGTCACAGCCTCAGCGGCAGC
>Ga0105053_10003810_pt1 | contig 22637 bp, 20 predicted proteins | sample BON01_FD_78093 | JGI IMG/M metagenome (GOLD analysis project Ga0105053, IMG submission 78093) | Freshwater microbial communities from Lake Bonney liftoff mats and glacier meltwater in Antarctica - BON-01 | ecosystem: Environmental > Aquatic > Freshwater > Ice > Glacier meltwater | place: Lake...
AAGGTGGCCTATCGCAAGCTGGCGATGCAGCACCACCCTGACCGCAACGGCGGCTGCGGCGACTCCATGGCCCGTTTCAAGGAGATTTCCGAGGCCTATTCCGTGCTGTCGGACGACCAGAAGCGCGCCGCCTATGACCGGTTCGGCCATGCCGGCGTCAACGGCGGTCAGGGCGGGTTCGGCGGCCAGGGACAAGGCTTTACCGACGTCAATGACATCTTCTCCCAGGTCTTCGGCGACGTGTTCGGCGGACACGGCGGCGGCGGGGCCCGGCAGCACGGCCCGCGCCGCGGCTCGGACCTGCGCTACGACCTAGAGATCACCCTCGAACAGGCCTACAAGGGCTCCGACGTCGAGATCGCCGTGCCCACCACCGCCGCCTGCGAGGGCTGTGAAGGGTCCGGGGCCCGCAAGGGTGCCCAGGCGACCACCTGCTCCACCTGCCAGGGCGCGGGTCGGGTCCGGTCGGCCAACGGCTTTTTTCAGGTCGAGCGGACCTGCCCCCATTGCGGCGGCTCCGGCACCCGGCTGGCCGCAGCTGATGTCTGCACCACCTGCGCCGGCCATGGTCAGGTCCGCAAGACCCGCAAACTGCAGCTCAAGGTCCCGGCCGGGGTCGATGATGGCTCGCGCATCCGCCTGTCGGGCGAGGGCGACGCCGGTACGCGCGGCGGCCCCCGCGGCGACCTCTATGTCTTCCTGTCGGTCACGCCCCACGAGTTGTTCGAGCGCGACAACCTCGACCTGCTGGTCACCGTCCCCGTGGCCATGACCACAGCAGCCCTCGGCGGCGGGATCGACGCCCCCTGCCTGACCTCCGAGGCCTGCGACGGCCGTTGCAAGGCCCCGGTCAACGTCCCCGCCGGGGCCCAGACCGGCAAGACCGTCCGCATCAAGGGCAAGGGCATGCCCCATCTGAACGGTCGCCAGCGCGGCGATCTGGTGGTCGAACTGTTCGTCGAGACCCCGACCGACCTGACCGCGCAACAGAAAGCCCTTCTGGAAGAGCTGGCGGCCTCGCTGGGCGAGAGCCAGACGCCGCGCAACTCATCCTTCGCGGGCAAGGCCAAGCGCTTCTGGGCCGACATCCTCGGCGCGGACGCATCGCAGTAGCCCGCCTGACGCCGTCACCGATTGCCGTCATCCCCGCGTCAAGCCCGGGGATGGCGACCGTGATTGGGATGACGGTTCGGGAGAAACCCTTCACAATGCCGCCGAACTGACAGGGGTCTGAGTTGAGCGCTATTTTTCACGCCGGCATCTCCGGCGCGCGTGGCCGGATGGGCCGGGCCGTCTCGACGGCTCTGGACGCCCGCGAGGACGTTGTCGTCGCCGCCCGGTTCGACCGCGGCGAGATACCGGACCTGTCGCTGTGCGACGTAGTCATCGATTTCTCGACCCCGGACGCCTCGGTCGACCTGGCCCGGATCTGCGCCGAACAGGGCGGCCCGGCCCTGGTGATCGGCTCGACCGGCCTGACGCCGGAACAGGACGCCGAAATCCTCAAGGCCTCCGAAAAAATCGCCATCGTTCGCAGCGGTAATTTTTCCCTCGGCGTCAACATATTGATCGGACTGGTGGAACACGCGGCCCAGCGACTGGACGCGGCCGACTGGGACATCGAAATTCTGGAGACGCATCATCGCCGCAAGGCCGATGCGCCGTCGGGCACCGCCCTGATGCTGGGCGAGGCTGCCGCCCACGGTCGCGACGTCGACCTCGCCGAAGTGCGCAGCCCCCCCTACGACGGCATCACCGGCGAGCGTACGCCGGGCTGGATCGGCTTTGCCAGCCTGCGCGCCGGCGGGGTAATCGGCGAGCACACCGTCCTGTTCGCCTCGGAGGACGAGACCCTGACCCTCAGCCACTCGGCCATCGACCGGTCCCTGTTCGCCCGCGGAGCCGTGGCCGCCGCCGCCTGGGTCCGCAACCGAAAGCCGGGCCTCTATGACATGCAGGACGTGCTTGGGTTCCGACAGGCGTGACCTGATTAACGCGCTACCGCTCACTGCGCGGCGGCGCGCTGTTTGAGCGCGAAGGTATGCACAATGCCGAACAGGCCGCCCCGAACAATTGCCTATCGACCGGTTGAGCCGAACCCACCGGCCCCACGCGCCGTCTCGTCCAGCGCCTCGACCTCGATCAGGACCGCCTGCTCATATCTTGCGACCACAAGCTGGGCGATACGTTCGCCACGGCGGATCACGAACGGTTCCTGTCCATGGTTGATCAGAATGACCCCGACCTCACCGCGATAGTCGCTGTCGATCGTGCCCGGCGAGTTCAGGCAGGTCAGGCCGTGCTTGATCGCAAGACCTGAACGGGGCCGCACCTGGGCTTCGTAGCCCGGCTCCAGCGCAATCTTCAGCCCCGTGGGCACCAGCCCCCGCGCTCCGGGTACCAGTGTCATCGGGGTCTCCTCCGCCAGCGCCGCGCGCAGGTCCATTCCGGCCGAACCGCCGGTCTCATAGGCCGGCAGGGGCAGATCCCCGGCATGGGGCAGGCGTTCGATGCGGACGGTGGTCATGCGGACAGGGGCCTTCAGGCTTTGAAATGATCAGCGATGCGGGCGGCGAGCTTTCGCGCCACCTCGACCTTGGACTGATGCGGCCAGGCCTCCGCCGCGCCGTCGCGGGTGAACAAGGTCACGGCGTTGCCGTCGGCACCGAAAACGTCATCGGACACATCATTGGCGACGATCCAGTCGCAGCCCTTGCGCGACAGCTTGCTCCGGGCATTGGCCTCAAGGTCGGTGGTCTCGGCGGCGAAACCGATCACCAGATTCGGCCGCTGTTTTCCGGGGGCCGAGACACCGGCCAGAATGTCGGGATTCTCGATCAGGGCCAGGGACGGCGGGCCGCCGGGGGCCTTCTTGATCTTGCCCGAGGCGACACCATCGACGCGCCAGTCAGCCACCGCCGCGCTCATCACCGCGATGTCGACAGGCAGTGCCGCCTGCACCGCCGCCTGCATCTCGCGCGCCGTCTCGATCCAGACCCGCGCCACGCCCGTCGGCACCGGCAGGGCTACCGGGCCGGACACCAGGGTCACCTGCGCCCCCAGCCGCGCCAAGGCTTCGGCGATGACATAGCCCTGTTTGCCGCTGGAACGGTTGGTCAGGCCGCGCACGGGGTCAATGGGTTCAAACGTCGGCCCCGCGGTAACCACCGCCCGATGCCCCGCCAACGGTCGTCCGTCGGGACCGGCCAGCAGGCCCTCAATGGTGGCCAGGATCGCGGCCGGCTCGGCCATCCGGCCGGGGCCGAACTCGCCGCAGGCCATTTCGCCCTCATCGGGGCCGACCACGGCGACGCCGTGGAAGCCGTCGAAGGCCGTCAGTCGGGCCATATTGCCCTGTACCGCCGGGTGCAGCCACATCCGCACATTCATCGCGGGGGCCAGCAGCACCCGTTTGTCGGTGGCCAGCAGGGTGGTCGAGGCCAGGTCGTCGGCCAGGCCATTGGCGGCCCGGGCGATCAGTCCCGCCGTCGCCGGGGCGACGACCACCAGATCGGCCCAGCGCGACAGCTCGATATGGCCCATGGCCGTCTCGTCCTCGGGCATGAACAGGTCGCTGCGCACCGGGTGACCGGTCAGGGCGGCCAGGGACATGGGGGTTACGAAGGCACCGCCCGCCGCCGTCAGGATCGACCGCACCTCGGCCCCGGCCTTGCGCAGCAGGCGCACCAGCTCCAACGCCTTGTAGGCGGCGATACCGCCACCGACGATCAGCAGAATCTTGCGTCCGGACAGCGAGACCGTGGTCATGCCGCTGATCTAGCGATGCAGCCGATCGCCGTCGAGAGGAACTCGCACCAACAAGAACATTGCACGAACATATGACCTGTGGTTATCTGTCTGGCGGCGGGTTCAACCAAGGGAGGGTTTCATGATCGCCAACAAGGGTTCGATATGGGTCGCCGGCGCGACAGCCGCGCTGGTTCTGGGGCTGGCCGGATGCGGTAACGGCGGCTCAGCCGTCGAGACGAGGGACCGTACGGCGGAGGGGGCGGAGACGGCCCTCACCGGCGCAACCGGTGTCCCGGCGGAGACGGCAGGGTCTGTACCGGAAAAGGCCCGACCGGCGCTGACCGCCAATCGGCGCGAGACTGTGGATGCCAAGATCGCCCGGCTGTTCGAGCGCAACGGGGCCGATTTCGGTGCAGCAACGGCCGAGGACTATCTGGCCAAGATCCAGGTCTTCACGGCACGACCACCCGCGGGGACGGAGCGGGTTGAGCGTCCCAACGGCGACAGGCTGCTGTATCAGGCCTCGACCAATACCTTCGCCGTGGTATCGCGCGACGGCGTGCCCAAGACGATGTTCAAACCCCGCGACGGGGCCGCCTACTGGGCCGAACAGAAGACCGCAGCGCCGAATTTCGGTCGGCGGCGTTCTGGCTCGTCAGAGGAATAGGGGTCCGGCGTTCAAGGTCCGGGCCGGACGGGGCGATCAGGCCTCTTCCGGCTCCTTGCGGTCGGCCATATCGCGGATCAGCTCGAGCGCCAGTTTCTGCTGGCGGGTCGAAATCTGGGGCGAAAGACGGCTGATTTCGATCGTGTAGCGCGTGGCGGGAAAGTCGTGTTCGAAGCCGGCGCTGCCCTCGGCCATGCCAGGAGCCTGGCCACCGGTCAGGCCCTCGAAGAAATAGCCGATGTCGACCTTGAAGAAGCGCGCGATGTCCCAGAGTTTGGACGCCGAGATCCGGTTGGCACCCTTTTCGTATTTCTGGATCTGCTGGAAGGTCAGACCCAGAGCGCGACCAAGATCACTCTGATTATAGCCCAGCGCGAGACGCTTCTCGCACACCCGCCGGCCAACATGCCGGTCCACGGGATGGGGACCATCCTCGCCCTTGCCTCTCGCCATCGTGCATTCGTCCTTCGGTTGCTTGCCGTAAAGGTTTGAATGCACCCCTGATCGGCCCCTGTCAAAAAAGTTCGGAAAGCACCCAGCCATGGTTGCGTAACAGCGTTTCTGGCTCTCGCGCGGCGCGAATATGGGCCTGTGTGACTCGATTCAGGCCGTCTCCGGCGCACGCCGCAGACGGTTTTCGAGGCGGCCCCAGGGCAGCACGACCGCCAGTCCGGCAAGCACCGCCAACCAGAACAGCAGGTCACCGAAGCGGCCATAAAGGGTCACCGCCGTCGGGCGCGGCAGGCGGGCGTCAATGACGCCGCTCTCGCCCGGCTCAAGCCTTTGGTCGCCGACCACCCGCCCCCAGGGATCGATCATGGCCGAGACTCCGGTCGGGGTGGAACGCACTACTGGCAGGCCTGTCTCGATTGCCCGATAGGAGGCCAGGTTCAGGTGCTGGAGCGGGCCGGAGTTGCGGCCGAACCAGGCGTCATTGGAGATGTTGATGATCCATTCCGGACGGCCCGCTGCGCCCGGGGTGAAGCCCGGATACAGGCTCTCGTAGCAGATCAGCGGCTGGACCCTTGGTGCCCCCGGAATATCGATCGGCGCGGGACGCGGGCCGGGACTGAAATCGGTCGGCATATGGGTCAGGCTGCGTACGCCCAGCGCTCCCAGAAGCCTTCCGGCGGGCAGGAATTCGCCGAACGGAACCAACCGGTATTTGTCGTAGGTCGCCGTGATCTTCAGCCCCGCATCGCCCTGGTCGGTCAGGACGAACAGACTGTTGAAATAGCGGGTGCCGTCCCGCGCGGTCGAATCCGGCAGGCCGCGTCCCAGACCCAAAATCAAACTCTGACCCGGCTGCACCGCGCGGGCGATGGCCTCGGCTTCCGAGGCACCGGGGGCGAACACCTGATTGGCCGAGGCCGGCAGGGCCCCTTCCGGCCAGATGATCAGATCAGGCGTCGCCGCGCCGGGCCGGGACGTCAGATTGACATAGCGATCGACGATGCCGCGATAGGCTTCGGGGGTCCATTTCGACTCCTGGTCGACATCGGCCTGAACGATGCGGACCACCGTGTCTGTCAGTTCCAGCCGGGCCTGGGACAGCCGCACTGTGCCGCCAACCAGCAGTCCGGCGAATACCAGCCCGCCCAGAACCGCCACCCCGATGCGGGCCTTGAGGGGTCCAGCCGCCAGCAGGGGACCAAAGGCCGCTGCCGCCGCCACGGTGACGAAGCTGAGCCCGTAGACACCCGCGACCGAGGCGAACTGCGAGGCCGCCGAACCGGCCTGCCAGCTGGCCCCCGCGGGGTTCCACGGTAGACCCGTCAGCAAATGGCCCCGCAGCCACTCCAGCAGGCAGAACAGGGCGGCGAAGAACAGCACCCGTTTGACCCCGGCTGGCAGGAAACGGCGGTACAGGGCCGTCGCCGTTCCCCAGAACAGGCCCAGCCCGGCCGGCAGGAGCGACGCCGCAAAGGGAGCCATCCACGCCTGGGCCGGATTGACCAGAAAGGCTTCGGCCACCCACCAGCAGCTGATGAAAAAATAGGCGAAACCGGCCAGCCAGCCCATCCAGAAGCCACCCCGTACCGAGACTGATCGCTCGGACAGGAACATCAGCAGGGCATAGCCTGCCAACCCCGGCAGGAGGCCGAACGGCGGGTGGGCCAGGGCCGCTGCGCTCCCCGCTGCCAACGCCAGGCCGATGCGGCCGAAGCGCAGGATCAGCCGTGCACGTGGGCCATTGTCGTCAAGCGTCGCCGTCAGAAAGGTCATGGGGTCTGTATGGGTCCGCGACGCCCAGACTGGCAAGAAGCGTTCGCTCCTCCGCCTCCATGGTCTCGGCCTCGGCCTCATCGACATGGTCGCGGCCCAGCAGGTGCAGCACGCCGTGGACGGTCAGATGGGTCAGATGGTCGGCCAGGGTCTTGCCCTGCGCCCCGGCCTCGGCGACGCAGACCCCGAAGGCCAGCACCAGGTCGCCCAGATGCGGGGCCGCGCTGTCGGCGGCGGGAAACGACAGCACATTGGTCGACTGGTCGCGGTCGCGGAAGCAGGCGTTGAGTTCCTGAACGGCCACGTCATCCGTCAACAGCACGACGACATCGCCCTCAATCGCGCCCAAGGCCGCGACGGCGGCCCGCTCGACCCGCGCCACGACATCCGGCAAGGCCATGGTCCAGGCCTCATCCTCGACCTCGACCTCGATCATGGGTCGGGGGCTTCCAGATCAGTGGCCGGCCGGCGGCTGGCGGCATCGGCGTCATAGGCGCGGACAATGCGCTCGACCATGGCGTGGCGGACCACGTCCTGGGCCTCGAACCGCTGGACCCCGACCCCCTTCACATCCCCGAGGATACGCAGGGCGTGTTTCAGACCCGAATCGCGCGGGTTCAGCAGATCGACCTGCGACGGGTCACCCGTCACCACCATGCGCGCACCCTCGCCCAGCCGGGTCAGGACCATCTTCATCTGCAGGCGCGAAGTGTTCTGGGCCTCGTCGACGATGATATAGGCATGGGCCAGGGTGCGGCCGCGCATGAAGGCGATGGGGGCCGCCTCGATCTCGCCCTTGTCACGTCGGCGACGCACGTCGTCGGGGCCGAGAATGTCGTTCAACGCTTCCCAGATCGGAGCCAGATAGGGATCGACCTTTTCATTCAGGTCTCCCGGCAGGAAGCCCAGCTTCTCGCCTGCCTCGACGGCAGGCCGGGTGATGACCAGCCGGTCCACCTGCCCGCGCCGCAGTAGCGAGGCCCCGTAAGCCGCCGCGAGGAAGGTCTTGCCCGTCCCCGCCGGACCGACGCCGAAGGTCAGCTCGCGGCTGCTGAGCAGAGACAGGTAATTGGCCTGGGCCGCCGTCTTGGGCGCGATGGCCCCGCGCCGCCCGACCGGCAGGGCGATGGCGTCGGGGGCCACACTGCCCTGCCCGGCCCGCGGCTGGGCCATGGCCGCGCCCAGTGCGGTACGCACATCGGCCTCGGTGATCTCGGCACCCGCGTCGGCCCTGTCGGCCAGGGTCTCGATGACCCGTTTGGCCTGGGCCCGGTCGCGCGCCGACCCGTTGATCGACACGCCGCCGCCGGGGGTCTCGACCAGAACCTTGAACCGATCCTCGATCAGGGCCAGATGGCGGCTGCTGGGGCCGATGACCGCGCGCAGGGCGGCGTCACCCAAGGACAGGAACTCACTCTCACGCGCCATCAGATGCTCTCTTGCGCCCCGTCACTGACCAGCCGGCCCTTCAAGGAGTTCTGCTGGCCGTGTTCGATCACAACCGGAACGACCCGGCCGATCAGATGATCCGCCTCATCGACATGGACCGACTGCAGCCAGGGCGAGCGTCCGATGGCCTGGCCGTCCTGACGGCCCGTCTTCTCGAACAGCACGTCCATGGTCCGCCCGGCCATGGCGACGTTGAAGGTGGTCTGTTGTTCCCACAGCAGGGCCTGAAGGGCGTGCAGCCGTTCGCGCGCCACTGGCTCGGGCACCTGGGCCCCCAGGGTCGCGGCCGGCGTGCCGGGGCGCGGCGAATACATGAAAGAGAAGGCCGAGGCGTATTGAACCCGCCGCACCAGATCCATCGTCTGTTCGAAATCGGCATCCGTCTCGCCGGGGAAGCCGACGATGAAATCCCCCGACAAGGCGATGTCGGGCCGCGCAATGCGGACCCGGTCGATCAGGTCGAAATATTTCTGCCGGCCGTGTTTGCGGTTCATGGCCCGCAGGATGCGGTCCGACCCCGACTGCACCGGCAGATGCAGCCACGGCATCAGGGTCTCCAGCTCGCCGTGGGCGGCGATCAGGTCCGCGCTCATGTCGTTGGGATGGCTGGTCGTATAGCGGATGCGGTCGATGCCCTGGACGTCCGCCAGGGCGTAGGCCAGCCGCGCCAGGGTCGAGGGCTTTCCGTCCGCCCCGTCCCCGTCATAGGCGTTGACGTTCTGGCCCAGCAGGGTGAGTTCGCGCACGCCCCTGGCCGCCAGTTCACGGGCCTCGTCCAGCACCGCCGCGACCGGCCGCGACCATTCCGCCCCGCGCGTATAGGGCACGACGCAGAAGCTGCAGAATTTGTCGCACCCCTCCTGCACCGTCAGGAAGGCCGTAGGACCCTCGACACCCCTGGCGGACGGCAGGGCGTCAAATTTGGCGTTGGGCGCGAAGTCCGCACCGATCCGCTCGCCCCGCGCCCGTGCGGTGCGCGTCAGCAGTTCCGGCAGCTGGTGATAGGCCTGCGGCCCGACCACGATGTCCACCGCAGGCTGGCGCCGCATGATCTCTTCGCCCTCAGCCTGGGCGACACAGCCGGCCACGGCGATGGTCAGGCCCCCCTGCCCCGCCGCCGCCCGGTCATCCTTGAGGATCCGCAGCTTGCCGAGCTCGGAATAGACCTTCTCGGCTGCCTTCTCACGGATGTGGCAGGTGTTGAGGATGACGAAATCGGCGTCCTCGGCGCTATCGGTGGCGGCATAGCCCAGCGGGCGCAGCACATCGGCCATCCGCTCGGAATCATAGACATTCATCTGACAGCCATAGGTCTTGATGAACAGCCGCTTGGGCGCGGCCTGCCCTTCAGACACCGTCGTTGGGACGAAGGTTTCGGTCATGGAGCGGGCTTTCCAGTCCGCCCGGACCCGGCTCAATCCGCCCCGTCGCGCTGAGCGGAACGGGTAAAGATCAAACCTTCGCGGCTGGACGGCTCGGCCCCCTCGATCGGCTTGCCATAGAGCTCCAGCTTGTGACCGATCAGTTCAAAGCCAAGCCGTTCCGCGATCTCGGTCTTCAGCCGCTCGATCTCGGCGTCGAAGAATTCGATCACCTCGCCGGTGCGGGTATCGATCAGATGGTCGTGATGGTCGTCACCCGCCTCTTCATAGCGGCTGCGCCCGTCGCCGAAATCATGCTTTTCGACCACCCCCGCCTCTTCGAACAGGCGGACGGTGCGATAGACGGTGGCGATCGAAATATGCGGGTCGATGTCCGAGGCGCGGCGGTAGAGCTCCTCGACATCCGGGTGGTCTTCGGCGCTGGACAGCACCCGGGCGATCACGCGCCGCTGCTCGGTCATACGCATGCCGCGGTCGGCACAGAGTTTTTCGATCCGGTCCATGGCGGACAAGATAGGCGGGCGGCCCGGTCTAGGGAAGCGTCGTCGCCAAGTTTAGGGCCAGGATCAACCCGTCGCGACGGCCGCCGTCGGGACGGGCGTAGTAGCCGGGCCGTCGACCGGCCTCGGCGAACCCAGCGCGGGCGTAAAGAGCCACGGCGGCGGCGTTGTCATCGGCCACTTCCAGAAACAGTCTTGTCGCGCCGCGTGCGGTCGCCGCGTCTCTGCCCTCACGGACCAGCCGGGCACCCAGACCCCGCCGCCGCGACGCCGGGCGGACGGCCAGGGTCAGGATTTCAGCCTCATCGGCGACCGTGCGCATCAGGATGAACCCCTCCGCCTCTTCGAGGGCGAAGACGCCCGTCTGGTTGAGCAGGGACTCGAAGGCCGCGGCGGACCACGGCGCGGCAAAGGCGGTCGCGTGGAGCCCGGCCAGACGCGCGGCTGTGGCGGCATCGGTCATGAGGCTCTGATAGGAGTGCGGGCCTGACCCGGCAAGCGGGTGGGCGGCGTGGCATCGGGCGCACGCAGATAGAGGGGTCTTGCCGGGGCGAGGCGCGGATCGGCCGCCGCCGCCAGCCGGGCGAGAGCCTCGGGCGCGGGCCCGTGCAGGGGCATCAGGCCCGGCCCGCCTGCGGCTTCGGCGAACAGGGCCGCGCCGGATCCGACGAGAACCCTGTCGGAGCCCATGGTCGCAATACGGGTTGCTGCGGCGTCCATCATCAGGGCCTCGGCGAGTCCCTCGGCCGCGCCACCGCGCCAGAACCGCGCATAAACCTGCCCCCGGCGAGCGTCGATCAGGGCCGCCACCTCGGGAGCCTCGCCCGCCGAGGCCGCGAGCGCGTCCAGGGCTGAAACGCCGACCACAGGCCGATCCAGCGCCGCCGCCAGCCCTTGGGCGAAGGCCAGGCCGACGCGCAATCCCGTGAACGAGCCCGGACCGACCGTGACGCCGATGCGGTCAAGCGCGGCGAACGCCATACCCGCCTCAGCCGCCGCATCCCGGGCGAAGCCGGCGATCCGTTCGGAATGGCCCTTGACCATAGGCTCGGATCGTAGCCCCAATTGACGCACACGCCCGTCGGTGACTGCAAACACCCCGGCGGTGCACAGACCCAGCGCTGTATCGACGACCATCAACTTCATGCCGGCACTCCGGCGGCGGCGATCAGTCGTCCCGCGCCAGCGACCGGACGATGCGCGCCACTGCCTTGCGAATCTCGCGGTCCTCGATCAGCGGAAAGGAAGCCGCCACTGTAAGTCCGTCGGCGGTTGCCGTGATGAACCGCAACTGCTGCCAGATGTCGTCGTCCGCCCGGCGGGCCGTCTCGACCGGCGGAAAGAAGGTCTCGACCGAGGTTCCCAACGCGGTCGCGGCCCGATGCAGCCGCGAGGCCGAAATTCGGTTCTGGCCGGTTTCGTATTTCTGCACCTGCTGGAAGCTGACCCCCAACTGCTGGGCCAGAGCGCTCTGTGACAGGCCAAGGGCCGACCGCCTGAGCCCGATCCGCGCGCCGACATAGGCGTCGATTTCGTCCCGTCCACCGATCCTGGCCATGGCCGTCCGCCGCCTCCGTTTCGAGGGTCAATTGTTTCATGGAACCGAAAAACTTGCAATGAATTCGTTTCATTCAACGCTCCAGCCTGGCTACGACGGCGGAGACGGCGCGGGTTTCGGACCGGGCGATTCTCTGACGCGCCTCCAGACCGCCTGGGCCGCCGCGCACCGTCAGCGCTTCGGCGTCAGCCCCCTCATAGAGCCGGACGCGGACCTCGCCGTCGGCCATGTCGATCACACAGCCCTGATCGCGCCGGGGCCAGAGACCCGGCTCATAAGCCACCACCACCCCTGAGGCGGCCCAGGGTGCAAGATCGTCATTGGACAGTTGCAGCCGTTGCGTTGCAGCGGGCGCGTGGACGAAGGCCCGGCCCTCGCTGGCCATACCCGGGGCCGCGCGCCCCGAATGAAAGACCGGATCCGCCGGGGCTTGCAGCCGCAGCAAGTCCTCCGGGGTCGCGTCGAGCGCGGCGGTCAAACGGCGCTGGACGTCGGGGCGATACAGGCCCGAGCGTTTTCCGGTCTCATATAGGCCCCAGCCCTGGCTGGTCATGCCCGCCCTGCGACCGGCCTCGGCCTGGCTCAAGTCGCGGTCGCGGCGCAGGGCCGAAAGGGCTTCGCCGAGACGCCGGATGTCGCTGTCACTTTGAAATCGGGGCACGGGACGATGATGGCGCCGTCTTCCAATGGAAGCGAGGACGGATTCGTTTCACCTGCGCTCAAGCAGCGAGCGGCCGCGTCGGGAGCGAAAGCGCCCCTGTGCGTCAGATCACCTGTTCGACGCCGGTCACTTCCGGCACATAGTGTTTCATCATCTGTTCGACCCCGGCCTTGAGGGTGGCAGAGGAAGAGGGACAGCCGGCACAGGCCCCGCGCATACGCAGGGTCAGAACGCCTGTGTCCTCGTCAAAGGCGTCGAACAGGATGTCGCCGCCGTCCTGGGCCACGGCGGGGCGGACACGGCTGTCCAGCAGGGCCTTGATCTCGGCCACGACCTCGGAGTCCTCGCCGGTCTCGACGCTGTCCGGCGCTCCGTCGCGCATCAGGGCCGCGCCGGAAACGAAATGGTCCATGATGGCGGCCAGGATCGGCGCCTTCATCTGCGTCCAGTCCAGCCCATCAACCCGGCGCGTCACCGAGATATAGTCGGCACCGAAGAAGACACCGGCCACGTTCTCAAGCTCGAACAGGGCTTCCGCCAGGGGCGAGGTCGCCGCTTCGTCCGCATTGAGAAACTCCCGCGGCTCGGTCGAGACCTCGCGACCGGGCAGGAATTTCAGGGCATTGGGGTTGGGGGTCGGTTCGGTCTGGATGAACATGGTGTTCAAATGTGCCGTCGCCGCCGCCAGTTCAAGAGGCGCGCTCCCGGACACGGGGGGTGGGGCACAAAACGTCCCGCCTCACGCCAGGTCCTCGATGTCCTTCTCGGTCAGCTCACCCGGCACAATGGTGACCGGGAGTTTGCGGCCAGTGAAGGCAGCACCCTGTTTGACCACGGCCGTAACAAGGGGACCGGGGCCTCTCCCGCCGCCGCCGGCCGCCAGAACAAGAATCTTGATCTCGGCATCCTCGCCGACGACCTTGCGGATGGCATCCTGGGGCTCTCCCCGTTCGATCAGAAGCACAGGGATGGCACCGGATCGTTCCGCCACCTCACCCGCCCATTTGTTCAGGAAGGCCTCAGCCTCGACACGGGTCTGGCGCTCGATCTCCTCGCGCACCCCGGCCCAGTGGGCATCAGAGGCCGCCGCCGGGATGACGCGCAGCAGGGCGACGCGCCCACCCGTCGACCGGGCGCGCCGGGAGGCATAGCGCAGCGCCGCCTCGAACTCCGGACTGTCGTCGACGACCACCAGAAATTTGCGCGGCATGACACTCCTCCGGGCCCGAGCCCGCCGGCAACCTCAACCGGCTGTCGACGCTATCTCACGGATCACACTGTTGGCGATGGTCAGTTTGGCGAAGGTCCAGCCGAGGCCCGAGACCTCGATCTCATCGACCGAGGCCCGCGCGTCCTCAACGAGTGCCAGCCGCGGGCCGATCCAGGCGTCCACCGCCGCTTCCGCCGTCGCCTCGCTGGCCCCCACCGTGGTCTCTGACGCCTTGGCCACCGCCCGCGTCAGGGTCGCCTGCTCGACCATCAGATCCTCGATCAGACGGCGCACCGCCAGACGATCGAAATGGTCAGCCGAAGGCACCTTGCCCGCGCCGGCCCGCAACCGGTCAAAGTCAAAGGCCGCGCCCACCTGATGATACAGCATGGCCATGGCCGGTTCGGGCCAGTCCGCCTGCCGCGACAGGTCGCCGATGTCGGCGGTCGCGACCAGCGGCCGCAACATGGCGAAGTCCCGGGCCATGGCCTCCGGCACGCCTAGGGCCTTGAAGCTCTGGACCCGGCTTTCCAGCCGATCCTGCTCAAAGCGGGACAGCACCGTTCCTCCTGCGGCGCGCAGGGCGTCCGCTGCAGGACGATAGGCCGCGACCAGATCGTCGACCGTACTGTCCGGTCGCATCGCCCGCCGCGACAGCCAGAAGGTCTGGCGGCGCAGGACGGTGGCAATCTCCTGATAGAGCACCGTCTGGGCCTCAGCAGAGATCTTCAGGTCCAGCGCCGAGACCTGGTCCCAGGCCTCGTCGAGACGGAACACCTGACGCGCGCTCTCGAAGGCGATAACCATGGCGGCTGTATCGCACCGCGCCGCGCCGCGCAGCCGCTCCGGGAAGGTCGGGCCGCACATGTTGATGATCTCGTTCGACAGGACGGTCGAGATGATCTCGCGGCGCAGGCGGTGGCGCTGCATGTCGGCTTCGTATTTCGCCAGCGGGGCCGGGAAATAGCGCACCAGCGTCTGTTTGAAGAAAGCGTCGTCCGGAGCCGAAGAAGCGACGATTTCGTCAAACAGCTCCAGTTTGGAATAGGCCGTCAGGACGGCCAGTTCCGGCCGCGTCAGGGCCTGTCCGGCCAGTTTGCGTTCGGCGAGTTTCAGATCGTCAGGCAGGCCTTCAACCTTGCGGTCCAGCCGGCCCTTGGCCCCCAGCCACAGCATGAATCGCTGCTGGGTGTCGAGTGCCTCGGCCCCGTCGGCCTGCTGAAGCGAGACCGCGAGAGTCTGGTCATAGTTGTGCGCCAGAACCTTGAGGCCGACCTCATCGGTCATCGAAGCCAGCAGGGCGTTGCGATCTGCCGTTTTGAGCGCGCCGGAGGCGATGGCCGCCCCGGTCAGGATCTTGATGTTGACCTCATGGTCGGAGCTGTCGACCCCGGCCGAATTGTCGATGGCGTCGGTGTTGATACGACCGCCATTCAGAGCGTAGCCGATACGTCCCGCCTGGGTCAGTCCCAGATTGGCCCCTTCGCCGATGACCTTGGCCCGGACCTCGACGCCGTCGATACGAATCGCGTCATTGGCCTTGTCGCCGACCTGGGTGTCCGTCTCGTTGGCAGCCTTCACATAGGTGCCGATACCGCCGAAATAGAGCAGTTCCGCCGGAGCCCTGAGGATCGCCTTCATCAGCGCGGCCGGGTCCAGCACATCGTCCTCAATGCCCAGGACTGCCTTGATCTCCGGGCTCAGTTTGATCGATTTTGTCGAGCGCGGAAAGACGCCGCCACCCTTTGAAATCTTCGACATGTCGTAGTCCTGCCAGGACGAGCGTGGCAGTTCGAACAGGCGGTCACGCTCGACCCAGCTGCTGGCCGGGTCAGGGTTCGGGTCAATAAAGATGTCGCGGTGATCGAAGGCGGCGACCAGCTGGGTCACCTTTGACAGCAACATGCCATTGCCGAACACGTCGCCCGACATGTCGCCAACGCCGACGACGGTGAAGGGCTCGGTCTGTATGTCCTTGCCCATCTCCCGGAAGTGACGTTTGACCGCCTCCCAGGCCCCGCGGGCGGTAATGCCCATGACCTTGTGATCGTAGCCGACCGACCCGCCGGAGGCGAAGGCGTCGTCCAGCCAGAAGCCATAGTCGGCCGAGACGCCGTTGGCGATGTCCGAGAAGGTCGCCGTCCCCTTGTCGGCGGCCACGACCAGATAGGGGTCGTCACCTTCCCACATCACCACATCAGCCGGGTGCACCACCGAACCGTCTGCGGCCAGGTTGTCGGTGAGGTCCAGCAGACCAGACAGGAAGGTCTTGTAGGCGCGGATGGCCTCAGCCTGCTGGGCGTCGCGGTCTCCGCCAGCGCGGACGATACCGGCCAGATATTTGGGGAAGAAACCACCTTTGGAGCCGACCGGCACGATGACGGCGTTCTTGACCTGCTGGGCCTTGACCAGACCCAGTACCTCGGTGCGGAAATCGTCGCGTCGATCCGACCAGCGCAGACCGCCACGCGCCACCGGGCCGAAGCGCAAGTGTACGCCCTCGACATGCGGGGCCAGGACAAATATCTCACGGAACGGCCTGGGCAGAGGCAGGTCGGCCAGTTCGCGCGAAGCGATCTTGATCGAGATATACGACTTGGGCACCCCATCGGCGTCGGTCTGATAGTAGTTGGTGCGTTTTATTGCCTCGACCAGCAGCACCATACGCCGCAGCGCCCGGTCATGGTCCAGGCTCTTCACGTCCTGCAGCAGGGCGTTGATCTGTTCGACGCGGCGGGCCTGGTCGGCAGTGCGCGCGTCGGTGTCAAGATCGACGGACGGGTCGAATTTGGCGGCGAACAGGGCCAGCAGGCCGTGGGCGACGGCGGGATAGTCTCGCAACGCCTCTTCCTGCAGCGCCTGACTCGGATCCAGGCCGGTCTGTTGCCGGTACCGGGCCAAGGTCCGCACCAGCGCCGCCTCGCGCCAATGGACACCGAGCTCAAGCACCAGGCGATTGAAGCCGTCGCTCTCGGTCAGCCCGGCCCAGACCGCCGAGAACGCCGCCTCGAACGGGCCTTTCACATCGGCGAAATCGAGATCGCTTCCGCGCGGGTCCTCGACGAGGAAGTCATGGATATGAATCTCGGCCTCGCCGGCCGGACGCAGGGCGTGGCCCGATTCCTCCAACGTGCGCAGCCCCATGTCGGCGAGGATCGGCAGGACATCCGACAGCGGCACAGCGGCGCCACGGCGATAGAGTTTGAAGCGGAAATTGAGCGGCCCCTCACGGTCTGTCCGGAAGGCGCGAACGGTCACGGCCGAACCGCCGTCATTAAGGCCGGACGCGTTGAGGCCGTCTGTTGACTGGAGGTCGCGCACCGCCTCGGCAGCATTGTACCTGTCGCGGTAGCCTGCGCCGAAGGCCTCTGCCCATCGGGCGCTGAGCGGGCCGACAGCAACGTCGTCGACATTGGCTTCTCGCAGGGCGGTCTCGAAACGATCAACCCAGCTGCGCCCGGCCTCGGCGACGGCGGCGTCGAGCGCTGTCGGCTCGGGACAGAGGTGGTCTCCCGGGGTGACGCCGATGATATAGTGGATCCGGACCAGCGGCTGGTCCGAAAGCTGCGGATACCAGGCCGAGACCCGACCGCCCCAGGCACTGGCCAGAACCCGGCCGATCCGTTCACGAACCGAGGCGTCGAACCGCTCGCGCGGGATGAAGGCCAGCACCGAGACGAAACGGTCGAACGGATCGTGACGGGTGAAGGTCTTGATTCGCGGCCGGTCATGCAGATGCAGGATACCCAGTGCGATTTCCAGCAGTTCGCTTTCGGTAATCTGGAAGAGCTCGTCGCGGGGATAGTTTTCGAGGATGTTCCTGAGCCGCTTCTCGCTGTGGCTGCCCGCCGCCTTGCCGGCACGGAGCAGGGCGTTGGCAACCTTGCGGCGGACCAGCGGCACATGGGACGCGGCCCGGTCATAGGCCTCAACGGTGAACAGGCCGACGAACCGGGTCTCGCCCGAGGGACGACCGTCGGGCCCGAAACGCTTGACCCCGATATAGTCCATATAGGCGCGACGGTGGACGCGCGAGCGGACATTGGCCTTGGCCACAGTCACCGGCTCGGACAGGTTAAGCTGCTTTTTCATCGACCGGGTCAGCACCGCCGGCTCATTGGCGCGGCGCAGGACGGTGCGTTCCGGGTCGGCCAGCACGCCCAGCCCGACACCCGACAGTGACAGGGGGGCCTCGGCCTCATAGCCCCCGTCCTCGCTGCGCGGATAGTCGTAGTCGCGCGCGCCCAGAAAGACGAAATGATCGGCCTGAAGCCACTGCAGGAAGGCCAGGTTTTCAGCCAGAATTTCTGCGTCGACACCGCGCGGCGAAGCTTCAAGATGGGCGATCGAGCGCGCCATCAGGGCGTTCATCGCAGCATGGTCGATCACGGCGTCGCGCACATCAGCCATGGTCTGGGCCAGGCCTTCGCCCAGAGCATCGCGACGCTCTTGCGGCAGGGGATCGATGACGACCACGATCAGCGAAACCCGCCGACCCGCGATCTCCACGACCGGGTGATACATCGAGCGAACGGTGACGCCCGCCTCGGCCAGTTCACCCATGACGCTGTCGACCAGAAACGGCCGGTCGTCCTGGGCGATGCAGATGCTGTCATAGCCGGCAGGGTGTCCGGCGGCTCCGGTCAGGGGTCCGATCGTGATGCGCGCCTCATCGGCCTTGCGCTGCCCCGCTGAAAGCCAGACAGAGGCCAGAAGCGCGCCCAGATCAGCTCCGTTCAGTTCGGGTGTCTCGTCGGCAGCGTAGTCGTCCCAAGCCTGGTGCAGGTAGGACCGGGCATCGGCGTCGGGCGCGTGCCCGATCGCGGCTGAAAAGCTTGCCTCCAGCGCCTCCAGCGTGATTGCCTGGGTGCACGCGGGGGCCGTTTCGCCGGACATGGGCAGGTCTCTTGTGGACGCGACCCCTCAAACAGGTCGCCGGATCGGGTGCCAGACTAGGCCGCTTCGCCGACGGGGCAAGCGTCCGAGTGAACGGTGCCTGACTAAGTCAGCCAGCCCGTCTCTGGAACACCCAAAAGTTTGTGAGTCATCCACGCAGGGCCAGCGCAACCTCCCCGAAACGACAAGGCCGCCGAACTTGCGTTCGGCGGCCTGCTTCAGATCGGCACCCGGGAGGGGGGGGTGGAACCGACCGATTTCGCCGCGGCCCTTGGGGGGAGGGGAGGGGGCTGCGGCGACAGGATTGAGATAGGCGGCTGTTGTGGCCAATCAAGGGCACCCGGAGCCCGTCAGCCGCTTCTGGACTGCGGCGGGTTGACGCGCCTTCTCTTCGGCCGCGGAGCCCCGGTCTCTTTTTCGTGAGCATAGGGCTCGCCGTCACCGGACAGCAGGATAGCCATCCAGCGCGACCCCCGGAACTCGGCGAGAATCGCCATGGCCATGACCGCCAGCGGCGTCGACAGGAACATGCCCACCACGCCCCAAAGCTTGCCCCAGAAGGCCAGGGACAGAAGCACCACCACCGGATCGATGTTCTGGTTGTCGCCCTGCATGCGCGGCTGGATCATATTGCCGCTGATGAACAAGATGGTCTGCAGGCCGATCAGCAGGATGACCGCCGGCCAATAGCTCTCGAACTGCACCAGGGCGAACAGCGGCGGCGCCAGGCCGGCCACGGCCCCACCCAGAACCGGAATAAAGCCGACGATGAAGATGACGAAGGTCCAGAACTCGGCGTTCTGGAGTCCCACAGCCCGCATCAGCAGCCAGGCCGCGGCGCAGATCATGGCCCCGGTCACAGTCTGGACCCAGATATAGCCTTCAACCCCGCCCCGGACACGATGGAACACACCCAGGGCTTCGCTGCGCATTTTCCCGTCCGGGAACATATTGACCATCTTGCGCCGGAACCCCCCCTGGGAGGCCAGCAGAAAGCCGAGGTAAATCAGAACGAAAAACGCCCCGCTCAACACATTTTGGGCCTGGACGGCCAGGGTGCCGAGATAGCCCTTCACGTCGATCTGGGCGATCAGGGAGGCTGCGGTCGGTGGCGTGGTGACATTGAACATGCGTGCGCCGTCATCGAGGATCTGGTCAATGCGCGGGCCGATGCGCGTCGAGACCCCCGAGGCGTCGGTAAAGAAGCTCGCAGCGCCGTCGAAGATGATCCAGATTGATCCCGCAAAGGCCGCGATGACCACCAGCAGGGCCGCGAGCCCGGCCCAACGGCGCGAGATGGGTGTATGGTCCTCGATGGCGCGTTTCACCCCGTCGATCATGATCAGAAGAAAGATGGCCATCGCCAGCGGTGCCAGGATGTCCGCCAGCCAATAGACTGCGGCCCCCGAGGCAACGATGGCGAGGGTGACCAGCGCATTGCGCGAGACGGTTGGATTGGGGACGACGACGGGCAGCTTCATAGCCGTCATGGTCAGGCAAATAGCCCGTAGGTCAATCGTTGTCTTGCCGAAGCCTGCGGTCCGCGACAGGGTAGACCAACCCCACGGAGCCCCACCAGTGCCTGACGCGACCCCCGGCCTGTTCCTCGGCCAATCCTCTGACAACGGGTCCAACACGCCGGAGTATTTGCTGCTCCACCGCGCCAACCGGCATGGGGTGGTCGCCGGGGCGACCGGCACCGGCAAGACGGTGACCCTGCAGATCATGGCCCAGGGCTTTTCCGACGCCGGCGTCCCGGTCTTCTGCGCCGATGTGAAGGGTGATCTCTCGGGCCTCTGCGTGCCCGGTTCGCCGAATGAAAAACTGCTGGCCCGCGCCGCCGGCATGGGGCTGACCCTGACGCCCCGCGCCGCGCCGGTAGTGTTCTGGGACCTCTACGGTCTGAAAGGGCACCCGATCCGCACCACTGTCAGCGAGATCGGGCCCCTGCTGCTGGCGCGGATGCTCAACCTCAACGATGTGCAGGAAGGCGTTCTGTCGGTTCTCTTCCACGTGGCCGACACCGAAGGCCTACTGCTGCTCGACCTCGACGACCTACGTGCCCTGCTGATCCACGTCGGCGAGAACGCCGAGCGGATCGGTCGCGAGGTCGGCAACGTCGCCCCTGCCTCGATCGCCTCGATCCAGCGCGCCCTGCTGCAGCTGGAACAGCAGGGCGGCAAGGCCTTCTTCGGTGAGCCGGCCCTGCGTCTGGAAGACATGATGCGCACGGGGCTCGACGGTCGCGGCCAGGTCAATGTGCTCGACGCGACCAGGCTTATGAACAGCCCGCGCCTCTACGCCGCCTTCCTGCTGTGGCTACTCTCAGAACTGTTCGAACAGCTGCCTGAAGTCGGTGATCCCGAAAAGCCGCGCCTGGTCTTCTTCTTCGACGAGGCCCACCTGTTGTTCGGCGATGCACCGGACGCGCTCAGGGAAAAGGTCGAACAGGTGGTGCGGCTGATCCGCTCCAAGGGCGTCGGGGTCTATTTCGTCACCCAGAACCCGGCCGACATTCCCGACAGCGTGCTGGGCCAGCTGGGCAACCGCAACCAGCATGCCCTGCGCGCCTATACCCCGGCCGAACAGCGCGGGTTGAAGGCGGCCTCAGAGAGTTTCCGCGTCAATCCGGCCTTCGACACCGCCGAGGCCATCCAGGGCCTGAGCATCGGTGAGGCCCTGGTCTCGATCCTCGACGCCAAGGGGGCTCCCAATATCGTGGCCCGCACCCTGATCCGTCCGCCCGACAGCCGCCTCGGCCCCGCCACCGACGCCGAACGCGCCTCCGTCATGGCCGCCAGCCCGGTGCGCGGCCTGTATGAGGCCATGGTCGACCGCGAATCCGCCGTGGAAATCCTCACTGCGCGCCGGAGCGAGGCCGACCAGGCCACGGCCGACGCCAAACTGGCCGAGGCCCGCGTCAAGGCCGACACCGTGGCGGCAATGGAGGCTGACAGGGCCGCCCTCGCCCGGGAGAAGGAACAAGCTCGCCAGGCGCGCGAAACCACCCGCGCCCGCGCCCCGGCCCGGCGCTCGACCCGCGAGACCCCCATCGAGGCGGCGACCAAATCAGTCCTGCGCACGGCGGGGAGCATGATCACGCGAGAACTGCTGCGGGGCCTGCTGGGCGGGCTGCGACGGCGGTGAACCGGTCCCGGCTCGGCAATCAGGTCCTCTGGGTCACTGTGGCCGCGCTCGCGATCGGCCTGCCTGCCTATCGATGGTTAGAGGATCGGGAGGAAGAGAGGGTTCGTCTGGCTTTTGAAGACGCAGCGGGTCGCGCGGCGATCGCCACAGTTTCTGACCTGCCGACTGCCCGCCTGATCTCGATCCAGGCCGACAGAACCGGGTCGGCATGTGGGTGGATCGAGCTAAGCCCTGAAATCGGGGCCGTACCCTTCCGCGCCCTCGCTCCGGTAGAAGAAACTACAGACATCCTAGGTGTTTGGTCCCGGCTCGACGAGACGGAACCCGTAGCTTGGAGCCAGGAGGTCTTTTCCAAACAACTGAACACGCTGCAATGTGGCCGCCGGCATGCTCGCGGCGAGCAACTCCCGACGCCCTCCAATGCCAATCGGATTCCACAGGTGGACCAGCCCGTACTCGCGCTTTGGGACGAGAGGGGCCCGGTGTGGGCTGTAATTCCGGCGCTGGGCGTCGGTTATGTGGCCTTGCGGCGACAGGTAGGTGGGGGCGCTACAGTGTCTCCGGTGTTCTCGAACAGCTTATCCGCGGAACTCTGGACCCGTAGCGACGGCGCTGCGCTGGCCCGCAGTCGGGATGCCCAAGGTGCCGAGCGCATGCGACAGTTCGAAGCCTGCGTGAACCGCTATGAACGCGACGACGCGGCCCGGCGAACCTGTTTCACTCCCGCGGAACCAGCCGCCACATCCTGAGCGGATGGCGCACCGTCCCGGCCTCGTCGCCGGCTTCGGCACCGCGGCCCATGTAGAAGTCGGCGCGCACCGGGCCACGGATGGCCGAGCCGGTGTCCAGCGCCACGACCAGCCCCTGATAGCTGGCCCGGGCACCGCGCAGATTGCCGCCGTCAGCGAAAATCCAGACCAGATCGCCATAGCGCCAGTGGGCCGGATCGATGGCGATGGAGCGGCGAGCGGTCAGCGGAATCCCCGCCGCCCCGTTCGGATGACCCCCATCGTCCGGGCTGACCGCGAAGAAGATATAGCGGGGGTTCAACGCCATCACCGCCCGCGCCTCGGCCCCGCGGTGCGCCGCCAGCCAGGCGCGGATGGCCTCGCCCGAGGTTCCATTGCGGGGCAACAGCCCTTGTTCCGCCATCGGCCGGGCAATACCGGTAAAGGGTTGTCCATTGTCGGC
>Ga0105053_10003812_pt1 | contig 22634 bp, 20 predicted proteins | sample BON01_FD_78093 | JGI IMG/M metagenome (GOLD analysis project Ga0105053, IMG submission 78093) | Freshwater microbial communities from Lake Bonney liftoff mats and glacier meltwater in Antarctica - BON-01 | ecosystem: Environmental > Aquatic > Freshwater > Ice > Glacier meltwater | place: Lake...
CGGCTGAAGGTGAAGGTGTAGACAACATCGCCACCGGCGATGTTGGCGACACCCGCTTCGTCGTCGGTAATCGTGACGGTGGGCGGTGTGGTGTCAGGTGCTGCCGGCGGCGGCGGCGTGCCACCTCCCCCCCCGCCAGCCACCGCGGCTACGACCCCAACCCCCAGCACAATTGCGCCAAGCATGCCCGGCGTGATGCCAGCTCCCGTCGCACCCGCTGCTGCCGCGCCGGTTCCGGGCGGCAGTAGTATCAACGCTTCGTCGTCTTGCCGGGTTGCAGCCGCTCCCGTGCCGGCCTGGGCCAGCAGCAGCGAGCCATCCTGGATCCCCGCCAGTTCCACGCCTTCGGGAGACACCATGTTGGCGTCAACTAGGGAATTCTGGGGTTCGGATTCAACGTCGTCGACCTCGCGCTTCACCTGGCCGCCGGGTTTTCCATTCTTGGCGGCGGGGTCGATCCATTGGTTGCCGGCGGCGCTGGGAATGCTCCCGGTCTGGGCGGCAATTTTGTCGATTTTGGTGCTCGGTTTGGAGGTGACAGCCATTTGAATTATTCCCAGTTGTTAATGTTAACGAAATGTTTCCAAAAAAAATACGAGCCCGTTTTCACACACACACACACACAGAGAGAGAGAGAGAGAGAGAGAGAGAGAGAGAGAGAGACCTAAATCCGTGAGTAAACTGACCTTGCCCCTGGAATCCGTATCCCATAATCGAGGTCATGAGTTGGCTTGTCCGACCTGAGCCGCAAACCAATTGTTCTCGAACTGCATCGGGCTGACATAGGCCAGCGTCTAGTGCAGCCGAGTGCAGTTGTACAAGGGCAGCCAGGCAATGGTTTCATCTTTCGCGTGGCGCCTGGTCTTAAGTCGGGAGGACATGCGACCCCACACATTGTTTGCAAAACACATTTCGACCGCCTGTTCCGTTGTTGAAGGTTGACGGTTGACGATTGACATTATTTTGCGGGCGCGGTGGGCGCACCACCCATAAACATGGGTAATGCGCTTCGCGCCCGCGTCTTTCTCGATTTCGCTCCATTGATCTCTTTCAACTCCGGTGGCCGCTTGTCGGTTGGCGGCTCGGGTATTGCGGTCCAGCATGCCGGCATGGACGCGTTTGTATCCATGCACCGTGGCCGCCGCGAGCTTGGTGCGTTGGCGAATCGACCTGAGCGCACGCCCTGCACGCGCGTATTCGCGCCGCGCGACGCGCCGGCCACCCATATCCCTTACAGTCGTTCGCACATCGCAGGCCGACATCGTGTCTGTGCCAGACCTACCCCCGGAGCCCATCGCGTGACAGATACATCCCCCTACGTACCCCCTGCCGTCTGGACCTGGGACAAGGAAAATGGCGGCCAGTTCGCCGCCATCAACCGCCCGATCGCAGGGCCGACCCATGACAAGGAACTACCGGTCGGCCGTCACCCGTTGCAGCTGTATTCGATGGGAACCCCCAATGGCGTGAAGGTGACGGTGATGCTCGAAGAGCTGCTGGCACTGGGTCACGCTGGCGCCGAATACGACGCCTGGCTGATCCGCATCGGCAATGGCGATCAGTTCGGCAGCGGCTTTGTCGAAGCCAACCCGAACTCCAAGATTCCGGCACTGATGGACCGCAGCGGGCCACGCCCGATCCGGGTGTTCGAGTCCGGTGCCATATTGACCTATCTGGCCGAGAAGTTCGGTGCCTTGCTGCCCACCGAAGCGGCGCAACGCGCTGAGTGCCTGTCGTGGTTGTTCTGGCAGATGGGCAGCGCGCCCTACCTGGGCGGCGGATTCGGCCATTTTTACGCCTATGCACCAAGCAAGATGGAATACCCGATCGACCGCTTCGCGATGGAGGTCAAGCGCCAACTCGACGTGCTGAACCGCCGACTGGCCGAAAGCCCGTACCTGGCTGGCGACGAGTACACCATTGCCGACATCGCCGTATGGCCCTGGTATGGCGCGCTGGCCAAAGGCCTGCTGTATTCGGCTGGCGAGTTTTTGCAGGTGCAGGAATACACGCATGTCCAGCGCTGGACCAACGATATCGCACAGCGTCCGGCGGTCAAGCGCGGGCGCATGGTCAACCGCACGTTCGGCGACCCGGCCAGTCAGTTGCATGAGCGCCATGAGGCGAGCGACTTCGATACCCATACCCAGGACAAGCTGGCGAAGTAGACCTGTAGCAGCGCATCGCGGCCAGGCCCGGGTGCAGCTCGGGCCGCCGCCAGATGGCCATCCGCAGCGATACACCGCCGGACACGCGCGTGTCACAAACCGACAGGAGAATTTCTGCCTATGGCTGACATCACCGTTTACCACAACCCGGCTTGCGGCACGTCGCGCAACACGCTGGCGCTGATTCGCAACAGCGGCGTCGAGCCGACCGTCATCGAATATCTGAACACTCCGCCGGACAAGGCACGCCTGCAGGAACTGCTGCGCGGCATGGGGATCTCAGCGCGTGCGCTTCTGCGCGAAAAGGGAACGCCCTATCACGCGCTCGGACTCGACCAGCCGCACTGGACCGACGACGATCTGTTGGGCTTCATGCTGGCCCACCCGATCCTGATCAATCGTCCGATTGTGGTGACACCGCTGGGAACCCGACTATGCCGCCCGTCTGAAACGGTGCTGGAAATCCTGCCTTTGGCTCAGAAGGAAGCATTCACGGCTCCTGCCTGAGCAAAGGGATGGCCTTGCGACCCAGCGGCTCGTCCTCGAAGAAGACCAGGACCGCGGGCGCGCTGATGATTTTCCAGCGCGGCTGCTCGACTACCCACTTTTGAACAAACTCGCTGACGGTTTGCCGGCTGGCCTCACGCTGCAGCAGCAGCAGTTGCGCCGTCGACGCCTTCTCGCCCAGCTTCGCGGTAATGGATCTCTGCAGCGCATTCACGGCGTCCGCGCCAGTGATAGGCGACCACAAGCCGCTCGAGAACGATTCGAGCCTGCCAGTGTCAATGGCCACCGGCAGCGAGGGACTCACCGGCGGCGCCACGACGATCAGCGTATCGCCGATGACGCGAAACGACCAGTCCTTTGATAACGGGATGTGATAGCGGTAGACCGCCGGCACTCGCACCTGGGCCACGGTCCTGCCCACCGGCACTCCGAGCACCGTGTGGCGGGTCGTCGAATCGAACCGCTCTTCGGCGTTGATCGTGCTGACCTCCAGCAGTCCGCCGGGCGAGCGCATGACAACGATGTCACGCGTCGACTGCGATGCTTGCACCCGATCGGCTCCGAACCACCATCGGTAGAGAAAAAAAGCGTTCAGCGCCAGGCTGACAGCAACAAATGCGGAAAAAATCGACTTCATCGTGACCGGAAAGTGAGTGGGACCCGCGGGCTGCTGCGAATCCGATTGTGCAGGTGCTCAGGCTACCACTGAAGCTTCGACGCTCGCTGGAAGACGCGCCGATTGCAAACCGATGCGCAGCGCCTCGGAATGAACCCGCATCAATTCAGCGCGAGCGTGACGATCTCCTGGGTCGCGACCAAAGTGGGCCAGTGCGCGCGTTGCGCCGACACCTGCATCGCATCCCGATAGAGAGTGAAGTGGTTGTGGCTGACGCTTACCTGCTCGACCAGTTCCCGCGCACGGCGCCAGTCGCCTTGTTGCATACACATCAGGCCAGCCGTCATGAAATACCAGCAGCCGAAAAGCCGCGCGCCGGTGACGCCCTGCGACGAGGTCTGGCGCAAGTGTCCCGGGCCGGCGTAACCCGGATCACCCGTGTCATCATCGATACTGGCGCCATCCAAGGTCAACGGATCACACCAGGAACTCAACAATGTTTGTAACCGTTAACGGCGCACGCCTGTATTTCGACGTCGAGGGCGCCGCGCTGGTGGCGGACGGCAAAACCATGCGCGAGCGAGCGACGCTGCTGCTGCTCCATGGCGGTCCTGGCTTCGACCATTCGCTGTTCAAGCCGGAGTTCGGCGCGTTGGCCGACGTGGCCCAGGTCATTTATCTCGACCACCGCGGCAACGGCCGCAGCGACTACGGGGACCCGTCGACCTGGAATCTGGCGCAGTGGGGTGACGACGTGCGCGCATTCTGCGACGTGCTCGGTATCCACAAACCGATTGTTTACGGCGTCTCATTCGGAGGCTTTGTCGCGCAGTCGTATGCAACGCGGCATCCGCAGCATCCGGGCAAACTGGTGCTGACCAGTACCGCGGCGCGGGCGGACTGGCCCGCGGTATTCGAGGCGTTCGAACGTATCGGTGGCGCGCAGGCGCGGCGCATGGCGCAGGATTACTGGTTGACTCCGACACCCGAGAGTCGCGTCTTGTACCGCGAAAAATGCCACCCGCTGTACTACACCCGCCCGATCCGCGATCCCGACTCCAGCGCGCGCGCGATCGTGCACGATCCGGTCAACCTGCATTTCGCCACCGGTGAGTTCGCGCGCATGGACTTCCGCAGCGCACTCGGGCACATCTGCTGTCCGACGCTGGTGATGGCTGGAGAAAACGATCCGATCACCCCGATCGCCTTCAGCGAAACGATCGTCGCCAGTCTGCCGCCGGGTCTGGCGCAGTTCGAACGCTTCGCCGATTGCGGCCACGGTGTCGTGCATGACGCGCCCGAGCGCTTTTTCGCGACTCTGCGCGCTTTCGTACGCTCCTGATTTCCCGAACTGCCACCGCGCAGCGTGTTCATTTGCGCGCGGCAGCCAGGCCGACAACGACCCTGCTATTCTTGCCGTTACCGTCCCAGCTCCCTGCCTTGCGAGGTCCCGGTCAGGGCATCGGATGCCGGATCGGCGCCCCGACAATCGAAAAGGAACCGTCCATGAACAAACCCGTTGCCCTGATCGTCGGTGCCGGCCCCGGCATCAGTGCTGCCTTCGCACAAGCGCTGGTTGCCGACGGTTACCAGGTGGCTGTCGCCTCGCGCGATCTGTAGAAGTTGCGTCCACTGGCCGACGCGATTGGTGCCACGCCGTTTGCAGTCGACGCGTCGTCACCAGCCGACGTGGTCCGGCTGTTTGCAGATGTCGACCGCTCCATGGGCCAACCCGAAGTCGTCCTGTACAACCCCAGTGCGCGCATCCGGGGCGAGTTATTGAGCCTGGACATCGGTGCGCTGGCGACCGCCCAGCAGGCGGCGCGGCGCATGCTGCCACACAACCGCGGCAGCATCTTCTTTACCGGCGCCACTGCACCAGCCGACCGGTGCATGGAGCTGGGAGCTGGAATTGCGCAGCCACAAGGAGCCTTTCTGACGGATTGAAGCGGGCCGTTCCCCGCGACAATGGTGTGTCTCTCACGATGCCCTGACCCGCCCCACTTCCGGAGAATACGCATGCTCGACCTGTTGCTCCACAACGCAACCCTGCCCGACGGCCGCAGCCCGATGTCGATCGCCGTACAGGACGGACGCATCGTCGAACTGGCACCCGTCATCGACGCGCCCGCGCGCGAAACCATCGATGCCCAGGGGCTGCTGGTCAGTCCGCCCTTCGTCGACGCGCACTTCCACATGGATGCCACGCTGAGCTACGGCATGCCGCGGGTCAATCAGAGCGGCACCCTGCTCGAAGGCATCGCCTTGTGGGGCGAGCTCAAGCCCCTATTGACCACCGAGGCCGTGATCGAGCGCGCGCTCGCGTATTGCGACTGGGCCGTGGGACGTGGCCTGCTGGCGATCCGCTCGCATGTGGACACCAGCGACCCGTCGATGCTCGCGGTCCAAGCCTTGCTCGAGGTGAAAAAGCGTATCGCACCCTATCTGGATCTGCAACTGGTGGCATTCCCGCAGGACGGTGTGCTGCGCTCAAAGGGCGGCCTGGCCAATCTGGAGCGCGCGCTGGATCTGGGGGTCGACGTGGTCGGCGGCATTCCGCACTTCGAACGCACCATGGCCGAGGGCACAGAGAGCGTGCGCCTGTTGTGCGAGGTCGCCGCGCGGCGCGGAAAACTGGTGGATATGCATTGCGACGAGTCGGACGACCCGCTGTCGCGCCACGTCGAAACGCTGGCATTTGAGACCCAGCGCCTGGGCATGCAGGGACGCGTCACCGGCTCGCACCTGACCTCGATGCATTCGATGGACAACTACTATGTATCCAAACTCCTGCCGCTGATGGCACAGGCGCAGCTTCACGTTGTCAGCAATCCGCTGATCAACATCACGCTGCAGGGCCGCCACGACACTTATCCGAAACGCCGCGGCATGACGCGGGTGCCCGAACTGATGGCGCACGGCGTCAACGTGGCCTTCGGCCAGGACTGTGTGATGGACCCCTGGTATTCGCTGGGCAGCGGCGACATGCTGGAAGTGGCCAGCATGGGTCTGCATGTGGCCCAGATGACCAGCCAGGACGCCATGCGCCAATGTTTCGACGCGGTGACGGCCAACCCGGCGAAGATCATGCAACTCGACGGCTACGGCCTGGAGCCGGGCTGCCACGCCGATTTCGTGTTGCTGCAGGCACGTGACACTATCGAGGCGATCCGCTTGCGCGCGACCCGGCTCAAGGTATTCCGGCGCGGCAAGCTGATTGCCGAATCACCCGAGGCCAGCACCACCTTGTACCTGGACGGCCGCCCGGCTGCAACAGCCTATATGACGGCTGCGCCGCACGCCTCCTGAGCCCCAACCGGCCTATTCTGGGGGCCGACTGTCCCTATACTGCGCCTCATCACGGCATCACAAACCGCAAACCTCCCTGGCCCGCCATTCAGAAAGACACACCATGTCCGCCGATGTCCGCGAAATCCTGGATCTGCTTCGTTACCCTGTGGACGAGCCTGGCGCGGCACGCGGGCGTTTGATTGCGGACACGCACGAGGCACTGCAACGCGACGGTTGCGCGGTGCTCAAGGGATTTGTCCACCCCTCGGCCATCGACGCACTGGTGCATGAATGCGACCGCGTCGCGGTGCACGGGCATCGCAATTTCAACCGCACCAACGCCTATTTCACGCAGGACCGACCCGACTTGCCAGTGCATCACCCGATGCGCCGGTTCTATGACCGCTCCAATGCATTCGTTGCGGCCGACCATTTCGGGCCTGACAGCCTGCTGCGCAGCATCTACGAATGGCCGGCGTTCGCGCCCTTTGTGCGCGATGCACTCGGCGAGCAGCGCTTCTACCGCTATGCCGATCCGCTGGCGGATGTGATCGTCAACCTGGCAGAACAAGGCAACGGGTTTCCGTGGCACTTCGATACCAACAACTACACCGTGACCTTGGCGATCCAGAACGCGGAGTCTGGCGGCGACTTCGAATACAGCCCCTATCTGCGCACCACTACCGACGAGAATTACGCCGGGGTGGAGGCGGTGCTCGACGGTGACCCAAAGCTGATCCGTACACTGCGACTCGAGCCGGGTGACCTGCAGATATTCAAAGGCCGGTATGCACTGCACCGGGTGACTGCCCTCGCCGGTGCGAGACCGCGTTATGTGGCGATCTTCAGTTTTACTGAGGAACCTGGCATGGTCGGAAGTCCGGAGCGCACGCGCCAGCTGTATGGCCGGGTGTTACCGATCCATATCGAGCGCGCCGGGTTGCGCGCCGACGCGCTGGTGGATTGAAGCCTCTGCGCGGCGCGATGCGTGCGCGCAAGCTTTGGTATCCGGTTGCAGCCCCCGTGCCGGGTGCAGCGGGTGGTGAACTCTCAGTCCGGCAATGGCCTGCCCGTGCTGTCCACCGCGACAGGCAGACGCAGGCGAATCCCGAGACCGGGATGTACCGGCTCCAGCGTCAGCGTCGCCTGGATCAGCGCCGCACGCTCCTGCATCGATCGCAAACCGTTGCCACGCTCGCCATCCAATCCTCTTCCGTCGTCGCTCAGCGCGATGACGATGGCGCCGTCGTCATCGGTGATGGCGGTAACGGTCAAGGTTGTTGCCTGGGCGTGCTGCATGGCATTGGATATCGCCTCCATCAGGATGAACTGGATGTGGCGCATGCAGCTGCTGCCGCACCAGGGCAAGGTCGGCAGCGCATCGGCGCGCCAGACCAGCTTCAGGCCAGCCGCGCGGATGCGTCGGTCGAGCCGAAAGCGCAGATTGGCCAGCAAGGCGTTGATATCGCCTGCAGGAATTCCCATGGCATCCACTGACAGGCGCAGTTGGTCCAGCGACTCACCCAGGGTCTGCAGCAATTCGCTGCGCGAGGCTGTGCCGCTCTCGACCAGGCGGATCGCGGCAATCAGGTTGGCACCGGCTCCGTCATGCATGTCACGCAGGATGCGCGCACGTTCCGCCGTCATGGCCTTCTCGCTCTCGAGTTGTGTCACGCGCAGGTGCTGTTCATGCAGCTCGCGCTCCCGCTGCTCGATCCGTTGCTGGATCGAGCGGTTCAGCTGAACCAAGGCCTCGCGGGTGCGCTGAAACCGCATGCTGACAATCAACAGCACCAGAATCGCAAAACCCACTGCGGCAAACTTGGACCAGGCCGGCTCCTCGAACAACAGCGCACTGGCGCGTCCGGCGTAGATGTCGCGCGTCAACGCCACCATGCAACCCGTCAGAGCCCCGACCAGCAACCAGCGGTCCCATCGCGGCTCGCGCCACGCATCCACGCCCAGTCGCAGGACCAGCCACCACCAGCCCACCATTGACATCAGCATCCACACAACCACCGGCGTCGACAGCTGCAGCCACCAGGCCAGCGCGAACGCCGGCGGTCCGGCGAGGATGACCGTGGCGACCCCCATCTGCTCCAGGCGAGGCCGCGCTTCGTCCCATACCGCGCGCACCATCAGGTAGATGGCGGCGCTCCAGATCCAGAACAGCACCAGCACCACCAGTCCCCAGATGGGCCAGCCCAGTGGCGACGCTTCCCACCAGGAATCAGCCAGGCGCAGTCCCCAGGCCAACTCCCCCACCGCCGCGGCCGCGTACAGGTTTTCGCGCTGCTGCCACCACAGCAACAGCGCAAGACCGGCAACCAGGAAGCTGAGCACACTGGCCGCCTGCGGTACATGGACCCGGATCCACTGTTGCCATGTCCATGGCGCACGCATGGCTTGCGCCGGACCTACGCTGATACGCGAAAGACCGGCACGCCGACCGATATCGGCACGCAGCGATATCGTCAGCGTGTTGCGCGATTGCAGCAGCGCTGCAGGAATCAACACCCGTGCCGGCTGCTTGGCCGACCAGGCGTGGTTCGGCACATCCAGCTCACCGGCCTGCTGAAGCAAGTGGCCATTGACCTCAATGCGCCAGGCATTGCCCAGCCGTGGCACCAGCACGGCCCAGAGCTGCCCCGCAGACTCTGGCGGTCGCTCGAAAGCCATATCCAGTGTCGCCTGTCCGGCGCGACCCGGCATCGCGATGTCCCAATGCAGCGGCAATTGCACAGTGCGCGTCTCGGGCGGTGCGCCGTCGAACGTGAACCGGGCCTGTGCCTGCACGATCTGCTGCACCGCGTCCTGCCCAAGGGCTGTCGGCGCGGCCAACAGGAAGCTGCAGGTCATTGCGAGCAGCCCGTACAGGCAACAACGCAGAGCCCTGCAACTGGCGTTGACCCACACAGGCCTGTACAAGGTCGTCACTCGTCGCGCGCGACCAGGCCCAGCATGGAAGCCTGGTAGACAGCGGCGCCTCGCGAATGCACGGCAAGCTTGCTGTACAGGTTCTTGATATGCATCTGCACCGTGTGCTTGCTGATCGACTCCATCTCCGCAATCTCGGCGTAGGAGTAGCCGCGCGCGATCAGTTGCAGCATATCGGTCTCGCGCGCGGTCAGACGCACATCATGCACGGGCGCCCGCGGTTCTGGCGCCGCTGGCAAGGGATTTCGCAGCCGCTCGAGCAACTTGCGCGCAATCATCGGCGAGATCGGTGACGCACCGTGCTTGACGTCCAAGATGATCTGCCCGACGTCCTGCGGATCGGTGTCCTTGTGGATGTACCCGACGGCACCGGCCTCGACGCAGGCCAGCACGGTGTCGTCGTCCCCCATGACCGAGATCACCAGTGTCTCGCATTGCGGCTGCAGGGCGCGCAAGCGGTAGATCAACTCCAGGCCATGTCCATCGGGCAGCGCGAGATCGGTCAGCAACAGGTCGGCCGGGTTACTTTCGAGCCAGCGCGTGGCGTCTCTCAAATGACTGAACGAAGCCTGCAGGTCCAACGACGGATGCGCGCGAATGCAGCGCTCGAAATACTGCCGCGACACCGTGTCATCTTCCAGCAAGACGATGCGCCAGCGTTCGGGTATGCGCGTATCGGCGGCAGGGGGGGTCATGCAGGTCATCAATGACGGGATAGGAAACGCATCTTATCCGGGCCAGGTGCACGGCGTTCACCCATATTCATGGGTAGCGCCTGCATTCAGCGCTGCTGAGGCCTGCCCAGTGGGCACATCGCCGACATCGACCGGCCGACCATCAGCGCCGGCGTGCCGAGCGCACACCATCAAGCGACGTCACCAGACGGATCACCTGCTGCAGGCGCTCGGCGTCAGTGACCTCGACGGTGAAGATCATCCAGGCCTGGTTGCGCAGCGTCTGGGTCTGCACGCCGATGACGTTCATCTTTTCCTTGAGGAACAGTTCGGAGATATCGCGCAGCAAGCCGTGCCGGTCACCGGCCTGCACCGCCACATCCACCGGATAGACAGGCGCACGCTCGCCCCGCGCAATACCCCACTCAACGTCGATCACCCTCTCGGCATTGCGCGCCCTTAATTCGCGCAGATTGGAACAATCGGCGCGGTGCACACTGACGCCTTTGCCACGGGTGACAAAGCCGCTGATCGGATCGGGCGGCGCGGGCTTGCAGCAGCGCGCCAACTGCGTCAGCAGAGAATCGACGCCTACCACCAGCACACCGCCACCGGCCGATTTGGCTGGCGCGGTGGGTGCCTTGATCAAGGGCGCATCCTGGACCGGCGACGCCAGCTCCGCCGGCCTGAGCGCTTGCTCGATGTTGCGCAGCGAAAACTCGTCCTTGCCCACGGCCTGGAACAGATCCTCGGCATCGCCGAAGCCCAGGCGCCCGGCCAGGGCATCGCGATTGACCGAGGTTTTGCCCTCGCGCTGCAACTGCTTCTCGACCGCCTCGCGACCGCGCGCGATGGTTTCGTCTGCCGCTCGCGCGTTGAACCAGGCCCGCACTTTGGAGCGCGCACGGTGGCTCGCCAGGTAGCCCTGCTCCGGGATCAGCCAGTCGCGCGACGGTCCGCCCTCCTTGGCGGTGGTGATCTCCACCGTCTGGCCATTGCGCAGCGGCGTGTTGAGCGTGACCATGGCGCCATCGACCCGCGCGCCGCGGCACCGATGGCCCAGGTCGGTGTGTACGCTGTAGGCAAAATCCAGCGGCGTCGCGGCCTCGGGCAGTTCGACGATCGCCGCATTGGGCGTCAGCACATAAATACGATCCTCGAACAGGCCCCGGGCCCGGTCGCCGGACAATTCGCGCTCCCAGTCGAGCAGCTGGCGCAGCACCGCGATCTTGGCCTCGTATTGCCCGGTGGCGGCCACGCCCGCGTAGCCCTTGATGCCCGACTCCTTGTACAACCAGTGCGCGGCAACGCCGTGCTCGGCATGGTCATGCATCTCCTGGGTCCGGATCTGGATTTCGATGGGCTGGCCCTGCGCATCGCGCACCACGGTGTGAAGCGAGCGATAGCCATTGGCCTTGGGTTTGGCGATGTAGTCGTCGAACTCTTCGGGCACCGGACTGAAGCGGTGGTGGACCGCGCCAAGCGCCTGGTAGCAGTCGGCCACGGTGGGGACGATGACGCGCATAGCGCAGATGTCGTATACGTGGGAAAAGGCTAGCGACTTGCCACGCATCTTCTTGACGATGCTGTAGATATGCTTGGGCCGCCCCTGCACGGTGGCCACGATGCCGTCCTGGCGCAGATCGATCTGCAGTTGCGCGCGCAGCTGCTCGACTGCGCTCTCTCGCTGGGCCCGTGTCTGCTCGAGCTTTTGCGCTACGTCGCGATAGGTGTCAGGCTCCATGAAACGCAGCGCCAGGTCTTCGATCTCCCACTTGATCTGCCAAATGCCGAGCCGGTTGGCCAATGGCGCAAACACCAGCAAGGCTTCTGCCGACACTTCCGGTGGCGGGGGCTTGCGGCTGGCCGCGTAATAGCGCAGGGTCTGCAGCCGCGAGGCCAGGCGCAACATGACAACACGCAGGTCACGCGAAAACGCCAGCAGCATCTTGCGCACGTTCTCGACCTGCGCGGCGGTCGCCTGCGGCATCGCCGTCGGCGCACCCGGCAGATCACTGCGCACACCGGAACCGGTCTGGCGCTGCAACCGCACCAGCTTGGTCGTCTCCATCGCCAGGTCGGCCAGGGTGCTGCCAAACCGCTTGCTGATAGCCTCTTGCGGACGTGTCAAATGCTCGCAGGCATACACCAGATAGCTTGCGCCCTGCATGAACTCGGAGCCGCCGATGGACGCGATGATCTGGGCCACCGCCTGTGCATGGGCCAACGTGCCCTCACCGGTGTCGAGCGACTCGTCCGCAATCAACGGCTCCACAAAGGCACGTACCCGTGCCAGCACTTGGTCCGGGTCGGTATCGGGCACCGCTCCGGCGGCGGACGCTTCTATCAGCGGCGGTACATCCGGGTTGGTCTGCCGGCCCACTTCGCCTGTCTTCATCCGCGCCCAATCGAATCAGGCTCCAGCACAAATCCGCAGACCGTGGCCAGTTGGTCTTCGGCAATCAGGGTAGGCGCATGGCCGACGCCGCCAAATTCCACCAGACGGGCCTTGGGGCCGCGCGCGCACATGGCCATGGCCGTCTCGTGCGACAACAGGTCGGATTCGGAGCCGCGCAGCAACAAGGTCTGGGCCTGGATGCCGTCATACAGTTGCCACAGAGCCTCCTGACCTTGCAAGGCGGACTCGCGCGTGAGGGTGCCAAACGGCACCGCAATGGCCGGGTCGTAATGCAGGGTGAACACACCGTATTCGCCGGGGATCGGCTTGACCATCGGGCGCGACAAGGCGAGCCATTGCTCCGGCGTGTGCGGTCCGAAACTGGTCGAGATGGCCCACATCGTATCGGCAGCCTGCTGCACCGACGTGAAGCGGCCGGTCTGCCCCAGATAGGTAGCAATTCGCTCAAGTGCCTCCCAGCGCATGACCGGACCGACGTCGTTGAGCACCAGGCGGCGGATCCGCACCGGCAACGGCAGATCGGGCTGGCCGGCCAGCACCATGCCGATCAGCCCACCCATACTGGTGCCAACCCAGTCCAGCGTGGTCGGCTGCAACTGGGCGATCAGCGCCAACATGTCTGCCGCGTAGTGTGGAATCTGGTAACCCATCGGGTCCTTGAGCCATTCGCTCTGGCCACGGCCCGCGACATCCGGACACACCACCCGCATGCCATTGCCAGCGCGCGTACAAAGGGCACGGGCCAGTACATCGAAGTCGCGGCCCTGGCGCGAAAGGCCATGGACGCATACGACCACATGTGATGCGGCAGGGTCGCCCCATTGCCAATACGCCATGCGATGGCCTCCCTGGGCATCGGGACATTTCACATGGTGCAGTTCGGGGTCGATGGGATTCATGGCGGAAAGTACAGGGACAAAACAGGGACAAAATGACGACTGTCGATACATCGTAATTGAATTGGAGAATCATCATGCTCAAGGGCAAGACAGCATTGGTAACCGGATCCACCAGCGGCATTGGCCTGGGGATTGCCCAGGCACTGGCACAGCAAGGCGCCAACATCGTTCTGAACGGTTTTGGCGACGTGGAAAGCCCGAAGGCGGCGATCAGCGCGCTTGGCGTCAAGGTCGACTACCACGGTGCCGACATGAGTAAGCCAGCCGAAATCGATGCAATGATGCGCTATGCGGCCGAACGCTTCGGCCGCGTCGACATCCTGGTCAACAACGCCGGCATCCAGCATGTGTCGCGCATCGAAAACTTCCCGACCGAGCGCTGGGACGCGATCATCGCCATCAACCTGTCCAGCGCCTTTCACGCGACCCGACTGGCACTGCCGGCGATGCAGGCCGCCAAATGGGGCCGCATCATCAATATCGCATCCGTCCACGGACTCGTCGGCTCGGCAGAAAAGTCAGCCTATGTGGCAGCCAAGCATGGCGTTGTCGGCCTGACCAAGGTCACTGCACTGGAAAACGCCGTGGGCGGCATCACCTGCAACGCCATCTGTCCGGGCTGGGTGTTGACGCCACTGGTGCAAAAGCAGGTTGACGCCAAGGCCACCAGCCAGGGCGTGCTGAACGACGAAGCGATCGCGCTTCTGCTCGGTGAAAAGGAGCCATCAATGCAATTCACCACGCCCAACGAGTTGGGTGCGCTGGCTGTGTTCTTCTGTTCGCCTGCAGGCAACAATGTGCGCGGCGTGGCCTGGAACATGGACGGTGGCTGGGTCGCGCAATAAGCGTCAGCCCCTGATCAGCCGGCGCGATAGCGCCGCTGCGTCAGTTGCGATTGTTGTGCTGCGCGTCGCGCGCCTGCTCGGCCAAGCGCCGCTGCCGGCAGACCGCATGGCCTGCGAATTCAGCCAAAGCGCATTGGTCGCTCACGCAGGTTTGAAACCCCAGCAACACACGGCCTTCGCAGGCCTTCTCTGGGCTAACCGGTCCGCCCGCAACCATGGCGATCGGTTTCGCGACACGGGCCTGCACAGGCTTGGCGGCGACAGCCTTGTCCCGGGCCACGGCCGGCTCGGGGCGAGTGACGGCTGGTATTGCCGCAGCCGCTTCGACTGCAGCTGACGACGGCGCCTCGGGTCCAACCATCGCCGCCGCAGACGCCGATGCGGCCAGCTCGGCTGCCGGCGCATCCCTCGACCCGACATCTCCCACGACCGCCGCCGGCGCACGCACGCCAGCGGGCACCGACACCGCCACTGGCTGCGGATCCGCGGTCGATCCGCACACCCACAACGCCAGCGCAACGGTCACCAGCAGCGACGCCAGCAACGCCATGCGGTTGATCGGCTGCGCAGGCACCGCGGCACTGGCACCCTGGGTCGATACTTTGGCTTGCTCGGGCACATTGGCTGAGACGAATTCCGTAGTCGCTGGCTCAGGCGTCATCGCCACAGCGGCTGGCGACTTGGCCGACCCGTCTTCGGTTGCCGGCGCATGCGGTGCACATGCCATGACCAGAGTCTGCTCGTCAGGGATCAATGGCGTGGCATCGACGTTGGGGTCGCGTTCGATCAGCAAGGTCTCGTCGATCATCTGCTCGGTGTCGGCAAAGCCGGAGTACGGACCTTCCCTATCCATCACCTGGGTTTGCAGCGCGGTGCCGGTCTGCTCGCCGCGTGCCGAACCACCCAGTCGCTTCAAGCGACGGCGCGCCAGGTCGCCATAGATGCCATGCGGGAAACGGTCGAGAAAGCCCTGCAGGTCGACTACGTCGTCCGAGTCCTTGACGTCCTTCCAGTAAACCAGTTCGAGCTCCTGCGTCACTGTTGAACCGGAGGTATCGCCCATCGCTGCGAGGCTGCTGCCGCCGGATCGGCCATGGCGGCGCATGGCATCCGCGCCGGTTCCGCCCCACTCCACAGCGGGACGCATGCCCGGCGACGGCACGATGGTCTGGTCGGCAACCGTGGCCACGGCCGCCTCCAGGGCAACGGCAAACGCCTGTGCGCTGACGAACCGCTGCTCGCGCGATGGCGCCAGAGCCTGCGCCAGCACGGCATCTATCGCCGGTGGCAGTTGCGTATTGACCGTGGACGGCGGTGGCGGCGCGGCAGCAACGATTTGCTGAATGATGGCGAAGTCACTGGCGCCATCGAACGGCCGCTGCCCCGTGAGCAATTGGTAGAGCACGACGCCCGCAGCAAAAATGTCGGCGCGTGCATCCACCGCCAGACCCTGGACCTGCTCGGGAGCCATGTATTTCAGCGTACCGACCATGGAGCCGCGGGTACGGGTAGCGTCGCCCGAGTCCTGAATCCGCGCCACACCAAAGTCAGTCAACTTGACCCGCCCGTCGGCCTCGACCAGCAGGTTGGCCGGCTTGACATCGCGGTGCACGATGTGCTGGCGATGCGCATAGTCCAGCGCCGACAGCAGGTCGCACATCAGGTGCGTCGCCTGCGCCAGCGAAAACGTGACACCGCGGTCGAGCAACTGCTTCAGGTCATCGCCCTGCACCAACTCCATGACCAGATAGGCCATGTCGCCATGCCGGCCCGAGTCGTAGACACTGACGATGTGGGGATGCTGCAAGCGGGCCGCGGAGCGGGCCTCGGTGCGAAACCTCGCTTCGTACTCAGCCGAGGCCTCCTGCGACAAGGCGTCGACCTTGATGGTCTTGATCGCCACGCGCCGCTCCAGGTTCGGGTCGCGCGCCTCGTACACCATCCCCATCGCACCCTTGCCCAGGATGCGAATGATGTCGTACCGGCCCAATTTCCCCAAACCCATCGCGTTCGTCCCCTTGGCAACATCGGGCACATTCTCCCCCAAACAGGGGGGGCGGCCGCCAGCGCCAATAGCAGGCAACGGCCCTCTTCAGCTGCAACCAACGGTACGTGACCTACAAGGCGTGTGCCTTCAACTGCGCCAGCGATACGATCTTCAGCGCCTTTTGGTGGGTCGACGACAGAACCACGTCGGGCGCGAAACCTGCGTCCAGTGCTTCCTTCCAGCGCAAGGCACACAGGCACCAGCGATCGCCAGGTTGCAGGCCGCGGAAGCGGTATTGCGGTCGTGCTGTCGACAAGTCGTTGCCGTGCTCGCGCGAAAACGCCAGGAATGCAGCCGACTGGACGCTTGTCGGTCAGACTGTGGGACGCGGCAAAAAGAGCCGTGTGCACAGCCAAATCATCCCCGTCAAGGACATCTGGCTATACCCGCTACGCAACAACTTCCGCGCCCTCCTGTGCCAGCAAGCCGCATAGCCCACACCTGTTCACCGAATGTTTACACTCGATCGTCAACGAGCCTACTAAGCTGTTGATTCTTAAGCTGCTCTCCGTTGTCTTGAACATTTTTACCGTCATTTTTACCGTCAACCTGTCAGGCACCAGCGCTGGCGCGGGTTTGCGCGCGGTTTTGCGAAAACGCAGCTTTCGAGATCTATCGAGATCTATTGGCTCCTGAGGCATTCGCGAGCCCTCTATCGCACACTGCCTTGAGCATCGGATGAGCACCAAAAAGGCCGAGGCATCAAACGCACTAACTCATCGTCGCATATCACTTTTCCGACCAACTTTTTACCGTCAGCGGCGGCCAGACTTCGAGTGTCGGCTCGGTGGCCAGCCCACTACCCACCGCGATGGCCGATTCAGCTCCCGCCAAATCGAACGGCAGGCCGCACGCTCGGTGGTGATCACGTCTGCCCCCGTCGATTCAATTCGTAGGCCAAAGCGATACGTTCGACAATCGCTGCGACGCTACTGTTGATCCCGATCGACTTCAGGTCGATCGACCGATCCGCTTCGATCCCATCGAGAAAGCGATTCAGATCCTGCGCGATCCGTGGGGCGACGGCGATGCGAACGTCCGGCACGAGCAACTGCGACAAGCGCAGCACGTCGTTTGCATGTTTGCGGATGTTCTTGCTGTCCACCGGCTCGCCCTTTGCCTGGCGTTCACCGAGGTCCAACCACGCGCTGGCCTTGAGCGGGATCAGCCTGTCCTCGCCGACCCAAGGCAACCCATCGATTTCCCTGCGGCCGGCGAGAATGAACTCGTAATACGCGTCATCGAGCAGGATGGCGGACAGACTCGCAACGGCCTCGTCAATCGGGATCGGCGCAAGGTGACTGCCTTCGGCGAGCTTGATCCCGTCGGGCGCTCGACAGAACAACTCGAGCATGACGGGGAAGCGCTCGTCGGCTGGCTTCTGGAAGCGGTAGAACACGGGCTTCCCGGTGTCGCTGGCCTGTCGGATTTCATAGCCGCCCGCATCGACGAAACTCCAGAAAACTGCGCCGAATGTTGGGCTGAGCGCTTCAATGTGGAGGACGATGTCCAGGTCCTTCGTCGCGCGAAACTCGAGCCCCGCCTCTTCCATTGCGAGCGTCGCAGCGGTGCCGCCAATCAGCACGAACTGATCGGCGTGGCCGGCGAAATGTTCCCGGAAGACATCGAACCCCCTCACCACGGAAAGCGCTCCTTCAGTTCATCCAGCGCGAGCTGGACCCGCTCATCCGTGTTGCCTTGCAGGCTGAGTGTCAACGAAAGCGGATCGACCGCGTCGCTGCCTGGGAAGAGCGCGGGGTTGTAGTGCCAGAGCTCCCATTCGCAGGCACCCGGCAGCGGCTCGGGCAGGGTCTCGACGCCGTCCTGTGTCGCTGCCTTCCACTGCGCCGGGCTAACCGCATAGCTCGACCACTGCGGCTCAGAAAGCATCGAATATCGCGCCAGCGCGCTCAAGCCCGCCAGCTTCACGTGAGGCGGCTTCCATTTGGGAATGGGCTTTACCCAGAAACGGCGCTTGATCGGGCTGCGCAGCAATGGCTTCGCCCGCTCCCAGGTCTCCGCCGCACTGCACGCCGTGTGCAGCCATCGCGCCCTACCCTCGGTGCGCAATGTTGCAATGCCGGCGGCCGTAAGTTCCTTGACCGCCCGGGAGAGCGTCATCGCGGTGTAGCCCAGGTCGCGGACCACCTCGGCGGGCTGCCACTGCCCGCGCCAAGGCTGGCGTAGCAGGACAGTAATCAGCATCGCCTGCGTAGCCGGGCTGAGCGCGGTGTCGGGCGCAGCGGGAGGCTTGCGAAAGTACTCGCGCAAATCGATCCCGAGATCCGGCAGGTAGAGCTGGTTGCCCGGAACCAGGAACGGTACCTTCTGGTCGATAAGGCGCTTGCGCTCGTAGGATGCGAGGGCGCCGGTCACGTAGACCACGGGAATCCCGGCCAGTTGGCGCAGCTTGTCCATCTGACCCCGAACGTTCGCCAAACCCTGCTTTTCGGGCCGCTTGTCGATCGCCAGGAGCATCTGCCGATCCAGGACCTTCAGTTCCCGGACCTCGAAGCTGTCCTGCAGAAAGTAAGGCAGCTTGCCGGCACCCGGCCACGCCCGAAACCGGGGGGCGATTCCCAAGGTCTCATGCAGATACGCGTGAACGGCCGCGTCCACGGCATGTTCTGGGGTGGCTTTATCTAACATGTAAAAAGCACGATAACATGACTAATGTTATCGTGCAAGATGCCGTTACCCCAAACGCCTGCCAAGGCCCCGAGTCGGTCCGGATGCAAGGAGGCTGCCTCCGAACGGCTCAAGCGCCACGCGCAAAATGGCGAGGCACCGATCGACCGTGGCGAGGCTCCCAGGACCGATCGATCGACTTTCAGCCGCTCCAACGAAATCTGAATATTCTACTAAACAGCAATATCTGCTGTTCAGCAAAGATCACACCCCGTCCGACGTCACGTCGAAATCTCAACGCTCCGCTACCGCCGAAGTCAGCAGGCGTGGCCGGGCTGAATTCGCGATAGTCCTCGATAGATCCCGATAAGTCTCGACAGACCTCCTATTCCCACTCCATAGTAACCTAACATTTTTATCTATAAAAATCAATAAGTTGCATGTCGAAAAATATCACGTGCAACTTTTGTGCAATATTTGTGAAACAGCCTCTAGCTGACAAGTGCAAATTGCTCTTCAAAATCAACGATGTAGCCTGCACCTAGTTGCACGCTGTGCAACTTCGTACTCAACTAGATCGTGCAATCGAATCGCATACAACTGCCAACGCCTACATCGATGGGTTGTTAATGAAATTTAGGATCAATTGAATCTCGGCGACAGTTGTATCAAACCATTCAGTCCCAGGTACGTTCTCTCGCCATTTATTTCTTGCCTTCAACACGTTATGTGCAGCAAGCTCAGTTGGTCCAACTCGATTGACTTGCCATTGCCCAAGAATGATTGGGTTTTCAAATGATGCAGACCCCTTGCATTGCTGCGCAACGCGTGTCTCAACATCGCCGATGGTTTTTCCAATCTTGATCGGAAACGGCACACCAGATTTGACCAGAACCGGAAAGCTAAACGCGTAAATCCAGCCTTCGAATTCAGCAGCGTCTTCATCACCATCATCGAGGGCCGCTTCCTCCAATTCAACGTCTGAAATGTCTTCAGCGGATTTTGATCGGTAAATGCCGTCGCCAATTCTGACAAACATCCCCTGCTCTTTGGCAATGAACGAAGCGAAAAACTTGATGATTGAGTGAATTGGTTCAAGCTTGTCAGATTGAGCCTTCTTCACCTTGATCTGCTGCTGTTCAGACGTCAGGTACTTGCTAATGACGCGATTTGCCAGATCAGTCAGTTTGAACTCATGACCACCCGTCACTTCAGGCATTAGCTGAATTTCTGCCAGAACTGTGTAGCGCCCGAATTTATAGCAAAACGATCGCGTTGCTTCGAAATGGATTTCCATTTTCCCTACCCCTTATCTCTTAAGCAACGTGCTTAGCATTTCGTCCACGAAATTCACCAATTTCCAGCACGTAGCGGCCCACGCCGTTAATACGTCTCCCTCTCTCGACAACAATTCAGCTATGCGCTTGGCTTGATCATCGTAGATGTTGACGGTTTCGTCGCCTTCGTCACTTGCTCCCTCGATTTCTGCAGCTTCAATTGATCCGCACTCAGATTGGCCTGAGTGGTCAGCTGCTTGGCCTTGTCCTTTGCCGTTTTGGCGTTGTCTTTCATTCGCTCAACACGCTGTTCCGCAGCGGTATTCTGTTCGATCTCGTTTAGTCTCATGCAAGCCCCCTGTTCAACTATTTATGCCGGGGGCTTGCCCGCACTCAGCTTATAACAATCGAAATATCGATCACTTTGCCGTCTCAATACTGCGCGACGAATAAACGCTCACACGCCTGCATATTCCTCAATACGGAAATGAAGTAGCATCTAAAGTTCATCTTGTAGATCAAATCTTTACTACATCGCAGAACCATTCAGTCTTCTTTCGATTTCCCCAGGTCGCCACCCTAATCGCATCACCGGCACTGAGATCGAGTTCCACTAGATGTCTTAGCGTTGTGACCGTATCCTCTCCCCAGTCCTCCATTTTGCGTTTTGTTCCATCGCCCAAATATAACACCAATTCATCATTCATGAAGGCGTAAGAATCAAAGATCGCATCCCACCAATCGACCGGTCCCCGGATGTGTGTCATATTTGACATTGCTCAGTCGCAGTTCTTAACGTTTCGTGCTTGGCATTCTCTGGCAAGTTTTTGTGCTTCTCTCACTTGCTGTGACGTCATTTTCATTGCGATTCTGTCTCTGTTTTCCGCGACGTCAGCGGTACCCTTCACTGAAGCTAAGTTGAACCACATATGTGCTCGGAGATAATCCCGTACAGTACCTTGTCCTTTTTCGTGCATACCAGCAAGTTCGTATTGCGCACTTACATTGCCTAGTGCGGCAGCCAATTTGTACCAACGTATTGCTTCAGCATAGTTCTGTGTAGCATCGCGTCCCTCGCGGTATATTTCGCCAAGGCGGTACTGTGCGGGTGTGAAGCCTTTATCTGCAGCCAATTTGTACCAACGTATTGCTTCCGCGTAATCTTGTAGCGCACCGCGTCCTTCACGGTGCATTTCGCCTAAGTGGTACTGTGCATTTTCGTCGCCTTGTGCCGCTGCCAATTTGAACCACTTTGTTGCTTCTACGTAATCACCCTTGTAATAAGCAGCCAAACCATACTCATAGTCACCAGCCCAAGCCGTACTAGCAAACAACAACATCAACACAGTCAGTAGCATTTTCATATTGTTCATTAACAGTTCCGAAAGTCTCCTACATGGAGTTCTCTTCCAATTTCATATCAGCCTCCCTTTGCCCAAGTTGTATTTATCGGGCATCGGGGGCTTGCATCACTTGACGACCGATAGGATCCCGATCAAGTTGCCGCGCCCGCACTGCGCTTCCGACATCAACTTGGCCGCATTGACGTTGTCAGCGTTGACGCGAGCCCAATCAATCAGCGCGCTCCTATTCTCCGGTTGCGCCAATTTCACGCAGCGCTGGTAGGCGTTCAAAGTCAATATGTTTCAATAGAAAACAACCCGAAATTTTGAATTTGTATCGCATTGCAAATTTTTCACTAAAACGCATCACTCCTGCAAGCCAAATAATCTGTCCAGCTAATTGGGGCCGCGTTTTCATCATCCGTCAATTGCGATTGCGTAATCTTTACATATTCTGTCGATTGTTCAAGACCTCTTTCAATCAGTGCTACGGCAAACTTACGTACATCCAAAAAAATGAAGTCGTCGATCGGTGTTGGAAAATATCGATCAACTATTTCGTTGCATATCGCACCTACAGAATTGTCCTCAGCTTTATCCTTATACCAATACGTTCCCTTGACATACACAGAAGCAAGCCAATACCATCCTGCAATGGCTACCTTATCGGCAGTTTCGGCGTCGATGCGCTTCTCCGAGAAGATTTTGCTAAGAAACTGCGTATTAAAAATATTAAATACACGAACTGAGTTGAGTAAAGCGTCATTCCATGAGAATGGCTCCTCATCATATACATCTTCATGTACAAAGCTCTTAAATAACTTCACTTGTTCCCAGAAAATCTTATAGGAATTGTCGTGATCTTTGCTATGTGTGAACGGTTGTCAGAAAGCGCGTAAATCTGGCGGCAAAGGCTACTGGGTTCGATCCTGAGTTAATCGTGCAAGGGGGTGTTGGAAGGAGCCCGGAGGGCGACTGGAGAC
>Ga0105053_10003813_pt1 | contig 22629 bp, 17 predicted proteins | sample BON01_FD_78093 | JGI IMG/M metagenome (GOLD analysis project Ga0105053, IMG submission 78093) | Freshwater microbial communities from Lake Bonney liftoff mats and glacier meltwater in Antarctica - BON-01 | ecosystem: Environmental > Aquatic > Freshwater > Ice > Glacier meltwater | place: Lake...
CTCAAAGTAGGCCTTAATCATGGCTTCTGAACTCTCCCTATCCTCGTCCCTATTTGAACCCTTCTTGGGTTACTATATCAAGCTAATATAGTAATATTAGGGATTACCCTATATTAAACAGGCTTGTTCGTGGGGCTTTGAATTCAGATTCGCTCGCCATCTTGTATATCCAAAATAGGCGCAACTGGACACAGACACAATACTCAAGTGACAGCTAAGGCCTCACCGGATGACACGGTGATGAAACTAGCTGCCGAAGTAGTAGGAGTCAATGTGCTAGATAAGTTTGATGTGGTAGGGGCCGTTGTAGCTAGGTTAGATATGTCGGGATGGAGTTGCCGTCGTTCGGGTCACTCAAGTAGGTCCAGGTGAAGCATTGTCTCGCTCCCAATTGCAATCTGGATCGCCCAATTCCTGACTGTTAGTATAAGAGTCCCCATCAGAGTCGAAGTTACAAAACCGCTTCCATATGCCTTTGCCTTTCTGCAATCTCTTCCAAACTTTGTCAGAACGTCAACGTCAGGATTAGAGGAGGAATGTCCCCAGTTTCCCATAGCATTGGGAATATCCGATAAGAAGCTAGTTTTGCCATCACTGAACCCCATCACACAGACACAGCAAACAACAACCACTAGCCTCATCCTGTTTGAATGCAACTAGAAGACAGCAAAAGTACACACTCGAAAATGACAAATTAGGGTCTACAAGATCAACGAGTTAACGGGATATTTAAAATGCAGGGCACCAAGTGGTCTGTTGGCGTGAAATGCGTGAACCGTAAATTGCTTCCATCATTCAAACCGGAATGCCAACTCTCTGGGTTGATGGATTTAAATCCTCTCTGGCGATGCAACTTGGAAGCAGATAGCAAGTGCGTTGCTGTTCGACAGCAAATAGAAGGCGTTCAAGAGACTGTCAATACAGAATACTCTGGTTTCGATTTTTTATTCAGAGAGAACGTCAATGATCATATGGTTTATCAAGTAAGTGAGTTTGAGTATAATTTAAATCCCAAACAACTCACCGATATCTCAAGGAAATCATCGAACCGATGGTATTGGATTTTTGGAATGGGGAATCGTGCAGTGTAGTTCAAGTTGGGTATACCCAAAATTGTGTTTCTGATTTACATCTTCCCTTAACCTCACTTTTTGAGCGCATTAACCACGCCCTTACACTTTCTGCAAGCGTGTTGCGTTTCAAAGTATTCTTGCAAGTTGTGAATGTTCTTCAGGGAGGCATTTGCGATGCTCTAGATAGTGGAAAACGCCTGGCAGTTGGTGCAGAAGGGATCTGTCAACCAGAACCTAGTAGACTCCAGCTATTCAGTGCCGAAGAATGTTTTGAACGAGTTAAAGTCTTGAATAAGTCCAGTTTGCACAAAAAAGGTCATCAAGTGTTCAGTATACGATTAGAGCGATGGGTAAAGATCCGCACAACAGGGTTATTGACCCCCAAAAAAAGTAAATCGTTTTTTAATGACGATGACTCAAACAATTGGAAAGTAACTTCATCGGTTTTTCGGCTCGTGAATATTAAACTGAGACACTCTCATACCCATAGAGTGCAGTTGGATAAAGACACGGTGCAAACTCTCAATGCATTTTGTAGATGTGTAAGTGAACTTGGTACCGGGTTTCGAGATTCCAAACTCACCCATTTGCTACAACCTATGTTCAATTCAGATACTCGATGTTGTTTAATGGCCACAATCGTTTCAGTGTCAGACTCCAATTTATGTACATCAGAGCCGCTCAAATTTTGTTCCAGAGTCATTAAAGCGATTCCAATACACACGAAAGGTAATGACAAGATATTCGAAAAGCAAGTAGTAGAAGTGGATGATGTAGCTGTACCTCTTTCTCATCAGTTTTCCCATTCGGTTTCACTTCAAGTGGATGATCTAATAAGTAGTTTAAAGCAAGGTCTCACTATTCCTGGGGAAGACCTGGTCTCAAATGACAACTCTGGCTATATTCATGACACCTTGAAAGCTTCATTTAACAACATGTCACGCTCGTATTTAACTGACAATTCAAAGCAGCGTAACGGCGATGAAAAATTTTCACACTCGTTTCGTTCTTCCCATCAAGATGAAGGGCTTCAAGCCTCCAGAGACGCTCTTCGGGATGAGCTGGTAAAGTTTCAATTGGGAAGCGATTTATTGCGCAATCATATGGATAATAATGTTCTACTTTCACAAGGAGGGAGGCTTGAGGAGGAAAATATTCTGGTGAAGCGTTTGGAAAATGATAGAAGAGAAGCTTTGGAAAAAGGTCGTGGTCTCATGGAGCAAGTATGGTTATTAGACGGTGAGAAAAACGATGGATTGCATAGGCTAAGAATACAAGAGGAAACAATTCGCGGGCTTGAAGAACATCGTCAAGCACAGAAAATTGAATTAGAACAATTGCGTCAATCTAGTGCATTGGAACTGGAGAACATGACGCGGAACGGATCTATCGAATTTCAAAAGCTAAAAGAAACATATGACAGTTTATTGGAAAACGAACGCGCTCGCTTCTCTAAAGAACTCAGTGCCATTGAAGCTAAGCGGAATGCAGATACTCGGAAACAGAACGAGTCACACCAGGAGTTAATAACTCAATTTCGACAGGAGCAGTCAACGACAATCGAAGAGATCAACGACAATGCCGAAAAACGTGAAAAAGAACTCAAAGAGAGAGCAAAACGATCTTACGAGGAAGTGCGAAAACTTCAGGCTGATGCGAAACTGAAAGATTTGGAACGAGATGGGATGATGCAGAAATTGGAAGATGAAATAACGAATTTAAAAACTGCTAATTCGAACATGGATTTCAAAACTCGCCTGGGTATTGATTCTGAAATCAAACAGCTACGAGAAAGGAATTCTGAACTCGAAGATATAATAAAGAATTTGGAAGAATCAAGCCAATTGGAGTGCCAGTTGTTGGAGCAGCGCAATCAAGAAAGTAAGGACACTATCGTTACGTTAAAACAGGCAATCGAAGAATCGCATAGTAAGATATTGGAAGGGGAAAATGTTCGACTGGAGCAAACGAATGAACTAGAAAACCGCACGAATCAAGTACACAAATTGCAAAAGGTAGTCGATCACCAACAATATAAAATTGACACTCTCGAATCAGAGCTCAAGGCGTTGATGGAGAAATACGAGTACCATCCCAGAGATGAAAAGAACATCTCGCTTAAGAATTCGAATGTACAACTCAAGCAACAACTGGTTGAAAAGCAACTCATGATAAAAGATCTGCAACATGAGATGGTGCTACTGCAAAGAGATGACGGAGTTCAAACGGATGTTGAAGAGCGCCACCGACTAAAAATGGAATTTATTTCTAAGAACGAGGAGATTCAGAGACTTTCTGATTTATGCGAAGAGATGAGCGACGCACATGGCGCGGTTTGCGAAGACCTTGTTTTTCGAAATCGCAAACTGGAATCTGTCATTGAAGAGTTGCAATCGATGCAATTTGATTTGGACACTGCAGAAAAGGATTTAGATCATTGTAGAGCCAGCTGGAAAGCCGATCGAGAGAAGCTGGTATTTCTGGAGCAACGGTCACAAGGATATATCATTGAAATCGAGCAGCTAGGGAATTCCCTTCAAGCATGCCAGGAAAGAAGCAGCACACGTTACCAGGATTTAATGCGGAAACTGGAAGTGTCGCAGCAGGATAGTCAAAGACTCAAATCGAAAAATCAACTTTTGGAAGCCAAAATCCAGGAATTTGATTTGAGTGCAGTCAAAAACGTTTATGGTTCGAGTACTCGTATGAATGACTCCATTCAAGACAGATATAATTTGTCCACTAGACCTCCTCCTTTGTTTCCTGATGATGAAAATGAAAACTCTGTGAATCGTAGCTTGGCTCGCGCGTTACGAGAAAGAGATGTTCAAATATCCAAACTGCAAAGACAATTAGAATCCCCATGGAGATAAATGATTTTAAAATATTTAGATTTGTTTTAGCTCATCAACCGATTTTTGTTCAACTTCTGATGTTTCATCAAATTGTTCGTCTTCTGACTGCGGAATTTCAGTTATTGCTTCATGCATCGAGTCTTCTGCAACATTGGAAGATTTTGGACGGCGATCATGAATTTCTTCGTTTTCATTTTCGATAAGTGGAAAACTGAAAACGTATCGTCCCTCAAATATCTCCACAGGGCCGGAAGGCTGAGAATCTAACAAACGCAGGGTGAATGCGATTGGAGGACCCTTTGACGCAACACCGCTAAGAACATTAGGATTATCTTGGATTTGCTCCCTGTATGGTTGAAATTCAATATCTCTGTCACTATCCCCCAAGAAACCTCGGGCAATAACAAGAGCTGCAATTGCTTGGTTGGTTGCATTGACACCGATGGAGGCGATCTTCACATGTTTCCCATCAGGGGCGCATCCATTTTCAACAGCATGGGCGATGGCGCCAGCTACTTTACCTGCATTGGATTGACCACCAATTCGCATAGCAGGTTGCTCCGGTTTGATACCTTCCTTTGAGCCATATCTGTCTTCTTCAGGATATTCAACGAATGGAATGACTTTCAGGTCAAACTGATACATGTAACCATATGTATCTTCCAAAGGTTTCTTGTGAACCTTAATTGAGAAATCCAATTGATCTCGTTTAAGAAATGCTCGTGCTTTCGTAAGACAACTTAGAGCTTGATATACTCCAAGTTCGTCCCTTGCAATCATCGACGATGGCCTATCTAACCTTGTGTTCCAAGCAATTTTGCCTCCAATAGCTACATATGTATTCTTGGCTTTTGATGCAGTGTTACCTTGTACAAAACCAGGTTGTTTACTTGCACACAAACGAAGCACATGCGAGACTCTCATTGTAAAGATAAAATCACTGGTTACAAAATGGGTCCTAAAATCAAAAACAGGATGCTTCGTCGGTTGTTTTCCTCTGGTGTTGGTAATGACTTGGTGTCACTTTCGTCAAGAGGAGCCGCTAGGATAGCAGCACTCCAGAAGATGAAACACAATGAAAAGCTTAAGTTGAGACTGTCCGTTGACGGAGGAGGATGTTCTGGTTTCCAATATAAGTTTGAAATGACGGATTGTGAACCGGAAGAAGATGATCTCCTTTTTGAGCAAGATGGTAAAGTGCTGCTTGTTGATAAAGTTTCCCTTGATTTTGTTCGAGGTGCTACTGTCGACTTCACTGAAGATTTGATAAGGCGATCCTTCGAAGTCATTGAAAATCCTAACGCAGAAACTAGTTGTGGATGTGGGTCCAGTTTTGCTGCTAAAGGTATTTAAAAGAATAATGCATGATTTGTATAGAAACTTAAATATTTTTTTCATTAATCACGCAGGCACCCTTACCTAGGCGCGTGGAGAAAGATGTGCAGTCCACACCAAATTTCATTTTGTAACTTTGCACGAGTGTGCCGATCACATTTTCAGCACAATCAGCGCGAGCTAATGTGACTGTGCATCCTCCAAAGCCTCCACCCGTAATACGCGAGCCGAAAACGCCTTCATGCGCCTGAGCAGTCTCCACTAAGAAATCAATCTCGGGAATACTCACATCGTAGTTGTCTCTCAACGAAACATGGGATTCGTTCATCAGTTGGCCAAATCGAACAAAATCCTTGATGGAGGCAGCCTTCACAGCCATTAGCGTGCGTATATCTTCCCCGATCCCATGCAAAGCCCGTTTATACACTAAGGCAGGGAGGGGGTCCATCTCATGAGCTTTCTCCAGGTCCTCCATGGAGCAATCTCGAAGATGGGTTCTCTGCTTACCATCCTTCAATGCTTTATTGATGGCCTCTACAGCTTGCGCACATTGACGAACTCTATCGGGGTATTCGGAACCAGACAGTTGATGTTTCTTATTGGAATTCGTGACCACAATGCACAATGCATTGTCTGCTAACTCCACTCGTTCGATGTCCATCGATCGACAATCGATCAACAGAGCAAATCCTTCCTCGGCACATGACGAGATGAATTGGTCCATGATACCACAAGGTACATGAGCGAACTCGTGCTCAGCATCTACACACCTCAACGCACGGTCGACTTTAGAAACCGAGCTGATGCCATACAGTTGTTCCAGAGCTGCAGCAGTACACACCTCTAACGACGCCGAGCTACTCAGTCCTCCTCCTAGAGGAACATCACTGGAAAATGCAATTTCAAATCCATTTACTTGATCAACTTCGTTTATTTCTTTCATGTATTTGCTTACAACACCTTTTACATATTTTGCCCATGTTTCGTCTCCCGGTACAAGCGTGTCTTCAGTCAACTGGAATTCAGTCAATGAATTATCCTTATCCAACGCCGATATAATTTTGCAGGTCTTGTCGGAACGAAGACGGCCAACCGCAAACGTAGCAAGCTCTAAAGCTGCAGGAAGAACAAAGCCATTGTTGTAATCTTGGCTATAAGTTAGTGAATTCAAATGAAAGCATACGCTACTTACCAGTGTGTTCCCCGATGACATTTACTCTACCTGGGGCCATTGTACATACAATATTATTAGTATTCTTAACATCTTCAAATGTCGCAGCGAAGAGATCACGCGCCAACCGTTCCATCCTCTTTTTTTTTGGGGGGGGGGGCTATCTCTTTATAGAATGGCACACGTAATTTGGTTAATTATAAACTGGGAAACAACAGATGCAATAAATAACGATATTCAATTGACCACCGCGGGAACTGGTCCATTAATAATCTCAAGTAGATTTCCCTTTTTCCGCTGTTGTCGTAATATTTTTTTGGAAGACAATCAACAAAATATAGTTTTTAGAAATGGAGTATACTTCTCGATAAAAATTGAAGGAATGTTCTGAAGAAACATTCTGGTCTTATTAGATACTTCTTGTCTCGTTATTTATAAGAACACCACTATTAATTATTAATAAATCTAGCAAATTTACTTTCATTTTTGAATTGCGTCGTCTTTCAATTTTTCGTGACGAGAGACTGCTCCAAAAACTGGCTATAGTAAACGTTACTTATTCATTAGTGATTCTATTTGGTGAAATGCAACACGAGGAGTGTTCATCACAGTCGAGAACAACGAGTTTCGTAAAAATATCCAAAATACAAACGCACTCTGATAAACTGATGATGACTACTTACTCGCAAATGGAAGATGACCCTGAAGCCATTCCTGAATCTGAATTTATAATCTCGGAAGTGAACTCAGCCAGGTTGAAATCAGGACTGGGTGTTGTGCGAGATGCGCTGAATGGCGCTCACCCTGCAATCAAAGCTGGATTTGGTGTTGCAAAGGCTTCCACTGCTGCAGGCTTTGGTATGGGCCAAAGTTTCCTTGAGACAAACGCACAAGTGGCGGATAGCATCGGAGTTCACGGTGCCTTCTCGTCTTCTTTTCGGGCATTCAGTGCAATACTTGGACTTGCCCACGCAATCACTACTGTTAGTTTGGAAATATGGGAGCAAATCAGTTCCGAGTCAGTGATTGCAACGGACAGTTTGCTTGAAAACACTGGAGTCCAACGCGGTGAATCCGTTCGAATTCTAGAATCCTATGTGGAGAATCAGCGCGGTTTGAATGGATACGAAACGAAATCAGCGTTACTTTGTGTTGCAAAACTATTAGGAGAGCTAAGTCCATTATTAGAAGTTCAAAATCCTTTGAAGCTAAGGAGTGGTGCTCAATCCCTTGCTCATAGTCAGCGCATGCATCGACTGCAACGAATGGAATTAATGGAGCATAAGGATATCGTGAATGAGATGGACCCGCTGATGGCCCGCAGTTTAGAAAGATACATGAAGTTTTCGTTTGCCACATACGGTTCGGAAGCTTTGCTTTTGTTTAGTGCGACCAAGAAAATAGTGAGAACGGACAAGGAAGGGATCACCGAATTGACAGGAGTTCCGGCTAGACGTATTGTCCATCACGTTAGGAAAGGGCAAATGTTTCGTCCAGGGCATTACGTTGCGGTAGACGCTATTCATCGACAAGTGGTCGTGGCCATTCGAGGCACAATGCGCGTGCAAGACGTTTTAGTCGATTTAGTTTGCGAGCAAGATGATTTTATTGGCATTTGGGATCATGACGAAGTCAGACATGGGAAAGCTCACAAGGGATTCTTGATAGCCGCTCAGCGTTTGGCGGGTGAGTTACATGAACCTGTCGCAGAGGCGCTCCGACAGCATCCCGGTTTCGAATTGGTAATCACAGGTCACTCGATGGGTGCTGCTACTGCCACGCTTTTGGCTCTGTTGTGGGCCAGGGTAAGAGAATTTCGTGATAGGAACATTCATGCATATGCCTTTGCTGCTCCGTGTACTCTGTGTCCCGAATTAGCACAAGCTCCGTTTACGAAGAGACATGTGACTAGTGTTGTTTGTGGAGACGATATCGTTTCGAGACTGAGTTTAAGTAATGTGAAAGATATGCAACGAGGGATGGTTACCATGGCGCCTTTAGAGTATATCTCCAATATCGAGAAAGTGGAATTGTATAAAGACCTTCCTAGGGAAGATGTCAAGCATAAACTGTTTTGTGCAGGCAGAGTTTGGCTGTTGGAAGCAGAGGAATTTGGAATGGTACCAGTGGAGGTTGATCCTATCGAGACTCTCAATTGCATTCAACTCACATCAGGTATGTTCTCCTCCCACATGCCTCACCAATACATGCAAGTAGTTTCCAAACTAGCCACCCAAATGTAAATTGTGTAGTATTTTAAATTTTAATGAAAATCAGAATTTTTGAAATCCGCTTTGAAAAATGCATATACATCTTCTCGCTGGAAAAGATATAGTAGGTGGCAATGGCACTTGGGAATTATTCGTACCACAGTAGAGTTACTCATTGTTTTTATCAATTGTTTTCATGGGGCAAATCACCACAAATGGCTAAATTGAATCAGATAAATACAGTTACTAGTACCATGGTATCATGGTATTACTGGAGAGCAAGTTTCAAAAGAAGTTTTATGAGTGAACAAACCCCTCTGTGGAAGAGTGTTGTGGCAGGCGGCAGTGCTGGAGTCGTCGAGATATGTACCATGTATCCTTTAGACGTTGTAAAGACCCGAGCACAAGTAAGTATTACATCAGGTTGAAAAGCACGCGTTAACAAATGTATTTTTTAGCTGCATACTGGTAGAATATCGATGACAGACACGTTTAAAGAGGTGCTTAGCGAGAGGGGTATTCGAGGATTGTATCGAGGAATAAACGCCCCTATCATTGCAGAAGCCCCAAAACGAGCTTGGAAGGTAAGCGCTCCTACTTTTATTGATTTGGCACTGAATAGTTTTCTAGTTCACTGTGAATGACATGAGTAAATCGGCACTTCAAGATGGCGATGGTAGAGTGTCCAATACCTCGGCAGCATTAGCTGGAGCTTTTGCTGGGATGACCGAAGCGTTTATCAATTGCCCGTTTGAAACTGTCAAAGTACGCATGCAATCTCCGGCTTTCTCAAATTTCAACGGGACCATGGAAGTTCTTTCCGCACTTGTGAAGCAAGAAGGAGCGTCAGCTGTCTTCAAGGGTCTTGATGCAATGATGCTTCGAAATGCAGCATAGAATGGCATTTATTTCGGGATGATCGGCACTATCAACAATGTAGTGAAGGTGGACCCTGATGCATCCAAGGCAGAGCGGCTGGGAATCAAATTTTTGAGTGGAAGTTTTGGATCTGCTGTTGGCACACTCGCTAATACGCCGTTTGATGTAGTGAAATCACGGTTGCAAGGGCAACAAGGTCAGGGGAAATACAAGAATGCATTTCAGGCTGTTGGTTTGGTGTTAAAGGAAGAGGGGGCAGGAGCCTTGTACAAGGGACTTATGCCCAGACTATTGAGGCTCGGTCCTGGTGGAGGAATCATGATAGTGGCATTTGACTTCATTTCAGGACTGCTTAAGGATTTTTAGTTCAAAATAGTTTCTAGATTATTTTTTATGAAAAGGGATTCTTTACTTTTGTACGTCTTCCATCTTCCCATAAAGTTGCAACCTTTTTTAAATTAAATTTTGAACCCACCCTCCAGGATAGCCCCCCTCTCCTGTCGGTGTTTTTGTCATCGAAGACACCTCTTATTATTATGCGGGCGCGTATGAATAGCAGCAGCAGAGGGACTATGGCCTCGAGACTACTAGAAGAAGCCCAGCCCTTAGTCTCAGTTACACAGTTGAGAATTCATTGGCTTTCGGTGGTTATTCTGTGCTTCGTTCATGGGTGTTGTATATTTTTCCTGGGTAGAAAAGTTTCCCATCTTGCATCGACCCATGAAGGCCATGTTATTAAAATACCGTCAACAATTCAAGATGCAAAAGAGATCAAAGACACTGCGATATTTCTCACTACCAATCATTCTATACTCACGACAAGTTTATTCTCCTTGCTGTATTTGTTCAAACAGACATATGCTATACCAGGAAGCGTGGTTCTGAATATTATTGCTGGGATGCTGTGGGGAGTCAAGGTTGGTTGGCCAATGGTGTGTGTTCTTTCAGCATCTGGTGCAACATTATGCTTCATGCTCTCTTGGCTAGTAGCGGAAGACTTTGTGCGACAGGCGGATGAAGACGCGGAGGGGACATTTCTGAGACGTCTCGCTGCTGTGAGATCAAAGTGTGAAACTGTACAAAAAGAAGACGGGTCTCTGACGATGCTTCTCTATTTGACGAGTCTTCGGCTTTTCCCAGCAACACCTAATTGGTTATTGAACCTCGTGCTGCCTCATTGTGGTGTGAATTTGAAGATGTTTTTTTTAAGTGTGCTGTTTGGACTACTTCCTTATAACTTCATTACCGTTTCTGCCGGGACCATGCTTTCTTCAGTGGAATCCACTAGGGATATTTTTGATACTGCAACAGTTGTGAAATTTGTATTTGCTGCATTACTGTTAGCAGGTTTTGCTCCAGCTCTTAAATACTTGAGCAAGCGACTAGAAAAAGAAAGTGAGAAATCACAGGAATAATACTTGAATTTTAATACCTTTTAAATCTGGTCGAAGAGCCTCTCGGGTTTCTGAAATTAGTACTATGGTGATTCTTCTTTTGTTTGTGACAGGAGGAACCATCGTAAGAACTGGAACGGAAGTCACTTCGAGCAGAAATATTATTGTTCAATTCCAAAGCGTCATAATGAATACCGCCACAATATAAAACATTAACAACAGACTTTGGCTTGGGAGAATCAAAACACGATATCCTTTTGTAACCTCCACTTTGTCTTTCATAAACATGTATGGACACATTGAAGTGTCTGGAGCAAGCGGCCATTTCTACACCTCCTCCCCATGCACTATTGCGCATTCTTTTCGTGTATGTATCTACCGAACTATTGGAGTCCCATTTTACCCATTCCTTGACCTTGGTATCAGCAATTTTGACATCTTTATTTTTGGTGACCCAATCAGCCAGCACGTATCGCAGGCTTCGAGTATTGGAAATTCCTTTTTGCTGTCCTATACCACGGCGAAGGGAATGAAATAAACAACTACCATCACCAGGTTGATGAATAACTCGGGCATCACTCACACGGATAAACTTATTACCTCCACCACCCCCCAGATCGTTCATAAATTTGCGTCTTTGTGCATCAGGGTGATTGTCGCGTTGCTTCTTGAAATGGGGACACGTATCGGTTTCGTGTTTTCCATCGCATTTGTCACAGGATATTTCTCGCTTCCTCTTTTTACCGATAACTTCCGGCATTGATTTCTTATTCGCTTTAGATGTTGTCGAAACCTTTCCATCGTTTTGAGATGCAGACAGTTCGGAAGAAATTGAACACGCTCTTTTTCTGTCGTGAGATGCAGACAGTTCAGAAGAAATTGAACACGCTCTTTTTCGAATGAAATCCATTACAGAGGAAACAGAAGAGCTGCGTTTTCGAGTCAATTCCGGGTCAGGTTTTGTTTCCGTTGCTTGCATATCTTCGGTATCTTCTTCATCGCCCCAACCGTATTTAACTTCTACCAATTTACCCAACTTTCGCGTTCTGCTTTTATAATTTTCAAAAATACCAGAAACTCTACCAGAAATATAATCTGGTGCTTTTCCGGGGTATTTTAGTGCCAGCACAGTTTTCAATCTATTGGATATTCTTTCCTTGAGCATCTTTATTTCATTGCGTTTGAAGGCCTTGGTGTCGGAAATATTTGAATCATCCATTACTTCTTTTTCTTTAGAGTCAGTATTTTCTTCAGACTTATTATTGTTTAAACGGTCATTGGCAATCACTCTATTTTCAATGTTTTCAGGCTGTGTTTTGAGAACAGAATGTTCATTTTCAGTATTTTCAGCAGGTTTCATCTCCAAGGCAACTACACATTGCAAGCACTTCCGCTTCTCCTTCTTCTTGCGCTGCGACTTGCTGAAACCGTGAGATGGAAATAATCCTTCGCAAGCCCCGCACGACAACTTGTCCATACCAATTTGTCCCCAACCACCAACAGTCATGGGTCTACCGTTTACGGGTCTACAGTTCCGGGGTCTACTATTCCAGGGTTTACTATTCCAGGGTTTACCTTCAACTTGGTGACGCAATCATCATGAGTGCTGTTGTTGCTTCTTGTCCCGGTAAAGTATTGATTACTGGCGGCTATGCTGTTTTAGAACGGCCCAACAAAGGATTGGTACTTGGAACGACGGCCCGGTTTCATACGTCTATTTCGGAGGAGCATGGAGGAAAATTGGATGAACTTGTCATAGTTGTTGAATCGCCCCAATATCAGCAAATTGTTTCCGTGACAGTTATTTTGAAACCAGACGGGACGCTGGTTTGCAAGAAGACGTCCGAAGATTCAAATTCTTACGTGGAAAAGACGATCGGATATGGGGTTGCAGCTGCATTATGTTTGGAACGTAAGCGGAACTCGCCCGAAAGTTTGGACTCGCTGCTGGATAATCATGATTCATTTGAGCACGTGTTGAAACTTATTGACTGTCATTTCACTGTTGGTGCATTTTCTTTCGGGATAGGTAATGTAGAGAACAAGGCCAATGAGAACCAGAACTCGTTCAAGGTTCTCGTTGCTGCCAAATTCTTGGGCTTGAATAGCGATGCTACTGTTAAGTTATGGGGTCAACATTATCATCACGTGATCGCAGATCCTACAGGATCGTCCCATGGAAATTTAAGGCAGTTCTTGAAGTATGGATGGGAAGTGGTTCGGTTGCCGCCTCTGCTTGACGTTTTATTAGATATATCCCCAGCCGCAGAGGCCTTTGTCGCGAAAACCCCCCTTACAAAAGTCAATATCCTTGATAGAACCCTTCGTGTGAGATTAGAAGCTGATAATGATTTCTATTCTCAGCAAGATAGACTACTAGAAAGGGGCCTACCATATACCACTGAATCACTCCGAGGACTCGCACCTTTTATTCCTTGTGTTGACGATCAAGGAACTGTTGTCGTTTCTAAAACTGGACTCGGATCATCTGCTGCCATGGTGAGTTCTCTGATTGCTGCTTTGATAAGAATTCTCTGCCCGTCCTTGCACAGCAGCCATGCTGCAGTATGTATTGGGTATATACATGCCGTCGCGCAACTGACCCACTCGATTATCCAAGGGAAGATTGGGTCTGGTTTCGATGTATGCGCTGCTTTGTTCGGCAGTATGCAGTATGTTAGATACGATGAATCTACTTTGCAAGATATCTTGGAGTTTTGTGCCAGTGGCAATATTCCCTCAGATGATATGTTGTGGAATTGTTATTTGGATTTGAACTACATTTCCAAACCATTTAGTTTGCCCCCAAAGCTAAAATTGATGTGTGGTGATGTGAGAGGTGGTTCTGAAACCCCTTCTATGTCACGTGATATTTTGAAATGGAGAGTCTCTGGAGATCAGATCCACTTGTGGAACGATTTAATTCTCAACAATGACAAGATCGCAAGCACGTTTAGCTCTTTAAATCAATTCGCTATTGAAAACGAGACTCATTACAATGAAACTTTGCGTAGATGCTCACAAATGGATTGCAATGATTGGAGCATAAACGACCCAATAGTTACCTTACTTTTGAAAATGCGGAAAGAGTTTCATGACATTCGAAATGGTTTGAGACATATTGGTGAGTTAGCGGGGGTGCCAGTGGAACCAGCCTGTCAGCAGATATTATGTGATGGTACCATGAAGCAGCCTGGTGTCCTCATTTGCGGTGTTCCCGGCGCTGGTGGATTCGATGCCATATTTGCAATTGTGATTGAGGATGCGCAACGTAATGTTGAAAAATATTGGACCCAAAGCAACATATGTGCGCTATTATTATCGGAATCTAGTGATGGTTTAAGTATTGAATTTAAGTAAAGATAGATCAAGCGATGGCTTACAATTTTATAACATTTTATATATAATCATGCCCAGAATCGACTCGATGACGTGCCAGAGTCAGTTATAAATCCATGGGGATTATTTGTAGCAGCGTAGTCATCCTCAATATGTCGATTCAATAGAGGAGATGACGCATTGATTGTCGTTTTGCGAGCAACTGGAGTCATTAAATGCAAAATTAAAAGAGTCGGTAGAAGCTCAGGGACTGGAAGAATGAACCATGGGTATAACACCTTGGAACTTGTGCCAGTTATACGGGCGTTGAATATAGGAGTCAAACTCCGCAAAAATCCATTTAGAAGGAAACTCGTGACACATATCAAGGTGATGAAAATTGTATTTCGAATCAATGTAGCAGCAAGGGGGTGTCTAATTTGTCGGAGCAGTCTGATTAATTTATATCCATAAACAAGATACATCACACTAAGAACATAATAAAATAGCGCAATGACTCCTGTTTCGGCGTAATCCACTCTTTTCGAAATAACTTGGTCGCACTCAAAGAACTGGTAAATATGAAGACCTAGAATAATAACATACATCCAAAAGTTGAGTAGCAATTGTAGCATATCAGGACTAAGAAGCGAGCATAGCAGCGCACACAACCCTTGATCTTGCGATACAGCAGGAGCAGAGAAGAGGGAAGGCACAGGGAGAACGGAGTCATTGGGTCCCCTTCTTGTGGTTGATTGTGCTATTGCATTGGATAGCAGAGTCTCTTCAGCTAACCCAGCAAGGTTATGTCTGCGTAATTCAAAGTCCTTAATCACCGTAAGCCAAAAACCCACGACCGATGTACAGGCAGTGAAAAATATTAATTGTGCCAGTCTGTTGAAGGCAGAAAAAAGAGAATGTACTGAGAAACAATCTCGTGGTAAATCCTCTCCGATTCCTTCGAGCTTCATTGCCATCCATATAATTCGCAAGGACAATGCAATGCAAAAGCTCATCGGAATATTCACAAGTCGGGACCGGTTTTGCTTGGTAACTGTTGCATCATCAAGTTCGATTCTCATTCCTACTCTTCGTTTGTTAGCCCATCTATGCAGAAGGAGCTGCCATAGTGCATACATGAGCGCAAATAAATAAAGGAATAAAAAAATGCGGTAGCAATGCCGCGTGTAGTCATTCAACACCCCACTCATGGTGTCTTTTTTTTTCTGTCAACAAATCGAAATATCAAATTGTATTGTATCAACAATTAATTGTATTGTATCCGATTGTACTGTCAACCATTATAAATAAATAATATAAAACTTGTTTTGACTGAATGAACTAATAAGCGTCTACCTTCTGATGTGGCAACTTGTATTACCAGTATTTAATATTAAAATGACCTGAAAAGTTGCATTCGATTCTTGTAATATATGTTTTGTAGGATGTGAAGTTTTTTTGTGTGCTTCACGTCTGCGATACAAAAAAATATTGATCGACATACGTGTGGACAAGTCAACAGCACTACATTCCATAGCCTTTTCTCTGTCCGTACGAACAGTCTCTTCATGTTGAGACTTCATAAACGATCGGTTTTAGCAGCGGCACGACGGGTGCGTCACTTTTCAACCGGCATGCCCGGCACCGCCATAGATTCTTTCGCGAAGCGACATCTCGGTCCAACAGGTAAGGATTTGGAGGAGATGCTCAAGGTAGTGGGTTTCAAAACCTTGGATGATCTTGCAGGCTCGGTAGTTCCAGTCAATATCCGATCTGTCGGTGCTGAACTTCGCGGAGTTCCTCCCCCAGCCACTGAATCTGAAGCTCTCATTGAACTGAAGGCAATAGCGGGTAAGAATAAGGTGCTACGATCTTTCATTGGACAGGGGTATTCTGGTACTAAGACTCCTTCTGTTATTATGAGACAGATGCTAGAGAACCCTGGTTGGTATACAGCCTACACTCCATATCAGGCGGAGATCAGTCAAGGCCGTCTGGAGATGCTTCTGAATTTTCAAACGATGGTTGCTAGTATCACTGGTATGGATATCTCCAACTGCTCGCTTCTTGACGAAGGAAGTTCGGCAGCTGAAGCAATGAACATGTGCCACGCTGTGTCAAGAGGCAAACGAGGCAAGTTTTTCGTCTCTTCTGACTGCCATCCACAGACCATCGCGTGTGTTCAAACCCGTGGTGATCACATGGGAGTACAAGTTGTCGTGGGAGATATTAATGCTCTTGGAAATCCTGAGGAGTACTCGGGGGTTTTAGTACAATACCCAACCACTTTTGGAGACGTACAAGATTACCGCCAGTTGGCAAATACAGTGCATGATGGTAAAGCCAAACTTGTAGTTGCAACGGATCTCTTGGCTTGCACTGTAGCTACTCCTCCTGGTGAATGGGGAGCTGATATTGTAATCGGGTCGTCTCAGAGGTTCGGGGTGCCTATGTTCTTTGGCGGTCCTCATGCTGCCTACATGGCAGTACAGGACAGTTTGAAACGAATGATGCCAGGTCGTTTAATTGGAGTATCTGTAGATTCTCAAGGTAATCCAGCATTGCGCATGGCACTACAAACAAGGGAACAATTTATCCGTCGCGAGAAAGCCACTTCGAATATATGTACCGCCCAAGCACTCCTTGCAAATGTGGCAGCAGCCTACGGTATTTACCATGGACCCGAAGGACTCAAGGACATTGCTCGTAGCGTACATCATGCTACAAAGGCAGTCTCTAGTGCAGCCAAAGTGCTAGGACTTGATCACGATAACCCCACTTACTTTGATACCCTCACATTCACTAGTGAGCATACGGATGCTATTATTGCAACTGCAGTGGACAATGGAATCAATCTCCGAAAGGTGAGTCCTGGGCGATTCGGAGTTGCTTTAGATGAGACAGTTCGTTCTCAGGATTTGGAACGTCTAGTTCAAGCCCTTGCAGCTGGTAATGGCGTCAAGGATCCTGCCGTGATTGCAAAGGCACTTGAAGCAGTGAAAACTCCTCAAGAAGGGTTCGCATTTGAGAATTCCAGATCTTCAGTGTTTATGCCTCATCCGATATTCAACAAATATCATTCGGAGACGCAGATGCTGCGGTACCTTGCTACACTTGAACGCCGTGATGTATCATTGCGTGAATCGATGATACCTTTAGGTTCTTGCACGATGAAATTGAATGCAGCTTCGGAAATGATTCCTGTCTCTTGGCCAGAATTTGCAGAGATGCATCCATTTTGTCCAGAGAACCAAGCGACAGGATACCATGAAATGATTGGTGGACTTCATTCTTGGCTTGCCTCATTGACTGGATTTGCTGCCATGTCTTCACAGCCTAATAGTGGTGCCACTGGAGAGTATGCTGGGCTTCTTTGTATCAAGGATTTTCATACATCAAATGGACAAGCAAACAGAAATATATGTCTTATTCCTAATTCTGCACATGGAACCAACCCCGCAAGTGCCGTAATGGCAGGCATGTCAGTGGTTGGGATTCAAAGTGACGCGGAAGGGAATGTTGACGTGGAAGACTTAAAGAAAAAGATTGCCAAGCACTCTGATAACCTTGCAGCTTTGATGATCACATATCCTTCGACTTATGGCAAGTTTGAAACAGCAATCAAGGAGATCATTGATTTAGTGCACGATAACGGTGGCCAAGTTTACATGGACGGTGCCAACATGAATGCTCAGCTCGGTCTCACGTCTCCCGGCCTGATTGGTGCCGACGTATGTCATCTCAACTTGCATAAAACATTCGCCATTCCACATGGAGGCGGGGGGCCTGGTGTTGGGACAATCGGAGTTGCAAAGCATTTAGCTCCATTTTTGCCCGGACACGTTGTTCTCCCTCAATCCGGTGAAGGTGATAACACTAGAGTGAAAGCAAGTGGTCAAGTCGCCTCTAGTCCATTTGGAAGTGCTGGTGTCTTACCGATTCCCTGGATGTTTATTCGTATGATGGGAAACCAAGGTATGATTGATACTTCACGCACTGCTATTTTGAACGCCAACTACATCGCCAAGAAGATTGAACACAAGTACAAGATTCTATATCGAGGACATAACGGACAATGCGCTCATGAATTCATTATGGACCTCCATTACTTGTCCAAGCATGGATTATCAGAAAGCGATGTTGCTAAGCGTCTCGCTGACTATGGTTTTCATGCGCCTACTATGAGCTGGCCTGTACACCATACCCTCATGATCGAACCAACGGAATCAGAATCTAAGGAAGAATGCGACAGATTAGTTGAAGCCTTGCTCAGTATCCACGAAGAAATTCAAGAAGTGGTCGATGGAAAGGTCGACCCCAAGGATAATGTTCTCGTGAACTCTCCTCACACAGCTGAAATGGTCACCGCTGAGATATGGAATCATCCTTACTCTAGAAAGAAAGCAGCCTTTCCTCTAGCCTCTATTACCAACGCCTCCAAATTCTGGCCGAGTGTTGGTCGTGTCGACAATGTAGCAGGAGATAGAAACCTCATTTGCAGCTGTCCTACCGTTGAAGAACTGGAGATATAGCGCACTTCGTTTTCAAGGCACTGAGGTGGAGCAAAAATGGAGTAGCTAGAGGGAGAAGTAAATCGAATAAAGAGTTGTGGGGGGCTGGCCTCTTTTAAAAGGTGGTAATTAAAACGTAATAAGATAGTATTTACGCAACGACTTCATTATTGCATATTTATCAACAAAGAAGAAATGACGGATCGAAAGGTTATTACAGGTGGAGCATGTTTCAGTCCATCACTGGATCCACGACCACAGTACCCTGGTTATGATACCATCTTCAAAGAGTTTTTGTTATCTACTTTTCGTCAACCAGTACTGCTGGCCATCATCACGAAGCTGTCGTTCCCGGTGTTCTTGAATACGGTTTCAGGTTTGAAGAGCCGAGGATGGGATGATAGCAAATTGTTTATGCTGTTTGCTATGGTTGTACACAGTGGAAGCTATTTCACCATCAATGGATTCTTTTTGGCTTGTGACAAGTTCAAATGGTTTCAACAGTACAAATTATTTCGGAAACCAATACAGGAACCTAGCGATAATCTTCTACTCAAGTGCATCAAGGATGCTGTTATTGCGCAATTCATTCTGGGTCCGATAATAGCATATAACGGATTCAATATTTTCCAAATGTTTGGGATGTTAGGCCACGATGCTCCGTTGGTTTCGTTTCCACAATTGGTGAAACAATTTGCAATTGCGAAATTTTTGAATGGATTTCTATTTTACTGGGCTCATCGTTTCAGCCATCACAAAAACGTTTACAAGCACGTTCATAAGCAACATCACGAATTTGTTGGCACTGTCGGTATGGCAGCCGAATACGCAGGCCCCATCGAACAGGTAAGTGCGATTAATCAAAAGATGTATTGGTAGTTCAAAAGTATTGTTAGGTTATTGCTAATCAGGCTCCTACGCTCATCGGTTGCTTGCTCTTTGCTCGAAATCCTATTGTGCTGTACGTTTGGCTTCTTGCCAGGACCCAGGAAACTTACGAAGCACATTCGGGATATTGTTTGGCAAATACGTTTCTACACAAAATTGGCCTCACAAATGCTACACACACTGCATTCCGTAAGTTATTTTCATATCTGATTCTTTGCACGCTTCTTACCACTCTTACTTAGATGATTATCACCATACAGTTAATCGAGGAAATTTTGGGGAGTTTTACCTCGATGCTCTTTTTGGTACCATGGATGGATATATCGATGGAGGTGGTTTTAACGGTTATGTTAAAAAAGGAAAAACGGTTTAATTAATTTAAAATAGTTATCTAGAAATATATGTATTGAACACGGACAACGGCAAATAAACAATCACGCCCAAGTTCAGTAATGAAATTGGCATTGTAGCTAAGATTTAGAATTTGCAGTTTTGTATGGTTCTACAGTTTTATTTTTTGCTTGTTTAATTAATTCATCAGGTTTATAAAATCTTGGTGAGGCCCGGACTGATGAATCAGGTTAGTAAATCTAGGCCCTTACCCTTATAGTATTGTGTAGCTAAATGACGAAACTAAATTTTCCTTTTGAGGACAGGCTAGATTAAATGCATTCTGAATTTTTGATTATTATCTGAAATAAAGCAATTCCATGATATCAAAACATACCTGGAATTTTGAAAATAAATCCTATCTTAAACCGAGGAACCAATGACATTTTTAAATCGGACTACCTGCTTGGTAGCCATCTGCTTGATCGCATCTTCAACTGGGACTTGTGACAGCACTACAAACAAGTATTGCCAGAAGCAACTTGGAGGAGACATAGACGGTGCGCTTCTTTCATACTCTGGTAACTCGATTTCTCTCAACGGACTTGGCAACAGAATAGCTGTTGGTGCAAATTTTGCCTTGGAAAACGATGAGTACCGTGGTGAAGTACGTGTCTATGACTACAACACTAGTGACTGGAATCAAGCTGGAGCTTCAGTGACGGGAGAGGGAGCATCTGATGAGTTTGGATTCGCAGTGTCAATTTCAGCGGATGGTAATAAAATGGCAGTTGGAGCAGCATACAGTGATATTGATGGCGTCGGAAAGGGCTATGTGAAGGTTTACCAATGGACAGATAATTCGTCTTGGGAACCATTAGGAAACTCTATTTTTGGTGAAAATCAAGGTGATCGTTCAGGCTCTTCAGTAGCCATATCAGCAGATGGATTCCGAATAGCTATTGGATCTCCAAAAAATGATGCCGCTAACAGCAAAAAATCAAATGCTGGAAGCGTCCGAGTGTATACGTGGAGCAGAAATCTAAGAGATTGGGTGAAAATTGGGAACGATATTGATGGAGATTCGGCTAATGATCTACTTGGTTCTTCAGTGTCTCTATCATCCGATGGCAGCAAGTTGGCAGTTGGTGCCCCAGCTAAACGAGAAGCAGGAAAGATCGGGTATGTTAAGATGTACAGATTTGTCTCGAACAATTGGGTACTTCAGGGAGACATCATGAAAGGGAGAAGTAAGGATGACGAATTTGGGAAGTCTGTTTCTCTGTCTTATTCTGGGGAGCGAGTTGCTGTTGGCGCTCCATCCTGTATAGCAGCTGGCATTGAAACTGGTTGCGCTAGAATTTACGAATGGAATAGAGGATGGAAGCAAGTCGGTCCTGATCTTGTGGGAGTTGCGGTCAATGATCACTTTGGCAAGGGTGTCGCTATTTCTGGTGATGGTGCTAGAGTGGCCATAGGTGGGCCAGGAGACGATACAGCTGGAATAAACAGTGGAACTTACAAGGTGTTCATTTGGGAAGAGTCTTCATGGGTTGAAGTAGGTGGAGATGACAGGGACAGTGAATACGAGAACTCAGGATACTCTGTAACTTTGAATGCAGATGGAAAAAGAGTTGGTGTCGGAGCACCTGATTACGGGGAGAACTTGGTGGGACGGGTACAAGTATTTGAAACAATCATTGCACCTGAGCCTTCAACTATGAAGCCCACGATGGAGCCTACCATGAAGCCTACTATGGAACCTACTGTGGAATCTTCCATGGAGCCAACTAAGGCACCTTCTATGGAATCTACCATGGAGCCTACCTCTACATCACAACCTACCTCGACAATACCACCTACCTTGACATCACAGCCTACCTCTACATCACAACCTACCTCGACAATACCACCTACCTCGACATCACAGCCTACCTCTACATCACAACCTACCTCGACAATACCACCTACCTCGACATCACAGCCTACCTCTACCTCTACATTAGAACCTACCTCTACAACATCACAGCCTACCTCGACAGCACAGCCTACCTCGACATTACAACCAACCTTATTGCCTACTGATGGGACTAGCACCACCGGCACACCAACAGGAAGACCAACGATATCGTCCGCTCAATCCAGCTATAAAATAGCATTCACTTTCTTGGTGACTTTCTCTTATTTGGCCTTCAATTAATTTCTGCTTCGACTACCAGTATTTCAAAAATCATTTTTGAACCAAAACAACTTATTTTAAACACAACAAAAATCAATTTTTTTTAAGCACTGCAAGTAATGGATAAAAGCCATCAAATGACAAATGCTAATTTTTAGAATATTGCAAGCAAGCGCTATTAATCTATATTTTATTAAATGAAGAGCGAACGAGTATCATCCTAATAAAAACTAACTGATGCACATTTTGTTGCTTCTGTCGTAAAAATTGTGTCATTTGACTTGACAGAAGTATCTACAGCAGTGACTCACATCAAGTTCGCAGTCACAAGAGTACTTGAACAAAGTCGTATTTTCCTTCACCTTCCTATTTAGATTTTTGCATCCCGCCATAATGATCCAGATTCACCAGAATTGTACAACTTTCTTTTTTTAAGCAACAACAAAATCGATTTTTTTTTTTTTGGAAGGGGGTTGAAATCCCGGA
>Ga0105053_10003814_pt1 | contig 22622 bp, 20 predicted proteins | sample BON01_FD_78093 | JGI IMG/M metagenome (GOLD analysis project Ga0105053, IMG submission 78093) | Freshwater microbial communities from Lake Bonney liftoff mats and glacier meltwater in Antarctica - BON-01 | ecosystem: Environmental > Aquatic > Freshwater > Ice > Glacier meltwater | place: Lake...
ACGCTCCGCGACTAGCAAGATAAGACAACAGTTCGATCAAAGGCAGACCCAGAACCGAAAAATAATCGCCTTCTATGCGAGAGAAAAGCCGGATCCCCTCTTCTTCGATCTTATAGGCGCCGACGGCATGACGAATACTGTCCCAATTGCGGGTGACATAGGAGTCGAGCCAGGCGTCGGTCAAGTCATGCATTTGCATCCGCACATGACCAATATGACGCCAGACCGGCGCACCCTCGGCATGAATGACGACCGCAGAATAGAGGTGATGGGTCCTGCCGCGCAGCACATGCAACTGATCCAGCGCCTCCTGTGGGCTTTGCGGCTTGGACAAGAGGGTGCCATCAAGGTCGAGGACCTGATCGCAACCGATCACCAGCGCGGCGGGATGTTTTGCCGCAATACGGGCGGCCTTGGCAGCGGCAAGGGTATCGGCAATATCACGGGCAGGTGCAGATTCAGCCAGCAGCGCGTCGCGGATCGCGGCCTCATCGACCCGGGGGACAACGACGTCAAAGGGCACAGCCGCATGCGCAAGCATCGTGGCCCTGACGGCAGAGCCTGATGCCAGTATGATGCGCTGTGACATGTGGATGACTCCGTGGGTAATACTGAGGGCAGGCTGTCAGCCATATCGATGAAAGTCCATGCAGCACAGGTGTCTGGGGATAAAGCGACCTTGCCGAACAAGGTCACTGCAGGTTTTCCACCGTGGAAAAGGATGAATCACACCTGTGGACGACTCGGTTTTTCTGGGCCTGTCAAGAGCAGGCATGATGAATCAGTAATGAGTTTTTAACTCATAAAATATTTTACTAACAATGGCTTACACGGTTATCCACCACATTGTCCCCATGGATATTTTCAAGTCTGGGGTGAGGATAACTCTGCGGATCAATCCGAAAACCCGACTTATCCAGAGCACCTACATAATCATCATCTTTCTTTCTCTTATCTTTCATTTAAGGAAAGAGTGGACTTGATCGGAAGGACAAAGCGAATGGATCTGCTGACCGGGACCTATTTCTGGATCAAGGCGCTGCATATCGTTTCGGTGATCTCCTGGATGGCTGGGATGTTCTACCTGCCGCGTCTTTTTGTCTATCACGTGGAACAGGCAAAGCCGGGGTCGGATACGGATACGATCTTTCAGGTGATGGAGCGCAAGCTGATCAAGCTGATCATGACGCCGGCAATGATCGCTACCTGGGTATTTGGTCTCTTGCTGGTGTTGATGCCGGGGGTAGTCGATTGGGGGTCAGGTTGGGCCTGGATAAAGACCGTGTCGGTGATCGGGATGACGGGGATGCACGGCTGGCTCGAGGCGCGGCGCAAGGATTTTGTCGCTGGTACGAACAGCCGGAGCGGGCGGACCTATCGGCTGGCCAATGAGGTGCCGACAATTCTGATGCTGCTGATCGTCGTGGCGGTAGTGGTCAAGCCGTTCTGAGCAAGGTTGACTTGGGCAGCGTTGCTCATTAGGTCTGCGTCCACCTTCCCGTCCGGGACAGGGTCAGCATTCACTTAGCCATAAAGACAGTCCGCCGGGCTGTGTCAGGATTTCCATGTCGCAACACCGTCTCAACCTTGCCGATCTCAAGGCGCAAAGCCCCAAGGACCTGTTGTCCATGGCAGAAGAGCTTGAAATCGAGAATGCCTCGACCATGCGGAAAGGGGACATGATGTTCTCGATCCTCAAGGAACGGGCGGATGAGGAATGGGTGATCGGTGGCGATGGCGTGCTGGAAGTGCTGCAGGACGGTTTCGGCTTTCTGCGGTCGCCCTCGGCAAACTATCTGCCCGGGCCGGATGATATCTATGTCTCGCCCGATATGATCCGGCAATATTCGCTGCGCACCGGCGATACGGTCGAAGGGGTGATGCAGGAACCCACTGATAATGAACGCTATTTCGCACTGACCAGCGTCGAGCGGATCAATTTTGAGGATCCGGAGAAAGCACGGCACAAGGTGGCCTTTGACAACCTCACACCGCTTTACCCTGACGAACGGCTCAAGATGGAGATCGAGGATGATCCGACGGTCAAGGATCGTTCGGCGCGGATCATCGACCTGGTTTCGCCTATCGGTAAAGGGCAGCGCGGGCTGATCGTGGCGCCGCCGCGGACCGGTAAAACCGTACTTTTGCAGAACATCGCCCATTCGATCGCGACCAATCACCCGGAATGTTACCTCATCGTGCTGTTGATCGACGAGCGGCCAGAGGAAGTGACCGACATGCAACGGTCGGTCAAAGGCGAGGTCGTGAGTTCGACGTTTGATGAACCGGCATCGCGGCATGTGGCTGTGTCGGAAATGGTGATCGAAAAGGCGAAGCGTCTGGTCGAACACAAGCGTGATGTTGTCATCCTCCTTGATTCGATTACCCGTCTGGGACGGGCGTTCAACACGACGGTGCCGTCCTCGGGCAAGGTTCTGACCGGTGGCGTCGATGCGAATGCCTTGCAGCGGCCCAAGCGGTTCTTTGGGGCGGCTCGGAACATCGAAGAGGGCGGGTCGCTGACCATCATTGCTACGGCGCTGATCGATACCGGCAGCCGGATGGACGAAGTGATCTTTGAAGAATTCAAGGGTACCGGCAACAGCGAGATCGTGCTGGACCGCAAGGTTGCGGACAAGCGGGTATTCCCGGCAATGGACATTCTGAAATCCGGCACCCGGAAAGAAGAGTTGCTGGTCAGCAAGGGTGATCTGCAGAAAACCTATGTGCTGCGCCGGATATTGAACCCGATGGGTACGACGGATGCGATCGAGTTCCTGATCGGAAAGCTGAAACAGACCAAGACAAATTCGGATTTCTTCGACTCGATGAATACCTGATTTATCTTTCTTAACAAAGCTTTAGCCTATGGATACGATCTTTGCCCTTGCCACGGCGCATGGCACGGCCGGCCTTGCAGTGGTGCGGATTTCGGGACCCGATGCGCTGGATGCAGCCAGTCGGTTGGCGGGCGCTTTGCCAGAGGCGGGGCGGAGCTTGCGGTTGTTGCGCAAGCGCAGCGGTGAGGTGATCGATCAGGCTTTGGTCCTGACATTCGTGGCTGGTCACAGCTTTACTGGCGAAGCTGTGGCAGAGCTTCAGCTGCACGGCTCCGTGGCCGTTGTCCGGGCCGTATTACAGGAGCTTGGGACAACCTTGCGGCCCGCGCTGGCCGGGGAATTCACGCGACGGGCGCTCGAGAATGGGCGGCTTGACCTCGCCCAGATCGAGGGTCTCGCCGATCTGATCGCTGCAGAGACAGAACAGCAGCGACGGCAGGCGATACGAATTTTTGGCGGGGCGCTAGGCAACAAGGTCGACATCTGGCGTGGCAAACTCATCCGCGCCGCGGCACTGATCGAGGCGACGATTGATTTCGCGGATGAAGACGTCCCCGTCGACGTGACACCTGAAGTCTCGACACTTCTGGCGGATGTCCTCGGTGAGCTTGATCGCGAATCCGCCGGGGTAAAGATCGCAGAGCGGATCCGGGACGGTTTCGAGGTCGCCATCGTTGGCGCGCCGAATGTAGGAAAATCGACCTTGCTCAATTGCCTGGCAGGTCGGGAGGCTGCAATAACGTCGGAATTCGCCGGGACCACGCGCGATGTGATCGAGGTGCGGCTCGACCTCGACGGATTGGCGGTGACCTTGCTGGACACTGCCGGCCTGCGGGATTCGCATGATGCGGTCGAGCAGATGGGTATTGCGCGGGGGGTCAACCGGGCCGAATCGGCCGATGTGGTGATTCACCTCGTGCTGCCGGGGCAGGAGCCAGAGCTTACGGTTCGGGAAGGCGACCTCGTGGTACTGGCCAAATCCGATTTGCACGATGTGACCGGACTTTCCGTGTCCGGACAAACGGGAGCAGGTGTAGATGCGCTGATTGATGCGATCAGTGCGATCCTGCGGAAAAGGACGGCTTCGGTCGGATTGGCGATGCGGGAACGGCATCGGCAAGCCATGCAGCAGGCAGTCAAATATCTGTTACTGGCGCAAGGGAAGCTGCCAGAATCCACGCTTCAGCCAGATCTGGTGGCAGAAGATATCCGCGCCGGTATCCGCGCCATTGACTCGCTTGTCGGCCGGGTCGATGTGGAGGATATATTGGCAGAGATTTTCTCCAGCTTCTGCATCGGCAAATAGGAAGGCGTTTCACGTGAAACATTCGGATTTTGACGTCATTGTCGTAGGTGGCGGTCATGCGGGCTGTGAGGCGGCGCATGCAGCGGCGCGGATGGGGGCCAATACCGCCCTGGTGACATTGACGATCGCGTCCATCGGCATCATGTCCTGCAATCCGGCGATCGGCGGTCTGGGCAAGGGGCACCTCGTTCGGGAGATTGACGCGCTTGATGGCGTGATGGGGCGCGTTGCAGATTTTGCCGGAATCCAGTTCCGTCTCCTCAATCGCAAGAAAGGACCGGCTGTCCAAGGCCCGCGCGCGCAAACTGACCGCGCCCGTTACCGGGATCAGATGCAGCGCGAAATTGGATCCCACCCGAACTTGCAGATCATTGCTGGCGAGGTGACGGACCTGCAAATGAGTGGTGGCCGGGTCACCGGTCTGGTATTGGCCGACGAATCCACCATTTCCGCCAAGGCCGTCGTTCTGACCACAGGCACATTCCTGCGCGGCATCATACATATCGGTGACGTTTCGCGTCCCGGAGGCCGCGTCGGAGAAGCGCCCTCAATCAAATTGGCGCGCCGGATGGACAGTTTTGGTCTGCCGCTTGGGCGTCTCAAGACCGGCACGCCGCCGCGCCTCGACGGGCGCACAATTGACTGGGATCGGCTGGATATGCAGCCCGGTGATGATACGCCCGTGCTGTTTTCCTTCCTTTCCAAAGGGGTAGTGGCTCGTCAGGTGTCTTGTGGTATCACACATACCAACACCGGGACCCATCAGATCATCCGCGCAAACCTGTCGCGATCTGCGATGTACGGTGGCCATATCGACGGAATCGGGCCGCGTTACTGTCCGTCGATCGAGGACAAGGTAGTGCGTTTCGCCGACAAGGATTCGCATCAGGTGTTTTTGGAGCCTGAAGGACTGGATGATAACACGATCTACCCGAATGGCATCTCGACATCACTTCCCGCTGATGTCCAGGTCGACTATGTCCGTTCCATGGTTGGCCTCGAAAATGCGGTCATCACACAGCCCGGCTATGCAATAGAATACGACTATGTCGATCCGCGCGCGCTAAGTATGACGTTGAATGTCAAGGCGGTACCGGGTCTGTACCTTGCGGGCCAGATCAATGGCACCACCGGCTACGAAGAGGCTGCGGCGCAGGGGCTTGTCGCCGGTTTGAACGCAGCCACTGAGGTGGTTGGCGGTGATCCGATCATATTTAGCCGTGCCACGTCCTATATCGGCGTCATGATTGACGACCTGACAACCCGCGGCGTCGCAGAACCATACCGCATGTTTACCTCGCGGGCAGAGTTCCGGCTCAGTTTGCGGGCCGACAATGCAGATCAGCGGCTAACGGCCTTCGGGCGTCAGGCGGGTTGTGTTGGTGATTCGCGCTGGGCGGTTTATACGGAAAAACAGAATGACCTCGACAGTGCCCGGAACCGGCTCGAGAATGTGTCCTTCACCGCAAGAGAGATTGCCGCGCTGGGCATTCAATTGAATCCCGACAAAGAGCGCCGCTCCGGCATCGCGGTTTTATCGCTGGCCGATGCAGAGTTCGATCACCTGCTCAGACTCGACCCATCCTTGTCGGATATTGGACCGGCAATTCGCGAGCAGATCAAACGCGATGCGCTTTATGTCAACTACGTCGAACGTCAAGCGAGAGACGTACAGACTCTTCAGCGCGAAGAAGCGCAGACAATTCCCGCGGATTTCGCGTTTGCGGCGATTCACGGACTGTCGACAGAGCTTCGGATAAAACTCGAACGGGCCCGCCCGGCTTCGATCGCACAAGCAAGCCGGATCGACGGCATGACTCCGTCCGCACTTCTTCTCATCATGACAAGTCTGCGCCGTATGGACCGCGCCGCCTCATGACATCCGGGATCACCACCCTCGTTCCTGGCCTTGATGTTTCACGTGAAACGCGGGAGCGGTTGCAGGCATTCGCGGGTCTGGTTGGCAAGTGGACACAAAGTATCAATCTGATATCAGCGGCCTCTCTTCCTGACATCTGGGATCGCCATATCATTGATTCTGCGCAGCTTTTTCTGTTGGTTGACGACTTTCAGCATTGGGCAGACCTCGGCAGCGGCGGCGGTTTTCCCGGTATCGTCATCGGAATACTCGCCATGGAACATATGCCAAATGCCCGGATAACCCTGGTCGAGAGCGATCAGCGCAAGGCCGCTTTCCTGCGCACGGCAATCCGGGAAGCCGGTCTCAGCAGCCAGGTCCGGACTGACCGGATCGAGATGTTGCCCCCGCTCGGTGCCGACGTTCTATCGGCCCGCGCACTTGGTCCGCTCGAAACGCTCCTCGGCCATGCAAGCCGTCACCTCGCGCCCGACGGCACCGCGCTTTTTCCCAAAGGCCGTATCGCCGCCACAGAAATCGCTGCTGCCCGCGCTAACTGGGGCTTTGATATTGCGCGCTGCCCGAGTATCACCGATCCAGAAGCCGCCATTCTGCGGATCAAAGGAATTGCGCGTGCCTGATCCGAATCTCATCGCATTGCCAAAGATCATCGCCATCGCCAATCAAAAAGGCGGCGTTGGCAAGACGACAACCGCGATCAACCTGGGCGCGGCGCTGGCCGAATCCGGCCGTCGCGTGCTTCTCGTAGACCTGGATCCTCAGGGCAACGCCTCCACCGGCCTTGGGCTCAGCGCCGCAGATCGCGACGTGACGACCTATGACCTCCTGCTCGGCGACGCCACTCCGGCCGAGGCAATTCAGGACACTGATGTCGAAAACCTTTCGATCATCGCCGCGACCACTGATCTCAGTTCCGCTGACATCGAATTGATTTCCAACGAGAAACGCAGTTTTCTGCTGCATGATGCGCTGCGTCAGCCCGCCATGGAACCCTTCGCCTTCGACTACATCCTGATCGATTGTCCACCCTCGCTCAACATCCTGACCGTCAACGCGATGGTCGCAGCACATTCTGTCATTGTCCCGCTGCAGAGCGAGTTCTTTGCGCTTGAAGGCCTCTCGCAACTCATGCTCACCTTGCGCGAGGTCCGGCAGACCGCCAATCCTGGCCTCCGGATCGAGGGGGTTGCAATGACGATGTATGACAAGCGCAACAATCTCTCGCTTCAGGTCGAAACTGATGCGCGCCAAAACCTTGGCGATCTGGTCTTTCGCACCGTGATTCCACGCAATGTCCGGCTCAGCGAGGCGCCCTCTTACGCCATGCCCGTTCTCGATTACGACACCAACTCAACAGGAAGCGAGGCCTACCGCGCCCTCGCCGCCGAACTCCTCGCGCGCGAAACCTGAAAAGGGTCATCATGAACGAAAAACCCATCAAGTCCCGTGGCTTGGGTCGTGGCCTGTCTGCGCTGATGGCCGATGTCAGCGTTGACAACGATAGCGCAGATCGTCCGCGCCGCCCGGATTTTCGCGTCCCGGTCGAGGCGCTCCACCCCAACCCGAACCAGCCTCGGCGCAGCTTTGATCCCACGGCACTGGCTGAACTCGCCGCTTCGATCCGCGAAAAAGGCATCATTCAGCCGCTGATCGTTCGCAACGATCCCACCCATCCTGGCGCCTATGAAATCGTTGCCGGCGAACGCCGCTGGCGCGCCGCGCAAATGGCGCAACTGCATGAAGTGCCGATCATTTTGCGTGATTACTCCGATATCGAAGTCCTCGAGATCGCCATCATCGAGAACATTCAGCGCGCTGATCTGAACGCGATGGATGAGGCTGCCGGTTACCGCCAGTTGATGGATCGCTTCGGCCATACCCAGGATCATCTCGCCACCGCTCTGGGAAAAAGCCGCAGTCATATCGCCAATCAGATGCGCCTGCTGACCCTACCGGATGAGGTGCAGACCCACGTCATCGAAGGCCGCCTCACCGCCGGCCACGCCCGCACCCTCGTCGGTCACCCGCGCGCCGCAGAATTGGCCAATCAGATCATCAGCCGCAAGCTCTCGGTCCGCGAGGCCGAGCGCCTCGTCAAGTCGCCGCAGACCACGCGTCCTGCCGTCAAACGTACCGAAGCCACAAAAGACGCCGACACCGTCCAGATCGAGCAAGAACTTTCCGCGACGCTCAAGATGCAGGTCACCATCGACCACACATCGGGAGAAGAAGGCGGCCGCATGACCCTGCGCTACCGCAATCTGGCGCAGCTCGACGATCTGTTGCGCGCACTTTCCGGCGGCTAGGCGCGTCCCGGATCCGCCAAAAGCTGCCGCAGAACCGCATTCAGGACCGGCCGCCCCAATGACGTGGCGCGTAGCCTGTGCTCAACAATCTCCACCGCTCCAATATCAATCAGATTATTGATATTAAGCGATAAATCCACTTCAGCCAGCCGTTTCATCCGCTCCAGATCAACACCCTCGGTCAGCCGCATCCCCATGAGCAGCGCCTCAGACAATTGATCACGCGGGCCCAAAGCCTCGCGCGCAATCTCACCATCCCCGTGCCGCTCCACCTGACCGAGCCAAGCCATCGGCGCCCGCACCGCTTCCGTCGCCTGCCGCTGCCCGTTCAGTGTCAGCCGCCCATGTGCCCCCGGCCCGATCCCGACATAATCGCCATAGCGCCAATAGATCAGGTTATGCCGGCTCTCTTGCCCCATTTTGGCATGGTTTGAGACTTCGTAGACACCAAAACCATGCGCTGCCGTCACCTCCTGCGTCACCTCATACATATCCGCCGCCCGGTCCTCATCCGGCAACCCCCGCAACCCGCCCTTCGCATAACGATCACCAAACGCCGTTCCGGCCTCGATTGTAAGTTGATAAAGCGACAGGTGATCCACAGCGAGGCTCAGCGCCCGGTCCAATTCACGACGCCACTCCGCCAAAGTCTGATCCTGCCGCGCATAAATCAGATCAAAACTCACCCGATCAAAAACATGTCTTGCAATATCAAAAGCTTGCAGCGCCTCATCAACCGAATGCAGCCGTCCCAACGCCTTCAGGTCACGGTCGTTCAGCGCCTGCACCCCCATAGACACACGGTTGACGCCAGCATCGCGATACCCGGCAAACCGGCCCGCCTCGACCGATGTCGGATTGGCCTCCAATGTCACCTCTATGTCATTCGCCGCGGGCCATGTCTCACGCACCTTGCGCAGGATCGCATCCACCAGCGCCGGGTCCATCAGGCTCGGCGTGCCGCCGCCAAAGAACACAGACCGCAGCACCCGCCCCGGCGTCTCACGCCCCGCGCGCTCTATCTCGCTCAGATAGGCGCGCTGCCAGCGGTTCTGGTCGATATGCGCCGCCACATGGCTGTTGAAATCGCAATAGGGGCATTTCGACTGGCAGAACGGCCAATGAATATACAGGCCAAAGCCGCCATGCTCCCAATCTTCGCGCAGATCAGGCAAAACAACCTGCCACCAGTTTGCGAAACGCATCTGCGCGGTGGCTGATCCGGTTCTTTTCCCAGCGGTCCATTTCGCCAAAGGTCACCTCATGCCCGTCCGGCTGAAAGATCGGGTCATAACCATGCCCCTGCGCCCCGCGCATCGGCCAGACGATCCGCCCCGGCATCTCACCTGCAAACACCTCGTCATGCCCGTCCGGCCAGGCCAGCACCAAAGTGCAGTAAAAGACGGCGCGCCATGGCTCTGGCGCCGCAACAGCTTCCAGCATCTCCCAGGTCCTGGTCATCGCCATGACAAAGTCGCGTCCTTCCGACGTTTGCGCCCAATCAGCCGTGTGCACACCCGGCGCGCCACCCAGTGCCGCGACCATGATCCCTGAATCGTCCGCCAACGCAGGCAGCCCCGTCGCATGCGCCGCCGCATGCGCCTTGATCCGCGCATTACCCACGAAATCAGTCTCTGTTTCAGCCGGCTCCGGCAATCCGTGATCCGCGTTCGACGTCAAGGCAATGCCATAGGGCGCGAGCAGCGCCGCAATCTCCTCCAGCTTGCCCGCGTTATGCGTGGCCACCACCAGCGCCTTTCCCTCGAACCGCCGCATCTCAGGCGACCGCCGCCAGTTGCGCCGCCATCAATTCGTTCACACCCTTTTCCGCCAGATCGAGCAGCGTCGCCATCTGCTCCCGGCTAAAGGTCGATCCTTCCGCCGCCATCTGCACCTCGACCAGCCGACCCCCGGTCATGACAAAGTTGCCATCGACACCGGCTTCGCTATCCTCGGGGTAATCCAGATCGAGCACGGGTTGCCCGGCATAGATCCCGCAGCTTACCGCCGCAACGGGGTCGATCAGCGGATTGCTCAATACCAGCCCCGCCTTCATCAGCTTGTTGACAGCCAGCCGCAGCGCAACCCAACCCCCGGTGATCGCCGCACAGCGGGTGCCGCCATCCGCTTGAATCACATCGCAATCCACGGTGATCTGCCGCTCGCCCAGCGCGACCCGGTCCACGCCGGCGCGCAGCGACCGCCCGATCAGCCGCTGAATCTCCTGCGTGCGCCCCGTCTGGCCTTCCTTGGCTTCGCGCCGCATCCGCGTATTGGTCGCGCGTGGCAGCATGCCATATTCCGCCGTGACCCAGCCCAGTCCGGTATTCTTCATGAACGGCGGCACCTTTTCGTCTATCGTCGCGGTGCAGATTACATGCGTGTTGCCACAGCGGATCAGGCACGACCCTTCGGCATTGCGGTTCACCCCGGTTTCAATCGTCACGGATCGCAGTTCGTCGGTCTTTCGGCCAGAGGGGCGCATCATCTCATCCTTGTTGCGGGTTTGGGGCGCAGATACGCCGCGACGCACCAAAAACCAACCCCGATTGACGCGGCCCGCTGCATCGCTTTAATTGTTCGGCTTGCATAGCGGCCCCAGGCCCGCCTTCAGGAACCCGCAAATGCCTGAAAATTCAAACCTGATCGCCGAAATGAACACCCGCTCGCGCGAGGTGTTCCGCCGTGTCGTCGAAGCCTACCTCGAGACCGGTGCGCCCGTCGGCTCGCGCACCCTCACCCGCACCATGTCGGAACAGGTCAGCGCCGCGACCATCCGCAACGTCATGCAAGACCTCGAATATCTCGGCCTGCTGGGCAGTCCGCACATCAGTGCCGGTCGCATCCCCACGCAATCCGGTCTGCGGCTCTTTGTCGATGGGTTGCTCGAAGTCGGCGACCTCGCCGGGGAGGATCGTCGGCGCATGGATGAAACGCTGGGCGACAATGAACAGGATGTCACCACCCTGCTCGACCGTGTCGGCGCTGCACTTTCCGGCGTCACCCGCGGGGCCTCGCTCGTGCTGACGCCCAAACACGAGGCGCCGATCAAACATATCGAGTTCGTCTCGCTGGCCCGCGACCGCGCGCTCGTCGTGCTGGTCTTTGCCAACGGGCATGTAGAGAACCGGATTTTCACCCCTCCCCCCGGCCAGACCGCCTCCTCCATGCGCGAGGCCGCCAATTTCCTCAACGCCGTAACCGAAGGGCGCACCCTGTCAGAGCTTTCCACCGTCATCGCCCGCGAGATCGCCAAACACCGGCAGGAAATCGACATTCTGGCGCAGCAACTGGTCGAAACCGGCCTCGTTACCTGGATCAACGAAGGCGAATCGACCGAACGGCTCATCGTGCGCGGTCAGGGGAACCTGCTCGACGGGCAGGGTGGCACCGATGATCTGGAACGGATTCGCAGCCTCTTTGACGATCTGGAACGCAAACGTGATATCGCTCAATTCCTCGAACTGGCGGAAACCGGCGAAGGTGTGCGCATTTTCATCGGGTCAGAGAACAAACTCTTCTCACTTTCGGGTTCCTCTCTGGTCGTCTCTCCCTATATGAACGCTGATCGAAAGATCATCGGCGCCGTCGGCGTCATCGGGCCGACCCGTCTCAACTATGGGCGGATCGTGCCGATTGTGGAATATACAGCGCAGCTGGTCGGCAAACTGATCGCCGACCGGTCCTGAGGAAGAGAAAATGGCCGAACAGAACCTTGAATCCCAATCCCTCGATGAAATGGCCGAAGAGGCCGATGCCGTCGAAGCCACCGAATCCGCCCTGCTTGACGAGGTCGAGGCGCTGAGGACAGAGCGTGATGAATTCAAGGACCGGTTCATGCGCGCGCTCGCCGATGCCGAGAACATGCGCAAACGTGCCGACCGCGACCGTCGCGAGGCCGAAAATTACGGCGGATCAAAACTCGCCCGCGACATGCTCCCCGTCTATGACAGCCTGAAACGCGCCATGCAGGCGATCGAGGACGAGTCCCATTCCATCTCGGGCCCCATTCTCGAAGGGCTCGAACTGACGATGCGTGAAATCGTCAATGTGTTCAAGAAACACGGGATCGAAGTGATCGCACCGCAGATCGGTGACCGTTTCGACCCGCAAAATCACGAGGCGATGTTCGAGGCGGCCTTGCCCGGCACCAGATCGGGCGACATCATTCAGGTGATGACCGAAGGGTTCCTGCTGCACGACCGGCTTCTGCGCCCCGCGCAGGTCGGCGTCTCGTCGATGCCGAACAGCAGCGCCCGGGCCAACTGACCCGGCGCACTTGCGTCAGAAACTGAAACTGACACCCAGATTGATCGCATTGGTGACGATATCCGTCTCCAACGTGCCGCCGCTGTTCAAATCGGCGCTGTTGACCGAATAGGTGCCTTTGTATTCACCAAAGACCGACCATTGATCGGTGATCGGATAGCTGGCCCCGGCGATCCAGACAACCGCAGGCCCGGTCAACTGATACTCGAACGTAGTCGATGCGCCCTGCGTCACCTCCACATGCGGCACCGATACGCCAATTCCGCCGCCGATATAGGGGGTGAAACCGGCAAACCCGTCCTCCCAGCGGCGAAATGCATTCACGGTCAGGATGTTCAACCCGTCGCTGAACTCGAACCGCTCCAGCCCGGATGCGGTCAGCGTCGCGTCATCGGCATAGACCTTGGCATGGTTCAATTCGACACCAAAGCCGAACCTGTCATTCGCCCACCATGTCGCGCGGATCCCGTAATAGGGCGGTGCGGAAAACGACAAACCGTCCCACCCGGCAACGAACTGGTCATCCGCAATCACACTGTCGCCGCTGATCGTCACCGTCGAATGCGGCGCGCTCTGGGCGCCACCGTAAAAGCTCAGCTCGACCTCGGCCGTCGCCATCGCGGGCGTCAGGATCAGGGCAAGGGCGGCAAGGCGGGCGATCATGGTCATATCCGGTCAAAGTTGTCTGTATTTCCAGCATATACGCCGCATTGGCCCATCGGACAAGTGTGCAACCGTCCCGCGCGGAACAGCAGCAACCCCTCGCTCAGACCTCGGCAGGATAGGTCCAGCTATCGGCCCCGTCGAAATCCCGCACCGGGATCGCGGCATAATCCTCAGGTGCCGCCATCCGCATATTCACCGCGATGCGCCACGCGTCGCCCTCTGCCTCAAGCGAGATCCAATGCGTGGTGCAACCACAGACCCGGCAGACGTGAAACGCGAGCGTGCGGTCGCCCTGCACATAAGCAATCGTCGAATCCGGCGGCGCGATCAGCGTCACATTCGCCAGCGTGCCATAGGCCCACAGCGCGGCGTAGCGGCGGCAAATCGAACAATTGCAGCTGGTCAGGCTCGCTGGCACCCCGTCAAATCGCCAGCCAACTGCGCCACAGTGACACATCCCCACGATCATGCAGGTTCTCCACGCTAGTTTCACCTTTGGGCCTTATGCCACCCCTGCGCCGGATTGTCCGCTGGACTGGACCGGTAATGAGGGATAGAAAGCGCCAAAATCGGTAACCGGGCAACCGGATTACCATAATATCGTGTGGGCCAACCGGCCCGTCAGAATCGGAGATGCACCCCAGTGTCACATGCAGAAGACAATCCGGGCACACGCCGCGATTTCATTTACTATGCCACTGCCGGTGCCGGTGCGGTACTCACCGGTGCCGCCGTCTGGCCGCTGGTCAATCAGATGAACCCCTCCGCCGATGTGCTGGCGCTCGCCTCGATCCGCGTGGATATCAGCGCCGTAGATCCCGGAACACAGCTTACCGTGCTCTGGCAGGGTAAACCGGTGTTCCTGCGACACCGCACCGAGGAAGAGATTGCGCTCGCCCGCGTGCAGGACATTGATCTCGACTCCATGCCCGACCCTGTGGCGCGCAACGCCAACATTCCGGGCGAGGTTCCCGCGCTTGACGAGAACCGCGTGCTGGCATTGCCTGAGGGCTCGGCAGAGCCCCAGGGCGCATGGCTCGTGCAGATGGGCGTATGCACCCACCTCGGCTGTGTGCCGCTGGGGGATGGCGAGGGCGATTTCGGCGGCTGGTTTTGCCCCTGCCACGGCTCGCATTATGACGCGTCCGGACGGATCCGGCGCGGCCCCGCCCCCGAAAACCTGCCGATCCCCGTCGCGTCCTTCGTGGACGAAACCACCATTCAGCTCGGTTAAGGAGAGAAACCCATGGCCGGCATTCCCCACGACCATTACGAACCAACAACCAAAGGTGAAAAGTGGCTGGACAGCCGCTTGCCGATCGTCGGCCTTCTCTACAACACGCTGATGATCCCGACGCCCAAGAATCTCAACTGGATGTGGATCTGGGGCATCGTGCTCACCTTCACGCTGGTGCTGCAGATCGTGACGGGCATCGTGCTGGTCATGCATTACACGCCACATGTGGACATGGCCTTCGCCTCGGTCGAACACATCATGCGCAACGTGAACGGCGGGCACATGATACGCTATTTCCACATGAACGGCGCGTCACTGATGTTCTTTGCCGTCTACATGCACCTGTTCCGGTCACTCTATTACGGCTCTTACAAGACCCCGCGTGAAGTGACCTGGATCATCGGCGCGCTGATGCTGGTGCTGATGATGGCCATTGCCTTCATGGGCTATGTCCTGCCCTGGGGCCAGATGTCGTTCCACGGCACCGCCGTGATTACCGGCCTGTTCGGCGCGATCCCCTTCGTGGGCGAGGCTGTGCAGACCTGGCTTTTGGGCGCCGGCGCCGTGGGTCAGCCCGCGCTGAACCGGTTCTTCTCGCTGCACTACCTGCTGCCCTTCATCCTGCTGGGCCTGACGCTGGTGCATATCTGGGCCTTCCACACCACCGGCAACAATAACCCCACCGGGGTCGAGGTGCGGCGCGGCTCCGTGGACGAGGCGAAAAAGGACACCCTGCCGTTCTGGCCCTATTTCGTGATAAAGGACCTGTTCGCGATGGCCATCATCATGGCGGTATTCATGGCCATCGTCGGCTTCATGCCGAACTATCTTGGGCATCCGGACAACTACATCCCGGCAAATCCGCTGGTGACGCCCGCCCACATCGTGCCCGAATGGTATCTGCTGCCGTTCTATGCCATCCTGCGCGCCTTCACCGCGGATGTCTGGGTGGTCATGTTCGTGGACTGGATCAGCTTCGGGATCATCGACGCCAAATTCTTCGGCGTGCTGGCGATGTTCGGATCGCTGGTCGTGTTGGCCCTTGCGCCCTGGCTCGATACCTCCTCGGTGCGGTCGGGTCGCTACCGCCCGATGTTCAAATGGTGGTTCTGGCTGTTCGTCGTGAACTTCGTCATCCTGATGTGGGTGGGGGCCATGCCTGCAGAGGGAATCTATCCCTACATCGCCCTGATCGGCGCGGCCTACTACTTCGCCTATTTCCTGATCATCCTGCCGCTGCTGGGTGTGATCGAAAAACCGCTGCCAACCCCGGCCACGATCGAAGATGACTTCAATGCCCACTACGGCACCGACAAACGCGGCGTCAAACCCGTCGCAACCCCGGCCGAGTGAGAAAGGACGACACCGCGATGCTCAGAACTCTCACACTCACCTCCGCGCTGGCGCTGGGCCTCGCCGCAGGCATGGCGACAGCGGCACCCGAAGGCCATGTCGAGGATTTCGACTTTTCCTTCGAAGGGCCTTTCGGCAGCTACGACCAGATGCAGTTGCAGCGCGGCCTGCAACTCTACACCGAAGTCTGCTCCGCCTGCCACGGCATGACCCACGTCCCTTTCCGCACGCTTGCTGACGAAGGCGGCCCCGGCCTGCCCGAGGATCAGGTACGCGCCTATGCCGAAAACTTCGAGGTGTTCGACCAGACCCTGTTTGACGGCGAAGGCGATTTCCGCCCCGCCACCCCCGCCGACCACTACCCGGTCGGTGCGCTGTCCAACGCGCCCGACCTCTCGCTCATGGCCAAGGCGCGTGCGGGTTTCCACGGTCCTTACGGCACCGGGCTGTCCCAGCTTTTCAATGGCATGGGCGGCGCCGAATACATCGCTTCCCTGCTCAACGGCTATGAAGAAGAGCCTGAATGCGCCCTCGAAGGCGAGCCGATGGATGGGTTCTACAACACCGTCTTTACCGCTGGCGGCTATCCCGACAGTTGCAAGGACGAGGATGGCAACTACACCGTCCCGGGTAGCTGGATCGCAATGAGCCAGCCGCTCTACGGTGATGACGTCGAATACGCCGACGGCCATTCCACCGAACTGGAGAACGAGGCGCAGGACGTCGCCGCCTTCCTGATGTGGGCAGCCGAGCCAAAACTGGTCGCGCGCAAACAGGCTGGACTCACCGGTGTGATCTTCCTCACCGTCCTCGCGGCGCTGCTCTTTGTGACCAACAAACGGCTCTGGGCGCCGCACAAGCACCCGGAACACTAGCAGCGCGATCAGCGCCTGAAATACCAAAGGCTTCGGAGCGATCCGGGGCCTTTCTTGTTTCAGCCCCTAAACCCGTTCCAGCGCCGCATCGAACGCCGCCACCGCGATATCCACATGCGCAGGGGTAAAGGTCAGCGGCGGGCGGATCTTGATGATATTGCCGTGCACGCCTTCCGACCCGGTCAGCACCCCCTCGTCGCGCATCAGGTTGAGCAGCCTTGCCGTCTCTTCCGTCGCAGGCGCGCGGCTCTCCCTATCCGTGACCAGCTCCAGACCCAGCGCCAGCCCGGTCCCCCGTACACAGCCAATCAACGGCTGTCGCGCCATCAGTCGCACCAACTCCGCCTTGAACCAGGCCCCGACACGCGTTGAGTTCTCGACCAGCCCCTGCCGCGCGATCACATCCAGCACGGCATTCCCGGCGGCACAGGACACGTTATTGCCACCGAATGTCGAGAAAAACGCCGTATCCCGTATGAATCGCTCGTAAATCTCGGGCCGGGTAATCACCACGCCAATCGGATGGCCATTACCCGCCGGTTTGCCGATGGTGATGATGTCGGGCACCACACCGTGATGCGCAAACCCCCAGAAATGCGTCCCCATCCGGCCAAAGCCTGACTGCACCTCATCGGCAACACACAGACCCCCCGCCGCGCGCACGCGGTCAAACACCCCCGCGACATAGCCCGGCTGTGGCTCCAGCACGCCATTGGTCATGAAGGCCGAATCGCAGATATAGGCGGCCACGCCCAACCCTTCCGCTTGCAATTCCGCAATCGCACGGTCCGCATCGGCGGCATAATGCGCGCCCAGACCCTGCGTGCCATCGCGATATTTCCCCCGATACCCGTCCGGCGCCAACAGCGTGCGCATATGTGGGGCCACGACACCGCTTCTGCTGGCAGAAGGGGAAAACGCGTCAATCGCCTCGGTGATTCCGTGATAGCCAAACTCCTGCACCAGCCCACCGCGCGCCCCGGTCCACAGCGTTGCCATCCGCCAGGCAATGTCATTCGCCTCGCTGCCCGAATTGACAAAGGCACAGACGCTCAGGTCACCGGGCAACCCTTCGGTCAGCCGCTCGCCATAGCGCAAAATCTCCTCGCCCAGATAGCGCGTATTGGTGTTAAGAACCCGGTTCTGCCGCGCAATCGCGCCGGTCACCTGGGCGTGGCAATGGCCCACAATCGGGACGTTGTTGTAACAATCGAGATACGGTCGCCCCGATGCATCAATCAGCCAGACATCCTCGCCCCGCACCATATGCAACGGCGGATCGTAGAACACATAAAGCTGCGACCCCATCAGCGCCCGCCGCCGCGCCACCAGTTCGGCAATATCCGGCACCGCCTCCACAGGCATGCCACAGACCGCACGCACCTGCCGCGTCACCGCCGTCTTGCCCTTGGCGATCAGCGCTTCGATCACCGCCATAGACCCGAACCCGGCTCCGGTCATGTAATCCGCCGCCTCCGGCGTCTGCGCCGCGCGCCATCCGGTGATCATGCGCGAAAACACCAGCCGCATCAGCACCAGATCATAGATCAGATCGGCCTCCGCCTCCTCAAGCGGGGTGACACTGTGAAATCCAGACACGAACTGCGCCAGAACAGTGTCGATTCTGCCCGCATCTGTCAGCATGTCACTCGCCGCCCCGGTCACATCGAACACCAGCGGCGCATGGATCATATCGCCAAAGTCGATGATCCCCGCAATCGCCCCATCGGGCGACAGGATCAGGTTATGCTCATGCACATCGCCATGAATGATCTGCGCGCGCAGCCCCGGCAGACGCGGCAACACATCGGCAATCAACCCCTCCAGAAGCGGCGCCAGAACGCGACGCTCCGCCTCCGGCAGGTCCGCCAGAAACGGCGCCATCTGCGGCGCCATCCGCAGATCCCACAAAAGCCCGCGATCCCCCGCCGCCGCATGATAGAACCCGCGCAAGGCATGACCCAACCGCGCCACCATCGCACCCGAGGCATAAAGGCGCGCAGAGGTCAGCGGCGCTTTGGCCGCAATCTCCCCGGCGATAAACGAAAACACATAAAACAGATGCGCCGCGCCATCCGGCGCCACGATCCGCGCCACCCGCGCCCCATCGACCGTTATTCGCACACGCGGCACCGGCAGGTCAGGCGCCACCGCCGCCAAATGCAGCAGCGCTGCAATCTGGCAATCCACCACGGCGGCATCTTCGGCGGCATTGGCGATCTTCAGCGTCCATTCCGCCCCGTCCCCGTCCCGCAACCGCAGGTTCTGATCCCGTTCGCTATAAAGCGGCACAATCTGCCCGCGCAGCCCGAAATGCTCCGCCGCAAGGTCAGCAACCAACGCAACCGGCAGATCGGGCGCATTCGCAATCAGATGTTTCATCGCAGGCGCTCAGGCGTTCACATCCACCACAACGCGGCCCTGCACCTGCCCCTGCAGGATCGCCGCCCCCAGCGCGGGCAGTTCCGCCAGCGCCGCAGGCCGGATCATCGCCTCCAGCCGGTCCAGCGGCAAATCGCGCGCAATCCGCTCCCAGGCGCGGACCCGGTCCGGCATCGGGCGCATCACCGAATCGATTCCCAACAGATTGACCCCGCGCAGCAGGAACGGAATCACCGTCGCAGGCAGGTTCGCCCCGCCGGCCAGGCCGACTGCGGCGACCGAGGCGCCATATTTCATCTGGCCCAGCACCCGCGCCAACATCGGCCCGCCCACGGCGTCGATGCACCCCGCCCAGGTCTCCGCCTCCAGCGGCCGTTTCACCGTCTCCGCCAGATCCGCCCGCGCAACGATCCGGCTCGCCCCCAGTTCGCGCAGATAGGCCTCCGTCTCCGGCCGCCCGGTAACAGCGGCAACCTGATACCCCAGATGCGCCAGTATCGCTGTCGCCACCGACCCGACACCGCCCGCCGCACCGGTCACCAGCACCTCACCCTGATCCGGGCGCAGGCCATGATCCTCAAGCTCCAGCACCGCCAGCATCGCGGTCAGCCCCGCCGTGCCAACCGCCATCGCCTGCCGCGTGCTCAGCCCGTCCGGCAACGGCACCAGCATATCGGCATCGACCCGCGCCCGCGTCGCATAGCCACCCCAGCGCACTTCGCCCACACGCCAGCCGGTGAGGACAACGGGATCACCCGGCACAAATCGCGGATCGTCCGACACTTCGACGCGACCGGCAAAATCAATCCCCGGCACATGCGGATAGGTCCGCACCAGCCCGCCACCGGGGCCAAGGCACAGCCCGTCCTTGTAATTCAACGTCGAATATTCGACCGCGACCGTCACATTCCCCGCAGGCAGACGCGCGTCATCCACGTCCTGTACCGCGGCACTGATCGCACCCCCCGCGTCCTTCTCGATCATCAATGCGCGAAACATGGCGGCCTCCATCCCTGTGCTGCCAAATGTGTCCCCCGGCAGGCAACACAGCGCAACCCCATTCAGTCGCGAAAGATCTTTGACGCCGCATAGACCCGCATCGCGCCGGTGGCAAAACACAGCAGACCAAAGCCCCAGGCCAGCGGTGCAAACCATCCCGGCAACAGGCACAGCGCCACGAAAAACAGGATCGTCTCGGTCCCTTCCAGCAACCCATTACTGAAATACAGCGACTTGAGGCCCTGCGCCCGTGTCTGCATCCCGCGCTTTTCGGCAAGGATGGCATAGCCCAGAAAGCTCGCACCATTGAAATAGAAACTCGTCAACAACACCGCCCCCGCCACACCGTTCTGCACCGGATCAAGCATGACAAATGCCATCGGGATCAGCCCATAAAACAGGAAATCCGCCGCGATATCGAGGTAACCGCCAAAATCCGTCCCCTTTGATGCGCGCGCGACAGCCCCGTCGAGCCCATCCGCCAACCGCGAGGCAAGCAGCGCAAACAACGCCAGTGTCGTATATCCAAAACCAATCAGGCCAGCCGCCGCCATACCCAGCCCCAGCCCGATAATCGTCACCGTATTCGCAGCAACCCCCCGCCCGGCCAGAACACGGCCCAGCCGGTTCAGTGGCGGGTCAATCAACCGGCGGGCGGCGGCATCCAGCATTTTCTGCTTCCATCAATTGGCGCTTGCGAGAATGCTCTATCACACGGCAGCCTTGTGCGCTGTTGCACTGACGCGAATGTGACGCCCGGTAACGTCAGGCTCAGGCGCCACGATAACGTTGCCACCCGATCCGGTCAAACACGATCCCCACATGCGCCGCCAGTCCGCGCAGGGCGGCCCCGTCCAGACTATCCCCCACATCCCATGCCTTGTTCGCCACCCCCAAGATACGCGGGGCCAGCATCGGCTCCATCTGCGCGTCCGACGTGGTAAACTCGGACCAGAACGCGCCCTGCACCCCCACGATCCGGGCGGCGACATCTTCGGCACCTTCCGGCACCGGACGCCAGTTCACCACATCCTCCAACCCCACCACCGCGGCCCAGGTCGCACCCCAATCCCCCGGATCGGCACCATGCGCCATGTCGAGGTACACATGCTGCGCCGGACACATCACCACATCATGCCCCATCCGCGAGGCTTCGATCCCCGGCCCCTGTCCGGTCCATGAAAACATCAGCGCGCCATGGCCAATCCCGCCCTGCGCCCCCTTGGCCGCCTCTTCCCATGCGGCTGGCCGGATCCCCTGTGCCACCAGACTGGCTGCCAGCTTGGCCATCATCCAGCCCTGCACATCGTCACGATCCGCCAACCCCTCTCGCGCCTTCAGGGCATCAACCGCTGGCGATCCGTCCCATGTGCCGGGGGCCAGTTCATCGCAGCCCAGATGCAATATCCCGATCGGAAACAGCGACGCGACCTCTGCCGCCAACGGCTCCAGCAAATTCCACGTTGCCTGCATCGCCGGATTGACGGCATTGGCAGAGTATCCCTGCACACTTCGCTCCGTCCCGGTATCGTCCGGGTCGCGCAGGCCGGGAATGACGCGGTTCATCGCATAGGCATGGCCCGGCACCTCGATCTCTGGCAGAACAGCGATATTCAGCGCCGCCGCATGCGCAATCAGCGCGCGCGCATCCGCCTTGGAATAGCTGCCGCCCGACCGGATGCCACCGCCAAACACCCCCGGCACCGGTAATCCTTCACCACGATACTCGGTCTGCCGCCACAGGTCTGGTGCACAATCGACCTGCAACCGGAACGCCTCATCATCGGCAAAATGCCAGTGAAACCGGTTCAGCTTGAACAGCGCCATCATGTCGATCAGGCGGTGCAGAGTCTCAGGCGCATAGAAATGCCGTGCACAGTCCAGATGCTGACCACGCCAGCCAAATCGCGGCGCATCGGTGATCCGCCCACAGGGCAGGGCGCCGTCATAGGTCAGGCTCAGGTTGAGCAGCGTGATCGCACCGTAAAACAGGCCCGCCCGGCCCGCCGCCGTCATCCTCGCCCCATCCGGCGCAAGGACGATCTCATAGGCTTCGTCAGCCATCGACGGATTATGGTGAATCTCCAGCGGCACCCCATCCGCCGCCAGAAACGGGCCAATCCCGTTACGCTGCGCCAATGCGGCCACCGCCTCCAGCGGCTCACCCCGCCCGGCAAATGTCCGCGCCTGCAGCGTGCCGGGGTCAGGGGCCCACCGGCTCGGCTGCGGGATCAGGCGCAAACCGTCAAACTTTGGTGCCACCGGCGGCTCCGCGTCCAGAACCCCGGCAGGTCCGGCAGGCAAAGCCTGCGTCGTGCCATCCGCCAGCCGCAGATAGGCGCCCAGCGGCAACCATGCCCGGTTACCCGGCCGATACGCCGGATTGGCATGGCCCAGCACCACCGCATACGGCGCCCCCGCCGCCAGATCGGGCAGTTGCACCTCGGCATAACCCGCTTCGCTGCGGATCATCTCTCCCCCCGCCACCACACGCGGCGGCGCCATCAGCG
>Ga0105053_10003820_pt1 | contig 22600 bp, 13 predicted proteins | sample BON01_FD_78093 | JGI IMG/M metagenome (GOLD analysis project Ga0105053, IMG submission 78093) | Freshwater microbial communities from Lake Bonney liftoff mats and glacier meltwater in Antarctica - BON-01 | ecosystem: Environmental > Aquatic > Freshwater > Ice > Glacier meltwater | place: Lake...
GCCCTCATCCCGCGCGCCCACGTGTGCGCGACCCGCGAACCATTTTGCGTTCGTCTGTTTTTTTTCCACGCTTGTTTTTTCCTCCCCGCGAGCCGCTCTCGCGCGCGCGCTGCAAATCATTTCGCGCGCATTTTTTTTTCTCCGGCACCGCCGCAGAGAGCGAGCATCATGCCGCCCGCCCGCCCCGCCACGCACCCCTGCTTTTCCGAAAAAACGACCGTCTGCGCCTTTTTCATTTGTAGAGCCAGCCCCCTGAGCGCGTGAGAGAGAGAGAGAGACCGCAAAAACGAGAGCGTGAGCTTTGTTCGATTTGCTTTCTTAGAGAATGTTTTTGCCCCTTCGACCAATCTTCCTTTTGCATTCTTCCTAGGCAGTCACACATTGCCGCCTCCCCCCCCCACACACATTTTTGTCCGCCGTTTCTCGCCTGATTACCTACACTTTCTCCGGCAAGCGGGCGAGAGCGCGCGTGCCCCCGGCCCCCCCCCGTTCCTGTCTCCGCCGCCGCTGGCGGCGCCGGCGTCCGGAGCGCGCACGGCCGGAGGGAGAGCGCGCCCCTCCCCCCCCCCCCCCCCCCCCCCCGACCCCCCCTTTTTGTGTACCTTTTTATCGCCCGCCAAAGCACCGTATGAACACAAAAGCCGTCCCGCCCAAAACGAGCGCACAACCGTAATCAACTCTTTGCTTTCAAAACAACTTGCAAAAATCGAGAGGGAGCCCGTCGCGTCGCGTCGCGTCGCGTCGTTCCGTGTGTGTCTCGTTCGAAAACAAAACGCAAAAGGCGCCTTTCCCCCTCCCCTCCCCTCACGCGCCCAGGTACAGCAGCCCCCCCTTCAGGCACAGCACCGCCCGCCCGCCCTGCGCCGCCCACACGTCGGCGCCCACCAGCATCGCCGGCTGCTCCCCGAGTCCGAGCTGCCGCAGCCCCTTGAGCTCGGCGACCGCGACCCTCGCCGGCGGGCGCACCGAGAGGCGCCCGCCGCCGACGCGCGGGTCGCCCAGGGCCATGCGCGCGCGCGCGAGCGGGACGCGGTGCTCCTGGAGCTCGATGGGGCGCACGCGGGCGCGGCCGGGGGAAGGGCGCGGCGGACGCTGCCGCTGCTGCGGCTGCTGCGGGGGCGGCGAGGGAGGCGAGGGCGGCGGCGGCGGCGCGCGCCCGGCGGGCGGAGGCGAGGGGCGCTCGAGCGGCGGCGGGGGGTCCGCGAACACGATCTGCCCGTAGCAGCCGCGGTAGTCGAGCGCGCGCGGCGGTCGGGCGGGGCCCCTGCCGCTGCCGACGCCGGCGGCGCCGCCTGCCCTGTCCCCTTGCCCGGCCCCCCCTCGCGCCCGCTCCGCCGCCTCTGCTTCCGCTCGTGCCTCCTCCTCCTCCTCCTCCTCCTCCTCCTCCTGGTCCTCGGCGCGCTCGCGCAGCGCGGCCTCGCAGGACATGCCCAGCAGCGCGGCGGCCTGCCAGTTGATCACCGAGACCGCCGCGCTCAGGTCCAAGATGCCGAGGACGGCGGGCGGCGGCAAGGAGGGGGACGAGGAGAAGGAGGATGAGGACGAGGCGCTCGCCGCCGCCGCCACCGACGGGCCCGTGCCCCCTACCCCCCCGCCGGCCCGGCCGTCCCCGCCCCCCTCGTCGCCCGCGAGGCCCAGGGCGACGGGCAGGCACACGAGGCCCGCGCGCGTGAAGCGGCACGCGACCGCCGCGAGGCGAGAGACGTCCAGCAGCCCCGCCGCCGCGTGCCCCGCCGGGTGGAGGCCGAGGGCGCAGCCGGAAAAGTCGAAATCGACGTCAAACTGGCGCAGGGCCTTGACGCCGAGCAGCCCGCCGGGCGGGTCCGCCCGCGCGTACGCCGAGGCGGCGGCGGCGGCGGCGGCGGCCGAGCGCGACGACGACGAACTGGGCGACGGCGACGGCGACGACGGGGCAAACGGCGACGGCGGCGGCGAGGCGGCGGGGACGGCGCCGGCCGGCAGCGGCCCGACCGTCGCCTGCAGCGCCGGCAGCCTGGCCGTGCCGATCCACATCTCCGGCAGCTGCACCCGCTGTCGGACGGTCGCGCCCCCGCTCGCCAGCGCCGTGACCGCGCTGCCGTCCGTCGGCGCGATGCCCAGCCGCTCGCGCAGCGCCGGCGTGATGGCGGCGCCGTACACGCCGGCATCCAGCAAAAAGTCAGTAAACCCGACGCCGTCGACGTCCACGGGCACGGTGAGGTACCGGCGGGCGGCGGCGCGCTGCTTGCCGCTGGTGGTGTAGCGCAGGGGCAGGCGGACGACGCGCGCGCGCTCGGCGAGGCGGCGCGCGGCGAGGCGGCGCTGCAGCGCGGCGAGCTGCTGCTGCTGCTGCTGCTGCTCGCCTTGCTGCTGCTGCTGCTGCTGGTGGTGGTGCTGGTGCGGGTCATCGTCGGGCGCCACCGCCGCCGCCGCTCCTTGCTGCTTCTCCTGCTGCTGCTGGTTGTCGGGCGCCGCCGCCGCCGCCGCCGCTCCTTGCTGCTGCTGCTGCTGCTCTCCGCCTTCGTCGCCGAGCGCCGCCAGCTGCGCGCGCATCGCGGCCGCGTCCAGGCCCAGGGCGCGCACGGCCGCGAGCTCGCGGTCGAGCAGCTCGGCATGGCGGTTGCGAGCGGCGCGGCGCGGCGGGCGCTGCTGCTGCTGCTGCTGCTGCTGATCCGTGCCCCCCGGCGCGCCGCTGTTGCTGTCGGGCGCCGACGACGACGACGCCGACGCCGACTCCGACGCCGGCGCCCTCGGTCGGCCTCTCTGCCGCTGGCGGAGGAGCAGCAGCGCGATCCTTCCGCGCACGGGCCACTGGGCCGAAGAGGTCGCCGGTCCCTCTGCCGGGCGCGCGCGTGCGCAGGAGGCGCACGGGCGACGGAATAGAGAGGCGCTCATGAGTGAAAGTTTTGTTTGGAAAGTGATGCAGGAGGAGGAGGAGGACTTTTTTGTTGATCTCGCGCGCGGCAGAACAGAACAGGAGTTCTGACCCTGGTCGAGGGCGAGCGGAGGGCCCTCCTGCACCGAATCGAGAAGGGGGTGCGTCCCAAAAACAGGTCCGAAAAGAATTGATTTGAGCGGCGATGTTTCAAAAAGGCCCTCCTCCTCCTTCTTCTTCGACAACAGTCCCATCGCCCATAACACCGTTACCACGCCGCACGCCTTCTCTGGCGCGGTACCCTGCACCATCGGCTCCCAGTCTCCGCACCCAGATCGCCGCAACATCCCTTCTCCCCCCGAAGAGCACGGCAAAACTCTTCTCTGCTCTCTCTCCCTCTCCCTCTCCCTCCATCGCATTTGCTCCGGCGCGCCCGCCGCGCGACACCAAGGGGACGCGCCCGGCGCCCTGCCGCATCGCTAGCGCGCAATCGGCCCTCTCCTCGGAGCCAGTACAGCGCCCCGCCCGCTTTGAGAAGGACCGGGCGGCGCGCGCACACGCGCGAAAGACCGCCGCGAAGCGGCTGCGGGCGGAGGGAGCGCCGACCGCGAAGAGCGCAGAGATGCCGCCCCCCGCCAGCGGCGCCGCCGACGCCGCCGCTGCCCCTGACCCGACCGCCCCCCTGGGCCCCGCGTGGCCCCACGCCCACCTCCGCGTCTTCCCGGGCGCCCTGCCCCCCCAGGGCGTCGCGGCCATCCTCGCCGAGGCCAGGCCCCTGGCCGCGCAGCGCGACAACTGGTGGGTGCCGCGATCCGCGCTCGATGCCGGCCCTGCGGCCGCGCGCACGGCCGCCGAGGCGGCCATCTGCCACCTCTGGCACACGTGCGTGCTGCCGGCGCTGTCGGCGGCGCCGGCGATGGCGGCGGCCGGGAGGGAGGGGGGAGTACGGGGCGCGACGTTGGCGGAGGGCGGGGGCGAGGGGGCCGGCGGCGGCGGCGGCGGCGGCGCAAACGGCGGCGGCGGCGCGAGCAGCGGCGGCGGCGGCGTTAACGGCGCCGGCGGCAACGGCGGCGCGCGCCCCTCCTCCTCGTCCTCGTCCTCTTCGCCGCCGCCGCCGTCCCGCCTGCCGGCCGTGGCTGGCGCCGAGTACTGGTGCCAGCTCTACCGCCCGGGCGCGGGCCTCGCCTTCCACTTTGACAAGGACGAGGCGCGCCTCGTGCGCGACGGCGCGATGCGGCACCCGCTCCTGTCGAGCGTCCTCTATCTGACCGGCGGCCCCGCGCCGCCGCCGCCGCCGCCGCCGCCGCCGCCGTCGCCCGCGCCCGCGCCCCCCGCCACGCCGCAGCAGCGCGAGAAGCCCCCGCGGCAGCAGAGGGGGGACGAGTCGCAGCGCGAGGGGGCGGAGCAGCAGCAGCAGCAGCAGGGGCGGGAGTCTCCGCCGTCTCCCTCGTCCGGGCCCGCGCCCGACGAGGACGACGCGCCGGAGCCCGGGGCGCCGCCCCTTGGCGAGGCGGCCGGGCCGGCGCCGGCGGCGTCGGCGGCGGCGCCCGCGCCCGCGCCGCTGCCCCCCGGCGCCGGCGGCGACGCGGCGCTCCACCACGCCATGATGACGGGGGCTGCCGGGGCCGGAGGACCAGGCGCCAGCGCGGGCGCGATGCCCTCGGCGGCGCACCACCACCACCAGCAGCGGTGGCGCGAGCAGGGGCCCACCGTCGTGCTCGAGCAGCTGTTCGACCCTGTGGCCGGCCGCCCGGCGCCCGACGCGCCGCGGCGCGGCGCGCTGGTGTTCCCGCGGCGGGGCGGCTACTGCCTCTTCGACGGGCGGCTCGGGCACGGCGTGCTGGACAGCTTCGACAGCGCGGCGCCGCGCGCGACGCTGCTGGTCAACTTTTGGACGTCGGTCCCCGCGGGCGGGCGCGAGGAGGAGGCCAGCCGAGAGGGCGACAACGGCGACGACGGCGGCGACGACGAGGCAAACGCCGACGCGGACGAGGACGACGAGGAGGGCGAGCAGCGGCGGCGGCAGCGGCAGCAGCGGCGGCAGGACGGCGGCGGCGGTGGCGGCACCACCAGCGACGAAGACGGCGACGGCGGCGGCGGGGACGAGAACGGCGGCGGCGCCGCCCTGCTCAGGGGCCTCGCCGCCGCCACGGCGCCCGGCGCGCCGCTCGGCGTGCGGCGGCCGGCCACGAGCGAGCTCCTGGCCGCGGGCCTGGCGGCGCTCGACCCGCCTCCGGGAGAGGCCGAGGCCGAGGCGGCGTGGCCGTGGGCCGCGGGGGCGGCGCGCCTGGCCGCGGCGGCGGCGCGCGGGGCGGAGGGACCGGGCGGCGAGCGGGGCGAGGGGGACGGGGGCGGCAAGGCGGCGGCGGCGGGGGGAGGAGGGGCGGCGGCGGCGGCGGCGGCGGCGGCGGCGGCGGCGGCGCCCGCCCGGCCGAGCAGCGCGACAGCGGGGGCGCCCCTGCCGGCCCTCCCGCGCCCCGCGCGCCTGGCCATCACCTCCCTGCAGCCCCCGCCGGGCGCCGAGCGGTGCCCTCAGACGGCCGACGACATGATGGCAGCCGCGGGCGTGGCCTTGGGCGGCGGCCCGCCGCCGCCGATGGCGCTGCGCGGCGCCGCGCGGCCGCTGGCGCCCGCGGCGGCGGCGGCGGCCGGCGCGGCGGCGACGGCCGCGTTCGAGCACGACGGCTCGTGGGTGCTGATGCCACTGGACGTGGACGCGTCCGGCGCCGGAGAGCTGCAGTGCGCGGCGGTGTTCCTGCCGGCCGAGATGATCGAGGAGGACGAGGGCGAGGACGACGACGACGACGACGACGAGGATGAGGAGGAGGACGAGCGAGGGAACGAGGGCGCGCGGGCCGGCGGCGGCGGCGGCGGCGGCGTGGCGAACGGCGTCGGTGGCGCATGACGTTGGGCGCTCCTCCTCCTCTCTGCTCCATTCACTGGCTCGTCGTCTCTCACCTTGTAAATCTAGCCTGTACCCGCCGCCACAAATCTACGCAAGGAACGGGAAAGCAAGTCTTGTTTTCGGCCCTCCCCTCACCGGATCCGCGCCTCGGAGCCTCGACCCAACGATGCTCGCGGCCAATGCGGCCGCGACACTTTGGTCGGGGACCGACCACCAGCACCGAACGCGGCGCCCGCCCATGCCGGGATCGGCCTTCAAGCGGCGCCGACTGCCGCCGAGCGCGTCGTCGCCGCCCGCACGGCCCGCGCCGCCCGCGCCGACGCCGACGCCGACGCCGACGCTGACGCCGACGGAGGCAGCGGCAGAGGCCGCCTTTGCGCGCGGGTACGCGGCCGGGCTCGCGGCAGCGGCCCCCGCGCCGCCGGCGCCCCCGCCGCTCGCGCGCAGCGCCGCTAAAGGCGTGAGCTGGCGCCTGTTCAGCGCGGCCGTCACGCTCTCGCTGATCTCGCTGATTTTTGGCGGCGCCGCCGTCGAGGGGGCCTCCGTCGGAAAGTTTGCGGCCGCAGAGTTTTGTCTCAAGCTGGGCATGTACGTGGCGCACGAGCGCCTGTGGGCGTGGCTTGACGGTCGCGGCGGTAGTGCGCCGAAAGTGGAGGAGTCTGCTTGAATCTGGAATGGTGCTTTTTTTATCTGGAATGATTTTTTTTTCGATTTTCCTTCTATTTTCGTCAACGCTCGTCGGACTTTTTCTTTTCCCCGAGAGGGGCCCTCTGCCTCTCTCTCTCTCTCTCAAGACCCCCCTTGTGGGCGCTTGTTACTCCTGCCATCCCTTTGTCCTCCTTCACAGACGATCCTGTCCGCTCCGATCAATCGACCGACGGCGCGCGCGCGCACAGGGACGAAACGCAAAAAAAAGCAAACATGGACCCGCCGCCGCCGCCGAGCGGGCGGGCGCCACCGCCGCCGCGGCGGCATGAGGAGGAGGAGCGAGAGGGAGGAGCGCAGGAGCGCCGATCAGCCGCCGCCAGCCTCCTCCTCCTCGCGCCGGACGTCGAGGGCCTGGCGCACTACGCGGCCCTGGGGTTCGACGAAGCCGCCCTCGAGCGCCTGAGGCGCGCGGGCCCCGACCCGACGGCGCGCCTGGCGGCGGTCGGGCAAGACGGAGTGCGGGCCGCGTGGCTGCGGGCGGCGCGGCGCCTCCACCCGGACAAGCAGCGGCGGCCGGGGGCGGGGGGGGCGGCGGCGGCGGCGGAAACGGCAGCGGCGACGGCGTCAGCGAAATTGGCGGCGGCGGCGGCGGAGCAAGAGGGCGCGGCCGCGTTCGTGCGCGCTCGCGTGGCCTACGGGGTCCTGGGCGACGCGCGCGCGCGCAAGGCGTACGACCTGATGGGCGCCGAGGCCGGGCTGGCGGCGGCGCGGGCAGGGGGAGGGGGCGGGCCCGGCGGCGGCGGCGGCGGCGGCGGCAACGCCCGCTCGTCCTCCTCCTGGGCGCGCGGCCCCTCGGGCGCCGTGCCCGTGCAGGCCTGGTACGGCGACGAGGACGGCGACGACGCCGCGGCCTCCCGGGCCGCGGGCCAGGCGGACCGGGAGGACGCGGCGGCCGCCGAGGCGGCGCTTTGCGTCGCGGAGATGATCGCGGGGCTGCAGCTGGAGGGCGAGCAGAGCTGGAGGCCGGCTCGACCGCCGCCGCCGCCGCCTCTGCCGCTGCCGCCCTCGGGCGACAGCGCGGTCGCCGCCCCTCCGCCTCCTCCCCCTCCCCCTCCCTCGCCGCTCGACCCCTTGCGCCAGCTCGCCGTCCTGTGCGAGCTGTGCCCGCGGCCGAGCAGCCGCGCGTGCTGGACGTGCGGCGCCCGCCTGTGCGCCTTCTGCAGCCGCCGCCCTCACTACGCCCTCCACGGGCAGCCGCTCGGCGGCGGCGGCGGCGGCGGCCGGAAAAACGGCCGGAAAAAAGGGCCGCGCCTCATCCCGCCCCACTGGCCGCTCGTCGACGCGCCCGGGTCCATGTCCGAGACGCTCGGGAGGCAGGAGTGGGAGCAGAAGCGCCTCGAGGACGCGCGCGCCCAGATCGCGGCCGCGCCAGGGTACCGGCCCGAGGCGGAGCGGCGGGCGCTTCGCGAGTTTTTGGGAGGGGCGGGGGCCGCGGGCGGCGGCGGCGGCGGCGGCGGCGGCGCCGGCGCCGGTTCGCGGCAGCAGCAGCAGCGGCAGCAGCAGGAGGAGAAGCGGCGGCAGCAGCAGCGCTACTACCGGTGGTCCCTCGCGCCCGGCGGCCTGGAGGCGCGCGTGGCCGTCTTCCTGCCCACGGGCGGCGGCGGCGGGCAAGCGGGCGGGAGCCTAGAGGCGGCGCGCGTCGAGGTCGAGGGAGGGGGCGGCGGCGGCGGCGAGGGCGGCGGCGGCGAGGGCGGCGGCGGCGGCGGCGAACTAGTAGGCGGCCTCCCCGCCGCGCTGCTGAGCGTCTTTACGGCCGGCGCCCCGAAAAGGGTCCTCGACCGCCGGCGCCTCGCCCTGCCCGTCGCGCTGTCCACCTCGCGGGGCGTCGAGGCGCGGGCGACGGCGGGCGGGCGCGCGGTGGTGGTGCGCCTACCGCTCGCGCGCGTCCCTGGGCCGGCGGCGAGCCTGTTTGCCGGCGACGAGCCCAGCGCGCGACGCTGCTTTGGCAGCGGCGGCGGCGGCGGCGGCGACGGCGTCCAAAACAGCCCGCCGCCGCTCTACACCCTCGTGGAGGAGGAGGACGGCGAGGACGGCGGCTCTTGCGTGCGCGTGGTCTTCCGCGCGCTGCTGCCCTGGTGGGTCGACGCGCGCGAGGACGTGACTGTGGACTTTTTCGACAGGGGGGCGGGCGGCGGGGGGTCGGGGGAGGAGGAGGAGGAGGAGCAGGGCGCGAGCCGCGGCGGGAAAGGCGGCGGCGGCGGCGGCGGCAGCGGGAACAACGGCGGCGGCGGGGGCGCCAACGAGCGCCTTGGGCTGCGAGTGCGGGTGGCCGGGGTAATCGACGTGCGGCGCATCTACACCCCCGGCGCGGTGGCGGCGCTCGCCGAGGAGTCGCGCTGCGCGTGGTGGTGCTCCTCGGACGAGGGGGGCAGCGGGGCCGGGCAAGAGGGGGGCGGGCGGGGGCGGGGGGCGCCTCTGCCGCCGCCGCCACCGACGCCGCCGACGCCCGCGCGGCCCGCCCGCGCGCCACCGCGCACGCTCACCGTGTCGGTGGCGCTGCGCCCGCCCACGGCCGAGGAGCGCGCGTACCGGCGCGGCGTGCGCCAGGACCACCGCGCCGCCGCGGCCGCGCGGCCGGACAACCCGCTCGCGCCCTTCCTTCCTCCCTTGCGCGGCAAGGGCGGCGGCGGCGGCGGCAGGGGCGGCGGCGGCGCCGCCGCCTTTTTCGAGGAGGACGAGGACGAGTTTGGCCTGGACGCCCTGCTCCTGGCGCTCGGGGAGGAGGACGCCAAGGCGGTGGTCGCGTGACCCGAGTCCCCTGCCCCCTGTTTCTCGGTGCCCCGTGTTTCTCCCGCCCGCCGCTGCTCTCAAAAAGAAAAACGACAGCGCCACGGTCGGGGGAGCGGGGCGCCGAGGCACACGTCCCGAGAGGAAACCACGGCCGACGCGGGAGAAGCAGCAGGCACGAAGTGCAGCGGCTGCGCGCGCGCCCAAGAGCAAGAGGACGGGGCGGACGAGCTGGGGACGGGATGACTTGTGACGGTAAACATGCGATGCTAATCGCGACGCAACGCATGACACGGCACGCGCGCACGCCGCCGCGCGCCCAGGGGGCGCTCGTCTCTTTTTTTCGCTCCGTCTAGGGGTGGGGGGGGGGCGCCGCACGCCGCTGGCGTCTAGTACACAACGGGGGAGACAGCCGCCGGAGCAAGATGACGCCCTTCATCCTAGAGCGCCGGCGACAGCGAGGCCGCCCACTCCGAGCCGAGAGGGAAAAAAAAGACAGACAGAAGCGAGAGCGGGGCGGCGCGCCTGGTGTCCCTTTCCGGCCGTCGGCCTTGAGCTTCGCCAATAGAGCGGGCGACCACACCGAAAAGAAAAAAAAAACGGGCGGCGAAAAAAGGCGCCTAGTAAAGCGACTCCTCCTGGTGGGTCGAGATCGTGCAGTCCGACGTGGGGTAGGCCACGCACGTGAGCACAAAGCCGTTGCCCATCTGCGCGTCGTCCAGGAACGACTGGTCCGACTGGTCGACGCCGCCCGCGTCCACCTTGCCCGCGCACGACGAGCAGGCGCCTTGTGTTTTCGTTCGTTTTTTCATGTTTTGTTTGGTTCTTGATTTTCGGGGAAAGGGCGGGGTGCGCGTGAGCGTTGTGCGGCGTGGGAACGGGCGGCGGACTCTCGTGGTCTGAGTCGCGGGGCGGGATCTCCGCGGGAAAAAAGAGCGCCGGCGGCTTGTTCGCCGCCAGCCGCAAAAAAACAGGGGGTTGCCTCAGGGGGGAGAGGGGGGGAGGAGGAGGAGATTGGGGGCGCGGGGAGACGCGCCCGTCCCCCCTGGCGACCCGCATTGGGGTCGGGAGCACTCACCGGCACGGCACGAGTAGGGCAGGTCGACGCTGCGAGTGTTTTGGTGGTCGGGGAGAGAGAGAGAGGGGCGTTTGGAAGAAAGAAGAAGGGGGTGAGGAGAGGCCGAATTCCCTCCAACGCCTCAGTGGCCGAGAGGATGCCCACGCACGGCGGCGGCGGTCCCCGCGGAGGCGCGCGCGGCGCGAACCCTGCTCCCTGGTGCGCTTACCCGGCCTCCTCGGCGGCTGTGTTGATGATTGGGCGATTCGAGAAGAGGAGAGGGGGGGGCGATTGAGCAAAGAGGAGAGAGGGGGAGGAAAGCATTGGGGAAACGAGGACAGCAATTCTGCGCCGTCGCGACTCACCGTCGAGGATGTACGTGTCGGGGCTGCACTCGATGGTCTGCTCGCCCGAGGGGGTCTTGAGCGTGACCTTGAAGTGGCAGATCGGCAGGCGGCGCGCGGCGGCGCGGGGCGCCGCGGCCATGCGCGAGCTCTTCATGATCATGGCCATTTTGGTGTTTGGAGAGGGAGGGGTTGTGCGTGGAAGTCTCGTTTGTGCAAGGGATGAAGATTGCGGGTTGAGGGAGCCAATGGCGGGGTGGAGGGCGGGCGCCACTTGTAGGGGAGAGGGAGGGAGGGGGCGGGAGAGAGCGTCGAGCACCAAACTTTTGGTGGTGGCTGAGGGGTGCCTTTTGGTGCCGCGTCCGCCTCTCAAGCGCTCGATGCGGTGACGCTTAACAGGCCGCTCAATTCTACGCTCAAAGTCACACCGAACCGATCGGCGCATTGAACAGCAGTCGCGGACTCCGCGGGTGGAAGGCTGCTGCTCCACGACCAAGAACGCGACACGACCGGCAGCAACACAAACATGAGCGCGCGCCTGGGCGCCGAGCTCGGGTCGTTTATCCTGCGCAGCGAGGCGATCAAGCTGTACCGCTCGTTTCTGCGCGTGGCGCGTCAGGCGCCGGGCGGGTCGCAAGGTGGGTGATGGCGTTTTTTGTGTTTTTTTGAAAAGACGCGCCGCCGACGCTCAACGCTTTGTTTTTCGCGCTCCCTCCTTTGCCCAAAACCAACACCGAAACAGCCGACGTGCGCGCCGAGGTGCGGCGCGAGTTCGAGGCGGCGCGCGCGGCGTCGCAGCGGCGAAAGGAGCGGCGGACGCAGCAGGCAGCAGCCGAGCAGCCGCCGCCGCCGCCGCCCGCAGAGCGACCCGTGGCCGCCGCCGCTCCCGCCGCGGGAGGAGGAGGCGCCGCCGCCGCCGGCTCGCCCGCCCGCGCCCGGCGGCGACTGCCGCCGCTGCCGCCGCCCGCGTCGGCCGCGCCCGGCGGCGACGAGGACGCCTACGCGACGAAAAAGGCGCTGAGCGACGGGCGCGAGGCGCTCAAGCGGCTGCGCGAAATGATCGAGCTGCGGAGATAGGGCTCCGCGAAGAATCGTTGATTGTGCAACAACGAAACAGATCCTACCCCACAAGACCGAAGAAAGGGGGTCGGCAGAGCGGTCGAGCCCTCTCTCTCTCCCTCGCTCCGAGCGCTTTCCGCCCCGCCCCCCCAGATAAAAAAAGCAACAACCACCGCCGCCGCCACAAGGATGCTGGTCGCCGCGCGCCTCGACCACCTCAAACAGCGCGCCGCGTCGCGCCTGGCCGAGGGCGACGCGCGCGGGGCGTTGCAGGCGTACCGGGACGCGATCGAGCTGGTGGTGGCGGCCTCGGCGCCGCCGTCGGCGGCGGCGGCGTTGACGACGACGGCGACGGCAAGGACGGCGCTAGCGGCGGCGGCGACGGCGGCCGACCTCGCGCGCCTGCACAGCAACGCCTCGGCCGTGGCGCTCCGGTCGCGGCCGCGCGAGGCCCTCGAGCACGCCGAGCGCGCCCTGGAGGCGTCGCCCAGGTGGCCCAAGGCGCACTGGCGGCGCGGCAGGGCGCTGCTGGCGCTCGGTCGGTGGCCGGCGGCGGCCGGCGCGTTCGCGCTCGCGTCGGGGTGCTGCGGCGGACGGGGCGGCGGCGGCGGCGGCGGCGGCGGCGGCGGCGGAGGAGAGCGGAAGGAGTGCGCGGTCGCGTGCTGGGACGCCGTCGGGTGCCACACGCGCCAGGAGGTGGCGGACGAGCTGCTGCGGCTGCTGGAGGAGCAGGGCGACGGGCGGCAGCGGCAACTGCAGGAGCAGCAGCAGCGGCAGGGGCGGCGACCGCGGCCGCAGCGGGAGCGCGAGGGGCGGCGCGAGGCGGCTTTTTTGCTCGTCAAGGCGAGCGAGCGGGCAAGGGGGCGGCGCGACGCAGCCTCCGGCGGCGCGGAGGAGCTGTCCGGCTTTTCGTCGTCTACCGCACTGCCCCTGGCGCCGGGCGCGCCCTCTTACTACCGCGGCCTGCTGCTGCGCTGGCTTCTGACAGAGGGGGCGGCGGCGGCGGCGGCGGCGGGGGCGGCGGCGCAGGGTGGGCCGCCGGCCGGGCGCCTCGTCCTCGCGCACGAGCGCGCCATGCTGTCCGCGCGCGTGGCCCTGATCACGCGCGACTTTGAGGCGGCCCGAGACGCCGCGTCGGCCGCGCGCGGGGCTGCGGAGGAGCTGATGCGGGCGCGGGGCGACGAAGCGGGCAACGGCGCGGGCGGCTCGGGCGCGGGCGCGGGCGCGGGCGCAGGCGCGGGCGCGGGCCGCGAGGCGGAGGAGGAGCGCCTCGGCGCCGCGCTGGCCGAGGCGTGCCTGCTGCAGGGCGACGCCTGGTCGCGTTACACGGGCGACCCGTCCGAGGGCGCCGCCGCCGCACAGCCCATCACCTGGGCCGAGGCCGCGCGCGCGCTCGAGGCGTACGGGCTGGCCTCTGCGCTGGCGGCCGACCCACCGGCGGCGGCGGCGGCGGCGGCGGCGGCGGCGGCGGCGGGAGCGGCGGCGGCGGCGGCGGCGCCTGGCGACGCCGCCGCCGCCGCCGCCGCCGCTCCCGCGCCTCTGCCGCTGGCGACCACCTTTGCGCGCCCGGCCGCGCGGCAGCGCGTCGCGCGCGTCGAGCGGCTGCTCTTGGAGCTCGCGTCGGCCGACCCCGTCGCGGAAGCGCGCGCCCTCCAGCTCGCGGCGGCGGCAGCGGCCGCGGGCGCCTCTCCGCCCGGCCGCCTGCTCGTGCGTTGGTCGGGCGGCGGCAACTGCCCTGGAAACGGGGGGTGCGCGGCCGTCGCGTCGGCCGCGCGGCTCGCGGCAACCGCCCTCTCTGGCGGCGGCCGAGCGCGATGCTCGATCGAGGCCTGCTCGCGCGAGGAGGGGGAGGCGTTCCGCGCCGAGTTAGAGCTTTCGCTGCCGCCGCCGCCGCTGCTTTCCGCGGGCGCCGCCGGCACCGCCGCCGCCGCCGCCGCCGCCGCCGCCGCCGCCGCCGGCCTCGCCCCGCTCGCTCCCCTCGCCGCCCTCGCGGCCGCGCTCGCGTCCCCCCCCTCGGCGCTCGCCGCGACCTGCCCGGCCGCCGCGGCCGCCCTGGCCGCGGCGGGCGTCGTCATTCGAGAGGCTGGGGTGTTGTTGCATGCCGGCCCAGAGGAGGAGGAGGCGCGAGGGCGCGCACTCTTGCCTCTCGGCGCCTCTGCCGGGCCGCTCGCCTCTGCCGGGCTGCTCGCCGTCGTCCCCTCGCCGCCCCCCGCGCCCCCGTCTTCCCTCCCCCTTCCCTACGCCCGCTACCGCCTCGTTGACGGCGAGGGCCGCCCCGTCGAGCGCCCGGACAAGCACCCGTTCGGCCTGTCGCGGGTGGCATACGGCGGGGAGTCGGGCTCGGCGGCGGCGGCGCTCGCGCGCGAGGCGGACGTGTGGGCAGAGATGTGCGACGAGGACGACGACGGCGACGGCCACGCGGGCGAGGGCGACGACGACGAAGGCGGGGGGCTGACAGCGATCGAGGCCGCCGCCGCCGCGGCCGCCCCCCCCTTCCTCTTGCGCGGGCGGCTGCGGTGGCGGCAGACGGCAGCGACGGTCGTGGCGCGCCTCGCGCCCGCGCCCCTCCCCGCGGGCGCGCGGCCCCGGGTGATCATCGAGCCGTACCGCGTGCGCGTGCACGCGGTGTGGCCGCCCGCCGGAGGATCGGCGGCGGCGGCACAAGCCGGCGCTGGCACCGGCGCGCTCGCGCTCGTGCTCGCGCCCGCGCCGCGCCCGCCGCTGCCGCTGCTGGACGCGGCGCTCGAGCGGGGCGTCGCGCCCGGCGAGAGCACTTGGTCGGTCGAGCGGGAGGAAGGGGACGGCGGCAGCGGCTTTGTCGTGGAGCTGCTGCTGTCCAAGCTCAACCTCGAGCTGCTGGGCGCGCCGGGCCGGCACTCGGACACGTGGTGGCCGCGCATCTTCTACTGCGACGGGGGAGGGGGAGGGGGCGGAGCAGGGGGCGGAGGAGGGGCGGGGGGCGCGTCGACGGCGACGGTGACGGTGACCTCGACGACGACGGCAGCGGCGGCGGCGGCGGAAACGGCGGTCGTGCCGGCGCCCGCCGCCCACCGGGGCGCCGCCCCCTGTCCCCACGCCGAGCGCGCGAGCGTGGCCTTCGACGACTACGCCAAGGACTACCGCGACCTGCCGGCCCTGGCCGCGCGGGCGGTGGCGCGAGAGCGCGCCAGGGAGGGCGCGCGGCGCGAGGCGGAGCGCACGGACGGCGCGCGGCGCGCGGCCGCGGCCGGCGCCGACGCAGCGCGCCGCCGCCGCCGCGCCGAGGCGCTTACGGGGATGAGGCGCTCGGTGCCCGCGCGCCCGCTGGACGGCCAATGCACTACGTAAGGGGAGGGGACGGCGCGAAGAGGGCGAAACGGGGGCGGCTGACGGCGCGCGACCGACACCGACGCCGACGCCGACGCCGACGCCGACGCCGACGCCGACGCCCCCGCTCTCTTTACGATGCTGCTCCAACGCGCCCCCGCCACCAGCAGCTAGCGTTCCTTCAACCACGTGCTTGTGAATACAAAACACGCGACACACTTGAGCCAGAAAAGAGAACAAAGGGCGCACCCGAGCGAGCGCCTCTCTCGCGGAACCGACAAAAAAGAAAGGGACGCACGCGCGCGCGCTCGGGCCACCACACACGCGCGCGGCCCTCCCCCAATGCCGCACCCGGCCCCCTTGCCCGGGTCCGCCGAGGCGGCCGCCGCCGAGGCCTCCGCCGCCGCCCTCGACGCCTACCTGCTCAGCCCCAAGTTCCACGGGCGCGTGCGCGCGGCGACCGTCGGCCTGATGGCGCTCACGGCGGCGGCCTGCGCCACGGCCGACTGGGAGTCGTTCTACGGCGGCGGCGGGCGGCGCACCGTCTTCTCGGACGTGCGGCCGGCGCTGCGGTCGGCGTTCAACCGGCTGTACGGGGTGGGGGCGGGGGCGCCGGCCGAGGGAGGAGCAGGGGGAGGAGGGAGAGGCGCGGTGGGGGCGGCATCGGCCGGGCAGCCGCCGCCGCAGCAGCAGCAGCCCGCGGCGCGGCGGTAGCGGTGGCGGTGCGCTCGGAAGCGCAGCAGCGAGCGAGAGGCGAGGAGACACAAAAAATAAAAAGGCACTAGAGACCCAACGCATTCTGTTTAGAAGAACCATCCTCACCCAAACGGCGACAGCGCGCCCGCCCCCCACTCGCCGCCGCCACCGCCGCCGCCGCTGCCCGCCCCGGCGGCGCGCGCAGCAGACTCCAGCAGCTCGCGTCCCTCGTCGCTCAGGGCGCCGGCGCCGGCGACCACGACCGCGCCCGACAGCAGCAGCGCCTCGTGCGCGAGCTTGGGGACACCCCCGAGGGCGCCGGCGGCCGCCCACCACAGGGCGCCCCCGAGGGCGCCGGCGGCGGCTCCCAGGGGGGAGGCTGCGGCGGCGGCAGCGGCGGCGGCGGCGGCGGACGAGAGGGGGGACCCTGCGGAGCCGCCGCCACCGTCGGGCGCCTTTTTTGAGGGGTCGAGGCGACGCTGCTGCTGCTGCTGCTGCTGCTGCTGGCGGCGCTGCCGTCCAGGGCTGTCCGGTACGGCTCCGCGCCCCGCCGCGTCGTCGGCGGCGGCGTCGCGGGGGGCGGTGGCGTTGTCGTTGTCGGCGCCGTCGGCGCCGCCCTCCTCGCCGCCGCCAGTCGCCGCGTCGTACGACTCGTACCCTCCCCCCTCCGCCGTGCGCGTCAGCGCCCGACCCAGCGCCACAAACGCTGAGTCCGGGGGCGGGGCCGCCGCAACGGCCGCCGCCGCCGCGGTGGGCGCCGCCGCGCCTCCGCCCATTGCCGCCGCCGGCGGCGGCGGCCGTTGCACGCCGCAGACCCGGAGCGACCTCTCGAAGTATCCGCAGATGAACCAGCGGGCCATGGTCCCGCCGTCAAAGGGGCCCCGCGCCCTGCCCCCGTCGTCCAGGTAGTACCAGGCGAGGGAGCGCGCGGGTGTGCTGCTGCGGAGGCTGGCGGCGGCGGCGCCGCCGCCGCCGCTAAAGCCGCCCGCGCAAAAAAGACGGGCGTAGGCGTCGTCGCACGCAGGGGCGGGCGGTGGGGGAACCGGTGCCGCAGCTGCTGCTGCGGGCGTGGGCGATCGGAGGAGCAGCGGGTGGCGGTCGTTGGACAGGCTCGCCGCGAGCTCCCCTGCCGCCGTCGCCTTTGCTTTCGCCGGCGGAGGCGACGTCGCGGCCGGCCCGGGCCCCTGGGCGCCGCTCGCCGCTTGCTGCCGTTTGAGCAGCTCGAGCTCCTCGCGAAGCAGCCAGGCGAGGCGCGTGCGCGACGCGACAAGCTTCTCGAGCTCGGCGCGCGCGGCGCGCTCGCGCGCGAGCTCTTCGCTCTCCATTTTGTGTTCTCCACGGGAGGAGGAGGACGTTCGGTTGTTGTGTCAGTGTTTGCGTTTGCGTAATACGGGCGCAGCGACAGCGACAGCTAGGGCGCGCGCAGTAGGGTCGCTTAAAAGGTGGTTGCCAGAAAGAGTCGCGAAGATGAAGTTGTCCAAGGACGAGCGAATGGGGGGCGGCAGGGAGAGGAAGCCCCGACGTCCAAAACACAGGCCGCCAAAAAAAGGAGCGGCCGTTTACTTGATAGCATGACACCAGCGCTTTTTTTGGCCCAAAACGGGCGCTCCCCTACGCCGCAGGGCGCCGCGCGGACCGACGCCTCTCAAAAAAGCCCCCGTTGCGCGCGATCCCTCCCCGCGACACCCCCACATTAGCTAGCTAGCCCATGCCGCCACTCTCATCTTGCTACCCTCCAGCTATGCTCACTTGAAGCGTGTGTGCGCACTTCGACTTGGTCCCCTGTCTCTCGAAACGGCATGACGCCCCCTCTCCCTTGAGGCGTTCCGATCCATTCGCCATGGACGCTGCCCACGACGATGACGGCACGGCGAACGGGTGGGCCGTGGCGCTGGCCGTCGTTTTGTTCGACATCGACGTGGGACCGACGGTCTCCCACCTGGTGCCGTCTGCGGACGCCCTCACGGCCGAGGAGAAGGAGATGGTCGCGTTCCACGTGTTTCCCGACAGCATGCCGATGGCCCTGACGGCGCAGACGAGCGTGCGCGACAGCAGCTTCATGTTTCGCGTGCGCCGAAGCGCCGACGCGCCTCCGTCGACGGGCGGCGCAAGCAGAAGCCCCCGCGAGCAGCCCGCCGCCAGGCGGCAGCGAGAGCAGCAGCAGCAGAGCCGCTACCTGTACGGCTTTGTCTTCTGCCGGCAGCGCACCGACCCCCGCCTGCGCCGCGGCGGAGAGCAGGCGTCCGTCGTCGTGCTGTCCGAGCAGCCGCTCTCGTGCGTGCTTGGGCCCCTGGCCGACGCCGCCGGCCCTGCGTATTTTGGCGCGGGCGAGCCGGCCCTGCGCGCGGCCTGGGCGGACGTCCGGGCGTCGTGGCCCCGCCCCAGGCCGGGCGCGGCCGTGCGCCTGCCGCTGCAGAGCCTCATCCCGGGCGGGGAGCTGCTGGTGTGCGCGCGGCTGCCGCAGTTTGCGGCGCTGCCAGAGCCGCGGCCGCGGCAGCAGCAGGCGGCGCCGGCGGCGGGAGCAGCAGCAGCAGCAGGAGCAGCAGGAGCAGCAGGAGCAGCAGGAGGAGCAGCAGCAGGCGCATCAGCAGCAGCAGGTGTGGGACGAGCAGCTGCATGCCTCCCGCCAAATGGGGTCGCATCCGTCCCCCAGCCGCCGCAGCAAAAGCAGCAGCCCGCCCCGCTGCCGACGTCGCCGCCGCCCTCTGCCGCCGCCGCCGCCGCCGGCTCGGCCGGCGGCGGCAGCGTCCCCGTGCGCTACCCCTCGCTGTCGGTGCGTCGGCGCACCCGCTCGGCGAGTGGCATGCCGGGGGGCGCCAGCCGCGCGCTGGCCAGCCCTTCGAGCGCCGGAAGCCTCGGGGCAATGGCGGCGGCGGCGGCCTCGGCGGGGTCAGGCTGCGCCCTCGCCGCCGCCGCCGCCGACGCCGCCGCCGCTGACGACGCCGACGACGACGCATCGTCCCGCCCGCCGGCCGGGCAGGAGGCCGACGCGGCGGCGGCGGTCGTCGCATCGTCCACGTCTCCTCGAGGCGCGGCGGCCCCCTGGCCGTTTGCGACTGGCAGCGCGCCGATGCCGCCTCCCGCCCCCGCCGCCTCCGCCGCCGCCGCCGACGCCGACGCCGCCGCAGCCGAACCAACAACAGGCAACAACAACAGCACCAACAACCGCAGCATCGGCGGCAGCCGCGGCGCCCACGCCGACGCCGACGCCTTCTCTGGCCTCTTTGCAGAGTACGACGCGTCCGCCGTCCTCTGCGGCGCCGCGGGCAGGCACCACCCGCACCACGGCCGCAGCGGCAGCGGCGCCCTCTTTGCCGGCGGCGGCGGCGGCGGCGGCGGCCTGGCGGGCGGCCCCGGCGGGCCCCCACGCGACCTCACCCGGCACGCGTGGACCCTGTGGGAGATGGCTGTCACGGGCGCCCCCCTGGCCGTCGTCGCGCCCACGCCGACAGAGTGCTCGTCGGCCGTCGCCGCCTTTGTGTCGCTGGCGGCCCCCCTGCCCTACGCGGCGGACTTTCGCCCCTACTACACGATCCACGACCCGTCGTTCCGCCGGCTGGTGGCCGGGGAGGTGCCGCCGGGCGCGGAGAGGTCGGGGGGGGGGGAAGAGGGGGGGAAGGAGGGCGCGGCGGCGGCGGCGGCGGCGGCGGCGCCCTCGCCGTTGCCACCGGCGTCGGCGTCGGCGCCTGAGGCCGCCAATGCTGGCTCGCCCTCCGCGCCGCCGCCGGTGCCCACGGTTTTCGGCGTGACAAACCTTTACGTGATCAAGGCGGCGCCGGCGTGGCCCAACGTCCTCTCCGTGGGCGTGAAGGAGTCGGCGGTGAGGGACATGCCGTCGGGCGCAAGGGGGGGCAGCGGCAGGGGAGCGGCGGGGTTGTCGTCGTCGGCGGCGGCGGCGGCGGCGGCGGCGAGGAACGGCGGCGGCGGCGGCCTGCTGGCGGGCGCCGTGCGCGCGCTCCGGCGGCGGCAGCAGGGCGCCGCCCAGCTGCTCGGGCAGCACACGCAGGGCCTGTGGCACCAGTACAAGCCCCTGACGCGCCCCGACCCCGCCCTCCTGGCCGCGCTCGCGCAGGCCGCCGCGCTCGACGCGCGCTCGCCGCTCGCCGGCGCGGGCGCGGGCGGCGCGGGCGGCCCCGGCGGCGCGGGCGGCGCGGGCCCCGGCGGCGGCGCGTTTGCGGGCGCGGGCGGCGCGGGCCCCGGCGGCGCGGGCGGCCCCGGCGGCGCCCACGTGCTCGGCCCCCCCGCGCCCACCCGCCAGGCGCGCCTGCTCCGCGCCCACTTTGCCGACCTCACGCTCGCGCTGCTGCTGCCCTACGGACGGTACCTGGAGCCCGGGCTGGGCGGCCGCGTGCGCGCCTGGCGGCCGGAGGAGCTGCTCCTCGACGCCGCCGCGCCGGGCGCGGCGCCGCCGCCGCTGCTTGCGCGGGTCGGCGGGTCGGCCGCCGCGCTGCGCCTGCTGCACCGACGCTTCATGGAGGGGCCGCACTTTGCGCCGTGGTTCGCGGCGCGGCGGCGGCCGTACGAGCACCTGGTCGAGGCGGCGGCCCCAGAGACTGCAGCCTCTCCCTCGGCGGGCGGCCTCGGCGCCGTGCGCGCCGCCGCCGCCGGCGCGCCGCCGGGCGTCGCCCCTGCCGTCGGGCGCTCCCTTCTGCGCGGGTTTGGCGGCGGCGGGGGCGCCGCGCGCCGCGCCCCGGGCCTCGCCACGCGCGTGCTGGCGCCGCCGCCGCCGCCGCAGCCTGGCTGTTCCTCTCCGGGGCCGGCCGCCGGTGCTGGCCGCGGCGGCGCCGGGGGCGGCGGCGGCGACGACGACGACGACGAGGAGGAAGAGGGCGACGAGGTCGCGCTCGTCCAGCAGTTCGTGCAGCTCGAGGCGCGCCTCTTACAGACCGACGCGCGCGCGGCGCAGGCGGCGGCGGCCGACCGCGCGGCCGCGCCCGGCGGGCACCGCCGCGTGGCGGCGGCGGCAGTCGGGCGCGAGATCGAGGGGCTGCAGCGGCAACTAGCCGAGCTCTTCTTCCGGCTGCCGGCCGACGCGCGCGCGGCGCTCGCGAGCAGCCCCGCGCGACTGGCGCTCGTCAAGCAGGCCGTCTTCCTGTCGTCGTCCTCGGCGGCGGCAGCGCCTGCGGGCGGCGGCGGAGGCGGCGGCGGCGGAGGCGGCGGCGGCGGCGGCGGCGGCGGCAGCGGCAGCGCTTGCAGCGACGGCAGCAGGGGCCTGTCGTCGGAGGAGCGCGAGGCGCAGCTCAAGGCGCTGAGCCTGCTGCACTCGGACCGGCGGCGGAGCAGCGGCGGCTTTGGCGGCAGCGGCGGCGGCGGGGTTGGCGGCGAGTGAGGAGGATGAGGGACGGCGACGCGCGCGCCTACCCGCGCTCCCGCTGCTCCCTGAGAGAGACGAGACGAATCCGCCCCCCGAAAAAGAAAAACAACCATCGATGCGTCTCGCATTTCATTCATCGCCGACACACGTGCTGGTGATTGCCACACACGCACACACAGCACGCATACGCACGCACGAGCGAGGATGAGGCTCGCCCGTATCTCCCCGCTTGCGAGTTGGTGGACGTGCGCCCCGCGCGCAACAGAAGATAGAAAGGCGGCGGCGGCCTGGCGTTCCCCCCTTGATTGCCCAATCAAAGCTTGCTCTTGCCGGGCTTCCCCGCCGCGTCCAGGATGGGCTGCAGCTTCATCGCCATGCTCATGGCCCCCTGGATCTTGAGCCGGCGCGTCAAAAAGGCCTGCTGCGGGTTGAGCTTGCCCGCGACCAGCTTGACAAAATCGTCGTCCTTGATTGTGAGCGTCAGGTCGGCGGCCTCGCCCTCGGCCGGAGGGCCCTCGCGCACGCGTCCGCCGGCGGCGGCGCTCGGCGACGCGGCGGCGGCGCCCTCCTCGGCGACGCGAAGGTCGAGCGTCCACTCGGCGCCGTCGATCTTGAATACGACGAGGCCCTTGACGCGCTTGACGAGCTCCTCGCCGTCGGGGCCGGCCAAATTTGCCTCGAGCTGCTTGAACAGCACGGGCGCTTGCTTGGGGGGCGCCATTTTTTTTTTTGCCGAGGCGCGACAGAGCGGGGGGGGCGGCGGCTGAGCGCGCGGAGCGGGGCTGTTTTCTTTGCTCTTCGCCCGTCGTGAGAGGAGAGGAGAGTGGGGGCGCGCTTGTCGGGAGGGTGGTCGAGGGCTTGGTGAATGGCGCGAGGGGCCGACGATTGTGAGGCGTCCGCTGCGCGGGAGGGAGGGAGGGGGGGGATGTTTCTCACGCCCGTTTCGTGTTTTTGCCGACTAGACACGACAACGGAAAACTCGAGCGGGTTTACGTCTTCGCGCGGGCGATGGCGATTGATTGTGTGCGTGAGAGGGCGTGCGTGAATCGGGTCACTCAGCCAAGACTCGATGAGGGGGGCCAACGAGCCCCGCCGCTTTTCCGCCGCCTAGACGCGACGGGGAACGGATTGGGCCGGCGCGGCCCGGGGGGACCCTCGTTCCCCGCCGTCGACGTGACCCGCGCCAACTTTGAGGGCGACGGCGGGGCTCTCGCCGCCCTCCTCGCCGCCCTCGAGTCCCCCCGCGCCGCCTTCTACGCCATCGACCTCGAGATGACGGGCCTGTTTTTAGGCGGCGGCAGCCGCGGCGGCTACCTCGACGCGCCCGAGGACCGCTACACCTCGCTGGCGGCCAGCAGCGGCGCCTTTGTGCCCAACCGGGTGGGCCTGTCGATCTTCGAGCGCGCGGACGGCGGCGAGACGCACCAGCACCAGCAGCAGCCGCAGGCGCCGGGGTGGTCCGCCAAGACGTTCAACTTTTGGGTGTTCCCGGCCGCGCTGCCGCCGGTGCCAGACAGCGCCGGCGCCGCCGGCCGCCCGTCGGTCTTCTCGTGCGACGCGACGTCGCTGCGCTTCCTGGCCGACCACGGGTTCGACTTCAACCGCGTGGTGCGCGAGGGCCTGCCGATGA
>Ga0105053_10003840_pt1 | contig 22545 bp, 47 predicted proteins | sample BON01_FD_78093 | JGI IMG/M metagenome (GOLD analysis project Ga0105053, IMG submission 78093) | Freshwater microbial communities from Lake Bonney liftoff mats and glacier meltwater in Antarctica - BON-01 | ecosystem: Environmental > Aquatic > Freshwater > Ice > Glacier meltwater | place: Lake...
ACGGCCATCGATTCGCCCGTCCGCGCGATGATCGAGTCGGAAATCAGGAATGAGGGTACTCCTTTTTTCCGATTTATGCCTTCCGCAAATCTGGTCATTGAACTCAACGCAGCGATGGCATATATTATCTCTGATATTCTGCTTGATACTTTCGAGGAAGAAGATCATCCCGCAGTCTTTGCCTTCGCCAAGAAACTCGAAACTTTTGCCGAGAGCAATAGGCCGAACACCCAACCGTCGCACTGACTGGTTGAAGGCGGCGTATCAGCATGAACCTATCAGGAAGCAAAATTAATATTGACTTGGATGGCGTTGTTTATTGTTTAATCGACGGAGATACGTTCATTGAAGTTATCATTGGACTTGACGGCTGCGTAAGTTCGGAGAGTAATATCAAAGAAGTATGCGATTGCTGCGGATTTACAGACTGCTATTTTGATTGCGTTGACTCGAAAGAATCGTTAAATGGCGATCAAGATGCTGCGCAAGATTATCGAGAAGATGTCAATGATCGGTGTCGTTTCAATAATGCTGTTGATGGAGCAGAAGCGTTCCTTATGGCATTGGCAGGAAATAATGTAGACATCCATGAGGAGCCTATCATTGACGCTTTTTTTGCGTCCATAGAAGGAATTGCAAATAATGTTTGACGAATCATTGGCAACTTGCTTGTCTATGAGCGTTATATCACAGATTGGTGCCTAGAAAACGGAAGAAAGGTGTCTGAATATTATGACTAATACTGAAACAAAAGTAACCCGATTTACTGACAATGAAGCCTGCGAGATAATTCGTAGATTCCTTGAATCTGCGGATGTCGATGGTCTAGCAGACATGGTTTCTCGCTTCTGCGAGGATGGGCCGACTATCGTTTACAACCATAAGGGGGACTCTGATGTGTTCGAGGATGGCGAGATCATTCAGATTGGCTACCCTGTTATCTTAGCAAGGACTTATGATGACGGGCACGTTGTCGAAGTTCTCTTTGATGCAGAGCCTTGGTTCAAGCAAGCGTCAGATGAGGAAATTCGAGAGTTGGCGGCTTGTCGTTGGGGCGGCGATGATGCTTCGGACAACATCGCATTTTTCATGGCTGATCGAAATGTTGAAGTTGCTAATATGTTCAAGCAGCGGGATCGTAGTAAATGTGGGTTCGAGTGTTACGTTGATGTCGAGGATGCGATGAAATGGCTTAACACTCATCGTCCGCATCTCAGCGATCAATTTTTGGGGGACGAAGATACTCTCACTGACGGTACACTGAAAGGGCGTTAGCATGAAGATCAACAAAACCGATGAACAAATTGGCGCAGCGATTCGAGAGTTTCTGTCTAAGATGGATTATGACCTGCTGAACAATCAGAAGGGAGAACTTATCGCAAGAGTCGAGGGAGAGTTGTGTAGGCACAATGAGACTGATGATCTTGATGGTGTAATTAACTTCCTTGATGCGTTCCAGGATATCTGCGTTAATGATCTAGGGATTTGGGAATTTCCTGTTCGCAAAATGTGAACAAGATTTGAGGTAGAATACGGTTATGGGATGTTTTATTTCTGTCATCGTGATCTTTATGCCAAGAATTTTTCTGTTCTTTGGCTGGATTCTTGGTTTCTTTGCCGAGGTTCATCCTTGGGATACCAGATTTTGGCCTATTGTTGGATGGGTTCTTGCTCCATACACAACTTGCGTTTATGGACTTTGCTACGTCTACAATCAAGGCAATTTCGATAATTCGTTGTGGACAATTTTAATGGTTGCTGGAATTGTTGCAGATATTTGCAATTTTTTCTCGTCATGGTTTGATGACTAGCCACTGACTGATCCTTTGCAGTACAAAAGCGTCAAGTCAATGTCACCCCAAGCGGAGAATAAAAATGTCGCAGATTCTTGGAAAGAACCAACTGGTCGAGATTCTTGAGCGAATCCGAGGGGCAGCGTTCTGTTCTCTTATCACCGTAACGAACCCGCATCATAGCGGACTTCGTATGACTGCCCGAGAAGGCGGAGAGCGTTGTCCTTGGATCGTTGGTAGCGGCAAGAGCGCAGTTTGCCACCTTCGCAAGATCAGTCGTACCCTTGTTTGTCTCAACGAGCATTATCATAATGGCGTTCGGCGGCAGATGGAGCGAGAGGGTCTGAACCCTGATACGTTTGTTCCTGGCGAAACTTGGTACACCCAAGACAGGCGAGAGGATGGGACTATGCTTCCGTTCGCAACTGGAATCAATAACAGAAGTCGGTATCTTTGCGGTCGCAATCTCAAGATCATCGCAACTGCTATCTATGTTGATATTCGAGATGGAGAGCGGGTCGAGAATGACGAGGTTGCTCGTTTCTTGCCTACTGCTGAGACTCGTTACGGCAAGCAGGCTCGCGCCGGACTTCGCAAGAAGATTGCTAGGCAAGTTTGGAAGCTCGATGGTATCCGCGCTATGAACATTGGCGGCGAGAGTATCGAGGTTCATCCGCCCGCTGCGAATGCTGATAATGCTGCTGTTCATGCTGCTGTTGTTGAGATGATGGCGCAGTATCAGAATGAGCATAAGGATGCTGAGGATGAATTGAACGCTGCGGAGGCTGCGGTATGAAAACTTTACGAATCTGTATTGACTTCGCTGGAGCGGAGGGTAATGACGATAATCTCGTTCTCAAAGTATTTCATTACAATGAGAACAATGATCTTATCAAGATGTCTCCTACTCATTTGAGGCAAGCAATCAAAGAGCCTTACGAGGTAGAGGTTTCATTTGGAGATGGGCAGGAAACGGTTGACGCAACAAAACTGATGGATGTCCTTCGTCAGCGATACTAGATTCCGCTTGGAGCCTTGACAACTCCGCTGCCTCCATCATCGAAGGATGGTTGAGGCGGTTTCCATATGAGCGAAGACAAACGCATATCTTTATATCAACGAATGGCAGACCTTACTTTGCCTAAGTGCCAGTCGTGTAGAAATCCGCTAAAGACGCAGACTTCACAGACAAGTATTATGAATTGCGCGAAAAAATTGATGAAGCGGAATATGAGGACATGTCTATCACTGACTCATCCGTAGCGGAGGAATAAGATAGTAACAAATTGCTTTTTACAAGGAGATGTTTTTGAAACTCAGAAAAGACCAGAAAGATTGCATCCAGATTTGCAAAGAAAACCCGAAGGGCAAGATCATTGAACCGACAGGCACGGGTAAAACTGTTGTTGCAATTGAAGTAATCAAAGATGCCATTATCGGGAATACTACAGATGAGCCGCTTGTCATTGCGGTTTTTTCTCATAGAATTCTTCTAGCATCGCAGTGGATCAAATCTGCCTATCAATCTCTAATTAAAGATAGTAATCTACCTGTAAATTTCATCAATGTCAATTCAGGCGGATTGTCAAATAAATTAAAAGAGAAAATTGAAAAATCTCTTTATGAAATTTCTGGGCCAGAAGTTTCTCCTGTTATTAGTACAACCGATTCAAACGAATTAGAATTTCAGGTAAATAAACTAAAAGGAGAAGGACACCACGTTATTATCGCTTGCCTCTATCATTCCACAAAGGTTTTGCGAGACGCTGATATTGGAACATTGTCAATGAAGGTTTGCGATGAGGCGCACACAATCGTTAACAACGATAAATTTGAAGTTGTGCATGAAATTGATTGTGAGCGTTCGTACTTCTTTACCGCTACTCCTGAAGCGACGCCTTCTGATAACGGCAATGGAATGAATAACGAGGAACGATATGGACCAGTTCTCTACGAAATGAGTCCTCGGCGAGCCATTGATATTGGGGCTATCGTTCCTCCTAAGATTCATTTTTGTGGAACGCAATGGAAGCCGGAAAGAGTAGAAGAAATCCTTGAAGAAAATGACTATGGAGCAACTGCTGAATTGATTTATTCTGCTTTTCAAAAGCACAAGGAATTTATTAAAGAGGAATCTTTTGACCCTGACAAACTTGGAGCAAAACTATTAGTTATTGTTAGGGGGCAAAAAGAACTCAAAGGTCTGTTTGGATACAACGAAGAAAGAAAGACACTTTTCAATAATACAAAAACTCTTAACGAGCTTAGAGAAAAATACCCCAGAGTTAAACTCTATGCTCTAAGCACAGATTTTGGAGTTCTTATTGATGGTAAATTCTACTCGTCTCCTGTCAGTAATTCTAATAAAGAAGATTTTCTTTATTCTCTTTATGATATTCTGGATAATGACGATGCCATCATTTTTCATTATGACATGATTTCAGAAGGTATTGATGTTCCTGGAATTACTGGTTTGCTTCCTCTAAGGAATATCGAGAGCAAAACGAAGTTCATACAGAACCTTGGTCGCGCCGTCAGAATTCATCCTGTAGATAGATCAAGAATTGAAAATAAAGAGTTAAGTCCAAAGGACAGAAATAACTACATCAAGCCTCATGCTCATGTTATTCTTCCGTGTTGTTTTCAAGATAAAGAAGATTTCATTGAGAAATACGCGAATATCATTGAGGCTTTCAGGAGCGACTATGAATTCAAATCTGGAGAGATCGTATCAAATGAGAGGCAGTCACCTAATCCTGTGGACACTGACGAGGACGGTCAGCCCCCAGAAGTGGTAGTAATTGCGAAAGATGCAATTGATGATTTCTACCATTTGAGGGAAGAAGAAAGCATGACGATGCAGGAGATCATTCAAGCCTCATCTTTGTTTAGGTTCTTGAGGAATGGTGATTTTTCTGTGATTGAGATGCTGGGAGAAGAGGCAGGTATTATTTTCTGAGATGAGGTTACAGAATGAAAGAACAAAGAGAATTTGCAAGAAAGTATGTAAAGTCTGCTCTTTTTGAAAAAGAAGGTTGGAGGCCGTTGGTTAAAGTTCTCACAAAGAACGGTCTTGGCGGGGTCGATATGGATGCGGGTCTTCAAGGCGTTCATACTTCATTCAAGTTGTGCTATGACATTGTTTCTAAACTAGAATCAACTTCTGGGATTGATCTGAAAAATTCTAGCATTTGTGTTCTTTTCAACTTGGAATTTGTCGATGTTCTTGTTAGGGATTTTGGAGTGCCTGGCAAAAACATCACTTTTGTTGCTGATTCTGCGACTGAGGGGCATGTGGCGTGTCACTGGTATGGTGTCACTGACATTCCTCGGGTAACGTATGACAGCAAGAAAAAAAACGGAGAGAGGATAAATATCATGCCTAAACTTAACAAACAATTCGATGTTGTTTTGATGAACCCGCCGTACCAGGCCCCTACAAAAGATGGAAACAAGGGAACAAATCTTTGGGATAAATTCGTTCCATTAGCCTTCTCTCTTACAAAGAACGAAGGTTTTGTTTCTGCCGTGCATCCCTCTGGCTGGAGAGATGCATCTACTACCTTTAAAGATGCTCATGTTATTCGGGAAAATGATTTACAATTTTTATCAGTTCATAATGAAAAAGAAGGTAAAAAAGTTTTTGGCGTAAGCACTAGATTTGATTGGTATGTTTGTCAAAAGCGTCTTTATCATGGACTAACAAAAATGGAAGAAGAAACAGGGGATATTGTAAATACTGATATTTCTATTCTCCCGTGCATTCCTAATTATAAATCAAACATGGTAAATTCTTTTGTCGCAAAAAAGGGAGAAGAGAAGTGTGAAATACTTTATAATAGTAATGCTTACCGAGCAGGCAAAGATCATATGTCAAAATTCGAGTGTAAAAAGAACTGTTATCCAGTTGTCTATTCAACTCCTGTAGCAGGGCCTACTTTGCACTGGTCTTCTCAAAATAATAATGGTCATTATGGTGTCTCTAAGTTCATTTTTAATCCAAACAGACCCATTGGTTTCTTTGTTGATTACGATGGTGAATATGCTATGACACAATGGTGCGTAGGAATCGTCGGAGATCGGGAGTATCTTGACATGGTTGCTGAGGTCTTTAAAAACCAGAAGATCAATGGATTTGCAGATTTCATGGAAGCAACTCATTTTACAGATAAGATTTTCAACAGAAGAGTCTTTGAAAGTTTCCGCAAGGATTTTTGGAAGGAGTTCATCTAATGTGTAAAACTATCGAAGAACGACGCTCAGAACGAAAGAAGCAAACCGCCGAAGTCTTTACTCCGCCTAAACTGGTTAGCGATATGCTCGACAAACTTCCCGACACTGTTTGGGAAGATGGAAAGACGTTCTGTGACCCAGCCTGCGGGGATGGTAACTTCTTGATTCAAGTCCTTTGGCGCAAGATTGCCGAGAATGAGCAAGACCCGACCGAAGCGTTAGAGTCTGTTTACGGCGTTGACATCATGCAAGACAATATCAGAGAATGTCGTCTGCGGCTTCTAAAGATGATTAGTCTTTTTGATACTGTTGACGAAGAGCATATCAAAACTGTCCTGACCAATATCGTTCATCTTAGTTTGAAGTATCATCCTCAAGGTTCCCTTGGATATGATTTTTCGTTCAAGCCAAAGCGCAATAAGAGGGACGTTGCTCGATGGATGGGCTGGGTTACTGATGGTACGCTGGCAGCGGTCGAGTTGCCAGTATCCGCAGAATCAATTGAGACAAGTATCGAATTGGAACCTGACCTCTTTTCAGAGGATAATGATTATGCCGATTGAACTGAACCATCTTTTTCTCCGTCGCTGCGCCAACCCGCAAGAGTTGCTTGGAAAGAATCTGGGGAAACTCAATACGTTCTGTTCTCGAATGGAGAAGCAAGCCAAGAGTCATGCGGCGAAGCAGGCTGTTTATGTTCAAGGCGATGATAAAAGAGTAGAGAGGTATGAGATCGCTCTTAACAAATACAAGGGCGATGCGCTTGAGATATTCGCAGAGTTTCTTATTCGTAGCATGGGGCTTCATCCTCAAATCGGAGTTCTTAATTACGAATTGATTGATGAAGATGCAGATATGGGAGTTGATGGGTCCGGTCTAGGACTCGATAAATTACCTATCGCTGTTCAGGTAAAATACAGACAGGCTGATTACGAACTAACAGCGAATGAGGATCATCTTACGAATTTCGCTTGGAAGGCTGTTGACCAGCATGGAGTAGACGCAGGCACTCATTCCAACCTCCTACTTATCACAACAGGAAAAGGTCTTCATTGGAAAACTGAAAAAGATATGTTTAACTACAAGATTCGTGTTCTTAATAGAAAAAGGCTAAGAAAGATGACAGACAATCCTTCTTTCTGGTCCTTGTTTCTTGAGTCATGGGAATACTCGTTGAATCTTTGAATTGCTCGAAAAATGTCTATCACTGACTCATCCGTAGCGGAGGAATAGCATGAGCCAAGCAAAAGAAAACATTGAATCTGTTATCAATGAGTTGGACCAGCAGGCGAAGTCTGCGACCAACAAACTCGGAGGACTTCGCGCTGATATTTCTGCACTGATTCGAGAAGAAGCAGCGTTAGGATACTCGGCGATCTGTCTGCTAAAAAGAATTCATGCAAACGTCAATAACGCTAAACTCACAGACAAAGTGTTTCGAGAATTTGTAGAGCATAGCATCTCTTCTAAGTTTGTGGAATAACGGGCACGAAAGAGTTTTTTCGCGCACCAAAGATAGGTAAGAGACAAAAACGAGCCACTGACTCTTAGCCAATAAAAGAATAACAATAAACCTTATTCAAGGAGCACACATGAGCACGCTTAAGAATCTCCCGTTTACCGCAAGCCAACTGTCATCCATTCTCGATGAGATCGGGAACGATGGTCACTCCATCTACACTCCCAGCGAACTCGCCAAGCATATCGGACTTCCCGAAAATATCTTCGATCCCTGGTCTCATATCCATAACAGCGATGGAAGCCATAAGGGAACCATCACTGCTGATGGAAGTGCTGTTGAGAGCATGAAGGGAATGTACGGACTCGACTTCCTGCAAAGCGCAGCCATGAAACTCAATGTCAAGTCTACTGATATGATGGGACGAGGCTCCAGAGCCCGTTCGATTACGTCGGCCCTGAGAGACTACCTGAAAACCGTTTGACACTGACGATTCTTTGACAGAGGATCATCGTTAAACGAATCTCAATCAAGGAGAAACTATGACCGAGACAAAGAACAAGGGAACAATCTCTATGTTTGTTCATCCGCCTCTCCCCCCTTGTTGGGGATGATGGCGGCAACGGCTCAAAGATAGGTGAGCCCTATCACTGACTCAAATATGGTAAAGGATTATCATGGCAAAGACCAAACTTTATATCGATCCTGAGCGGTTCAAGCAAATCATCGAAAAGGTTGAAAAGGAATCTGGTCCTTTTACCAATCGTGCTCAACTGCATGATGCAGTAGCGGCGACTGAGTGGGCTAAAACTCACGCAAAGAAGCCCATCACGGCTTCTGTTGTTGCTTTGAGAATCAAAGAGTTTGGTATCGAGCCGCAAACCCCCAAGGGTCGCCGAGGTATCGCTTCGGGCACTCGGATTGGAGGGACGGTAGACCCTGAGGCGAGAAGTCGAAACAAGAAAGCAAAACTTGCGCAGCCCAAGGCTGTTGAGATTTTTGATATTCTTGCAGCAATCGCTCCAACCAGTTTTCAGAGAACAATCGAAAGAGCAAGAGAAGGTAGTATCAAGTCTGCTATCAAGATCAAGTGCGCTGAGTGCGTTGGTTTTGAAGATATGACTTTGCGAATCAGAGAATGCGATACAATGTCTTGCGCTCTTTGGTTGCATCGCCCTTATCAGAGCGTTACTATTGGCGGAGCAGAGGTCGATGAGAAAACCGAGACACTGGCTGAAGTTGGGTAAGGCAACAACATGAAAGAAAAACCAACCGTCATTTCCCAGTATTCTGTTGAACAAGCCATCGAGGATGGAGAGTTGATACATTTCGACTCGATCATCCAAGGAAAATGGTGCGTTACCAGAAACGTCTTTCACGCCATCGAGGACAAAGTAAAGGGAACGACAAGAACGCCAGCGCAGGCACTCTATAATCTGATGTCCGATGCCCTTCATTTCATCAATTCTCCTTATGCTCAGTTGAAGCGTAAAGATGGTGCGCTCCTTTTTACGAAGGTGTTTGAGCAGTTTATGAGCGGGAACGTGACCGGCAAGAAACTTTGGATCGTTTATAACGAGACTAACGGATGGACTGTTATGTTTCCTGAGAACTATTAGCAGACACCACTGACAATTTTCGCGCTAGGAATAATCATGGCAAAACGAATCTGTAGAAGTTGCGGAGAAATCATCGAAAAGACCGAAAGCAGTTGGGTCCATCGGTATAATCGTCCGATGTCCTTGGTCATCCCTTGTAGAAAGATTGACCCCAGCCCAGAAGGACTAGAAGAAATCTGTATCAATCTGGTCACAGAGGCAGAGATCACAGATGCAGGTCAGAGAGATATAGAACAGTATATCAAACAGATCAAGGAAAAGTTGATCGAGCGAGGTGTGGAGTGGATGCCTCTCTACGAGAATGAAGAAGTTGACTAAACGAAAACATCGCAAGAGGTTTGTTCTCCTCAAAGATAGGTGACACTGAGGTCTAACCTAAATGGCGAATGAGGCTATTCGGTACAGCATTGTCACTGACCAGACTGTCTAGGAATGTTAGCATGAATGAACACGAAGCCGTCGCCTATGCCGCTACTTGGGGATCGTATAACCGAGCAGGAGACCCTGGAGCCTGTATGTACGGTTTTAGCCACGAGATCGGTCTGAAGGTCCAATCCGAGTACCATCGGGAACAGTGCCTCGCACAGATCGCCAAGAATAAGGCGAGGGTCGAGGACGAACCCGATAACGATGCCTTTGACGATGATGAGTGGGACCAGTTGGATTGTCTAGAGAAGATGATTACTGACGCGCCGATCATAAGGGAGACAGCATGAGTACCAAACTTCCCGAAATCATGTACGATTGTCTGAGTAATACCTACCTGACTACTGAGCAATTTGTTTTGCAGGATCGGATGATTCATGCAATGCTTCTGTCAGTCGTTTCTATTGGCAAGTTTGATGATTTGAATGAAGATGGATGCAAGATTCTTATTGACAACATCATCAAGAAGTGTAATGAATATGGTTCTCTCCTTTCTTCTATTGGAGATTTCTGTTATTGCACTCAAAATCTTTTGGAGAATACGATCACGGTGATGAGAGAATGCTATCACGCTCCTGAGCATATTCTCAAGTGTCTAGAGGCTTGCGTCTAACACTGACTCTTTTCAAGAAAAGGAAAAATATGAAAAGCATCGCATTTCTGAAAAACTTTGAAGTCTGCAACGTCAATGGAGATACTGTTTACGCAGATATTTTCATCGAGAGAATTGAGAAGTCTGTCGAGGGTCGTGATTCTATTGACTTCCATATTTTCGAGGTTGGTAGCCAAAATTTTCATTCCGAAGATTTCCATGATAACGAGATGGACGCCTGGACTGAGAATCTTACGTTCTACGATGTTTGCGAGGATGAGAGCAGCGTAACGATCAATAAGGCTCTGTCTGTTTTTTACGATATGCTTAGCGGGGCATTAGGGCCTATCGCTGTTCCTTCGCTTCCCTACATGGCGAATGATGAATCTTCCATGACAGAGAGAGATGGTTTTGAGTCTGAGTATTTCTTTGCTGTCCTCAATACTGAAATGAGAGAGAAAGAAGGGACTAAGACTCTTTAGAGGCTGGTCCACTGACTCATTTTGAGGGAAATATAGGCATGACCAAATCAGACACAAATGTCGGGTACTGCTCTTCTTGTAACGAGTTTGGCTCTCTAGCGAAGGAACTAAAGAGACAACAGCAGGAGACTAATTTTTCGCGCCAAAAATAAACCCGACAAGGAAAGTCGAATGAGGGCACTGACGTTCAATGACTATCGTATGCTTGTAGTCCTCTCGTATATCGCCCTTTGCTAAGGACAGCAATGAACCGAATGAATCTCCCAGAATATGACTGGCGCAGCGCAGAAATCGGACTGCACAAAGATGAAATTGAACCCGCCAAAAGAGTCTTGCACGGAATCAAACAAGTGCCTGACTATCCTTGGGATATTCCTTTCCTAGACTACACAAATAACACGCTCACATTCTTTCACATGAACCAAGAAGCGTGTATCAATTTTCTTGGTATGCTAGGAAAGTTCATCGAGTTGGGAACCATTGACAAGGCTTCATTGGTTGGTATCCTCGCAAAGAGCGGAACAGCAATCGAATACGTCAAGAATCATCGTCACTAAACAGATAAGGGGTGCTAACTCAATTGGCAGAGTAGCGGATTTTTAATCCGCAAGTTCCGAGTTCGAGTCTCGGGCACCCTATTGCAGCACTGACCTGGTTGTTGCTTCTGTGAAGAAGGGCAGAACCATGACTGACAAGAACAAATACTACGTTATCTATTCAGAACAAGATCAAGGCTTTTGGAACGACAAAGATGGTTGGGTCGCATGTGAAACCGCAAGCGTATACCCTAACACTGATTACCTTCTTCCTAGCGTTAGCGTGCCCGACGCAAGATGGGTTGAGCAAGACGAAGCCTTTACACTTACTGATGATCCAGAGGAGATTCCAGATGTTGAGTAAGGAAAACACTGCCAGTAACCCGAAATTCCCGCAAGTTACTTCTAAACTTACTGGCGAGAATGAAGATACTCTCAATTTTCTTTCTGTCGTTTCGAGAGATATGAGACAGAATGGCATCGACAAATCAGAAACACAAGCGTTGCATAAAGCAGTTTTTGCGGCGCAGTCTGGAGACGAGGCTCTCCAGATTCTTATGCGAACCGTCAACGTCATTTGAAAGGAACAAGATGTACGAACAGAGTTTTCTTATCGGCGAATGAAAGAAGGAAGAAGTCCAGTCTGTTCTGAAGCGGATCTGTTTTCTGGCGTGGGTAGGTTGCGGCGGAAAGCCTTGGTATCGAGATCAAGGCTTTTGACACTGACTCGGCCAAAACGACGTAGGAGCAGAGAAACAGTCCTCAAACAAAGAAGGGAACCGCAAATGTACGCCATTTTCAGCGGAAAGACCGTCGTTGACGACCAGAGTGATAGCAAGGATGCTGCGATCGAGCGGGCGAAGGAGATCGTCCTGGAGCGGGGGAGCGGCTCTCATCGTCCGCCCCGAGCAGTTACCATCGTTGGCATCAAGGGCAGCGCAAAGCGAGCCAAGCCGGTTGAGGTCGTCGTCATCGGAGCAAGCCGTTTGGGCACTGTCGTCCGGGCAGCGTAAAGTTTTCCCCATCGGGGACTCCCCCCTCTGATGCCCCGCAAGGGGATAGGAGGGGGGATGGTCCAAAGATAGGTGAGATACTGAATCACTGACCTGTTTCTCTCCATTCAAAGACATGAGAAAACTTCCCAAAACCAAGATCGTCCGAGCCAAACTCGATGCCTTTGACCTCGAAGCCGAAGCGGAAGGCTCGGCGATTCGCAGCGGACCTCAACTCACTGGCCCCAAGGGCAAGAAACTCAAGGGGGGTGGCAGGCACCACCCCCGAGGCGAAGCCATTGCAGAGTTTCGAGCAACGAGGCATATCGAATTCACAGCCGCATAAACAATAGATAAGGACCAAAGAAATGTTGAAACTAAAGAAAACAGAAAACGGATTTTTGATCACATCTGATGAGCCGTGTCGAATAGAAATCAATGATACTCCAGGAATGATTGCCTTCATTTACAAGGGCACATATCCATGTTTGGAACAAGATCCTGAAACCTGTATTGATCGAGTGAGTCTGTCTCACGCAGAACACGCAGATTACGAAACATAAAAACTCGGGGCCGAAGCGGAAGGCTCGGCGATTCGCAGCGGACCTCAACTCACTGGTCCCAAGGGCAAGAAACTCAAGGGCGGGGGCAGGCACCACCCCCGAGAAAACTAATCTTTTTCGCGCAAAGTATAAGTAAGGAGCAAAGCAATGGCATGGAAGAAACTGCCCAAAAATCACAAGCCCAAGAAGCATCGAGAGTTTGATAAAATCGACCAAGCAGCAGAGGCAGAGGGTCAAGCAATGAACAAAGGGCTAGATAAAGAAGAAAAGAAACCCAATAACAAAAAGAAGCAGGAGTAGAGTATGAGCCACGAAAACAGATTCGATCTTCCCAAAAACTCAATCAGCGTTCAGGGAGAAGCAAATATGAGATTCGCTTCCCCAAGCGCGCAGCAATCCGAACGAGCAGACAAAAACAATCAGCCAACCCCAAGAATGGTAGGAGGGGATCAAGGCGACGTTGGACATCATGGCTATCACGTTGAGAATGGCAGAACCTACTTCGATGATGCAATCTTGTTTACGGGCCTCGATATAGACCCAACCGAGCAAGAAATCATTGATATGGCGCAAGGTATCGTAGACTATGCGTTCGAGTCTATCGGTATGGACGTTGTAGCATAAAAACTCGGGGCCGTATTGGTATCCTATTCTAGAAAAACCGCTAGTCGGACCTAGAACGGCGAGGGTTCAAGTCCCTCCGGTTCCATTCTGTTGTTGTTCATCCTCCCTTGTTGACCTCGATTTCCGTTGCATATCGGCTCCGAGCGAGAGGGAGGAGAACCCCAAAGATAGGTGACCGACAAAAACTTACCACTGACTTTTAGCCCATAAAATAATAGCAGAAATAAACTTCATTCAAGGAGTATACATGAGCAAATCAATCGAAAAGATCCGAGCATAAAAGATTATTGGGCCGTCAAGAAAAATGGATTGTTCGGCCACTACAACCTGTTTTGAGCCACTGACTCATTGAGCAAAGGAATAGAAGTATGAATGAACAAAACACAATCAACTTTGTCAAGTCCGTTCTTAGCGATGCCAACGGAATCTCCGAGCAGTCGTACAACCTTTTGCTTGATATGATTTCACCTTCTCCTGAATTGTCGAGCCTACGCGGCGAGGTAGAGGCCACGGATGGTCGCTTCTATCTTCCAGAGGATTCGGATTTTTTCATCCGAGATATTGATTGAATCGGATATGATCCACTGACTCAAAGCAAGCAAAGGAACAGCATGAACGAGACCAACCCCAGACCGTTTGACGCAAGCCAATTCACATCAACCCAATTCAACTCTGCCGAGCAGAAGGCTAAGTTTGGCAATAACCTTGTCAAGTTTATTCTCAATGGGTTCCAGTCGAAAGACTTTACGCCCGCTCTCTACAAGGCTCTCAACAATTGTTTTGGGCATATCGCCCACTACGATATTCGAGGGTTCTACGAGACTTGGTTCAGCGACCATAACCAAGTCCGAGAATGGTTCGATCACGTTCAGCAATACACGCCCGTTGGTAGCGCAGAGTTTACCTTCTCCGACGTTGAGCGAGCGTTCAAGACTTGGTTTAGCAAAAATCTGAAAGATTGTTCCGACCAGATTGTTTCGCTTTCTAATGCGGAAAATGAGATGGCAGAACTCGCAGGCACCAAGCAAATCTTCCGTATCGCCGCAATCAGTAGCAACACTGGTTCATTCGGACACAAGCGGCATATCTTGGTTTCTAAGCACGGAATCGCCGTCGAAGCAGAACGGATGCCGAATAACTGCAACCCATCAAATAGAGACTTGACAAGCGGCGAGGAATTGACGTTCACTGTCGATGCCGAAGGGATGCCGACTGATTATCAGCGTCAAGGATTCGAGACTCTTTCAAGGATGCGACCCGAGCCGCCGCAAGCCGTCATTGACCAAATCTTCTCGGCAAAGATTGTTCTCTCCCGATAATCCAACCGCTCTGTCTCCCCACAAAAGGGGCTATAGCCTCAAAGATAGGTGAACCAAGCCCACTGACTGTTTTCCTCGCAAATATAACTATGACCAAGACTGAGCAAATCCGAATGATCCTCGTAGGGAACTTGCTACGGAAAGAACTCGGGGATGGTATCTTCCACCTACAGAACAGAGATCCAAAGGGATGCGTTGGACAGTTTGATAATGGAAAGATGCTTTACAGCGTCTTTACTTTCGAGTCAGGCGTACTCGGTGGGAAATTGACAGACAAGGATGCCAGGTTTACAAGCGTCAGAGTCAAACATGCCGATGATCCTATTTGGGTTGATAAGGATTGGAGAGTTTATGACACTGACCCGAAATGGGATTGGGCAAAAGAATGAAGAACGACCTCAAAACCATGAATCGAGCCGCCCGAGAGCATAGACTGGCGCATGAGGCGTTGGTCGGTCGCCCCAGATCCAAGTCCTTTGGAGGACGCAAGACGCCACAGCAAGACCGCAGAGCCGCCAGACAGACTCTCCGTAGTCACTGACCAGAAACTATAGAAATAAAAGCATGACCAAGAAAGAAATAAAAGCATGACCAAGAAAGAAATAAAAGCACGACTGGAATACTTGAGAGGAGAACTCCAAGCAGAACGGCTGAGTTGGGAAGAAGTGGGCGAATTGCAAGAACTTGCCCCACACATCGACCCTGATGATCTTGAATTGTTGGAAGCGGCTGGAGAACCCGAGCCAGAGTAGTAGAAGATCACTGACCAGAAACCGTTGGAATAGTAGCATGAGCACCAAAACATATAACGGGCACAAGATTGAGATCGAACAAAACTTGGAGGAGGATGATTGCATCAAGTTGTATCATCGCATCACTTTTCCAGATGGTCGAATTGAAATCGCAGACCTTAGCCCTTATAACACAAACTCTGCTGATCTTGTTGCGGCGTATATCGAGTTGGGGTGCCCGACGAGAGAAAGCATCGGAAGCATCGCACCACTGAACGGTCACGACGTAAGACGTTTATGGATCGAGAAGTTTGCGAATCGTCCCATGCCGACCGTTTGATCTGCTCGCCCTCTCGCCCCTAGAGTCATTGTCTGACTCGGGGCGGTTGGGTTAGGCACTCAAAGATAGGTGGTACACTGAGCCACTGACATTTTCGCGAAAGAATATAAGTATGAGCAACGAAATCATCAATTTCCCTCGACGGACTCTCTCTACTCTCGGCACGCATAAGACGATTGCCGTTGAGCCTCATATGACCATGATCCCAGCCTACGCCGAGGCGCAGAGCATGAATCTCGGACAGATGAAAGAATGGGCAAAAAAGAACGACGGCGTTATCATGCAACAGGATGATGGTTGGTTCCCACCATTCGTTCTATATAAGTATCTCAATGGCGATCTCTCCAGCGTTTCATAATCACTGACGAAACCAGAGCAGAGCAGAATCATGAACATGAGCAACAAAAAAACATATTGGCTGTATCTGTGGAAGAAACCGATTCAAGCCGTGCGATTGACAGAAGGCGCAACCGATTGCGAAGTCAAGATAAAGGCAGAGAAAGAACTTGAATCTGTTCCTGGCGTTATCTGCAACGAAGGCGAGAACCCGGGCGAGCGAAGGCTAAAGATTTGGCACTCTGAAATCCGAGTGTTCGACCACTGACTCATAAGAGATTAGATATAAACATGAATGAGCAACAGCAAAACACGATTGTCAAGGCTTGTCAAAAGCAAGTGCCCAAAGGATATATCGTTTCGGGTCTCCCGAACAGCGATGAGATCGGCGCACTGATCCGAATGACAGCGCAAGGCATAGACAGCCACTTACAAGCCATCCACTTCACAGAAGATTTGGAGTACGCCAAAGCGTTCCTCGGTCGGCGACAATTCAAGTTTGACCCGAAGTCGATGGGCGTTCTTTGTCGCCGATTGGCAAAATCGGCTCTCACTGACTCAGACGATGAGGGACAGAGAGATAACGATGAGACCTTGTTGAGAGATATTCTTGATTCCCTTGGCATCGACCCAGACGACGCTTATTGAATGATCGCCCCTCCGATCCTCCCCCAGGATACTCTACGGTTTGAGAAAGCCGACGAGATACCAATGGGGCGGGGGGCAACTCCATCAAAGATAGGTGAGCCCATTTCACTGACGACAAAATGAAAGAACAGTAATATGAAAACTCCGCTAAAAATCTTTCGATGCCGTTTCCTCGTTTTGAACAAAATCACAAACGAGATTGTTTCTGAGCAAGAGATTTCGATGCTAGGAAAAGAGGGATTGCCACCGACTCTCCAACAGCAGAAACGATATGTAGACCACAACCGCAAGTTGTTGGAAGAAAGAGGATCTACAGAAGCCGCTATTTGGGAAGATTGGAGCAAGAGTCTTGAATCGTCGCAAAAAGAAGCCGAAGCCTATGGAGAGCCAACAGGCGTTATTTCAGATTCTCGTCTTTCTAGAACAGCGACTATTGGCGGTTTTAGAGCAAATCTAGAGGGCAACTTAGTAGGACAAACTTCCTGCATAGAATCAATCCTTATTGATATTGCAGAGTTTGACGAATGGGTTGCAACACGCTGAACAAAAAATTCATCTCCACTGACTTTTTTCGCGCAAAGAAATAACATGAGCAACACCAATGAAAATCTCGGGCCCGCCGATGAACTTCTCGCCAGCATCCGCCCCGAAGATCGAGTCACCATCCTCATCCACAATGGTACCGGACGCAACGGACCCGAATGGAAGGAAAAGACTGGTCGATGCGTTATCGCTCCCAGTCGCAATCAAGAGCACGCGGTCCTCAACATGGGCGGGCAGCATGGCACTCCCGGAATCGCAGACCATCGAAATCTCGTTCGGGTTGGCAAGCGAATTGCTACGCCAGAAATCGAAACCCAACTCCGAGACCAATCCACACTGACGGAAGTCGGCTAGGATAATAGCATGAACAAGAACGAAATCGAATCCATCTCAAATACCGTCCAACTCCGAACGGCTTGCGATACAACTTGGTTTGTTGAGAGTAAGGATGATGAGAAGCGGATGGGAACCATCAACTACCCCGGGAATGGAGGCATGTACGTTGGTAAGAATTATCATGCGATTCTTGAGGGAGCGACAAGAAATGATGCTGGTCCGCATCTCGATCTCGGGCACTTTGAAGATAAGTATGAAGCCGCCGATGCGATTTCAGCGGTATGGTTCAGGAGACAACATGCGCATGAGGTTCTAGATTCCATCGATCCGTCATGGGGAGACTAAGCCACTAACCAGATTCTATCCAAGTATGGGCATGAAGAACAACAAACATGCCAAAGCCTGGACCGACGACAAAGGCCTCGAACATCTGAACTTCGACGTATGCGAACGCAAGGCCAAGAAAATGACCGATGCGGAACTCGAATACTCGATCAAGGATGCGCTCGCCGCCGTCGAAGCAAATCCCGATTGCGGAATTGCAGGACGATGGACCGACGAAGCAAGCGTTTTCGGAATGGAACTCGAACGCCGAAAGGCAAAGGCCGACTGAGCCCAAAGGGGCAAACCTACTCAAAGATAGGTGCGACACTGAACCGCTACCACTGAACCGCTACCACTGAACCGCTACCACTGAACCGCTACCACTGAACCGCTACCACTGACCTTTTTCTCGCAAAGAAATAACATGAACAACAAAAACATCGAATCCGACGACAACCTTATCATGGTTCTCAATGACGGCAAAACCTTTTCGCCGCTTCAAGGGTCAATGATCGTTTCCTTGCCCGATAGCGTCGTTGAGGTTGACGACGTTGAGAAGTTTCTCAAGGAAGGTGACTACGATCATTTTCATATTGGAGAGATCAAGGATTCCGATACCGTCATGCGTTGGATGCGGATTTTCTTTCCCGATATGCAGGTTCTTCAGGACGAAGATGGCCAGATTGTGATCCATACTGGTATCATTGAGAAAAACTGACTTTTACGAAAGGGAATTTCAATGAACTACAAGATTATGTATTGGATGGAAGGTGAGCCCGCTGAGTCCATTGACATCGAGTGCTCCGTTATTCCCTTGAAGGGCATCGGTCTGACGGTAGCGGGGTATGTGGTGGAGGGACTGAGGGCAAGTGGATTTAGTGTTACTATTCGCGAAGAGAAATGCGAATGGATTGAGACTAGGACCGACTGCACCGACCCCTGCGTGCTCGCCGCGGTACCCGGCGAGAAGGGAGCGGAGTGATGGCGAACGTAGACTACAAATCAAAAGAACCCTTCGGAATCGACGGCGAGGAACTAGACGGCCTCACTCCCCAAGAAGTCTTTGTGCTCGGGTATGAACTGGCACAGGTGAGCGCCGAGATGGAGCACGGCCAGAAGATTGAAAAGCCAGTACACACCGACAACCGCGAAAGGATCGAGCGGGCCGCAGATATTCGTGGCAGAACAATCGGGCTCATCGTGTACCACGACGATTGGCTATGGCTGGAAACCACGGACGGAATTGGGGAGGACGAAGCATGACCCACGACCCAACTGACCCCCAACCCTAGTCGCTCGCCGTTCTTCTCGAAGGAAAGACCGAAAACGAAATCAGCGAGATCGTCAAGGCCGCGAAGTCCGTCGCTAAGTCCGAGATCGAGCGAGTCAAGATCGCCGCCGATGCCGCCGCTAAGTTTGGGCAGAAGCCCAAGATCCAGAACAAAAGCGGAAAGACGACGACTAGCCTTGATTTTGAGTTGATCGAATCAACGCCGCTCGCAATCGCCATGTAAGATCCTCAATCCCCAATCAAGGGGATTTTTTCGCGCAATAAAATAACCCCAAAGATAGGTGAACAACATAAACGCCACTAACTAACTAAGCAAGAAACTAAAGCATGAACACCGAGACCCAATATCGCAATCTAAACGACGATTGCCGCATGACTCTCTCGGTTGGAAGCGGATCGACTGAACACCACTAACCAACAAACTCGCAAGTAAAGTTGAATCGAAAGCCAAATCCCATTTCTTGAAAGGAAATATCCAATGGCTAAGAACACCGTCCCCGAGTCCGCTACCGTCCCCGTTCGCAAGACCCGCCGCAAGGCCAACCGCATCGCGGTTTTCCCCTCCGCTGACGGTTCCGGAAAGCGCGAGTACGTCGCCGAGTCCGCTGTCGAGATCGTTACCGTCCCCAACTGGCTCGGCAACGAGAACATCACCGCTTGGCTCGATCAGGGCCTTCCCGCCGTCCAGTCCGCGTTCAACGCTGCCTAATCAACAGCGAATAATCCCCTATCAAAGGGGATTTTTTCGCGCAATAAAATAACCCCAAAGATAGGTGAACAACATAAACGCCACTGACGAATGAACGAAGAAACTTATTTGGTAATCAAGCCAACCAAGGGAGCAACAAAATGATCAAGACAATCTCTCTGAAATCAGCCGTTGAAATCATCGACGGAATCCCCAACGGACGCGTCTTTACTGTTGAGTTTCTCAAGCGGATTCCGAACAAGGAAACGGACAAGCGCGAAATGCGAACGATGAATTGCCGCAAGGGGGTCAAGAAGGGGGTCAATGGCGTAGGCCGATCCTTCGACGCTCGCAGCAAGGGCCTGATCGGCGTTTACGATATGAAAATCGCGCAGCGCGTCGCGGTGCTTCGAGCCGCTGGAGAGAACGTCAAAGACGATGGGCATAGGCTCATCAGCATCGAGGGAATCAAGGCCCTCAACGCCAACGGCGAAAAGTATAACGTCGTCGCCTCACCCGCCCCTTGCCTCGCCTAACCCCTAACAGAATCCCCAATCAAAGGGGATTTTTTTCGCGCCAAATTATAACCAAAGATAGGTGAACAACATAAACATCACTGACTAACGAACGAAGAAACATACTCAACAAAGGAGAAAAAATGTACGAGCACGATGAAAAGACTATGCAAATGGGCGAAAGCGCTGAACAACTCCACTGACTAACTAAGCAAGAAACTAAAGCAACAAAGGGAGCAACAAAATGAACCGAGTCGAAAACAGCATCCAAAACATGAAAAAGCAAATCCAACAGCGATTAGACGATGGAGCCCCCGCCAACGACTTCGCCGATGCTGCGAAAAATCTCGATATGGAACTTGATGAATACGTCAACTTCCAGAATCTCAAGTCGCTTGCATCAATAAACGGAACCCTCACCCTCGATGAAGCGCAGACCGTTTACAAGTATCTAGGCGAAACCCTAGAGACATTCAACAAACAGCCGCTACACATCAAGTATGTTCTCAACCAACTACACAGCGAACTGCTACAGCGACGAATCAAAGAATTGACCAAAGGATGCACAGAGGCCGAACTCCCAACTGTTTGAGAAGCGAATCAAGACAGCCCAGGCACGATGAGCAAACCAAATCCCCAACCAAAGGGGATTTTTTCGCGCAACAAAATAACCAAAGATAGGTGAACAACATAACTCCCACTGACTAAGTAAGAAAGAAACAAAGGCATGAAAGAATCAACAGCCAGAGAGGACGGAGCCAAAGCCCACGACGATGGATATAAATGCGTCATAAGCCAATGGCTCAACGAACAATCAACACAAGAAATCAGAGCAATCACCAACTTCCGAGCCTATTCCGAACAATGGAAAAAAGGATGGACACAGCAAAGTCTAGCCACTAACCAAACCAGTTAGAAACATAACCATGAACAACACCAACAAAACCGCCCAACAACTCGGAGCAGAAGCCTTCAAAGAAGGAAAACCGTGCCAATCGCCGCTTCTATGGACCGGCCCCAAAAAGAAACGACTTGACCTCCTATGGATGAAAGAATGGACCAACGGCTGGAAGTTGGCCGAACTCCCAACACGCCACAGTCTGTACAGATGAGGAAAATCAAGCCCTCCAAGACGCAAGAAACAAAACACACTGACCTACTCAATGCCTCGCAAAGACATACAGCAAGCCAATAAACAGCGCTAGGAGCAGAACAATGGAAACCAAAACATTCTCCCTCATGTACATCACCCGACAGTACCATCACGGACCATGCCTAGGATCATGGGTACAAGACCACATCGGAACCCTCGAAACCGCACAGGAGAAGGCCAGAGCAACCGAGAAAGTAAACAGTAACCACCACAAGGTTACAGTTTGCCAGGCTGTCAACTCATCCACTCCAATACTCAGCAGCCCCATGATTTGCAGACCCCTCGAAACACACTGACGTAGATATGCTCAGTCATAGTTGGCAATATCGCCAACAGGAGCAGAACAATGGAAACCATCGAATACGTTCCAGAGACTTTCATCCTCGAATGGATTACAGATGAACAGGCACCTAGGAACCGCTCAGAAACAGGTTACGGCCCCAAGATCCCAACCCGATACCGCATCAAATGCTCAGACAATCGGACACGCCGAGTCTACGCCGTTTGTTACTCCAACGCCGCAAGCCATTATATCATCGTCAATGGCAAGGATCTTTATATCTCACAAGGCCCATAAATTCCAATAAGACCGCCTCCGATTGTAGATATACTCAGTCATAGTTTGCAATATCGCCAACAGGAGCAGAAACATGGAAATCGACTTAGAAACCCTCATCGTCTCCGTAGATCGCCCAAGCCGCATCCGAGAATTGGAGGAAGGCGATAGCATGGATACAGGAGAGACCGACGGTAGCGGAGAGATTACCGTCAAAGCCGATAGCGTCGAACCCATTGGCATCAAATCATTCTTATTCGCAGGCGCAAGCATCGAAGTCAGCGGCGGACGCATGGAATGGACAAACAAGTCTATTGTTGAGGCAGCGGCGGAGATGTTGGTAAGGGATTACATTGAGGGCCTCGACACGATCGAGGATGCGCCGATGCTTGTCGGGCACATCGCAGGCTGAGATATAACATTACATAACATTACATTAGACCGCC
>Ga0105053_10003842_pt1 | contig 22536 bp, 21 predicted proteins | sample BON01_FD_78093 | JGI IMG/M metagenome (GOLD analysis project Ga0105053, IMG submission 78093) | Freshwater microbial communities from Lake Bonney liftoff mats and glacier meltwater in Antarctica - BON-01 | ecosystem: Environmental > Aquatic > Freshwater > Ice > Glacier meltwater | place: Lake...
CGCGCCGCAGGAAAACCAGCCAAAGTCGCCTACATCGCAGTCGCTCGAAAACTAGTCGTTTTCCTCAACCGCATCCTCACTGAGGCCCCCGTTATGACCAATTAATCAAGACAGTTGCTACAAATACTTTCTGATTTTTCTTTAGCGTCTCCGTAGCAAAACCGAGAACGAGAAAGATTAAGACGAAAGGAGAACGATTCCTTAGAAGAAGGTGTAGTATTCTTTCTCTGCCATGCGCTGGATGAGGAGCGCAAGCTCCATGGCGTGGTAATCGCCCCACATCGAGGATTCGCCGCAGGGAACCTTCTGCCCCTTCGGGGTATGATCCCAACCATTCGGGCGATGGTAGATACTGTGAAGGATCAGACCCTGGTGCTTCGGATCGGTGGAGAGGTAAGGCTCGTCGAAGATCGTGTTGGCGATCGTGAGACCCGCTTGGGTGTATTTCTTACCACCCTTCATGTCGCCCTTTTCGGTGAGGTATTTCCCGAGACGGAGGAACCCTTGGGCGGCGATCGCGGCAGCCGAGCTATCCACGGGTTCATGATCGTTGAACGGATCGGCGTTCTTCTTGGTGAAGTCCCCCTGCTTGTGCGTGTTGAGCGCGCAGCTATCCCAGTAAGGCACGCCATCCTTGGCGGAGTAACCGTCGATGAAGAAATCGCTGGCAGCCTTGGCGGTTTCGAGGAAGAGAGTTGTGACGGCTTTGCGTCCGCCGACGGCTTTGAGCTCGGAGTCCTTAACGGTGTCCAGAAACTCGAGCTGTTCGGGATAACCGCAGATGATCCAAGCCGCGCCACGGGTCCACGTGGTAAAGGCGGAGTAGCCTTGCTGTGTGCTGGAGCAACGGAACTGGCCGTCGTTGCGATTGAAGATCGATTCGTGAGCCACGCGACCACGGATGTCGTAGATGTCGCGCTCCTGACCGAAGAACACGTTGTAGCGCGAAGTGGTTGCGGCGTGCTCGATGGAGCGGTGGAGGAGATTGATCGGCTTATCGCCCTCACCCATTAAGGAGTGGCCGAGGCTATGAGCAACGGAGAGCGAACGCATCGAGCGAATCGTGTCTGAGAAGAGCGACTGCGGGCCGTTGAACGAATAAATGTAACCACTAGGCTTCACGCCGGGAGAACCTTTAACCGGCGACCACGCTTTGTTGTCGTTGGTCGGGGCGTAACGCGCTGCTTGCACCGCGCCGGAAACCTTCAACGCCATCTCGGTGTAGTCGATTTCGTGCTGGTTGTAAGGAATCGCGCCCTCGAGCATTAGGCGGCGAAGATTGCCGTAAGTAGAAACGTTGTTGAAACCGTGATCGTGCACGCCGATATGCGACACGTGCGACGCCATGAGTTGGAGCGTCTTTTCGCGACCCAGAGCGAGAAACTCATCCTGGCCGGTGGCATCGTATTGGAGGAACGACATACCGAATTGGAAGCCCTGCGTCCACTCAGTCCAGCCTCGCGAGGTGTATTTACCCTTCTCGGTAAACACGGGCGTTCCGTTGGAGGAATCCCACGATTTGTTGACCGCATGGATCTTTTGGCCCGCGAGTTCAAAAACCCGGTTAACCTTCTTTTGGAGCTTCTGCGGAGTGAGTTTAGCGTCGATTTTCATAAAAACAAAGGATCACGCTAGCGGGGTTTGCCCTCGTGAAACAAGGGCGAAAAAAGAGTGTATTAGGCGATTTGGGTGAAGGCACTAGACTTGCGGGGGCGTTACCGGCGGCGGATAGTTGGGGATGCTTGAGCATTTCTTACAGGCTTTCATTCCGCTGTTCGTGGCTGTCGATCCGATCGGATTGGCGGCTATATTCTTGGCGCTAGGCCGAGGAGAAAGCCCGCAAGTTCGACGCAAGATAGCTCATCAAGCGACCCTCACTGGAGGCGGCGTGTCGCTGCTTTTTCTCTTTCTCGGGCAGAGTATTTTCGCAGCTCTGGGCATCACGGTGAGCGATTTCCAAATCGCGGGTGGGTTGATCCTATTTATCCTCGCCTCCAAAGATTTGACCCATTCAGCAACCGAGGAAACCGCACCTCTCGGCGAGGGGTTCGGGGTAGTCCCTCTGGGCATGCCGCTGATCGCTGGTCCCGCCACTATCACGACTCTACTTTTGCTCGCGCAGACCCAAGGCGTGTGGCTCACCCTTACGGCACTGATAGCGAATCTTGGCTTACTTGCGCTCGCTTTCAACTATAGCGATTGGCTGGGACGGAAGATTGGCCCCACGGGACTGCGGGCGATCTCCAAAATTATTTCGATGCTGCTCGCCGCCATTGCGATCAATATGATCCGTCGGGGCTGGGCAGGCTAAGCGATATAGAGGAGATTAAGTGAACGACGAGGCACAACAGATCATCACCAAACTCGGGCTGGACCCTCTGCCCAACGAAGGCGGCTACTTTCGCCGAACGTGGACAGGACCTGCTGTTTTTAAGGACAATTGTCGCCCAATCGGCACGGCGATTATATTTCTGATCACACCGGAGGAGTTTTCTGCCCTGCATCGCTTGGCCACGAATGAAGTATGGCATTTCTGTGCGGGAGATCCTGTCGAGCTCGTGCAACTGGATGCCTCGAGCCAAGCAGTCCGGAGGGATGTGTTGGGCAGTGATATTCTCGCGGGGCAAATCCCTCAAATTGTCGTGCCCGCCGGCATTTGGCAGGGCGCACGATTAGTGACGAAAGATCAGGGTTGGGCGCTGCTAGGATGCACGATGGCCCCTGGTTGGGATGATCGAGAGTTTAGGTTGGGCAATCGCGAATCGCTGCTCGAAACTTTCCCTAATGCTTCACCGGAAATTCACGGATTAACGCGATGATTTTTGACAGGCCAACCTAGGCCCAACAGTATCTGTCTTCTGATGGCACTCGCCGATCTCAGACCAGCCTACAGTCGAGCAGGTTTGGGCGAAAAAGATTTGGCCAACTTAGCACTATGAGTAAATCCACGCCCAAGAAAAATACTCCGACCGCTGCCCTTCTGGCAGCGTCTCTTCGGGCCTTGGGCGAAGGAGTATTTGTCGCGGAGCGGAAGCTGCGAAAAGACGGAATGCGGATCAGTTATGTAAACGGCATGCTGTTGGAGATGACCGGCTATCAATCAAAAGATTTAGTCGGGCATGGACACGGATTCATGCATGTGGAAAAGGCTGATCGGGAGCGTCTCGCGCGTTGGTTGCGGGCACCCAACCCAAGCCGACCTTTATTGGGCGAAGGATTTTTAAGACGGCAGGATGATTCCACGCTTTATGCTGCATGGGTTTTTAGCCCGGTAAAGGATAGTGAAGGCAAGGTCACCCATATCGCAGCCACCTATCGCGACACCACCGAGAAGCGCAACCTGCAGGAAATACTCAACCATACCCAGCGACTCGACGCGGTCGGACGGTTAGCCGGGGGTGTCGCTCACGATTTCAACAATCTAATTTCCGTGATCAACGGTTACTGCGAGATGCTTGTATCGGATCTTGCGGAGCAACCTCAGGCTCTGCGCGAAGTTACTGAAATTCATAACGCCGGGCTCAAGGCCGCGAAGCTGACGAGACAGTTGCTCGCATTTGGTCGCCGACAGCCGATGAACGCACAGGTGATCAACCTCAACCAGATGGTGAATGAAAATGCGGGTATTCTCACTCGCCTCCTCCATTCAACTGGCGTTCTGGAATTAGATCTCGATTCGAATCTCAGTAATGTGTGCACCGACCTCGCTCAATTTCAACAAGTGTTGCTTAACCTCACGCTCAACGCCCGCGATGCCTTGCGTGATAAGGGCCATGTAACCATCACGACGGAAAACCGGCAGATCAAAACGCACCCAAACCGGCTGGTCGATGATCTCTCGCCGGGAAATTACGTGGTAATTTCTGTGAAGGACAACGGCACGGGAATGGATGAACACACGCAAAAGCATCTCTTCGAACCGTTCTTCACGACTAAGTCCGAAGGCAAAGGTTCTGGGTTGGGACTCGCGATGGTTTACGGCGTGGTGCAGCAAAGCAGTGGCACGATCCGCGTGCACAGTGAGATTTTAGTGGGCTCCACCTTTGAGATTATTCTTCCGGCTGTGGATGAAGAAATCGCGCGATCGCCCGTTCAAATCCAAGCTCCGCTTTCTTCACTGCCTTCGACTAAGGGGAACGAAAGTGTGCTCGTCGTCGAGGAAGACGACGTGTTGCGTAAAATGGTCACCGGGATGCTCACGGCCGATGGCTACCGCGCGATAGATGCACGCACAACCAGCGAAGGCCTCATCCTCGCCAAAGCGGCCTCGCGGCCGGTTCAACTTTTGATCATCAATCTGGCAGGCGAAGGTGAAAAAATGGCGAAGGCGTTGCAGAAGAAGCACCCTGATCTGCGCATCCTAAATGCCTGCAATCAGGGAGCCCGTCATTCGACCAAGTGGATCGATGCCAAGTATCTGGCGACCATGACCAAGCCGTTTGCCCTGAGCGAACTTCTGAAGGCAAGCCGTGGTTTGCTGGATGCGTAACGTGTTTCATCCCCGACTCTGATCCGTAGCCATGCAATTAGATATCCTGCCGTTTCGCACCGCCTCCGCTGCCGAAAATATGGCGATGGATTTCCTGTTGCTCCGTCGCTATCCCCAGCCTCATGCACGTTTCCGGCACTATGACTGGCACCGATCTGCGTTCACATTTGGTTACAGCCAGAAGATCGCTTTCGTGCGTGAACAACTTACCACCCAAGCCGATGAATCACTCGATCTGTGTCGTCGCCCCACCGGAGGTGGCATGGTCGATCATCGGGAAGATTGGACTTACGCTCTAATCCTCCCGCGTGGTCACCCGCTAGAGGAAGCCAGGGCAGCAGACAGTTATCGGGAGATTCACGTAGCGCTGGCAGCCGCTCTGCAAAAACAAGGCGTGGCGGCAGAGGTGCAGACCGAATGCGAACCACCCGAGGAGGGGCAAACTTGCGGGCCGAGCGGCGTCTGTTTTCAACGCGCCGAACGCTACGATGTCGTGCATAGTGGCAGTGGCGAAAAAATCGCGGGTGCCGCCCAGAAACGAAACAAGAATGGGCTCCTTTTTCAGGGCTCTATTTGGCGCCCCGCCGTGCCATCAGAGATCGATTGGGATGCGCTGGAAGAAGACTTCATCCAGCGCCTCGCGCAGTTACTCCAATACGAAGCGGTCTACACTCCATGGCCGGAGTTTGCCGAAGGAGAAACCGACGGATTGATTGAACAATACTCCTCGACCGAGTGGCTAGAGTATCGGTGATCTATTTCGCTGCCGGTTCAGCAGACGGAAGCACTTGCTCGACCTGAGAAGCGGGAGCGGATGGCCAGAAATAACGACCACGACTATCGTGATCGCGACGAATCGCCGTGATCGCGACGACAATCAAAACGAGAAATAATATCCAGAATCGCAGCGAACTGCGCTTCTCCGCGTAAGGATCACCCAAGATGCGGATCGAGTTTTTGGGCAGCACGGCTTTGTCGGTCAAGGCAGTGCCGAAAGGCACGGTGATCTTTACACGTCCATTGATCGCCCAGCCATTCGCATCAAGGATTGGCCCCAAGTTGCGTTGGCGAAGCTTGATCCACGCGATCAGCATCGACGGACCGGAGATCGCCATCACCACACCGACAATCCCGAGCGGCATCAATAGGCCGAGCCCGAGGAATCCGGCGACAAAACCGCCTAATAATGTGCCGATGGCACCCAAACCGACGCCGAGAGCGGCGACGGTGCCCACTTCAAAGGAGGGCTTGTTCGGCTGTTTGCCCGTCTTATCCGTTGTCGCTGAACCTACCGTGGCGACCGCAGCTGATTCCAATTTACTCGTCGAGGCGCTGTCGGCGGCAGCGGCGCGCTTGGCGACCTGCTCTTCAATGAAACGGACAAACTTTTTGTAAGGCGACCAGAAGGCCTGCCGGATACTGATCGGGCTCTCGATCAGTTTGATAATCGTCGCATCCCAATCGACTCCTTTGCGGTCATAGAAAATACCGTGGCGACCGACAAACAGGTAATCGCTATCACCCTGAGTAAAGCACGCGGCGACATTGATTCTTTCGCCATTGGGCCGAGTGCATTCCACGTAAGCAATGTAGGCCTTGCTCATCGCGGCGAGCACAGCGTGGGTCGCAGGATTATCGACCCGCACACAAAGATCGCAGGAGCGACTATCTAAATACAACGTGCCCGCCTGAAAAACCGCTTTGCTCTGGATCGAATAGAAATCCGCGAAGTTCACAAAATTGTGTAACAGCGCCCGCAGATCGCGGTGATAACGCACCAACCGATCCACGGCGGAGATTGCCTTAAACTCCGGCTCAAGGGCTTTGTCTTTCGCCAGCAGAGCGTTGAGTTCATCCCGACCTTTGCCGGATAAAATTTCTTTAGCTCGCGCGAGGCCAAGTTTCTCAACCGTGGAGCCAGCCTTGCCCCCTAGCCAAGTTTCATAAGCCGCAAATTTGGCGTTTAGTTCGCGCCACTCTTGGGAGGTAAGCGAAGTCTTTTCCTCTCCAAAAACAGGGGCGACCGCCGCACTATGCAGAGTCATCAGAGCCGCTGCCCACGCGGGATTAACTTCATTCAGGAGAGGGAGCGTTCGCACCGCATTGATTCGAGCCAGCGGGAACTCCGCAACTTCCTCCGCGGTGATGCGCAGATCCTTCGCCGCCAGCGCTAGAAATTCAGTTTCACTTTGATTAAGGGCTGCAATCGCGCGCTCATCATAGGCCGCCAACCGACAAAGCGCGTAGAAATCTTCCACCTTGGCGCGCACGGCCTTAATCGCGCTACAGGCGGCATCGGTCGCATCGCCGAGAATCGCGATATCCTTAGAACCACTCTGCCCTACCCAAGTCACATAGGCGGTGAGTTCGGCGAAAAACTTGTTCACTTGTTCTGCGGTGACACCGGTCGAGCCCGTGCGATCAATACTCCCTCCCAAGCACTGCACAATATCTTTGATCAGCGCCTGCGCATCCACGTCCTCGGTCGCTTCGGGAGGGATCACGCCATCGCCGTTTAAGGCTCCGGCGGAAAAGATGCGGGCCGTATCGGCCGCTTCCGCCACGGTAATAGCGGTGGCATCGGGTTTGCCTAAATTGGTAAGGATCTGGCGCGCCGAGGAAACGAGGATCTTCCCTTCGGGGGTGGCATCGTTGATCGCATCGAGCGGCAGCGGGTCATTCCCTTGCAGAAAGATACCGGCATCCTTCACGCGATCCGTGCCCCACTTCACCGCGGCCAACAATTCAGGGGCACGAATCTGTCCGTCACCATCCGCATCAATCAGCGCGAGCGTCTTCTCATCGAGGCTCAGCCTTTTGACCGGGCAGCTCAGCGCGACCCACAATTTTTGGTTGAGCTGAGGCAGAGCGAGCAAGTCGGCACCTGTTTCAAGGGCCACTTGATCGAGGCCACCAGTGCGAAAGAATTTCCAAACGTGAGGAGAAGACATGGGGAGTTGTCGGCAAAAGTGGCGAAAATATTCCCCAAGGCAAACCCGACTACCGCCCACTGACACAAAAAAGCACCGGCTCTAAATAACCGGTGTTTGGCAATTAGCGGCCTTTGGTATCAGGAACGATGCCGACGACGAATCGCGATCCCAGCCAGGCTGAGAGCGCCCAGAATCAATGCATAAGTCGAAGGTTCCGGCACGGCGGTGATACCGATGTTAGCTTTGGACCAGACAGAATTCGAATAAGTGGCTTTGACGTAGTCGTCGTTTCCACTCCCGTCTAAATCAAACGTAGAAGCTCCGATGTAAGTATAACCGACATCATCAAACGCATTGGCCCCAGCATGGAGTTCACGAATGATCGTTATATTGTAGCTTCCGCCTGCTTTTTGCACGAGCGCGATACAATCACTGGGAGAGTTGATCCCGTTGGCTTGGAGAAACTCTAGCGATAGATGGGCGATGAAGGTGGCTGCAATTCCGTTAAATCCATCGGCGTTGACACTGGCGATGGGGGTATCGCCTGAGTAACCTGAAGCTACAGACGCGATATCTCCCCAATACATATTTGTCTGAAAAACAGTTCCGGACATATCGTTTGAGCCTCCGTAGTCTAGAATCAGACCAAACGCGCTACCGAGAGTGGTGCCATCCGTGTCTGAGGCAGACGCGACCGGGTCAACCGTGGAGGTTGTCAGAGTGAGAGTGCTGGCGCCAGAGTCGTAGGCATAGGCGCTGAGGCTGCCTGCGGTCATGGCGACATAATTAGGGGCGGAGGTCACACCGGTAAATTTCAGGGTAAGTGCTGTGCCCGCGGTGAGGTCGGTAGAACGGAGGTCAGGGGTTGCACCGGTATTACCAAAACCGAAAGTGTAAACGGTTCCATCGGAGCTTACGGAGGTAATTGCGGCCGTGCCTCCCCCCAAAGCTGAAGTTCCAATATTCCCAAAACCTATGTCAGAAAAGGTGCCCGATGCTCCCCAACTTGAATTGGCGTGATCAAAGGCTATGGTCTGTGATTGCGCCGCGATGGGCGGGACAGGGCGAGGGTAGCAACTAAGTATTTGGGGTTCATACGCTGATCAAGGTGAACCCTTAAGAAAATACGACAATGCGAATCTATGCGCATATTTTGCTCTTTAGAAGAGGCCGCCTGTTTACCGGGATTTCCAGTTAAGTGTGATCACACATTCCAAATGACGTGTTTGCGGGAAGAGGTCGAATGGCTGCACCGCGGTGAGCTCGTAACCTGTGGCTTGCTCATCTTCTTCGCGCGTTCCGAGCAAATGGCGGAGGTCGCGCATCTGAGTAGCCGGGTCGCAGGACACGTAAACAATCGTGCGCGGGCCGTAGGTAACGAGCTGATTCAGAAACGCCTCATCACATCCCTTGCGCGGTGGATCGATAATCACCGCCGTATCTTCGGCGACAAACTCCAGCCCGGCAAAAATCGCCGATGCATCGCTGGCGAGAAAGCTTACGTTCTCAATACCGTTGGCGGTGGCGTTTTCTTTCGCCCAAACGATTGACGATTCGCTAATCTCGACTCCCGCGACTTGCTTGAAAGCACTGGCTGAACTGAGCGCGAATAGTCCGCTACCACAATAGGTATCGACCAGATAAGTCGCTCCATGGGCAGACGCCTGTTCACGCACGTAGGAGGTAAACGCTGGTAGGATGAAAGGATTATTCTGAAAGAAATCCCGCGCGAGGAAACGCAGCTTCAAATCGCCAACGGTTTCCGTAATCACGGCATCATGCGCCGTCACCACCTCGCCACCGGCATCGCGAAGGAGAAGAGTCGAGCCGCGTTTATAAGTGTCTTTTTTGGCGATGACTTCATCGCGGGTATGCGCGAGCCGGTCGTTGATCGCCTCAGTGGCGATGTCGCAGCGCGGCACGTCGACGATATTGGAACGCGTGCCCAATTGCAGAAACCCAATCGGCATCGTGCCATCCTGACGAGGAGGGTTGAAATGAGGCGTGATTTTAGATCGGTAGCTAAACTCTTTGGGCGAACCAATCACCGGTGCCACGGGGAAAGTGATTTCCGCCATGTGCTGAAGCAACTCTTCGACTTGCTGGCGTTTCCAGATCAGCTGTTCCGGGTAAGCCAGATGCTGATATTGGCAACCACCACAGAGCCCGAATAACGAACAACGAGGCGCAACACGATGCGGCGACGGCGTGAGCACTTCGACCAGATCGGCTTCCGAATAGTTTTTCTGATTACGGAAAATGCGCGCACGCACGCGCTCGCCCGGTAGCGTGGCAGGCACCATGACTACCCATCCTTCGGATTTTAGATTTTGGATTTCCGAATTTGGATTTTTCGAACCTTGGAGAGCACTCCCATCAGCCGAATGTGCATTTGCGATTTCTGAGTTTGGGTTTTCCGAGCCACCCTCTTCAGAATCTCCAACATCCGGCAAAGTGACTCGGGCGAGCCCCACGCCGCGATTTGTTAGGGTATGAATCTCGAGCTCCAGCTCGTGATGATAAGGAAAGGGATGCTTTCGGAATTTTCTTGGTTGGGCCACGGAATACACAGAACACACGGACGTTCGGGATAAAAGGAAATTGCTGCGCCATGTTTCAGTGGAGAGGGCTCAGAAATTCAATCGGGGGAAGACGGAATAGGCGCGCACAAGACAAGCCCCTACAACTCACTAGGTAGGGGCGTGTCTTGTGCGCGCCCAGTTTGGGTTCGTTTTTAGGAGTTTCAGTGTATTCCGTGTGTTCCGTGGGCACTCCTCCAGAAAAAATCACCAGTCTCCAAAACCCTCGCGTTAAGCAGCTCGTGAAATTGCGCGACCGGCGGCCACGGGATGCAGCGGGTGTCTTCATGGTTGAGGGGTATCGGCAGATTCGTCGCGCGCTCGAAAAAGACATCACTTTGCAGGAGCTCTATTTCTGTCCCGATTGGTTTTTGGGCGATAATGAAACCGCCTTGATTGCGCAGGCCGAGGAATCCGGCGCACTGTTGATTGAACTGTCGAAAGATGCCTTCGCCAAAGTCGCCTACCGCGAACGCCCCGATGGACTGCTCGCGCTCGCGCCTCAGTGGAAAAACACTTTGGATGATCTGGATGTAGCCGGGGTTGCCGACTCCGGAGTGCCAGAACCGGGGTCAGCAACCCCAGCGACAAAGTCCCCCTTCCTGCTGGTCGTCGAAGGGATTGAGAAACCGGGCAATCTCGGCACGATTCTACGGAGTGCCGATGCTGCGGGTTGCGATGGCGTCATCGTGTGCGATCCGGTGACCGATATTTTTAATCCCAACGTCGTGCGCGCCTCGACCGGAGTGCTATTTTCCGTGCCGCTGGTCGTAGCGGAGAGCAAGCAGGTGCACGCGTGGCTCAAGTCGAAGAATATCCGCACGGTCGCGACTACTCCTGCGGCAGAAAAGATTTACACCGATACCGATTTGCGCGGCCCGATGGCCGTGATCATGGGCAGCGAACAATACGGGTTGAGTGATTTCTGGTTACAGAACGCCGATGCGACCGTGCGCATTCCCATGGCCGGCCAAGCCGATTCGCTCAACGTGGCGATGGCCACGATCATCACCCTTTTCGAAGCGGTGCGTCAGCGGGAGCAGTGAGCAACTGGACAATCAGAATCCGGTAAAGAGGGAGTAGCGCGATGGCCATGAGGAGCTTCACTCCGAGATCGCCGGTCGCAAGGTGCAGCCAGCTCATCGCCGTTCCGGCGAATGCGAGGCTGAAGAAAATCGCCGTATCCACGATCGAGGCGACGCATGATCCGAGAAAGGGCGCTTTCCACCAGGAGGCTTGCCGCAATTTATTAAACACCGCCACGTCGAGAAGCTGCGATACCAGAAACGCGGCGCCGGATGCGAGCGCGATGCGCATCGGCGCCATCAAAGCCGAACTCGCGAGCCCAATCGCGAAGCCTACCATCGCGATACGTCGCGCCTGAGCCGCCCCGAAAATCCGATTGCACACATCGGTGATAAAGTAGGCCACGGGATAGGAAAATGCGCCCCAAGTAAGCCAGCTATTGATGGGGTATTGCACCAATACATTGGAGAGCAGAACGATGCCCGCCATCGCGAGCGCAGGAGAAATGAGTTGGCGGGACATCAAGAAATTTTGCGGGATGAGTTTTGATAGGAGGCGACCAATTCGGCGGTGCCAGCAGCCATGCTAACGCGTGGCGAATAGTTTAAATCGCGCTTGGCGGCATCGAGGCTGAACCAATGATCGGTGGCGAGTTCCTTCGCGATAAAACGAGTCATCGGCGGTTCACTAGTTTTGCGCAACACGCTCCAAAGCGTTTCGCAAATCGCTCCAATCGCTGAGGCGGAACCGAGTGAAATACTTTTCGTGACCGGCGGTTCACCGAGTGCCGTGAGGAGGTGATTGATCCAATCCCAAAGCACCACGGGTTCATCGTTCGTAATAAAATAGGCGTGACCAGCGGCTCGCGCATCGCGGCGCTTGAGGGCCTGCTCGGCCAGCAGATGTGCATCCACGGCATTGTTCACATGAACCATATCCACTCGATTCTCGCCGTTTCCGATGATGCGCAGCTTTCCCGCTTTCGCTCGCACCAGGACACGCGGAACCAAGTGCGGATCCCCCACTCCCCAAATCAAATGCGGGCGCAGCGCCACGGTTCGCAACTCATCGCTATTCGCCGCGAGCACCTCGCGCTCTGCGATGGCTTTGGTGAGCGGATACGGACTGGGGCAATCAGTCGTGAGCGACAGGCTTTCATCGCTACCTCGATGATCGCGGCCATTGTAAACTACACTGGGCGTGCTCGTGTGAATGAAGCGTTTCACGCCATACTTTTTTGCGCCGGCAAGAAGCGCGCGCGTGCCGAGAACGTTAGTCCGGTAAAACTCATCGTAAGGCCCCCAGACGCCGACGCGGGCAGCGACATGAAAGATTGTTTCTATTCCCGAGCAGGCCGATTCGACAGCAGCGGCATTATCGAGCGCAGTGTTTACAAACTTCACTCCCCGCGCCTTTAGGTCGGACGCGGTTGAGCGGCTGAGCACCGTAATGTCGCGCCCTTCTTCGAGCAGGCGCTCGACCAGTTTACGACCGAGAAATCCCGTGCCGCCGGTGACTAATACTCGGAGTTCGGAGTTCGGAGTATGGGATTTGGTAATCATGAGCTCCGATAGCACTTAGCCGTCGCGGCCCACTCGGCGAGTTTCAGCCGGTGAATCTTGGCGTTGTGCCGCACATCGACGGGGAGATTTTGTCTATAAAAATACTGGGTAATTCCCGCCGTGTGCACATCGGCCCGGGCGAGATGCCGTAGTTCCTTGGTGAGAGTTTTCTCAAATTGAGGGTTACTCACGGCCACCTCGACAACGAGGGCCGGAGTCTGATGACCGATAGGGCCGAGCCCGATCAGAGCGCAACGCGATACGAGCGGGTGAGCGCGGAAGACTTGCTCACATGGTTCAGTGAACATTGGCCCCATGGGCAGTTGCACGCGCTCAACCTTACGACCACAAAACCAGAGTCGGCCTTCCGAATCGAGAAAGCCGCAGTCACCCATGCGATGCCATACTCGGAGATCGGAGTTCGGAGATCGGGGTTCGGGGTTCGTCCCACTCAACGGAACTTCGGAGGACAGGGCGGAGTTCGGAGCTTGGCGTTCGGAGATCTTGGCTTCGAGCGTAGCGCGCGGACGAGCGTCGTAAGTTTTCGTGACCACCGGACCGCGCACGATGATCTCCCCGATCTCTCCCACGATCATTTCTTCGACATCGTTGAACGTTTCAATCGGGCCATCGACGATGTTGATAATCTTCACATCGATCCCCGGTAAAGGGTGGCCCACACAGGCTCCATCGACAGAGGAGGTATCGACTTCATTTGCGGAAATAGAACTCACTGGGAGTGATTCGGTGGCGCCGTAAGGACTCTGCAAATTGCCATTCGGCATCCAACGTTTTGGATTCTCCCACAACGATGCGGGCACTGGCGCTCCCGCGCAAAGCACACGTTTGAGGCTGGGTAACGTGATCTTATTCGCGAGGCAGTGCTGCTGGATCTTGCTCCACAATGTGGGTGATCCAAATGAATTGGTGACACCTTCCTGCAGGATTGCCTGCACGATTTTGGCGGGATCCACTTCGGACGGTCGGCGCGGATCGATCTCCGGGACAATCGTGGTCATGCCGAGAGCCGGATTGAAGAGCGCAAAAATCGGCAACATCGGTAGATCGATCTCGCCGGGCTCGATTTTGTAATGCTCACGAATCAATCGCACCTGCGCCTCAAACATCCCGTATTCGTAACAGACCCCTTTGGGCGCGCCGGTCGAACCACTCGTGAACAAAATCGCCGCCAGCTCATCCGCCGCGACCGGCACAGTCTCAACGTCACCTATTAAGTGACACTTTGATGGTGCATTTTTTACCTCTGTAGTGTCACTTAATAGGTGACGTTTGGGGCTTTTCGTCAGGCGCGCGGTTTCAGAACTTCGCGCCGAAACGCGCACTTTGACCGACCCAAAGGTGCGGAAGAATACGCGGCTGAGTATTTGAGCGATAGGAATGCCCACGAGAGCGCGCGGCTGCGAACGACCGACGCAACGCAGGAAACTTTTCAGGCCCATCCCCGGATCGATCACGATGGGCACTGCCCCGAGTTTGAAGAGAGCGAAGACCGCCGCGATGAGCGGTAAGCCCTGCTTGACCATGATCAACGTGCGATCACCCCGGCCTACCCCGGCCTTGCTGAGCCGTGCGCACCACGCGTTTACCTCCGCATCGAGTTCGGCGAAGCTAAGCGAGAGATAGTCAATCGCGCCATCCGCCGTGCGACCTCGCGCCACTTTCAAGGCGGCCCGATCAGGCTGACGCGCCGCCATCAGCGGTAGGTGGCGCGCGATGTTGGCAGAATCGATCATGGCGAAAAAAACTCGGTCAGACCTGTTTCAGCGCCGGTTCGTCGCGAAGTAAATCGGCCTGCCAAGGCAATAAGACTTCATCAATTTGCTCAGGATTGCGAGCTATGCGAGCAAGTTGATTGCGGTTGGCAATCAAAGTTGGCTCAATCTTGAGCTTCGCCGACACGCGGTCGCGATCTTCCTTAATGCGATCCTGCAATTTAACTTCGCGTTCGGTCAGTGGAGCATTGTTGGGATCGCGCTTGCGCTTGCGGCGTGGAAGCGATTCTGGATCGCGGGCCAATCCGGCCGCAACTGCTTTACGCAGAGACGGCAGCAGACGGTCATGACGCCGCCCCATATGAACGGTCGTCAATATTGTTTCCAGCGATTCACCCTCTTCCGCGGCATGGCAGATTTTGAGCAAACGCTCGTTGTTGCAGGTCTTAAATGGGGGCACGTCGATTCGCTCGGCGGTCTTTTCACGCCAGTGCCAAATTTCATACATCACGCTGAGACCAGCACCGCGCAGGCGATCGCTTTTGCCGAGGCGCCAGGCGTTTTCATCGCGCGGAGCAAATCCGGTGAGCCCGGATTCGATCTGGGCTTCGCATTGTTGGCGGAGCCAATCGGTGCGTTTGAGCTTCTTGAGATCGCGCATCAAAATATCGCGCAACGCCGGCAGGTGCCAGACATCGAGCGCGGCGTAATCGAGCATCTTCTTCGTGAGTGGACGCTTCGACCAATTAGCCTTTTGCGATTCCTTCGAAAGCTTCACCGCAAAGTGATCTTCAAGGAGCGACGCGAGACCGACACGAGGTCGGTTAACCAACTGCGCGGCTAGCATCGTATCAAACATGCTCTTGGGACGGAATTCGCAGAAATCGTGCAGCAAGCGGATATCGAAATCGCTGCCGTGCATCAGCAGGTGTTTCTCCTTCAAGAGCGACCAAAGTCCTTCGAGCTTCAGCGGCGCGAGCACATCGACCATGAAGACTTCCTTGCCCACGAGAAATTGAAGCAGACACACGCGTGTCTTGTAGTGAAACATGTTGTCCGCCTCGGTATCGAGGGAGACTTCATCCACCTGATCGAGCGCTTTGAGTAAGGGCTCGAGCTGGTTTTGTTGATCAATCAGCAGGTATTCAGGAGGAATCGGACTCACTTTGATATTAAGAAGGCGCCGAACCGGCACGGGAAGATAACGCGAAATCATATTAGGCCCAGGCGCTTAAAAAGGCGTCCGTCAGTTGCGGGAGTTGGTTGCTGTAGCCACCTTCAAGCACAGCGGCAGTCGGTAGCCCGGCTTCTTTGAGCCAAGAGCCAAGGGTGGCAAAGTCTTCTGTTTGCAATGTCATATCAGTAATCGGGTCGTGCACGAAGGCATCGAACCCTGCAGATACGAGCACAAGTTCAGGGTGAAAAGCGAGCACGGCTTCCCAAGATTCACGCAAGGTATCCAGATGCACACTGCGCGGGCTTTGCGGGGCCACCGGCCAGTTGCGGCAATTATCAAAACTCTCCGTGCCGGTGCCGGGATAACCGGGAGATTGGTGAACCGAGGTAAACAGCACGTTATCAAGTCCATGCAGGATCGCCTCGGTGCCATTGCCGTGATGCGCATCGAAATCCCAGATCGCGACCCGACCCACTCCCTGTGCCTGAGCATGAAGCCCGGCAACCGCAATGTGGTTGAGATAACAAAAGCCCATCGCTTGTCCGGATGTCGCATGATGGCCGGGTGGGCGCATGAGTGAAAAGGCCTTTTTACCCGTCTGTGCGAGCTCAGCCGCCGCCATCGCCGAGCCCACGGCCCGACGGGCGTGATCATAGATACCGTCGAAATAGGGTGTATCCGGATCGAGGTCCTCGGAGAGCTTAAATCGTTCTAAATGGGCTGCTTGATGAACAAGGCGCAGGATATCTGCGTTAGCGGGTGGCGCGACTTCCCAAATCCACTCGGGATGCGTTTTACGCAAATGGGCCGCTGTGTGGAGGGTGCGAGCGGGTTGGTCCGGTCGGGCGGAAGAACCGTAATCAGCACACTGAGGGTCATGAAAAATTTGCATCATTTCTTCCTCTCTTATCTTCAATTTAGCAGCTCAGAGAAAGATAAGAGTATCAGAATGAGGAAAGATTGCAGGATCAAAGGCACTGTTTATGCCGAGAGAATGAAAGTCGTTGTGCTATGTTCTGGGGGGATGGATTCGGTAACCGCGCTTCACCGCGCCCATGAGGAATACGAAGTCGTCGCCGTGATCGGCTTCGATTACGGCTCGAAGCATAATTATTGCGAACTGCCCTACGCAGAGAAGCACGCGAAGCAGCTTGGGGTGCGCTACGAACTGATCCCTTTAGAGTTTGTGAATCGGCTCTTCGATTCTGATTTGCTCAAAAGTGGCGGTGAAATTCCGGAGGGGCATTACGAAGCAGAGAACATGAAGCAGACCGTCGTGCCGTTTCGAAATGCGATCATGCTTTCGATTGCGTGTGGTTTTGCCGAGAGTGTCGAGGCCGAGGGGTTGGTGATCGCGGCGCATGATGGCGACCACGCGATCTACCCGGACTGTCGCGAGCCGTTTATGCAGGCGATGGGCAATGCGATGCACCTCGGCACCTATGCGAAAATCAAATTGCTGCGCCCCTTCATCGAAATGTCCAAAGCCGATATCGCCAAAGAAGGGACCCGACTCGGGATCGATTTCGCGCAGACGTGGTCCTGTTATCAAGGCGGCGAAAAACACTGTGGTAAATGCGGCACCTGCGTGGAACGTCGCGAAGCCTTTATCGACGCGGGAATCACCGATCCGACGGTTTATGCCGCGGAAGAACCGCTCCCGAGCAAGCCTCAGCCTCTTTAACCACAGTTGACACGAATATACACGGATTCGATCTACGGTAAGGCGGGGCCTCCGAACCCCACCGGGGAAGTCTTTGGTTATTCGATGGCGGGGTTCGGCGACCCCGCCCTACTATAATTCACAACCATGCTAATTTCAGAAATATTCTATTCGGTGCAAGGCGAAGGCGAGCTGACGGGAGTGCCCTCGGTCTTCTTGCGCACGAGTGGATGCAATCTACGCTGCAATTGGTGCGACACGCCTTACGCCTCGTGGAATCCGGAAGGAACTCAGATGGAGATCGCAGAGATTATCGCGAAAGTGCAGTCGTTTGCGGCTGCACGACATGTCGTGCTCACCGGTGGCGAGCCGATGGTTGCGAAGGGAATGGGCGAGCTCGCGGCGGAACTGAAGCGCCTGAAATATCACCTCACCTTGGAGACGGCGGCGACGATTGCGCCAGATGGCATCGCTTGTGACCTCGCCTCATTATCACCTAAGCTAAGCAACTCGGCACCGGATAAACGTCTCAGCGATTCGTGGCGGGAAAAACACGACGCTCTACGTTGGCAGCCGGACGTGGTGCGGCAATGGATCAGCAACTCCGATTATCAATTCAAGTTCGTTATGGCGGAGGAATCGGATGTCGCGGAGATGGAAATGATGCTCGCCGATCTGAAGGTAGATATTCCCAAACATAAAATCATGCTGATGCCCGAAGGAGTCTCGATGGAGGTTTTGCGTAAACGCGCGAGTTGGTTGGCAGAACTGTGCAAAGCACGCGGTTATCGTTACGCGCATCGGCTGCAAATCGAATTGTATGGCGATACCCGCGGCACATGAGTCACCGACCCCATTACCACTCACATTCGACACCCCGAAAACTCTCCGAGGAATTGGCGGAGCTGCGCGAACACATCGGCACGCGAGCGGTAACTCTGCGCGAGGTAATCTACCGACTGCGTGGACGCGCTTATTCGCTGCTGCTCATTTTACTCTGCCTGCCTTTCACCCAACCGATTCCCCTGCCCGGCTTGTCCACGCCGATCGGCTTGGCGATCGCGTTTATCGCGATGCGACTCGCTTTGGGACAACGCCCGTGGTTGCCAAAAAAACTCCAACGCAAGGTCCTGCCAGCGGGATTTTTCGAAAAGCTCTTCGCGGTCGCCGCGTGGGTATTACGCATCCTCGAATCGTTTCTGCGTCCGCGCTGGCCGGTAATCTGCGCCAATCGAAGTGCGCTGCAAATCCATGCGTTGATTATGTTAATCGCGGCATTGGTGCTCCTGCTTCCGCTTCCAATTCCCTTTAGCAATACGTTTCCCGGTTGGACGATTCTGCTCCTCGCGGCGGGCATGCTCGAACGCGATGGATTGTTTATTCTGCTTGGCTACGTGACCTTTACCGTGGGTGCGCTGTATTTCATTCTGCTTGGTGAAACCGCCCACCGCTTGACGGATGCCTTTAACCATTGGCTGACCAACTGAGTCTATGCAAAAAACCCGCTTATCTTCTCCCAATATTCTCATGGTCGTGGCCGATGATCACCGGCATGACTGCATGCACGGTGATCGAATCAAGGGGTCCGCGACACCGACGCTGGATCGACTGGTCGAGGGCGGCACAAAGTTTACGGGAGCTCGAATCATGGGTGGTGACACTCAAGCGGTCTGCGTGCCAAGTCGCGCCGCATTATTGACGGGGTGCGGCTCGCGCCGAGCACTCGCCACGCCGTATTCAGATGATTTTCACGGCCGACAATGCATTCGGCCCGATCGCGAATTATTGGGCGAGGTGTTGCGCAAGTCGGGTTACCACACCCATGTCGTCGGCAAGTGGCACAACGATCCCGCTTCGCTCAATCGTAGCTTCGCATCGGGCGAAGCTTTGCTGATGCGTGGCATGAGTGCGCACGAGAATCCTCCGCTTCACGCTTACAATAAGAACGGCCAATATGATGAAAAGTCAGCAGTCGCGACGCCCGGCTTTTCGACCGAGCTATTCGCAAATGCGGCCATAGATTTCATCCAGAAAACTCCGAATGAGGCAGAGCCCTTTTTTCTCTATTGCGCGTTTACTTCTCCGCACGACCCCTGCACGCCACCTCAGGAATTTCGTGCACGCTACGACGAAAAGAAGATTGAGCTGCCCGGGAATTTTCTCCCGCAGCACCCTTTTGATAATGGTGAGCTGAACGTGAGGGACGAACTACTGGAAGCTCATCCACGAGAGAGAGTCGCCGTGCAACGACGCTTGGCCAACTACTACGGTATGGTCGAGCACCACGATCACCATCTCGGTCGCATGATCGCGGCATTGGATCGCACGGGTCAATTGGAGAACACGATCATCGTTTACGTCTCTGATCACGGGCTTGCGTTAGGGTCACACGGTTTGCTCGGTAAACAGAATCTCTACGAACACAGCGTGCGCGTGCCTCTTATTTTTAGCGGACCCAGCGTGCCCGCTGGAGAGACCGTGAAGCGCGATGTGTATTCGCACCGAATCTTCGCAACCCTCTGCGAACTGGCGTGTGTTCCCCTGCCCGACACCGTAGAACAGCCTTCTCTGGGTCTGTTGCTGAATGGTGAGGAACATGCCAGCGATGAACCCCGCTACCACTTTGCACACTACTACGATTTCCAAAACGCGGTGAAGGACGACCGATGGAAACTCATTGTCTATCGCGTGAATGATTTGGAACGCGTGCAGCTTTTTGATTTGATCAGCGACCCGCTGGAACTCCACGACCTCGCGGGTAACCGCGAGTTTTCAGCGCAGCAAGCGCGACTCACTCATGCACTGAACGAATGGGCGCTGATGGAAACCGGTTAATTAGAATTTACCGGGACGAAGCACGCGCACATCCGATTCAAACGCGATCATCGCATAGGATGCGAAAAGATCGCGTGAGAGTTTTTCCATTAATTGCTCCGCAACGTCGGATTGCACGATCACTTCGATCTGAATGTTGGCCGATTCCTGAATATCGGCGAATCGCTTTCCATGAGAGCCTTCGCCTTCCACGGAAAATAGCGTCCAGCCGTGAGCACCGACCTTGCTCAGGAGCTCCGTCACGGGTTTACGCGCGTAGGCTTCACAGACGATGGTAACGAGTTTCATGGCGTGTAAATTCATGGTTACGAATACAGATATTGGGCTACTGCCAAACAGTAGGGAATTCCAATGGTGATGTTAAAAGGAAAGGTGATCGCGAGCGATGCCGTTAGGTAGAGGGTAGGATTGGCTTCGGGCAGGGAAAGACGAATCGCCGCCGGGGCCGCAATGTAAGAAGCACTCGCAGCAAGGATACCCATCAGCGTGGCGCCGCCCATCGACAAGCCAGCAGCCTGGCCAAACAACACGCCCACAAATCCATTGACCAGAGGAGCCAAAATGCCAAAGGCGACGAGGAACCCGCCGACTTTTTTCAAATCTCCAAACCTGCGACCGGCCACAATGCCCATCTCTAAAAGGAAGAGAGCCAGCACCCCTTGGAACGGACTCACAAAGAACGGCGCGACCTTTTCCATTCCAGCTTCACCACAGGCACTACCCACAATCAACGCCCCCATCAGCAATACGACACTCCGTCCCAATAGCGCTTCGTGGGTGGCGCTTTTCATCGATTTCATCAGGGAATCGCCCTTGCTTCGTGATGCCAGCTTACCGAGCACGATACCTACGAGAATCGCCGGCGATTCCATAATCGCGAGAAACGCAGTCGCGTAGTTCTCAAACGGCTGGTTGACCGCATCGAGGTAATTGGTTGCTGCGATAAATGTAACCGCACTTACCGATCCATAGTGAGCCGCAATCGCGGCCGCATTCACCGAAGTCATCCGGCCGGCAAATCGTAAAACCGGGTAAGTCCACAATGGGATCAACGCACCTAGAACAATCGCGGCAAGTCCAGGCAGCCAGACCTTCTCGAATCCCGCGGCAGAGATCGCCACGCCACCCTTAAAGCCAATCGCGACCAACAAATAGATAGTCAGTCCAGTGTAGAGCGGTTCAGGAAATTTAAGGTCGCTTTTGACCAAAGCGGCGAACACGCCGAGGGCAAAAAAGAGCACCGCCGGTGACAGCAAGTTTGCTTGGATCGTTTCGAATAATTCCATGTTTTATTTGCGAAGCTTACACTTCAGCTTTTGCAGGGCTTCTCCACAAGGAAGCAAGGATAGAACTTGTGATCAGCGTGGCGATGATACCGAGCGACCAGCCAATCGGGAACTTTCCGCCAAAGGCGTCGTTTAACCACACCATTTTCAGCCCCACAAAGATGAGCACGCAGCCGAGACCATACTTGAGGTAGTGGAACTTATCCATCACCCCGGCGAGCAAGAAGAACATCGCGCGCAAGCCAAGGATCGCGAAGACATTCGAGGTAAACACAATCAATGGCTCTTTAGTGATGGCAAAAATTGCCGGGACAGAATCAACCGCGAAGACGATATCGCTGCACTCAAGAAAAACGAGGCAGAGAAAAAGAGGCGTGGCGAAGAGACGACCACCCTCACCACGAACGAAAAACTTCTGCCCGGAGAAGTGTGGAGTTACCGGCAGAAACCGGCGCATCAGGCGCATGACGATATTCTTCTCCGGATCGAGCGGCTTCTCCGGCGCGAAAATAATTTTAATCCCCGTGAAAAGCAGAAACACGCCGAAAAACAGGACGACCCACTGATACTGCATGAGCACGGAACCGAGCGCGATGAAGATGATGCGAAAGACTAATGCCCCGATAATACCAAAGAACAGGACGCGATGCTGATACTTCGCCGGAATCGCGAAGTAGTTAAAGACTAGGATGAAGACAAAAATGTTATCCACCGCCAGCGACTTCTCCACGACGAATCCGGTGTAATACTCCATCGCCGATTGCTTCGCGAGCATCGCGTGATCAAGACCGAGCAGTCGGGGATCCAGTGGTAGTTGCCAAAGGGCGTAGTGGTAAAATCCGTAACCGAAGAGAGTGGCCAGACTTACCCAGAAAATGCTCCATGCGAGCGCTTCCTTGAATTTGACGACATGCGCTTCGCGATGAAAGACACCCAAGTCCAAAGCAAGAACGGCCAGCACTCCCAAGGTGAACAGAACATAAAACCCCCAGTATTCGACGAAGGGAAAGAGCAAAGGTGTGGTCATTGGCAGTAGGCCAATGAATGCGATAACCCCGATTCAACAAGCTGAATAGGATTGGAAATCACAGCTATTTTTCCAATCGGTCGAGTCGGCCCAGTCGAACGGTCCTAGCAGCCTGTCGGACTTAGGCAATTTCTTTGTTTAAAATAACATATACAATTGACAGATAACAGGATAAGTCCATATTAGTCTCATGGCCACCCGCTATGTGAACATCGACCGCGACACG
>Ga0105053_10003846_pt1 | contig 22514 bp, 19 predicted proteins | sample BON01_FD_78093 | JGI IMG/M metagenome (GOLD analysis project Ga0105053, IMG submission 78093) | Freshwater microbial communities from Lake Bonney liftoff mats and glacier meltwater in Antarctica - BON-01 | ecosystem: Environmental > Aquatic > Freshwater > Ice > Glacier meltwater | place: Lake...
GAAAAAATCTCCATCAAAGCGTTTTCATCCTTCATCAGTTCATCCAATGGTTTTAAAGTACCGAACCTTGCTTTGAGTTGGATAAGGTCTTGAAAATATTTGATTTGAGATATTGAAGTTCCTTGTACTAACACTTTAACGAAGACAGGATATGTACTTCCTCTCGAACATATTTCATTCATTTTTGATTCAGATTCTTTAATCTGCTCCAAAAAATAGTCAACGCTGTTTTTGTTGACGGTTTCAACCATTTGGGCATATTCCATTTTCATGGATTCAAGATGGGAAATATGGTTGTCCTTACCTTTTTGGAAGTAAAAGTCCTGTTCGTCAATGTTGTCTAATTTCGCCTGTAAGACAATTATTTCACGCAATAGACCCAATGCCCCATCAGAATGTTCCTGTTTAGTCAGGAGCGGAATAATGCGGTTAAAAGAGATTTTGGACATACCTGAAAGTTTGAAGTGGAAAGCAAAAGTACGAATCCAAAGCGAAAAAAGCCCTCCAAATTTTGGAAGGCTTCAAAAAACAGTTCTTTGAAAATTAGCGGTAGTATTGGGCTTTGTTCTTGTACCAAACATCGTCAACACCTGCGGTAATAATCCGGTCAAACATATCTGATTCAAAATTCCTACGGTTCAGTTTGTAGCAAAATTCATTCAGATAGTTTTGAAGGTATCCTTTCCCGATTGAGTGGTGGGAACCGTCAAGTACCCTCTTGGAATTTCCGATGTTTGTATGAACCCAAGGCAGTTTTTTGTGGGCTTGTTCGGCTGGTACGGTTTCTTGGTGAAGTTCTGCAATAACTTCCGGCAATTTGGTATAACCTTTCCAACCGTCTGAAAGAACCTTTGCACCACCGTCAACGGATTTCTTTACTTCATAGTTGATTCCCTTGCTGGTCAAATCATCCATTACTACCATTTTGACGAACCCCATTTTACGGGAAGGGCGGTGTTTTGATTTGTTCGGTTCACATTGAACACTTTCAACCATGACCATCACTTGACTTTTCTTTTGAGAACCACGGCCACGCTTCATTACTTCTTCTGTATCACGGTCTAAGTCAACGGTGGTGAAGAAAGCATCGTCAATTTCGATTTCGCCCATGAGTTTGTATTTTTCGTCACGCTTGCCCATAGTTGAACGGATTTTGTGCATGGCATACCAAACTGGCTCGTAACGTTTTACGCCTAACTGACGCTGCATTTCAAGGGCAGAGAAGGTTTTCTTGGTGGAAGTCATAAGGTGAAGCATCATAAACCATTGCTGGATGGTCAATTTGCTGTTTTCCATTAAAGTGCCGGATTTGTAAGAACTTTTAGCTTTACATTTGCTGCACTTGAAACGCTTTTAGTCAGACAACCAGTAATGTTTCGTTGCACAACTGCACTTTTCACATTTAATCCAACGTTCCAAACGCATTGCGGCGAAGTGTTCAAGACACTTATCTTCGTTCGGGAAAGTTTGAATGAATTGCAAGATGTTCATAACGCTGTTTTCGTTAATTATAGTACAAAGTTAAATGAATATCATCGACTTACAAATTGTATATTGTTAACACGTTTGTTAATGGTAGTGAGTTTTTTATTGCCAATTTTACTATGAACCTAAATCGGATTTCTAAATGAATCTTTTTAAAAAATTACAAGAGGCAAGAAGTGAAGAAGATGTAAAAGATGCTTACATCAAAGCACTTGATTTAAAAGGTTACAGCAAAAATTTGATTGACATTCAAACCAAAGAAATATGGTTTGAGGCAAAAGTCGGAAGTAGAGAATCTACATATGCCATGTTTACGCAACTTATGCACTATGTCCAACAAGCACTGAATAAAGGAGAGTACCTCCCCCCTTTTCTGGCAGTAATTGACACACGGAAAGCCGCTATTATGAAAAGCGTTGATGTCATTCCTTTTCTTGAAAAGAAAACTATCAAATGGGGCAAAAGTGCCAGCGGCTACACACAAGAAGCACTTGATGCCATTTCAGCATATATAGGCACCTACATTGTTTCGTTTAAAATTGAAACGCACGAAGAGGAGTTTATAAACACCATTAAAAATGCAATTCTGTATGGCGATATTATCCGTACCCAAATTACACCTGATAATCTAAAACAGGTGTTTGATAAATGGGTAGCCATGATAGGGCGCGAAATAAAAATTGTAGCCGAAGAAGATTATGCCCTCCTATTTTTTGCCGACGTTATGAGCGATGGCACTATAAGTACTCACATGGATTTACCTGCCGAACTGCTTCATAAAAATAACAGCCCTGTATTTAGCTTGGGCGGTAAACTTTATGAATTAGGAAACAGGGAAGGTTATCGTCAGTTTTGGGCTATTTATCACCGCCCGCCTAAGCAAGAATACCGCAACTATTTATTAGAAAGGCGTGACAGCCTTATACCGCTGGATGAGCGCAGTTTTAAAGGTGCTTATTATACGCCTCTAAATGTAGTGGACAAAGCCTACGACAAACTCCTCGAAACCCTCGGAAATAATTGGCAGCGAGAATATATTGTTTGGGATATGTGCTGTGGTGTAGGCAACCTCGAAGTAAAACACAGTAATCCACGCAATATCTACATGAGTACTCTTGACCAAGCAGACGTAGATGTAATGCGATCTACCAAGACCTGTGTATCGGCTACTCGCTTCCAGTACGATTACTTGAACGACGATATTACCGATTTTGGAAATATAGATTACAACCTCACCAACAAAGTTCCTGAATCTTTGCGAAAAGCAATTGCCGATGGTAAAAAGATTTTGGTTTTGATAAACCCTCCTTATGCAGAAGCAACGAATTTTGAAAACATTGCAAAAGGCGTTGATGCAGAAAACAAAGAAGGCGTAGCAAAAACAGCAGTAGCAATCTCAATGATGTCAAAGTATGGCAAAGCCAGCAATGAGTTATTTACTCAATTCCTTGCTCGTATTGCAAATGAAATACCTACTGCTACAATAGCCATGTTTAGTACGCTCAAATATGTTAATGCGCCAAATTTTGAGAAATTCAGAGGTAATTGGAATGCAAAATATTTAGGCGGGTTCGTTGTTCACAATAAGGCATTTGATGGGTTGACTGGTAAATTCCCTATTGGCTTTTTGATCTGGAAAACCAACCAAAATGAAAATATCCAAAATCCAATTACGGAAATATTAGTGGATGTATTAGATAAAGAAGCAACTCCCATTGGCGGGAAATTGTTTTATAATTTACCTAATAGCACTTTTTTAAATGTTTGGATAAAAAGACCAAAAACAAATAGTGTATCTGTTATTCCTCTAAGAAATTCAATAACTCCATCAGAGACAGTCCCTCGTGTAAAAACATGGTCTGATAATGCAATAGCATATATGTATTGTGGGGTAAATGACTTGCAACATGCAGAACAACAAACTGTAATCTATTCTTCCCCATATGGCGGTGGAAATGGTTTTTACATAAATAAAGAGAATCTTTGGCAAGCAGTAGTAGTTTTTTCAGTAAGAAGGTTAGTTAAACCTACATGGCTAAATGATCGCGATCAATTTTTACAACCAACTGAACCACTAAGCGAAGAATTTAAAAGCGATTGTTTGGTTTGGATGTTATTTAATCGTTGCCAAAGAACGGCAAGCGCCAACGAATTAGAATGGAATGGCAGACAATGGAGTATAGTCAATCATTTTATCCCTTTCACTGAAACGGAGGTTAACTCCTCTGGAAGATTTGAAAGTGATTTTATGGTGCAATATATGGCTGATAAAACTTTTTCTGACGAAGCGGATGCAGTTTTACAAGAAGGTAAAAAGTTATGGCAAGCCTACTTTGCCCACACCGATGTGCGTTCCGTGCGTGACGAACTAAAACTAAACAGACCAGACGTTGGATGGTATCAGATTCGCAAAGCACTACAAGCCAGAAATGCCAGCGGTGATTTTTTACCCGTCAGTTTTAAACCATTTGAGGATTCATATAAAAGGCTGACTGAAAAATTGGTGCCCAAGGTATTTGAACTCGGTTTTTTGAAGTGAAATTTGGATTGGTCAGGATATTTATAATAAAAGAACTCAATAAGATACTATGAATCAAAACGTTTGGCAGACAGATATTCAAGATTGGACAAAGGTTGAACCTGAATCGGCCACCTTCTATATCTCACAAGCAGAATCAAGGCTAAAAGAGACTACTGATACATACAATTTAACATCTACCAGAACCGAAAATTATTTGGTTTTGATAACTGCAATTATGACAGGAGCAATAGGTTATATGTTTACAGGTGAAAACCCATATCTGCAAGCAGTATCAGCATTTGCCCTCATTCCAACAATTATTGCTATTTGTTTCCTCGCCAAAAACCTAATTCAATTCACCGTTTATACAGTAGGCGATGAACCCAACGCGATTTATACATCAGAATTTGTGGATATGTATAGTGGTAAGCAACAATATTTAAATCTTGTATATTACACAATGAGAGCCTTGCAATACAAGATTGATGCAAACCACATCACCAACAAAAAGAGGATAAACAACAATGCAAATGCGCGACGCGCATTGTTGTATATTGTCGCAGCATTTTTCGTTGGTATTATTTATCAGTATGCTTTGGGATATCAGCTTGTCTGGTGTCTGCCCAATTAACATTTTCGCGAAGTTCACCACTTGGTTGCTTAAACGCCACTGGTTGAGGAGGAGGTGGCGGTGGCGTAGCAGGAGTTTCTACTATTGGGGTAGTAGTTGTGGGGATCGTAGTGGTGTTGTTAGTATTTTCGGCCATAGTTGACATCGTCTTGATTGACAAGCAAAGGTAAACAAAAATCGACCATTTTAAAACAAAATTTTTAAAAAATTGATAATCAATGACTTACGCAGTTGGGCTACAATATGTGGATAGTAATTATAATTTATTTGAGAATTTGAAAAGGGTTCAACAGATTTTTCATTTTTAAGAAATTTGAGTGTGATAATAAATTACAAGCCCAGCCAGATACCTGACATGGAAAAACTACTGAAAAAAAACATGGGAAATATGCGGGGATTAAAGCGTGTAGCCTTTCATACAAGGCATAGGCGTAATTAAGTATAAACTAGTCGACTATAGGATTATTGGGTGATCCAACAACAGAAGCAATAGGAGTTGAGTCAAACCATGCGCAAATTATTGGCTTGACTCGAAAGCACCAATTAGAAAATCAACTTTAACATTGAAGGGCTCTTGTTTCAAACACATGAGCCCTCCCGAAATCTCGAGAAGGCTCATGTGTTTCCGCCCCGTCAGGATTTCGCCTGCTTCGCTTTCGCTTCCCTTCTCCGCCAAGCGCCCTGCGTTGGTGTTATCACCACGCAGGAAAAGTAGACCACAATGGGGCCTCGCCCGGAATTTTCGCCAAAGCAAGCAAAAAATTTCACAGAAAAAAAACGCCCACCTATTCCCTCCATTCATACTCTACGCTTTACATTTGCGGCTAATTGTAACAAGTCTAAATAAGATTAGTCCATGCGATCCCTTTCACTACTTTGGTTCTCAATCATTTATATTCTTCAGGCTACGGCACAGACCTCTACTGCACCTGATTCCTTGAGCCAATACGAGATGCCAGCCGTCACCGTCATTGCCAAAAAAGATCGGCTGTTGAGCGATGTTCCTGGCTCGGCTGCCTACATCCGACCCATAGATTTGAAACGTATGACCCCGTTGACGGGCAATGAAGTTTTCCGTAAAATAGCCGGCGTGAATGTCGTCGACGAAGAAGGCATGGGTATGCGCGCCAACATCGGTATCCGCGGCCTTGACCCTGACCGAAGTGCCAACGTGCTGGTGCTGGAAGACGGCATTCCGGTACAACTGAACCCTTACGGTGAACCTGAAATGTACTATTCCCCTTCCATTGATCGGATGTCGGGCATTGAACTGCTCAAAGGCAGCGGTCAGATAATGTTTGGCCCGCGGACGATTGGGGGTGTTATCAACTACATAACGGCCGATCCGCCAGCAACGCCGGAGACTTCGGTGACACTCCGGGGGGGGCAGGGGGGATTCCTTGGCCTTCAACTGGGTTACGGCACCAGCTTTGGGAACGCCGGGATGCGAGTACACTACCTGCACAAACGGGCGGATAAAATTGGGGTCACCGGATTTGAGATACACGACCTGAACGCCAAATTTAAGCTGATGCTCAGCGAAAAGTCAAGCCTCGGCATTAAGCTCCAGGTGTATGATGAGCTGTCCAATTCAACCTATATTGGTTTGACACAACCTATGTTCGACAGCGAGGAGTATTATCCCGTCATGGCACCAGACGATCAGCTTCGGGTGCGGCGCTACGCCTTAGGCGCTACGCACAAGTATTTGATATCAAGCAATTTAAAATTAATTACAACGGCTTACCTGTATTCCACGGATAGAAATTGGCGGCGCCAGGCATTTACCACCAATCCATTGGCCAGCAACCAAACGGGCGTGGTTTGGGGCGATCCATCCATCGACAAAGGCGCGATTTTCATGCAAAATGAATCCCTAAGCCGCAACCGCGCGTTCAGTGTGGGCGGTGCCGAAACGCACCTGGTATGGTCGTATCACCTGGGTAAATTCAAAAGCCAACTGGATGCGGGCGCACGCTTACTCCGCGAAACCGCTGCGGAACAGGAAATACTGGGCTCCAGCCCTGAAGCACGATCCGGCACCTTGGCAAAAACAGAAAAGCGCCCCGGATACGCCATAAGTGGTTTTGTTCAAAACAAGTTTGTGTTGAGCCAGCGATTGTCCGTAACGGCAGGCTTGCGCATGGAATATTACCACTTCGAGCGCGGGGTGTACCTGTACAAATCATCGGCATCTAGCTACCGCGATACCGCCATTGTGGCTGCCACGGAAGTGTCTGCGCTGATTCCAGGGCTTGGCGCGAATTATACCCTTGGTGAAAATGTTGCCCTGTTTGCTGGCGTGCACAAGGGTTTCGCGCCTCCAACCATCAAAAACTCGGTGTCCACAGCAGGCGAAGTGTTTCCCCTGGACGCGCAGGCAAGTTGGAACTACGAATTGGGGACTAGAATCACCTTAACCAATGGCATTGAAGGAGAAGCCGCTTTGTTTATGCTCGATTTTGACAAGCAAGTAATTCCGGTGTCTGAATCGGCTGGCGGCAGCGGCAGCGGTTTTGCCAATGCTGGAAAAACCCTGCACCAAGGCGCAGAAGCGAGCCTGAAAATTGATTTTGGCAAGCTGCTCCACATGAAATACCAGTTCTATTATCAGGGAAGCGGCACCTATTCAAAAGCCACCTACACCGCTGACCGCTTCGTTGGTGCTGACAAAAAGAATGTGCGCGGCAATGTTTTGCCCTACGCGCCGACATGGCTGAGCTCCCAAACCATAGGCTTTGTTACGCCCTGGCATTTGGACATACAATTCAGTGGAAGCTATGTCTCTAAGCAATTTACCAATGCAATGAATACGCTGGAAGCCAGCGCTGATGGCCGCACTGGTCAAATCCCCGCCTATGTTGTGGCGGATGCTGCCCTGCGTTTGGGCGTTCCAAAATGGAAATCGACGTTTTTCTGTACGGCCAAAAACCTGGCAGATGCGCGGTACATCGCGTCTCGCCGGCCACAGGGGATTAGGGTTGGGGTGCCTAGGATGTTTGTTGCTGGGGTGGAGTGTTTGTTTTGAAAAATGCCAGAATCCGACATTTTTTGATTATTCCCAAAACCGAAATGTGGTCATTCTGTTTAACTTAAGCTTTGCAAAGTATAAACAGAATTTCACTACAATTTCACCAAAATCACTATTTCAACATGATCCGTTTTTCAAAATTCTCCGTTGTATTATTGGCCATCTTTTTTAGCGTCACTGCTTGCCAGAAGGACGAACTCGCCACACAGCAGGCGCTTGAATCTGCTGGTTTGGCAACTGACCGCAACAGCAACACCATTGTTGACATTGCCATTGCTAACCCGGACTTCAGTACCCTGGTAGCTGCGGTGGTAAAAACCAACTCCGTAGCATTCTTCAGCAAATCAACCCTGAATGGCACCGTATTCGCCCCAAACAATGCTGCTTTTGCCCAACTTCCAGCGCCGTTCAACAGCGCCCAAGGCATCAACAGCATCACCAATCCTTCGGATATCAAATTTCTGCAGCAGGTGCTGCGCTATCACGTGGTAATTGGCCGTAAAAATGCCGCTCAGCTGCCCAATGGAGGCTACAACACGTACAAGACAGCCACTACACCGAACGACAACCAGCTTTTTGTTAGCAGAAGTATTGCCAATGATGTGATTATCAATGGTAAAATCAAAGTGATAGCAGCAGACATTCAAGCTGATAATGGCGTGATTCACGTAATTGGAAATGTATTGTTTCCACCGACGAAAGACGTTGCACAAATCGCGATTTCCAATGGCTCCTTTACAGCATTGGTGGCAGCCTTGAAAAAGACTGGATTGGTTAACACCTTGACTTCTACCAACACGAATGTTACGGTGTTTGCCCCTACAGATGCAGCTTTTGCACAATTGCCTGCACCGCTGAATAATGCAGCGAACATTGGTGCTATTACCGATGCCGGTACCATCAATACTTTGCGTACCGTACTATTATACCATGTTATCGGTGGTCGGGTATTCTCCGCAGACCTGCGTGAGGGCATTTCAGTTCCAATGCTGGCAGGTGGCAATACCACCATTTCGCTCCTGGGTGGTGCAAAGGTTAAAGGTTCTGGCAACAGCGCGGGTTCTAATATCGTTTTAACAGACTTGTTGGCGCGTAATGGCACCATTCACGTAATTGACCAGGTATTGCTCCCATAAAATTGGCAACACCAATATTCCTTAAAAAACAAGAGCCCTCCCGATTATTCGAGAGGGCTCTTGCATTTATCCTTTGGCCAATCAATTATTCAAACTCATCTTCAACTTCTTCTCCACTTCCTCCACCGTATCCTTAAAAATCAGGTCAGTGTCCATCATATCCTGCACGGCTTTGCAGGAATAGATCACGGTGCTGTGGTCGCGGCCACCAAACTGCTCGCCGATGGATTTCAGCGATTTGTTGGTGAGCTTTTTCGCCAGGAACATCGACAGTTGTCGTGCAATCACGATGTTGCGCTTGCGGGTTTCGTGGTGCAGCTTCTCCACGGGTACGTTGAAGTGGTCGGCGACAAGCAACTGGATAAACTCCACGGTAATTTCCTTGTTGATGGTAGTCACAAAATTACGGATAACCTCCTTGGCCAATTCCATATCCACATCGCGTTGGATCAAGGTGCTTTGGGCCAACAGTGACACCATCACACCTTCCAGTTCGCGGATGTTGTTCTTGATGTTGTAGCAGATGAACTCCAACACGTTGTTTGGGATGTCCACGCCTTCGTCTTCCATCTTGGACCCCAGAATTGCCATACGCGTTTCGAGGTCAGGCGATTGCAGGTCAGCGGTGAGCCCCCATTTGAAACGGGAGATCAGGCGGTCTTCCATGCCTTCCAGGTCTTTCGGCGGCCGGTCAGAAGTCAATATGATCTGTTTACCGTTTTGGTGCAACTGGTTGAAAATGTGGAAGAAGATTTCCTGCGTTTTTTGTTTGCCGGAAAGAAATTGAATATCGTCGATAATCAACACGTCAATCATCTGGTAGAAATTGACGAAATCGTTGACGGAGTTGTTCTTGATGGCTTGGATGATCTGGTTGGTAAATTTCTCAGCGGAAACGTACAACACTGCCTTGTCCTGCATGCGCTCCACAATATCGTTGCCGATGGCCTGCGCCAGGTGCGTTTTGCCTAAGCCAACGTCACCAAAAATCACCAGTGGGTTAAACGCAGTGCCACCTGGGCGTTTGGCAATGGCAAGCCCTGCATTGCGGGCGAGCTTGTTACAATCGCCTTCAATAAAATTGTCGAAAGTATAGTTGGTATTGAGCTGTGGGTCTACTTTGATACGCTTGATACCTGGAATGATAAAGGGGTTCTTTATCATGCCTGCGTCAAAGGCGCCCGGTACTGGCTCGCTGTCTTTTTCGGCGGAAGGTTTGTAGTTGGCCCTGCCTGGAGCGGTCCTGGAATTTTCCTGCCCACCGTTCTCCGGTATATGGTACACCAAACGTGCGCGTTCGCCCAATTCCTGGCGAATGCTCTTTTTCAATAGCTGTACGTAGTGCTCTTCGATCCACTCGAAAAAGAACTTGTTGGGTACCTGAATTGTCAAAACCTCGTTGTCAAGCTGAACTGCTTTGATCGGTTCAAACCACGTTTTGAAACTCTGTGGGCTCACATTTTTTTTGATGATACGGAGACAATCGTCCCATACCATCTGGCTGTCTTTAGTCATACCTGATGGGTGCATTTGGATGTTGGGAAAAACCAATACCGTGTAGTCTTGATGAAGCTGTTCAGTCGAGCAGGGCGACAAAGGTGGCAAATCATTTTGACTTTTCGAAGGGGAATTCTAATTTTCCAGACAATTTTTTTTCGGAAATTTAGAACAGGCTGGTTATCAGGCGCTTTTAAAAAAAACGAAAAAAATCTTTTTTTTGGGACACTGAAGAGTTTCTTAAAAAGCATCTTTTTTAAAATAAAAAATGGTAAAAGGGCGCTTTTTAGAACAAAAAAGAGTTTTTTTGAAAATATTCATATTATATATACGCGTTCTTTTGAAGGGGCAATTGATTGAAAAACACCTCAACAAACGTAAGTACCCTGATATTCAGGCAGTAACGAATTTGCCATGAATCGAAAACCAATTTTGGGCTAAGGTCCGCAACGCCATTTTCCGGGCAGCCATCATTTTTATATAACTGAAATTCAGCTAGAAAAAACAAAGCGTAATTACAATGTTATTTACAATGGAAAGTAATAACCCAAACGTTCTCAACGGCTTAGGTCAAAAGCACTTAGAACAATTGTCCGGCTTCTGTCCGGATGGCTAGGAGTGCCTTTTGAAGTGTCGGTGGATCTTGTTGTTCAAGCTCCTCAACTAAGTTGTTGAACAACAGTTCTGCATCGCCGTTGGGATCAAGGTCGCTGCCTGCGGTGGTGACCAACATGAGGGTATCGTTTTTGGCAAATTGGATGATGCGCCACAAGGTATCCGACACATACAGCTGCTGCGAGGTATTGTGGTCGAACTCCTGGCTGATGGCCAGCATCAGCGTTGCCCTGAGGTCGCGCACTTTCATGCCGGGGGCACGTACACGGAACATGGTGTTGATTACTCCAGCCCGGTCGCAAAGCAGGGTAAGGCGCTCATACGCTTGCAAGCGCAAGGGCAGGGTGATCTTTTGAGCATCATTGCGGAGTATGGCCTGGTCGATCCGTTGCCGCTCATCCAACAGTATTTTGAGTAGGTAATAGGCGGTGGCAAATACAACAAGTGCCGGGATGGTATATTTAAGGACTTCAAAAAACAGCTCCATATTTGAGTTAATGTGATAATTAGGTAATTTGATAATTTGATAATTATCAACATTTTGATAAAAGCTTGTAGAAGCTCAGTGCTTAAAATGGGCGGCAAAGGTAACCATGTTAAATCAGTATTGAACAAATCTGCTGCATTTACCGTTTAATCATCATACTTTTGCACGACAAATTAAAAGCAACTTTTAATGGAGACTTTGCTCGATAACCCAATCACCACGACAGCGCCCATCACCATCACAAATGGCGCAATCGACCAACTGAACCTTATCCGCAAGCAGGAAAATGTCCCGGAGGACTATTATCTACGTGTTGGAGTAAAAGGGGGCGGTTGCTCCGGCTTCACCTACGTGCTTGGCTTTGACGAGGCGCAGGACACAGACGATCATTTTGAAATCAGCGGTCTGAATGTCGTATTGAACAAGGCTCATGCCATATACCTGTTAGGAATGCAGGTCGATTTTATCTCGGGACTCGATAACCGTGGTTTCACTTTCGAAAATCCCAATGCTACCAGCACCTGCGGCTGCGGCACTTCTTTTTCTGCATAAATTTTGATTGTTCGCATAAAAAATGGGGCATCTCAATGTTTGAGATGCCCCATTTTTTATGCATAAACACACGCTACATGTCGCCCAGGTACACAACAAAGCTACCTTTGAATTTCTTTTTTACAGCCAGTTTCTGTTGTACATCTGCCGACTTTTTATCCGGGTATGGCCCAATAATTACTTTGTAAATGGAAGAATGGTCTTTGCCTGTATCCTGCACCAGCACCATTGCTTTGTCTGGCCACAGCGTTTGAATTTGGTTTAATGTCGGCAGAACATTGTCGGCATTGTACAAGGTGCTTACTTGAACGCCATAGCCAGTTTTCAACGTAGATTTGATGTCAACTTTAAACAACTCTGTGCCGTTGTTCACCGCTGTACCTGCAACTTTAGCTGGCACGGGGTCGGCATTGTAAGCAACAGGTTTGCCTCCTTTCAGCGCCTTTGAGGAGGCTGTGGAGGCTTCTTTATTGGCAATCAAACTTGTGTTACCGTCTACAGCAGCGCCTACCCTGGCAGAAGGAGCGGCTTCCACTACTTCTAATTGTACCCTGGTGACGCCATCCTTTATGAGGCCGATTTCTTCAGCTGCCTGCCGGGAAATGTCCGTTACATAACCTTCGACGAAGGGGCCACGGTCATTGACGCGCACCACAACGGTTTTTTTATTGTCAATGCGGGTTATACGCACTTTGGTGCCGAAAGGCAAGCTTTTATGGGCACAGGTAAGGTCGTTTTTGTTGTAAGGTTCCCCGCTTGCAGTTTTGCGGCCATGCAGTGAATCTGCATAATAGCCAGCTTTTCCATATTCAGTACCAACACTTACGGCGAAGGAGCTCAATACGGTAGCAGTGGCGAGCAATAGAAGAGCAAATAAGGTTTGTCGCATCGTTTAGATTTTTTAGTTGATGAAAGGTTTCGGTTTATTGTGCCAAATGTAGAACGAATGAACGACTTTTTTCGTACAAAACATTTTGAACCCGCTGAAAATCAAGGTGCATACACCAAGCGGCCCGTTTGTTCACCATTGTTTAACCGCCAATAATAAACGCCTGGATGCGGGAATACTTCTTGCGCGAGATGCACCCGAGATGTACTCGACACCGATTTTGAAAATACCATTTTCCCCTGAATATCAAATATTTCCAGGGTGGCATCAGTGATGGGGGATTCGAACCAGGTACCAGCTGTTCCAAATGGATTGGGTGCAAATGACAGGGTTTGAGGCGGTGCATCTTCCCAAAGGGTGGGCAACAGCGCTGTTCCATTTTCACGAAATGCAAGTGCCGACGTGGGCCAGTTGCCCAAATGTAGACATTGGCTCAGTTTTCCTGTTTTTTTTGCCTTGAAAACTACTTTGAAAAGCTCCGTTTTGCCGATGGTTTCACCCTGATTTGCTGAAATGGCGACCGATATAAGCCCATTTTTAGTTCGATTTGTTCCGAAATTTTCAATCGAAATATCCCCCACTAAAGGGATAATGCTTTCAAACGCCAAAGCCTCCACATCAAAGTTGAGGGAAAATTGTAATGCCGCTATGTCAAGCATAGTTCCCTGAAAAACAATTTCAACCTTTTCGTTTTCCTGAAAAGCACGATCCTGTACTGCAAGCGGCCAGGTTCCCAATGTTCTTTCTACGTTGGGGCCAATGGCATTTGGAACGGCGGTATTGTTCACATCGCCCACTTTGATGGCCGTGAAATTAAGGTCAGAAAGCGCAGCTGTTTGCAATTGGCTTTCTATCACCTGTGGTATTGATCCCAAAAACGGATTGATTGGGTTGGGGAAAACAAAATCTTTTTTGACAAAGCGCCAAGAGGTATTTCCGGCTATGGTGTCGTCGATGCCCAAAATGAGCTTGCGCAACGCCACGATGTCGAAGGTGGTGATACTGTTGGAACGGTTGGCATCGGCGGCGAGCATTTTGTATGGCGAGCCCAAAGGCTCAATGCCCAAAATATGCTTGCTGATCAGTACCAAGTCGAAGGTAGTTATGCCGTTTAAAGGGTTGTCATTGCGGTAGGGTGCCAGTGAAAGTGGCGCACAACCAGGGATGTTTGCCTGAAACATGCCATCAGATTGGCTTTTTACATTGCCCAATTGTACATTACTGACGGGTTCACCGAGTTCCGTGGTGATGCTGCCAGAAATTTGTACGGATACCGTTGGCTGCTGCACAAAAATTGAATCAAAAGGGAATGTCCAGATGCCACGGGCGAAGGTTGCAGCAACCAGTTCATTGCGCACAGGGTTGCTCTCCAAGTCAAATACCGGTATGACGGGCATGTTTCCGCCGAGTCGAGACCAAGTTAGGCCACTGTTTTTTGTGAAATAAACGCCGGCATCTGTGGCGACAAACAATAAGGAATCTGCATGGCCGGGCAGGATGTAAATATCGTTTACGGGCATCTGCGGCAGGTCGCTGGAAATGTCGACCCAGGTCGCGCCGTTATCATCGGAGCGGTGCACGTGCGGAATATATTCATCGTTGCGGAAACCGGAATGGGTCACGTACAAGCGCTGCGACTGGGTAGGGGAGAGCTGGACACAAGTGACATATCGGTCTGGAAGCGACCCTGTTATGTTTACCCAGTTGCTCGTTGGTTCGCGCTTCCAAACATTGCCATCGGTCGTGCCGGCCATCATTTTCTCGGCAAGTTTGGGCGATTCCGCCAAAGCAGAAACCGTGTGGAAGCGCGGGCCATAAATTATGCCATCCGTGAGGTCTTGGGAAATGGGTGCCCAGCCGCTGCCGCTGGATACATACACCCGATACGTGGCGGAGAATAGTTTAACAGGCCCGTATTGGCTCATAAAAAACGGCGCATCCCAGCTGCAACGGTCAGTAGAGCCGAGATTTGCGCTGCCGAATTGCCAGCTGCTGCCCCCATCCGTCGTTTTGTGTATGGTGCCGTTTTGAATTTCTACCCAGAATGTCTGTGGGTCGTTCGGGTCGAAGGCGCATTTGAAGCCATCGGCAGAAAATACAGCCGTCCAATTGTTGATATTGGCACCACCAACACCTTTTTGGATGCCGTTGTCTTGCGCGCCGCCCCAATACAAATTGGGTTCATGCGGGTTGAAAGTTGTTCTGTAGAATTGTGTTGTGGGAAGGTTCTTGCATTTTGTCCAGACTGATTGGCCCATATTATTGCGGTATACGCCGCCATCATTGGCCCAATACCGGCGGCCAGAAGGCGTGAAAACCAGGTCGTGGCAATCGGCATGTCCACCGCCAGCGACAATCCAGCTGCTGCTGCCAGCAAGTTTTCGGTACAGCAGTATGGCGAGGAAGTACAGTTCTTCATCGTTTTTGGGGTTGATGCGAATTTTTGCAAAAAACCAGCCAAAATTGGAGCAAGCATCTTCCAGCGCGCCGACATTCATCGCCGTCCAATTGTCGCCCCCATCGATGGTTTTGTACAAACCACCCGTGGTAGAAAGCGAGTCAATGTAGACAATATATACTTTATCAGGGTTTTGCTGTGAAATGGCCAAGCCAGTGCGTCCATTGACGCTTGTTGGCAAGCCGTTGTGGCTGAGCGCCCAGGTATCGCCCCCGTCGGTGGATTTGTACACTTTGGCATTTTCGCCGTACAAGATGGACTCGGTATTATTGCGGATGCGGTCCCAAAAAGAAGCATACAGAATATTAGGGTTGGTAGGCGATTGTACCAGATCGCTGGCACCAGCTTGTTTGCTGATGAACAGGACTTGTTGCCAGGTTTGGCCACCGTTGGTGCTTTTATAAATGCCCCGCATTTCGTCGCGGACAAATGGATTGCCCATAGAAGCGACGACAAGCGTGTTGGGGTTGTTGGGATGTACAGCGATTTTTGAAATAATGCCTACTTCGGAAAGTCCAAGGTATGTCCAGGTTTCACCCGCATCCACACTTTTGTACACGCCGTCGCCATTAAAAACAATGGAAGGAATATTAGGGTCGCCAGTGCCGCAGTAGGCTATATTTGGGTTGCTGGGGTCAAATACGATCACGCCAATGGCTAATTCCAAGTGATCGTCAAAAACAGGATACCAATTGATGCCGCCATCGGTAGTTTTAAAAATGCCGCCCCCCGCGAAACCCGCCAGCACTGTATTTTCGTCGTTAGGCTTTACGGCCAGGGTATTGCAGCGGCCAGCCACGTTTGCAGGGCCTTGGATGGTCCAATTGCTGGCGTTCCCATCACAGTCAGAACCTTTTGCCTGAGCAGATACTTCTGCCCTGATGTCGACCATAGCATTTTTCCAGCCCTTCCAGTCAAAATCCCGGTCGGGAAAAGAGCGCTGAAAAGCAAACTGGTCGTATGGCTCAAACTTGTCAGCGGGTTCGTTTTCGAGCGGATTTATTTTGTTACTGCAAGAAAACAAGAATGAAATTGCCAGAAAGAAAAACGGAAGAAGTCGAATATGTCGCATAATAATCGGTGGAATCCAGCGCAAAGGTGCGGTTTTTTGTCCAACACACCCTTGATTCTACCGCAAATTAATTGCCAGAATCGTCTGTTCTGCGATTTTTGAAATTCGTGGCTCAATTTTTTACGGCTGAAAACAGTGGTTCAAACTCAATGAACACTGCAATGCGAAAACGCAGTTTAACAGACCTTCCCGTCAAAATCGTACTGCACCAGGCTGCTCCAACAGCAAGTCTGCCAAACAATTTCCACCGTCCACCGTTTACCGTCCACCGTTTACCGTCCACACCGTCCACCGTCCACCGTCCACCGTCCACCATCAATCACCCATGGATCAAAAGAACGAATTCCTCTTCCACCCCAAGAATGTCATGCTGTTCCTGCTGCTCTTTGGCCTGACTTTTTTGTTTTTGGCCCTGACAGTTTCCTACGTGTATATCCGGGTGGTGAATGACGTACCTCCCGTTCAAGTTCCCTTGTTGTTTCTCTTCAACACGCTCATTTTGCTGGCAAGCAGTTGGGCGATGGTAAAGGCGAAAAAAGCGTATTTGAATGATGCCACGGAAATCTACCAGCAGTGTTTATTGCGCACCATGCAGCTCTCTGGTTTATTTATGTTGTTGCAAATCGTCGCTTGGACGCTGCTTTTACGCAGTAATGTTCTCCTTCAATCCTCTACGACCACGGCGTTTTTGTATGTCATTTCATTTGTGCATTTGGCACACGTGGTGGCGGGATTGCCGTTTTTGTATTTGTTTTACCGCACGGCCAAGAAGCGCATGGTCGACCCCGTTACAGTGTTGGTGTACTTTTCAGACCCTGAAAAACGACTCAAACTAAGGCTACTGAGCATTTACTGGCATTTCCTCGACCTGCTTTGGATATATTTGGTACTGTTTTTTGGTATAAATGCACTTATCTGACGAACCAGGGGTTGGAACCAGCCTTGGAATAGAGATTTTTTTGCCGGTATGTTACTTTTTTAACGTCTGTTCGTACTTTTGAGGCAAACCAAATCCTGTTCACGAATCAAACTAACTTTGTATGAAGAAACTATTTACAATTTTCTGTCTTGCATTTGCATTGCTTTTTCTCCAAGAAGCAACCTATGCACAGCCGACCGACGGACTAACTTTTCGCCAGAATTGGTACAACTACGTAACACCAAATCCAGAATGGGGCAACCTGGGCGACATTTACAACAACGTACAAGGCCGTGGCTTTGAAATTGCTTACAATAGGAATCTCTCCAAGCATACTTGGCTGGTGATCCCGGTAAAAATGGGGGTGGCACCGCTCACGGCAAACCGCAGAAGTGAATTGAATGGGAACCTTGACCTGTTGTTCCAAAATAATCTTTTCAAATACGGTGCACTGATCAATCCAACCCTTTCGCTTGGCTTGGGCAGCACCTACAATTTTGATGCAGAAAAATTTGATTTCAATATTCCAGCGGCACTTGGGGTGAATGTGCGGCTGCTGCCAAACCTGTACCTCAATGCTCAATCGCAGTACCGTTTCTCTATTGAAAACCAGCCAGGCTGGCAACATGGCCTCGGACTGGTTGTGTATTTCGGCGAGTCCAACCCCGACCGCGACAAAGACGGCATCAAAGACAAAGACGACAAATGCCCGGATGTGCCAGGCGTTGCGGCACTCATGGGTTGCCCTGACCGCGACGGCGATGGTATCGGGGATGCCGAAGACAAATGCCCTGACGAGCCAGGAGTGCTTGCCCTTATGGGCTGTCCTGACCGCGATGGAGACGGCATAGCCGACAACGAAGACGATTGCCCAGACGTTAAAGGTCTGGCTGCCTTAAAAGGTTGCCCAGATACGGACGGTGATGGCATTACGGATGCTGAAGATAAATGCCCTCGCCAAGCTGGCCCTGCTTCTACAGGCGGCTGCCCAGATAAAGACGGCGATGGCATTGTTGACAGTGAAGACGAGTGTCCGAACGAGAAAGGCCCAGTTGCCACAGGTGGCTGCCCTGATCGCGACGGCGATGGTGTTGCGGACAAAGACGACGCTTGCCCAGACAAGCCAGGTAGTTCTGCCCACAAAGGCTGCCCAGATACGGATGGCGATGGTGTATACGACAATGACGACCGCTGCCCAGAAGTACCGGGTACTGTTGCGTTGAAAGGCTGTCCTGAAATTAAGAAAGAAGATAAGGCTAAGCTGGAGCGCGCCATTAAGCAGGTACAGTTTGAAATTGAAAAAGACGTGTTGTTGGCTAGTTCATTGCCTGTTCTGGATGATGTTGCATCGGTGATGAATCAATACAAGGAATATAGCCTCAACATTGCAGGTCATACAGACGCTTCAGGTGATGATAAAATGAACCAGGACTTGTCAGAACGCCGCGCTAAGCGTTGCTACGACTACCTTATTGGTAAAGGTGTTGCCGCTGGCCGCGTAAACGCTGTTGGTTACGGTGAAACCAAGCCTGTAGCGGACAACACCTCCGCTGCTGGTCGTACCCAAAACCGCCGCGTTGAATTTGAAATGATTGTCAAGTAATAGACGCAGTTCATAAAATAAAGAAGAGCCATCCCGAACATTTTCGGGATGGCTCTTCTGCTTTGGGAGAAGCAATTAGAAGAAGAGGGGTGCGAATAAAGGCTGCATTTATATTAAGCTATTCGTCAGACGAAGCGCACCTTATAATAACAAATTCTTTTCCCGCTCAAACCGCTGATCTCTTAACACGATGATACCAGCATTGAGCTCAAATCCGATCAGCAGGATCATACAGTTCATTTGGATCCAGATCATCAAAACGATCAGGGTGCCGATGGAGCCGTACAACGCGTTGTAGTTGCCAAAATTATCGACGTAAAAAGAGAACCCCCAGGAAATCATGATGGAAAGTATTGTTCCCAGCATGGCACCTGGGTTGAAAAACGGGATAGGTTTTCTGACAGAAGAACCAAAGCGATAAATAGTGGAAAACATGGTGTAAAAAAGCGCCAGCACTACTGCCCATCGGAATGAAAACAACATCGCCCGATCCAGGGCATCCACGGAAATGTATTTGAACACAAATGCAAAAATGGTATTGCCCAAGATGACAAAAACGACCGATCCAATCAATACCATACCAATCAAAAAAGTGAGCTGAATGGCCATCAGTCTTTTTTGAAAGGCACTGCGCTTTTTGAAACTTTTATAATTTTTCTCCATACCCCGCATCATGGAAATCATGCCATTTGAAGAAAACCATAAGGCCAGGATAAAACCAAATGACAAAAGCCCGCTGCGGGGTTTGGTGGCAATTTCATCAATGGTACGGAACAACATATCACCTGCTGAGCCCGGCATCACCTCCGTAATATTGGCCCGCAACAAATCTTGAAACTGTGCTGGTTGGCCATTCAGGTTGACCTTCATTTTATACAAAGGCGTGTAGGGCAGTAGGGTGAAAAGCGCGATAATCGCTGGAAAAATAGCCATAAAAAAACTAAAAGCCATCGAATTGGCACGGGTGACAATGGTGTCTTCCTGCAATTCTTTTTTGATAAAGACCAATAAGTTATACAACGGTATGCGTTGCAGCCCAGGAAATGAGTGCGTCTTCGCCCATTGCTCCAAACGCTCCAATACCGGGTGGCGGAGCACCCAAACGACTATCTTTTTTATGTAAAACTGAGGTTTCAAAGGAAAGTGATGAGTGATGAGTGATGAGTGATGAGTGATGAGAGGGCTTTGGCAATTGAGTGGGCTAAAGGCAATCGAGTGGCGGTATATTCCGCATTCCGCACTCCGAAATCCGCACTCCAAAATCCGCACTCCGCATTCCGCACTCCAAAATCCGCATTCAAAAGTGTGGTTTCAATTTTGCCAAAAGATGTTCGGGCGCCATTACCACTTTTTTTGTTTGGGCATCAAAAAAACAAAGCCTAACGCGGCCTGCATTGACGAGTTTTTTTTGTTCGTTAAACAACTCGACATGAAAAGTAATATGCGTGTCGGGCATCTCTCGTATAGCTGTACGCACCGTCAGCAAGTCGTCGTAGTAGGCTGGGCGCACAAAGCGCATTTCAAGGCTGACCACGGGCAGCCAGGTGCCGTGTACATCCTCTAATTCTTTGTAGGTAAGTCCAAGGGATCGAATTGTTTCCACCCGGCCTACCTCATAATACTGGGCGTAGTTGCCGTAATAGAGGTAGCCCATTTGGTCGGTTTCGCCATATCGGACGCGAATTTGCGTTTCAAATGCGTACATTGTTGAACAATTGAGGGGGCAAACCTACTGAAAACCAATGGTTGCACGGCGGTAGATTGAATGATTTTGCTTTCGAACACAGACGAAAAGGGTTTCAACGCAGAATAATACCCTACGTTTGCAGCAAGAAAATCATCAACCATGAATATTGTTGTCACAGGTGCTGGAAAGGGCATCGGCTTGGCGCTGGTTCGCCAATTTTTACGAGCGCCGGAACATCGTGTTTGGACTTGCTCGCGGGATATTGCTGCCTTGCAAGCAATGGCATCTCCACAACTTATCGCAGAACAACTCGATATTACAACCGCAACTGCTACGGAGATCTCCCAACGCGTATCCCGGCACTTTCCAACTGTAGATATACTCATCCACAATGCCGGCGTACTCATCAACCATTCTTTTGAAACGACTTCATTGGACGACTGGCATCGTATTTTTGAAGTAAACTTGTTTTCAGTTGTAAAAATCAACCAGGCATTGCTGCCCCTTTTAAAAAAAAGCACGGCGGCACATATCGTAAACATTGGCAGCATGGGCGGCGTACAAGGTTCTTCGAAATTTCCAGGACTTTCGGCCTACAGCGCCAGCAAAGCTGCATTGGCCAATTTGACGGAGTGTATGGCCGAAGAATTGAAAGCAGATGGCATCCACGTCAATTGCCTGGCACTCGGCGCTGTCGATACCGAGATGCTACGCACCGCATTCCCCGACTACAACGCCGACATGAAAAGCACTGAAATGGCGGCCTTTATCGCTGATTTCAGCCTAAATCAACGCCCTTATTTTAATGGAAAGATATTGCCTGTTGCGGCAACAACACCCTGACGAGTGCTGAATTCGGAATGCGGATTGCGGAATGTACAGCCACTCGATTGCTATTAATCTTCGCACTTTGCTAAGCCAACGCCCCTTATTATCAAATTAGCTCATTATCAAATTATCACATTCCTTTGAAAGCGCTTAGCAAAGAAAACCGCCTCTTCCTCGTCCTGGCCTGCTTTTTTGTCGGCAACACCTTAATTGCTGAGGTGATTGGCCCCAAGATGTTCTCCCTTGAAAACTCACTGGGCTTCGCCTCGGTGAACTGGACGCTGCTTGGCATCGAGAATCTTTCCTTCAATTTTTCTGCAGGCTCCATCCTTTGGCCAGTAGTATTCATCATGACAGATGTCATCAATGAATATTTTGGAAAACGCGGGGTGAAATTCCTGACCTATATCGCAATAGGCGTAATCGCATACGCTTTTTTCATGCTTCTACTCACTACAAAGGCTGCGCCTGCCGCTTTTTGGCTGGATATCAATGCGGACATCAAGCCTGATATCAACACCGCTTTCAACCGCATTTTCGGTACGGGTATGTTGATTATCGTAGGCTCTCTTACGGCCTTTCTGGTGTCACAATTATTGGATGCCTACTTTTTTCAAGCTTTCAAAAAAGCCACGGGCGATCGCCTGATCTGGTTGCGGGCGACGGGTTCGACGGTGATTTCTCAACTTTTCGACAGCTTCATTATCCTGATCATTGTGTTCTACATTGGTGCTGACCCCGCGCATCGCTGGTCCTTGAATCAAATTGCCGCCATAGGATTGATGGGCTACTTTTACAAAGTGATGATGGCCATCGTACTAACGCCAGTTTTGTATTTCGTGCATGGAATCATAGGCCGCTATCTCGGCCCTGAGTTGGCGCAGAAATTGAAGCATTCAGCCGTCAATTTGGAGTGATCTACTTAACGGTAGACGGTAGACGGTGGACGGTAGACGGTGGACGGTGGACGGTGGACGGTTTGGACATGCCCGAAATTGGTTGACAAAAAAGGAGTTGAGATAAACTCGCAAAATCAAGTAATTTTGGTCATGAAAAAAGGACAAGTTACAATGTCAAAACAAGATGTCCGTATTCAGCGTGAA
>Ga0105053_10003848_pt1 | contig 22507 bp, 19 predicted proteins | sample BON01_FD_78093 | JGI IMG/M metagenome (GOLD analysis project Ga0105053, IMG submission 78093) | Freshwater microbial communities from Lake Bonney liftoff mats and glacier meltwater in Antarctica - BON-01 | ecosystem: Environmental > Aquatic > Freshwater > Ice > Glacier meltwater | place: Lake...
AGCCTGAACTCATTGTGTGCGCTGTACCATATTTACGTGATCGTGATATTCGATCCGTCGAAGCAGGTGAAAGCATCGATGATAAAGAACAAAAACTGATTGATGGCATTCGTCAACATTATTTTGATGTCTGTGGGCTTGCTAAACAAAGACGACACACATTAGGCTCAGACATACCCATTATTGCTATGGGACATCTATTTACGGCTGGTGGACTCACCATCGAGGGTGATGGGGTGCGTGAATTGTATGTGGGTTCATTGGCCCATGTGACGGCAGGTATTTTCCCTGAATGTATTGATTATCTCGCCTTAGGTCATTTGCATGTGCCACAAAAAATTAATGATTCAGAATTAAAACGCTACAGTGGTTCACCTTTGCCGATGGGATTTGGTGAAGCAAAGCAGCAAAAAAGTGTGTGTTTAGTCAGTTTTAATAAACGCGCCGCAACATTAAGCTTGATCGATGTGCCGACCTTTCAAAAATTACAGCAAATAAAAGGCAATTGGCACCAAATTGAAACTGAGATCAAAGCCGTTGTATCAACAGACAATCAAGCATGGTTAGAGATTATCTATGATGGTGATGATGTATTAACGGATTTACGTGAACGTCTTGAGACACTGATAAAAGGAACTGATATCGAGTTGTTGAAAGTTAAAAATAATCGAATTATCAACCGTGTATTAAACCGTATTGATGACAATGAAACCCTCGATGACTTGAATGAAAATGATGTGTTTGAACGCTGTCTAAATGCGCATAATGTGCCTGCTGAACAACGAGCTGAATTGCTCCGTTCGTATCAACAAACACTGACTCAGTTATGTGAAGATGATGCCCATGCAGAATAAAGGCAGACCATAATGCGGATCCTTCAGCTACGCTTTAAAAACTTGAATTCATTAGTCGGCGAATGGCTCATTGATCTTAGTAATCCAGAGTATGTCGCCGATGGTATTTTTGCAATAACAGGACCAACAGGTGCGGGTAAATCGACGATATTAGATGCGATTTGCTTAGCACTTTATGGTCGTACACCACGGTTACGTAATATCAGTAAAAGTAGTAATGAGATCATGTCACGGCAGACTGGTGAATGTTTTGCTGAGGTTATTTTTGAAACCAGTGCCGGAAAATATCGTTGTTACTGGAGCCAACATCGCGCTCGTAAAAAAGCCGAAGGTGAATTGCAATCACCCAAACATGAGATAGCTGATGCGATTAGCGGCAAAATAATTGAATCAAAAATTCGGGGTGTTGCTGACAAGATTGAAAAAGCGACAGGGATGGATTTTGATCGCTTTACTCGTTCAATGTTATTAGCACAAGGCGGTTTTGCTGCTTTTTTACAAGCGGATGCCGATCAACGTGCACCGATTTTGGAACAGATCACTGGTACTGAAATTTATAGTCATATTTCAATTAAAGTGCATGAACATCGTGTGGAAGAAACCAAAAAATTAGACTTATTAACGGCTGAATTGGCGGGCATGCAATTATTGAGCGCCGATGAGGAATTACAATTAACGGGCAGCCTAACTGAAATAACGAAATTAGATAGTAAGTTAAACGAAGATTTAACACAGAGAAACAAGGCAATATCCTGGCTTGAAGGTATTGTAAATACGGAAGTGGAACTCGCTAAACTTGGCGAACAGCAGCAAGATTTAATTATTCGTCAGCAAGCCTTTCAACCTGAATTAAATAAACTTGAGCAAGCAAATCAAGCGTTGGAATTGTCAGCTGATTATCGAGGGCTGATAGAAATACGACAACAGCAACAAGGCAATCAACAACAACTTAATAGTGATCGACACGCCTTGCCTGAAACAGAATCTAAACATACGCAAGCGTTGCAAAGCTTTAACGAATCTACTTCAGCCATTGCATTGGAAAAAGTCGAGTTAAAACAATCGCTTGAGGTGATTAAAAAAGTCCGTGAACTTGATTTTAAAATTCAGGAAAAACAGCAGCCTATTAATTCAGTTCATGACAAAATTAGAAATGATAGACAAAAGCTGAACACCTTGCGTGGCCAACAAAACCAAGACGGTTTCGAACGAGACAAATATCAAATTAAGCTCACTGGCGTTATTAATCTGCTAGATGATCATAAAGCTGATGAAAGATTGATCGAACAACTAGCTAATATTGAGCATAAATTTGATTTATTACGTAACTATGCCAACCATAAGCAGTTGAAGATTAGAGAATTGGCCGATGTCGAACGCAATAAGAAGACAACATCAGCTGCGTGGATGAGTGAGTGGCGCTTATTACAGCAACACCAAGAAGAATTTGGGCTGATTGAAAGTCGTGTCAGCAAGTTACAAACCGATCTTGGTCAACTATTAGCTTCACGAAGTGTGATAGACTGGCGGTTAGAGCTTGCGAACATTACTGAACGACAAGATTATTTAAATAAATGCCAAATTTCATTACAGATGCTTTTAAGACTAAGAAATGAAATTCAACAACTGACACAACAAGAAAAAGTTTTAAATGTTGATAAGCTTCGATTTGAACAACAAACAATAGAACAACATACCCGTAACCAAGCATTAGAACGCGAGATTCAATTACTCGAAACGCAGTACCAATTGCAGAAAAAGGTTGAGTCTTATGAAGAGGCTCGCCAGCATTTACATGATGATGAACCTTGCCCGTTATGTGGCGCTAAAAATCATCCATATGCACTTGGCAATATTCCGATGTTGGATGACACGGTAACTAGTCTAAATGCAGTGAAAGCAGAGCTTAAATCAAACACTGGGAGCTTGACTCAACTAGGAATTAAACTGGCTGAAAATAAAAAAGACCAAATACACAATAAAAAACAACAATTAGAAACAGCTATTAATATTACAAAAGAAGAAAAAACTTTCACGCAATATTGTTCATTATTAGCTAATGATGGCGAAGTGACCTATACGCAGATCACCCAATGGCAACGTGATAATGAAACCAAAATGATCAAGTTGAAAAGTATTGTGTTTGATGCTGAAAATATCGAACAACTGATCGCCATTGAGCGTGAGCTACAAGATAAAAAAAGAATTGAACTGGCAGGAGCCGATAAACATCTGCAGGCTTTAAATCATAATAAGTTAACAGCAGAACATGCGTATAAAAGCGTGGCGAAAGAATTAGTTACCGCCACAACACAATTATCAGCAGCACTGCAGACAACGTCAGACGAAGTCGCTATTTACGGTATTAAAAATCTGACGATTGAATTACTTGATGTAACCTTTCACCAACTAACCGAACGTCGTGATAAATGGCGAGAATGGCAACAGGATAAAGCTAAATTTAAGGTCAATATTACAAACTTTGAGAGCCAAATAAATCATCACGCAGAACAACTCAACACCATCGAATCTGATTTGAAACTTCAACAACAGTCGATTATTCAGTTAAACGCCGAGCTTGATCGATTAAATACAGAAAGATTGACTTTGTTTGCTGATAAAAATCCCGATACGGTAGAAATAAGTTTAATCAATAGCGTTGAACAAGCTGAAATAAATCTGGAAACGGCAAGGCAACTATCGCAAACGACTGAGCAAATATTACATAAATTACAAAATGATATTACAACACTATCCAAAGCAATTGCGACTCGAAGCGAGCAATTAGCGCAGCTTGAAGAAACGTTTAATCAACGCCTGCTTAAATTTGGTTTCACTGATGAAATAACTTATAAATCAGCTTGTTTAGATGATGAACAACGTAAAGTATTACAGCAACAAGATCAGTTGTTGAAAAATGAATTGGCCGGATTGATGGCTAGATTACAGGATAAAACAACGCATCTAGCCAACGAACAAACAAAGCAGATTACTGATCAGCCCTTGGCTTTATTAAAAGCAGATCAGCAGCAACTCGTTGCCAATCTTAATGATTTAAAACAACAAATAGGCGCGATTAGTCAAAAATTAAAAGACAATGATGTGATTCGACTTAAACAACAATCACGCGTTCAACAGATTGATGCTCAAAAACGTGAATGTGTTCGTTGGGATACTTTACATGAATTGATTGGTTCGGCTGATGGCAAAAAATATCGCAATTTTGCACAAGGGCTAACGTTCGAAATGATGATCGGTCATGCGAATCGCCAATTGCAGAAAATGACTGATCGTTATTTATTGATACGAGATGAGGTACAACCGCTAGAACTTAATGTGGTGGATAATTATCAGGCAGGCGAAACACGTTCGACCAAAAATTTATCGGGCGGTGAAAGCTTTATTGTCAGTCTTTCATTGGCATTAGGACTATCAAATATGGCGAGTAAAAATGTTCGAGTGGATTCCTTATTTCTCGATGAAGGTTTTGGCACATTGGATGAAGAAGCCTTAGATACTGCCTTAGAAACATTATCTGGTTTACAGCAAGAAGGTAAGTTGATTGGTGTGATTTCTCATGTGCAAGTGCTTAAAGAACGCATTAAAACACAAATTCAAATTAGTCCACGCTCGGGTGGGCGTAGCACCATTAGTGGGCCGGGAATTTCAGCACTAAGTCTTTAAAGATCATCTGACCATTAAATGAATGATCGATAGTACGCGACGATGAGTCTATTTTGTTATGATCGCGGTCATGAAAAGAACTGATTTCCAATTTGAATTACCTGAGGCGCTTATTGCTCAGTTTCCTTGTGCCCAACGTAATGCCAGTCGCCTTTTAAAATTAGAAGGTGACGATGGTGAGCTAACCGATCTGCAATTTATTGATTTTCCTAACTTGTTACGAGCTGATGATTTATTAGTGTTTAACAATACCCGGGTTATTCCGGCACGTTTACTCGGTCAAAAAGACAGCGGTGGTAAGATTGAAGTGCTGATTGAACGCGTATTAGATGACCATCGGGTGTTAGCGCATATTCGCAGTAGTAAATCGCCGGGAACCGGTCGGCATTTGTTATTAGAAGACGTGTTAGATGTTGAAGTGCTGGGTCGTCAAGGCGCTTTATTTGAATTGTATTTTCATATTGATACGACGGTTACTGACGCTTTAGAAACTTATGGACGTTTGCCTTTGCCGCCGTATATTGAACGTGATGTGGCAAAAGAAGATTTGGAACGTTATCAAACGGTTTATGCACTTCACACGGGCGCAGTTGCTGCGCCAACGGCTGGTTTGCATTTTGATCACGCGATGTTGGATACCATTAAACAATTAGGCATAGAAACGGCACAGGTAACATTGCATGTTGGTGCAGGCACATTTCAGCCGGTGCGAGTTGATGATATTAAAACGCATATCATGCATTCTGAGCGTATTGAAGTATCGGCTGAAGTGTGTGAACAAGTTAAAGCAACCCGCGCACGTGGCGGCCGGATAATAGCTGTTGGTACTACTAGCGTTCGAGCGTTAGAAAGTGCTTCACATTCAGGCACCATCGAAGCTTTTAGTGGCGAGACCGAGATTTTTATTTATCCCGGTTATCAATTTAAAAGTGTTGACGCGATGATCACTAATTTCCATTTATCTGAATCAACCTTGTTAATGTTAGTGTCAGCCTTTGCTGGCAGAGACAATGTAATGGCGGCGTATCACCATGCCATTGATCAGCAATACCGATTTTTTAGTTATGGTGATGCCATGTTTATTACCAAGAGAATTGCATGAAAACATTAGATAATATTCGTTTTGTATTGGTGGGTACCACTCATCCCGGCAATATTGGCGCGGCAGCTCGCGCAATGAAAACCATGGGTTTAACCAATCTGCATTTAGTGACACCGAAGCTTTATCCGAGTGCAGAAGCTACTGCCCGTGCATCCGGTGCGGATGATGTATTGGCTCGCGCTGTGGTGCATGAAACATTGGATGCCGCATTGGCGGGTTGCCATCAAGTGTATGGCATGAGCGCTCGCTTACGACATTTACCCGTACCGGTGGTGAATCCACGTGAGGCAGTCAGTCGAATTCAACAATCTCCAGATGAAACACAGATTGCCATTGTGTTTGGCCGAGAACATTCAGGTTTATCTAATGAAGAACTGGATCGTTGTCATTATCTAGTGAATATCCCAGCAAATACTGAATACAGCTCATTAAATTTAGCGGCAGCAGTACAAGTATTAGCCTATGAGCTTAAAATGAGTTTTGATCCGACCATTGTTGTGGGTAGGATAGGTGAAGAACGTGAAGCGATAGATGCCAATGATTTGGAACATCTCTATAGTCATTTTGAGCAGACATTAACAGCAATCGGATTTCTTGATCCAGAAAATCCACGTAACTTAATGCGACGATTACGCAGGTTGTTTAATCGTGCGGAACTTGATCGAAATGAATTGCAAATTTTGCATGGTATTTTACGTGCAGCGGAGCTTAAAAGGGGAGAGTAATGTCAGAAAAAGTCACATTATGGCAGTCGATTAAAGAAGACATATATTGCGTCTTTGATCGCGATCCTGCCGCTAGAAATGTATTTGAAATTATTACCACCTATCCCGGTGTACAAGCGGTGCAATGGCATCGATTAAGTCATTGGTTATGGTTGCATAATTTGAAATGGCCAGCACGATTTTTATCAACTATCAGTCGTTGGATCACCGGTATTGAAATTCATCCTGCCGTTAAAATAGGTCGTCGTTTTTTTATTGATCATGGTATGGGTGTTGTTATTGGCGAAACGGCGGAAATCGGCAATGATTGCACCTTGTATCATGGCGTAACCTTAGGTGGAACATCATGGAAAGAAGGTAAACGTCATCCTACTTTAGGCAATAATGTGGTGGTGGGTGCTGGCGCAAAAGTATTAGGCCCAATCTGTTTGCATGATGGCGCTAGGATTGGTTCTAATGCGGTGGTTGTTAAATCAGTAGCGGCGGGTGACACCGTGGTTGGTATCCCAGGGCGCGTGGTCAGTACCACCCTAACTGAAGATGAAAAACAACGGCAGAAATTGGCTCAATCAGTAGGCTTTGATGCTTACGGTACATCAGGTGAAACCTTAGATCCTGTTGCTACTGCTATTCATGGGTTAATTGAACATATACATGCCTTGGATAAACGTGTGGAATCGATGGCAGAAACAATTCATCAGCTCGGTGGCGAAGTTTCAAATGAAATTATGCCAGAATTAAATAATTGTGAATTAGACCCAAACCCGTCAGACCCCGACCAATTAGATAAAGATCAACCAAGCAATATAAGTTGACTAAAATAGTCGGGTATGTGAAAATTTAGCCATATAAACACAAGGGTATTCTCATGCGATTAACGACTAAAGGCCGCTATGCGGTGACAGCGATGTTAGATTTAAGCTTAAACTATGGGCAAGGTTCAATAACCTTAGCGGATATTTCTGATCGCCAAGGAATCTCATTGTCGTATCTGGAACAATTATTCGCTCGATTACGTAAACAAGAATTAGTTAGCAGTACCCGAGGTCCAGGAGGTGGTTATCGTCTTAGTCGGGCAGCTGATGAAATTAGCGTATTTGACGTTATCTCAGCAGTCGATGAAAAAGTAGATAGCACCGCATGTGAAGGTAAAAGTAATTGCCAAGGTGAAGAAGCCTGTTTAAGCCACGAACTATGGACTAGTTTAAGTGAACAAATTTCGCTTTATCTGTCTGATATTTCGTTAGGGCAAGTCGTTAGAAATCATCAGAACAGTAAAAATGGCGAAAAAGTTATAAGTTTCACAAGTATTTAATAAGTAGGTAATGACATGATTAAATTAACAAATACAGCAGTTGCACGCGTACGTGACATGGTGATCAAACGTGGAACAGGCGTGGGTTTACGTATCGGGGTAACTAAAAGTGGCTGCTCTGGCTACAGTTATGCTTTAGATTATGCAGAAACCATTGAAGACAACGATATCGTGATTGATCAAGATGGCGTTAAAGTCGTTGTTGACCAAGAAAGCATGCCGGTATTAGATGATTTAGTGTTGGATTTTGTCAAACAAGGCTTAAATCAAAGCTTTAAATTTAATAATCCGAATGTTGTATCATCATGCGGCTGTGGTGAAAGTTTTAGCGTGACAAAATAAAGTGACGTAAAAGGTCATATAGTGACTTATGTTGAAAGTAAAAACGTCATAGAGCGGTTGTGTAGTGGAACAAATCAATAGCTTAAAGCTGGCATGACAACTGCATACTTGCTAGCAAGGCATTTCGTTGCTGATTTACGCTAACTAAAAAGGTATTTATTATGAAAAAAGTCCAACAAGGTTTCACATTAATCGAATTAATGATCGTTATCGCGATTATCGGTATTTTGGCGGCGATTGCATTGCCGGCTTACCAGTCGTATATAACTAAAGCTAAATTTTCTGAAGTTGTTATTGGAACTGCTGGTATCAAAACTGCAGTAGAATTATGTGCAATTGACCAGAACGGAGTAGGCAACTGTACTGATGCTTCTCACGGTATCGTCGCTGTAGCTGCGACTGGTAAAATAGCGTCTATTACGACTACCGCTGGTGTTATTACGGCAACTGCAGAAAATGGTAATGGCTTAGCATCACAAACATATATATTAACACCAACTTTTTCAACTGGGAAAACAACTTGGGCGGCATCAGGTACATGTTCAACAGCTACCCCACCAATCTGTTAACAATTAATGAATCATAAAATCAAAGGGGTCAGACTCGATTGATTTGACTTAAAAGTTAACGAACGAGCCTCAGTAGTAATACTGGCAAAATCAAAGGGGTCAGACTCGATTGATTTGACTTAAAGATTAACGAACAAGCCTCAGTAGTAATACTGGGGCTTTTTTGTTTGGGTGGTAGTGGGTATGATGACGCTTTATTTCATAAGGATATGAATCATGGCTCGTTTACCTCGATTAGTTCTAATCGAACATGCTCATCATGTGATTATTCGTGGTAATAATCGTGAACCGATTTTTATTGCAGATGAGGATTATAAGTTTTACCTTGAGAAATTAAGGTTGGCTTGTGAAAAGCATTTATGTGATGTGCATGCGTATGTATTAATGACTAATCATGTACATTTGCTGATTACGCCACATAAAGAAGATGGTATTGCCAAAGTAATGCAGATGGTGGGCCGTTATTACGTGCAGTATTTTAATTATTGTTATCGGCGCACTGGCACGCTGTGGGAAGGTCGATATAAATCAACATTGATTGATAGTGATAACTATACGTTGATTTGTCATCGCTATATTGAACTTAACCCTATCAGAGCAGGCATGATAGAAGACCCCGCGAACTATCCATGGTCTAGTTATCAGTTTAATGCTTTGGGTGTTGATGATGCATTAATTACTATGCATGTACTGTATGCCACATTAGGTCAAACAGAGGAGCAACGGCGTATTAATTATCGCGCGTTGTTTGAGCATCATATTTCAGCTAAGCAGATCGATACTATTCGTAATGCTACCAACAAGTCATGGGTATTGGGGAGTGACTTTTTTCGCCAGAAGATAGAAAATAAATTAGGTATTCGCGTTACGCCCAAATCTAAAGGCGGCGACCGAAGATCGGCTACATATCAAAAACGGGATAAAATCAATTGACTCTGACCCCATTGAAAACGTTTGGCTTTGTGTCGTTATTTGTATTTTCTCCCTTTTATGCACAACTTAATACGGGGGGATCAGGCTTAGCATTGACCTACAATATTCCAATATGGACTGTTGCTAGTTGGATAATAATGGCTGGACTATTATTTAGTGTCATAAATAAACGCTTTATTTATCCGAAATTATGGCCGTATTTACTTGTTTTTCCTTTGATTGTCATCATTAGTAGTTTAGTGGCAGACGTTACACAACCGATTGAGTGGTTATTTAGACAATTATATATATTGGGCGGAGCTTCATTTCTATTCGCCTTATTTCAATTTGAGTCTAAACAGACAATGCTTGATCGGGTTTTGTTTATTTTGGTGATTGCAACAGGATTGCATGCCTTGTTGGGCACCATGCAGATTCTCGCACCCAATTTTTTGCCTGCCTATTTTCCGCCGAATAACGATTTAGTGCCAAGGGGAATGTTTCAACAGATCAATGTGCAAGCGAGCTTTTTAGCTACGGGTTTGATTATTAGTGTGTATTTCATTAGCCGACCTAGTTTTAGGTTTGCTAGTCTAGTTATAAAATCAACGTTGGTTATTGCGTTTACATTAGCCTTTTATGTAGTTGTTGCTTCTGGTTCACGTGTTGGTTTGTTATCTTTATTTTTAGGTATTCCGCTTGTCGCTTGGAGCCGATTTTATCAGCTGCGACCTCATAAGCTATTATTGATAGTGTTGTTAATCAGCAGTTGTATTGGTTTTATAGTGGGTCAAGCAGGTCTTCATAAAACACTAGATAAAACATTTCAGCTGACAGAAAAGTCTTATTCGATGTCTCGTGTTGCTATGTACACTATCGGCATGGAATTGGTGGCACAGCAACCGATTCACGGTTATGGTATTGGCGGTTTTTTGCGAGCATGGAATACGCAAGCTACTGATTTTGTAATACGCCATCCCGAAACATCGTTGCCACAATCAGTTAATCACCCACATAATGAAATTTTGTTTTGGATGATTGAAGCAGGCTTGCCAGCATTATTCGGTATTATTATCTTTGCTGTGGGCATTGGTATTGCTTTGTACCGATGTGGCTTTCAGCGTGGTGGTGCATATGCAGCCATGTTATTACCCATTAGCTTACATACTCAAGTTGAATTGCCTTTTTACATTTCTTCGTTGCATTGGTTTATCTGGTTATTTGTAATTTATTTAGTACTCAGACATCGCACTAAAATAGTAACACTTAATATTAGTTTGGCAATGTCCCGATTAATTCAACTTGTTGCCGTGAGTTTGGTTGTTGGGATAACGTTATTTATGATTAACACGGCGCGAGCTCAAGCAGATTTATATGATTTTATCTACAATAAAAATGCCCAACGTCCCTATTTGCAAGTAGCGTTAAATAACTTATATACCAAACCTTATGCCGAGCAACTCGCAATGCGTTCTATGTTGTACGCCAGTATTGAACATAATGATAAAAGCAAAGTCGAAACATTTGAACATTGGGCATTAGATTATGTTATTACACGTCCAGAATTAAAAATGTATGAAGATTTGATATCAGCATCCGTCTTTCTTCGACCTGAGGGAAAGGGGTGTGATGCCATTGCTGCAGGACTGACAATGTATGCTTACAATAAGCCATTACAGCTGGCCTATGAAAAGTGCACTTAAGGAAACAACACCAACCTAAAAAATTAAGTTGGATTTTAATCCAACTTGTCGGGTTGAAACCCGACCCACAGCTGTAAATACAATTATAAACGTGCCGTCGTACTTGTGGAATAATTAATAGAAACAATCAACGTGTTAAAAACAAAAGGAACTTTCATGGCATTGGTGAACAGATCATTGACCAGCAATCACGCATCAGGAAATACTGTGAAAGTAGCCACTATCTTGAACCACTTTTAATTGAAGTCAGGCCTTCAATGCATAACGTTCAAAGAGCCATTCTAAATGTGATGATGGCGAGTTTAATCTCAGGCGCACCGTGTTCTGTTACCCGTTTAGGGCGTAATATTACTAGCAAAATGACGGAGAAATACCCCATAAAACGCAGTATGCGATGGTGTAGTCACGCTATCTTTGTAAAATTCGGGATATACAATATATACAGTATGATTATGCCGAGGTTTTCTGAGCTAGGTAATTGCCAATGCTTGCCACATTGAGCCAAATCAATCGATTCTCACTGATTACTCTTAATGAATTCATGCCTTTAGGAGAAATGTTGACCCTGCTATCGACAATGGTTGTGCTATTGTCGATAGCTATATTTGCTTAGCATTTGGATAGTAGCTTGAGTTGTTTGGAGCTTGATTAAACACGTACTCTAGACTTGTCATTATTTGATACTGAGCACATCAATAAACCACTGGCGAATTTCTGCTATCTGCTGACGGCATACTGAGTGTTCCATCGGATAGCTTTTTAATTCTACGGAATAGCCGTTTACAGCAAGTAGCTCTGAACTATCTGTAGCCAAACGAAATGGCACAATAGGATCATATTCACCATGATGTATCGCAATCGGTAAATTCTGATTGGCAGGGTGATATGTGATTGTATCCTTGGTAGCAAAATACGTTGATAAGGCCAGTAGTCCAGCTAGTTTTTGTGGAAAAGCTAATGCTGTTTCAAATGCAACAGCGCCACCTTGAGAAAAACCAACAATGATAATTCGGTCGCTATTAATACCACGTTCTATTTCATGATGAATAAAATCAATAATGGCATCGACGGATTTTTTCAGTTGAACTTGATCTACTTTACGTTCAATACTTATCTCTAAAATGTCATACCAAGCTGGCATCACCATGCCATTATTGATGGTCACTGGCAAAGAGGGGGCGTGTGGAAAGATAAAGCGAATGGCGGCATTTTTAGGTAAATCAAGCTGAGTGACAATGGGTTCAAAGTCATGACCATCAGCTCCCAGACCATGCAACCAGATAATGGAGGCATCGGGATTGGGCTGGGTTTCAACTTCAACATGCGGTAATAGGATGGTCATTATATTGCTCAATAAATGGGTTAAATAGTGGGTCAGTGTAACTAATGAAACCCAAAAAATGCAGTATAATATAATCCTAATTTAATATTAGTTTTTACGCCGACAGGTTAGTAATTAAATCTAGTCTCGCCAATGATACTATAGCGATACATCACAACTTTTCACAGACATGACCAACATGAGCCTCTTCATACTACAAATAATTATCAAGCAATGGGACAAAAGCCAACGTACACCCCAGCATGTTGAGGAACGAGCCAAAATACCAGATCACTACCCAATAACATTTCCACCTGCTTTCTATCTATTTGATAAGCAATGCATGATCGACCCGCATGGCGATGACCTGCTGACAAGCCGACTAAACTATTCTCAGTCTGATAACGACACGATACAGTTAGATCGTTTTTACGTCAGCATAAGTAATAAATTGCTTGGGTATCATAGACAAACTGAATCTGACATAGAATCTAGAGCAATTGGCTCCATAGATAACACCTGGCTCCAATGTAAGTATAATTGGCGATATGGCGTTGATGAAGGCGGGTTTTATTATTGGTTGTATGAAGAAGTAACGCTAAATTCAATGTATGTGGAGACTTTAAACGAAGATATTTTTATGAAATCTAAACCAGCACGTGTGGTGAAGTTCTGATTTAATAAATGAATGTTTTATATTGGGCTGATTTAAGTTCATTAAACGGTTGATGGTTTTATTGTGCTATTTTTTGATTTAAGGTGTTGATATCAGGTAAAATTAATCTTGCTCAAAAAGAGTTAACAGATGAAGGCAATATAATGAAATATATAACTTTACTTCTTTTAGTCTTAATGTCTAGCCCAGCAAGCAGTGAGGAAGACTTAGAACATTCAGCAATCACAAGCTGTGCTTATCAAGCTGGAACTGCCCGTGAAATTCAAAATATTCGTCAAGTTGAAGGCGATGATTGGTCACAATTTGAGCAGAAGATTAAAAAAATATATAAAGATACTCAAGGACGTTATGACTTGCTTGCTATAGGTAAAATAGTTTATCTGGAACCGTTAAAAAGTTTACCCGACGCGGTGTATGAACAGACCTTCTCCAGTTGTGTTAAACATAGACTGGGTAAGGATAAAACAGCTTAAGCATATTGTTTGAGTATGAAGGATCGCGATTATTCAATAGGTTCTTGTGGCTAATGAAACAATCCAAAACGTAAGGGCTGGGTCAACGGAATAATGATAAGACAACGGAAAATTATTCATATTGATATGGATGCCTTTTTTGCATCGGTTGAGCAACGCGATCATCCCGACTATAAAGGCAAGCCATTAATCGTCGGTGGTCAACCCAATAATAGAGGTGTTGTTGCTGCCTGTAGTTACGAAGCTAGGAAATTTGGCATACATTCAGCCATGCCGAGTTCTCTGGCCTACCGACTTTGCCCTGAAGCCGTCTTCGTGCCACCACGCTTTGAAGCTTATCGTGAGATATCGAATCAAATCAGAGCGATATTCTGGCGCTATGCATCAGAAGTTGAGCCATTATCACTCGACGAAGCATATTTAGATGTAACCTATACCGGTGACTTCGAGGGATCTGCAACGTTAATTGCCCAAGCGATCAAATCCGACATATTGGCCGAAACACATCTTACGGCTTCAGCAGGTATTTCATACAATAAATTTCTCGCCAAAATCGCCTCGGATATGGATAAACCTAATGGCCTGTATGTTATTAAACCTGAACATGGTAAAGCCTTTGTTGCAGACTTAGCGATTGGTAAGTTTCATGGCATAGGCCCAGCAACTGAAGTTAAAATGAAAAAACTTGGGATTGATACAGGTAAAGATTTACGGAAAAAATCACTTAATGAATTAGTCGATAACTTTGGTAAATCTGGTCAGTATTTTTTCAATATTGCCCGAGCGATAGACGAACGTCCGGTGCTTAGCCAACGTGAGCGAAAATCGCTTGGCAAAGAAATAACCTTTACACAAGATGTTATGTCTCTTGAAGAATTAACAAACACGTTAAATGCATTAGCCGAACAAGTGTTAAACAGTTTGGCTAAACAAAATATGCAGGCTAGAACCCTGACCGTCAAAATAAAATATGCCAATTTTCAACAAATCACTAGAGCGCATACAGCAGAACACATTCTTAATCTGGAAAGTTTAAAACAACTGATACCACTATTATTAACACGAACCCAAGGAGGCCACAAAGCCGTTAGATTAGTCGGTTTAAGTTTAAGTGGTTTTTACAACGAAAAACTTGAAAAACTTCAGCCACAACTTGATCTCGAGTTAAGTGAGATACTTTAATTTAGTTGATATGGCTTAAAGACAAAAGGTTATTTATTTGCAAACTTTATATCGCCTGAATGCCAGCTAGGAGAATTCTTAAGGGCATCAATTACTTGTTCTGGCTCGTCTACAAAACGCCACATGTCTAAGTGTTTAACATCCATAAACTTTTCTTTAACACTCTGATTTAGCATATCTTTTAATGGTTTGTAATAATTGTCAGTATTGAGAATAACGATAGGTTTAGTAAATTGACCTAAGCGCTTTAAAGTAATCGCTTCAAGCAATTCTTCTAATGTTCCACAGCCACCGGGTAGGGCAACCAAACCATCGATATCTTCTAAAAATCGTGCTTTACGTTGGTGCATTGTTTCAGTGAACTCAAAGTCTGATACACCTTTATGTGCCCATTCAACTTCATTCATAAACTGGGGCATAATACCTTTAATCTTGCCATTATGTTTTATGACAGTATCGGCCAGTTTTCCCATTAAACCTTTAGCACCACCACCAAATACTAGCTCAATATTATTTTCGACAAAGAGTACGGCGAGTGTTTCGGTGGCATCAAAAAAGATCTGCTTGACGTTAGGGCTTGATGCACAATAAACGCATATTTTTTTCATATGAAATCTCAGTTTTTGTGAGCAATGTTAAGTAGTTTAGTACGATACTAGGTTAAACTACAATGCCAAGAAATAATAAAGTCACCGACTGAAATAACGCGACAGCGATTTCCCCTTTTATTATTTTTCAATAAATCAATATATATGAAAGTGCGTTTTTTTTAAGACGCCGTATGCATTGAAATGGAAAACTACTCGTTAGATAATGAACAATTCACATTGATTTCTTGTTTTAAATGCTTATTAAATAGTAGCAATATTTCAAAAGAATGCTCTTATTGGTAATAAATTTAAATGGTCGTCATAAACCTCGTTTTATATAGGATTTCTTTAATAATTTTGATATATTTAAACGGTATACAACAAAAAAGAGCGTAAGTAATTATGAAAAGTCATATTGGTGTTGTTCAAATGCGAACGTCAGATCAGATAACTGACAATTTGAAATTCGCACATACACAAATTCAATATGCTGCCGATAGAGGCATTGATTTATTAGCCTTTCCGGAAACATTTCTTTATATCGGGCCCGATGATCAAAAAAAACATAAAATTGCAGAAGCATTAGACGGTGCTATTGTCGAAACGTTTCGGGGCTATGCCCAGCGTTATAACATGTCGATTCTGATGGGTAGTATTTATGAAAAAATAGCCGATGATCCTGACCGCTTGTATAACACCTCAATTTTTATAAATCGTCAGGGTGAGATCAATGCAGTGTATCGAAAAATACATCTATTTGATGCACCGGGTCTTGGCTACAACGAATCGGGTGGGATTAAAGCCGGCAATGAGCTCATTGTGTTTGACCATGAAGTAGGACGAATTGGACTGAGTATTTGTTACGACTTACGCTTCCCTGAATTATATCGACATTTAACTGCGCAAGGTGCCGAAATTATCTTCGTGCCGGCTGCGTTTTTTCTCTATACCGGTAAGCATCACTGGCTTCAACTGTTGGTTGCACGTGCGATCGAAAATCAGGTTTACATCGTGGCTCCAAATCAATGGGGACAACATTATGTAGGTCGCATTTCGTATGGCAGCAGTGTGATAATTGACCCTTGGGGTAGCATTGTTTGTTGTGCTGCTGAGCGACCTGAAATTGTGTCAACCACTATTGATTTAAGCTACTTAAAAGAAGTAAGACAAAATATGCCGATTTTGTCACATCGTAGGCCATATTTATATTAAGAAAAGAACTAAATAAACAATATTTTCACAATAGAATGAAGGATGATTTTCTTTAATAAATTAAAGGTGATTAAGCTGTTTCATTCAGGTTACATCGTTGGATTCAGATGGCTTAAGGCTTAATGTAGTATTCAAAAAAAGGTTTTCCTGTAATAACATCATCCTACTTTACGCTTTTTTTATATAGGTACTAGGGTGTAATAAGATCAAGATCATTGGCAAAGATAATATCACCTGAATATGCATTGCGGATATATTGCTCGGTTTCTTTTTCCCTGCCAAGTGTGCGTTTCATTCGATGTGAAATTACTAATTTTTTAACAGCAGCTTTTTTTGCAATAAGGCCTATTTCAGAGGGTGGCATGTGTAGATTTCGAGCGGCTCCTGTTGCCTGTTCTGGCACAGCATTATGTGCGACAAGAATATCGGTATTTGTAGCCAGCTTTGCTAAACTATGAAAATCATTATTCATATCACCTGAAAACGTAATTGAGCAATGGTATATATCGACTCGCCAAGCCAGACTAGGTATGGGCCCATGATGTACCGCAATGGTGCTTAAGCGTAATGAGGGGTTGATTTGAAATGATTGTATTACATCTTTTGTCATCGTAACTGATTGTGGATCTAGCCAATAACTATCTCCATTTGGCTTAAGAAAATCATTCAAATAGCCAAAGCTACCGCCATCAGCAAACATATTTTGAATAAAACCGACAGTTGATGGCATAAGCTGATTGCCTTCTGGGCCAAATATCGGAAGAGGACGTTTGCGCGTTGAAAAGTAGGAACCTTTAATCAACACAGGAAAGTCGGCACTGTGATCAATATGAAAATGGCTGAAAGCAACAACATCAAGATCGTTGAATTTAGCGCCGGACAATTCATAGTTTAAGCTTGCACCGCCGCCCATATCAATCAACGCAACCGCTTTATTATCAGCCCAAACCAAATAACTACTCGATGCTCGTTGGTCGTCGATTTCAGGGCCTCCCGATCCCAACACCTGTAAAGTCACTGAATGATCGATACAGTTTGCCCACACTAAAGTAGGTAATAGAAAACTTGTAAGCGCCAGCTTCAAGAGTATTAACTTCATATTTATGCTTCCTTAGAAATATTTCTCTGTGGAAATATGGCCTGGTTTACGACGACTGTGGGGCCGTAAGCCTTTTTGCTTTAACAATGTTGTTGCTTCTTCTATCATTGCTGAGTTTCCACATAACATGACATGACTTGACTCAGGCGTTAACGGTATGCCGAGGTGTTTTTCTAAATCTCCGGATGCTAAAAATGTGGTGATACGGGAGTGAATGACATTAGATGCAGGTTCACGTGTAATAAATGGTACAAAATTAAACTTATCAGGATAACGTTTTAACAATAGTTCAAAACTCTCAAGATATGCCATTTCTTCGGCTGTTTTAACGGAATAGCAAACAATAATTTTCTCAAAACGTTGCCATGGCTCTTGTGTGTTTAATATGGATATAAACGGACCGATACCAGTACCAGTCGCAAAAAACCATATATTGGATACTCCTTCGGGCACTTCATTTAAGGTTAATAAACCACTAGGTCGATTAGATATAAAGACGGTATCACCCTCGTCGAGATGGGTGAGTTGAGGGCTGAACTGACCGTCTTTGACTGTATTCAGATGTATTTCCAACAATTGATCAGAAGGTGAATTCACTAAGGAATAGGGTTTTTGGATACTACTGTTATTATGGTCCAGCCCGACAAGGACAAATTGTCCAGCTATAAATGGTAACGGCTCTGTTTTGATCTTTATCGAGTATAAATCGGCAGACCATTGTTTGTTTTCAACAATCTTACCTTCTAACCATGTAATCATTATTTTGTCCTCTATTGGAAACAACTTACCTAAGGTAACACGAGGTCTTAACTAATAGCTTACTCTTTAATATACATCTAGAATGCTTATCAATAAGAAAATAAATCAAGTGTTCTTAATTTATTTTCATTTTCGCTCTTGTGTAAAATTAAAGTAAGATTCTATTATTTTATTACTAACAAATTATAATATTAGCCAAAAAGAGCTTTAGAAACAATGATGGCATATTGAATAGTGAGGCTTAGATTCTATGAACATAGCAACTGAAAAAAGCATAATTGTTCTTGCTCGCCTCCGGTTGAAGGCACTTAGGGTTTCATTGGCGAGTCGCCAAGCTGACTTAAACGCAGCCCAAAACATTTTTCATCAACTCACTGGCCTTACAAGCCTACGATTTGTTCAGCATAATGGCCTAAGTGTAGAAACGGTCAAAGAACTGGTGATTATGGATAACCTGGCGGTGCTCAGTATAAAAACATTACATCCTGAATTGTTAGATAAATTATCTAAAGAAGCACAGGAATTGTCTCGTTATCTTGATATGCCAGCACGAACACTACTCGACTTGCTGTTTAAAAAAGGTGAACGCTTTCATAATGAGGCGGCTATTTCAGTTGCCTATCATCGTGGATTGATTCTCGATATTCAACATGAAGCAGATGCGTATGCACGTTTGAACGAGCGTGAACTAAAGTGAGATGCATAGATAGCAAATATATCGGATCTTGATTTCTACTCCTCAACCATCTCAATCGTGCTTGGTAATAAATCTATTTAGAACATCTCTTTACAATCTAAATGATAATGGTTAACATTTGCATTAATTTTATACTTAAATTGATGCTGAATACACCATGAAAATTTTGAACTCATTATTTGTAGTGGCCATACTGCTGCTGGCCCAACCCGTAAATGCCAACCCACAGCAAGTATTACAATTAATTGATTATGTGGCTGTGGACTACGAGGGTGCGGTAGATAACGGACAAATCATTAGTGAAGCAGAGTATGCAGAAATGCTAGATTTTGCAGCTGGTACAACTCTTCAACTTGCGGCTTTAGCAGATAATGAAACAAAGGCCGAGCTCATTGAACAAGGTGAGACTTTAGCGCTGTTGATCCACAACAAAGAATCAGTGATTAAAGTCAGAGAATTGATTACTGATATGCGTCATAAGATTATTAATAGTTATCAGGTGACGATAATTCCTCAAGTACAACCTGACCTCAGACGTGGCAGTGAATTGTATGCTAATCAGTGTGCATCTTGCCATGGAGCAACGGGTGCAGGTGATGGCCCAGCATCAGTAGGAATGGACCCACCTCCTGTTAATTTCACCGATAAAAATCGTTATCAACAACGCACGTTATATGGCTTGTATAATACGATTACTCAAGGTGTTGAAGGCACAGGAATGATGACTTATAGCCAATTGTCTGATCAAGAAAGATGGTCTTTAGCTTTCTATGTAGGTAGTTTGGCTATTGATACTCCTGATAAAAAATTCAATATAAATTATCATCCACTGGCGAGTATTGAGAAGTTGACCACTATAACGCCTCATCAAGCAGATGAGTTATATGGAGAACAAGGTGCATCAGTAATGGCCGCTTTACGTTCTCATCCTGAATTATTTTATAACAAAGGATCCAATAAACTTGAGTTTGCCAAGAAAAAGCTAGCAGATGCCAGCACCAGTTATCAGAATAATCAGCCCGAACAAGCCTATCAATACGCCGTAGAAGCATACCTTGATGGTTTTGAGTTACTCGAGCAAAATATTAAAACACTAGATAGTGCTTTGAAACTTGAAATTGAATCAGCCATGACAGGACTACGTACTAAAATTCGTGCAGGTGAACCTGTTGAGAATATTACAAAAGAAATAGTCCTCATTAATGCTAAATTAGATGTTGCAAGTGAATTGCTGGGTACTAAAAGCTTGTCTGCTGGCGCGACATTTACCAGTGCTTTCTTTATTTTGCTACGTGAAGGGCTGGAAGCATTGCTCGTTGTTGCTGCTCTGCTTGCTTTTCTGGTGCGAACCCAGCGTAAAGACGCCCTACGTTATATTCATTTTGGTTGGGTAGCTGCTGTGGTACTTGGACTACTGACTTGGTGGGCTTCTATTACATTAATCGATATTTCGGGAGGCTCACGAGAAATAACGGAAGGCGTAGCGGCGATTGTGGCCATGGTTATTTTATTTTATGTTGGTTTTTGGATGCACGATAAAAGTAGTGCGGCTAAATGGAAAAAGTTTATCGATGATAGTATGCATAAAGCCATGTCATCCGGCACCCTATGGACCTTGACGGGGCTATCATTTATCGCTGTTTATCGCGAAGCCTTTGAGACTATTTTATTTTATCAAGCACTTTGGGTACAAACGGGCGAAGCGGGACACAGTATGGCTTTTGGTGGTTTTCTTACAGCGGTAGCCGCCCTTGTGGCTATTAGTTTTCTCATTATGCGTTATAGCGTTCGTCTTCCATTGAGACAGTTCTTTGCTGTTACAGGTGGACTTATGTTTGTGCTGGCTATCATTTTTGCGGGCAAAGGAATTGCTGCACTTCAAGAAGCAGGTTTAATTGTGTCCAACCCAGTCAATTTTATTCGCATAGATTTAGTGGGTATCTATCCAAACTTACAAGGTTTATTATTACAGCTTATCCTGATTATTATCGCTGCTATTTTATGGAATAAAAAACCAAAAAAAATAGTTAAAACATAGGGTTAACGTGTTATATTAAAGTAGGTGTTTTCATAAAATAAACATCCTCAGGTCTAACGCCTAAACATAATTTACTTCCTTCTATTATAATTTAGATGGCAACCCTTTCTACATCTTTATGTCTGCGAATTAACGCTTTCTCATGAATGGCCAGTCGTCTAGCTGATTGACACGCTTTTGGCATAGATATTTACGATTTTGTCTCTAATTGATGTTGCTTTTTTAACAAGCTTCGGTTCAAAACTAGTATCTTCTGTCTGCAGTTTTTTACGTGCAGAACTGTTGCTGCTGTTGGTTAAATCAGATGACGTGTATTTTTTCTCCTCCATTCTTTTTTTATCTTTTATCTGTCTGGGACTGACATAATATTTTTATATCAACTCAGTATTCTTAGATTTTATTGACCATTTCTGTGGCAGAATTTACGCCGTATGACATTTGATTAGTTATCTTTTGATGTTTCAATTACTCGCTTGAGAGGGCTTGTAACAGGTGATAATGTAAGTTCTAGTTATCGGCCTTCTGGCACTATGACAGACCAAATGTTCTGAGGATTTGGTTTTTATGACGGATCTGAAGATGAACCAGAGGCATTAGTGAAACAGGTGTTCGAGATCTTGTCGGTCAGCGATTACGAGAAAGTCGAGTGAACGTTCAGTTGCGCGACCTTGATGTCTACTCGGCTGTGAGTGAAAAGGGTAGGTGATGAAAATTTTGATTGTTGAAGACGAGTCCAAAACGGCAGCTTTTGTGAAACGAGGTTTCACGGAGGAGGGATTTATGGCCGATGTGGCTACGAATGGAACAGACGGACTTTATCTTGCGCTCACTGGAGACTATGATGTAATTGTACTTGACGTTATGTTACCTAAGCAGGACGGTTGGCAAGTGCTCACAGAAATCCGAAAATATCGTACGGAGCAACCTGTCATCCTACTCACCGCACTAGATTCTGTCTCCCAGCGGGTGAAGGGTCTGGAGATGGGGGCCGACGACTATCTGGTCAAGCCTTTTTCCTTTTCAGAATTGTATGCACGGGTTCGTAACGTTTTGCGGCGCACGCCCGCGCGTCAACTGGAAGTGTTGCAGCTCGCTGATCTCGACATGGACCTGCTTCGGCACAAAGTAACTCGGGCGGGTAAAATTCTCGATCTTGCACCTCAAGAATATCGATTGCTGGAATACTTGCTTAGGCATCCAAGTGAGGTTCTGACGCGTACAAGGATTGCCGAGCAGGTATGGGATATGAATTTC